>WNGQ01000049.1_pt1 | contig 102777 bp, 82 predicted proteins | sample 5407661 | NCBI WGS metagenome assembly WNGQ01 (sample SAMN13153382, study PRJNA577476) | soil metagenome | isolation source: 60 cm soil or saprolite under Garry oak tree replicate 2 | place: USA:California | collected 2016-06-15 | reverse complement strand
GCTGCAAGCCAGGCTCCTGAAGGATATGGAGCGACAGGAGAAGTATGACCAAGAGATGGAGGAGTTTGAGCAAGCGGAGGAGGAAAAGTTGGCTCGGGAAGCCGACACGGCGAAGGAGGGGGAAAAGCTGGCTGGGGAATCCGAGGCGGCGGGGGCGGCTGCGGAAGGCCAGCCGGTCGGCGCGCAAGGGGAGCAAGTTGGGGGCGCGCAAAGCTCGCCCCTGCGGAAAAAGCGGTCAAAAGCGGAGGCGAAAGGGGCGGGGGAGAAGATGGTTGCCGTGGCGCCGGAGGTGGCAGCGCAAGACGACTCCGGCCAGTCGAATAAAGGCGAATTAAGGAAAATTAAGGCAACTAAAGGCAAATTAGGCATGCCGAAGGCCGAATCGATGTCCAAGTCATTGGCCAAGGAGTTGAGGGATGCAAAAATCCTGGCGGGGATGCTTAAGGAGGGGGAATGACGAACGAGGAATAAGCGAAAAGGAATCTTGGAGCGCCCGGCGATGCTCCTCCACGAGGAGAGGACAGCGGAGCTTCGCGTCGAGAGCAGGCCGAGCCTGTGGAATGCGATGCGGCTGCGGCTGGTCCTTCGGATACAGCCGCGCTCCGGGGCGGCTATCGTCTCTGCCGAGCCGGGTGCGCTTGGGGCCGAACTGCTTTGCTTTAGGCTAATAAAGGTGAATCAAGCGACGGGACTAGCGGTTCGACGCGCGCGCGGAGGCGCGGGCAGTTTTTTTCGCTGACGTCGCTCCTGGCCTTGGTGTAAGAATCTCCGGCGTGAAAATATTTGCCACAACCATGCTGGTGGTTTGCGCCGCTTTTCAAGTGCGCGCGACGGAGGCGATCGATGCGGGCTTGTTGCAAAGCTTCGAAGCCCGGACGAATCGCGATGGTTCCGGCAGGGCGCTCCTCTACCGTTTGTTCAAGCCGCCTAGTTACGATGCCGCCCAAAAATATCCGCTGGTGCTGATCCTGCACGGCGCGGCCGGCGCCGGCGCGGACAATCAAAAACAGTTCACCGGCGGCAACCATGTCCCGCCCGCGTTTTTCGCCGCCGCGACCAATCAGGCGCGGCACCCCTGCTTCGTCCTCATGCCGCAATGTCCGCGCAGCGATCACTGGGGCGGCGGCTCGCTGTTGCACCCGAACGAGCCGAGCGAGACGACGCGGCTGACGCTCGCGGTGGTGGAATCGTTACAACGCGAATTCAGCCTCGACCCGCGGCGCCTCTACCTGGTGGGCGTGTCGATGGGGGGCGGCGGCGTGTGGGACCTGATCGCCCGCTATCCGAAAAGGTTCGCGGCGGCCATTCCCATCTGCGCCGTGGGAGACACGGACAAGGCGAAACTCGTCACCAAAATTCCGATTTGGTGTTTTCATGGCGACCATGACCAGTTGGTGGACGTGGATTACGCGCGCACGATGATCGCCGCGATCCGCAAGGCGGGCGGCAATCCCCGATACACCGAATATCCGGGCGTGGGCCACGATTCGTACGTCAAGGCCTTCGCGGAACCGGAACTGGCGCCGTGGCTGTTTTCGCAAGAACTGCCCGCGGCGCCGGCGCCCACCGAGCACGGCGCCGCCAAATGATTGCGGGCCTTGACCAGCAGCGTTGCGAACGGCCCAACGAGGCGCTGCCAGCTTTGATTCCCGCTTGACAGAAAACTTCAATCAATGAGCCTGGTTTTCCGTCGAATCCCCGCGATATGCGCTGCTTTTCCCAAACGTTCATGAAGATCGAAGAAACTTTGTTGTCTCGAAGCGCTTGGGTTGCCCTGGGTCTGTTGGCCGGTTTTTGGACAACGGCCGCGCGCGCGGAAGACTGGCCCCAGTGGCGGGGGCTGCATTTCAACGGTTCGAGTGCCGAAACGGGCTTGCCCACCACGTGGAGCCCGACGCAGAACGTGCTCTGGAGCACGCCGTTGCCGGGACCAAGCGGCGCCACGCCCGTGATTTGGGGCGACTACGTTTTTGTGTCCAGCCCCGATCCGCAGAAGAACCTGAATTTGATCTGCCTTGATCGGCGGGACGGCCACGTCCGCTGGCAAAGGACCGTCGCCGTCGGGGACAAGACCAAGGGGAGGAATAACATGGCTTCGCCCTCGCCGGTGACCGATGGCAAACTGGTCGTTGCCCTGTACGGGACCAGTGATTTGGCGGCGTATGATTTTGCGGGCGGGCAACTGTGGTCGCGCAATCTGGGCAAGGACTACGGGAAGTTCTCGATCATGTGGATTTACGGCTCCAGCCCGCTGCTTTACCGGGAAAAGTTTTACATCCAGGTGTTGCAGCGCAACCCGCCCCCGAACGATTACCCGACGGTGGATGACAAGCCCGCGCGCGAGTCGTACCTGCTCTGCCTCGACCCGCGAACGGGCAAAACGCTCTGGCGCCAGACGCGGGCCAGCGACGCGCTCAGCGAATCCCAGGAGGCTTACTCGACGCCAATCCCGTGCGAGACAAAAAAAGGAACGGAAATCCTCGTCGTGGGCGGCGACTGCCTGACGAGTCACGATGCGGCGAGCGGAGCGGAGGTCTGGCGATCCGGCGGATTCAATCCCCGCAAGGACCAAACCTATCGGATCGTGACTTCGCCGGTGGCCGCGGAGGGTCTCGTCTATGCCAGCGGGCCGAAGGGCCAGCCGGTGATCGCCGTGCGAGACGGTGGCCAGGGGGACATCACCGAAAGCCATCGCGCCTGGACCTTCCGGGAAGCGCCCACGGATTGGAGCACGCCGCTCTACTACCGGCAAAAATTGTTCGTGCTCGACGGCGGCAAACGCGTCCTGAGCTGCCTGGATCCGAGAACCGGGGAGAAACAATGGCAAGGCAGCCTCGGCGTGCCCGACCCGATCTGGTCTTCGCCCACCGGCGCGGACGGCAAGATTTATTGCGTGAGCGAAAAGGGGACCGTCATCGTGCTGGCGGCGGGCAACGAGTTCAACCTCCTGGCGACGATTCCGATGGGCGAAGAGCCGTGCCGTTCCTCCATCGCCGTCGCGCACGGGCAACTGTTCATCCGCACGGCGACAACGCTTCACTGCGTCGGCGTCCGGAATTGAATGCCCTCCCGGTCGCTGCCGTTCAACCTCGCCACGCTGCTCTATTGTTTCACAAGGATTCCTCGACCGCGCCGAACTGGAATTCATTCGACATGCGTAGTGGTTGAATCGAAATTCATCCCGTGCCTGGCGAACCGATCATTGACCTGCAAAGCGACCATTACTTCATGGGCGAAGCGCTGCGCCAGGCCGCTCGCGCCTATGAGGCCGCGGAGGTTCCCATCGGCGCGGTCGTGGTGCGCGAAGGCCGCATCGTCGCCCGCGCTTTTAATCAGGTGGAACTGTTGAAAGACGCCACTGCCCACGCCGAAATGCTCGCCATCACGCAGGCCGAGGAGGTGGTGGGCGACTGGCGGCTTACCGATTGCACCCTCTATGTGACCAAGGAACCGTGCCCGATGTGCGCGGGAGCGATCGTGCACGTGCGCCTCGCGCGGGTGGTGTACGGGGTGGGCGATCCCAAGGCCGGCGCGGCCGGCGGCGTGATGAACCTGCTGCAATCGCCCTCGCTCAACCACCAGTGTGACATCACGCGCGGCGTCCGCGAAAGCGAGTGCCGGGCGCTCCTGCAGAATTTCTTTGCCGAACAGCGCGCGAACGGCAAGCCGGAGGGGGAGCAAAACGGCGCGCGCCTGGCCAAGCCGCCGCCGGCGGATGTTTGAGCCTGGCGGTCAGCTCACCGCCAGGAGCGAGACTTTTTCGCCCTGTTCATTGCGGGCCACGCCTTGGGCGCGCGGGTCGAGCATCGGTTTGCCATCGACCCGGAACAGGTAATGATGATGTCCGTGGTTCAGGGGAATATCCAGGCGCCAGGCGCCATCGATCTGGCGTTTCATCGGGTGCGCGACCGGGTCCCAGTCGTTGAAATCGCCCATCACGTGGACTTCCGTTGCCGCGGGCGCCAGGCAAAGGAAGGGAGTCGGTTTAGCGATCGTTTTGGCCGAGTAACGTTTCGCCATTGCAATGGAATGGTTTTGAGGTGAGTGCATTGGTAAATGAAACTTGAAGCTTGAAGCTGTTTGAACTCTTCATCCGCGGCTCTTGCCGGCTGAACTTAGCCGCAATCGTCCGCGGCCGCAAGTCCGAAATTTTCAAATTTTCAAACGCCGGTATTTCCTTCACTGAGATTACCGGCTAAAACTCGCCGTGGCCGCCTCAAGGCCGGCCGCGCAGGAAGCAATGCCTATGCTTGAAGCTGGGGAAGGGACGGTGGCGATCACGCCGCCGCTCGGAATTGAACTGGCGGGGTTTCACAAGCCGCCCGGCCAGGAGCGAATCATCACCGGGATTCGCCAGCCCACCTCGGCGCGCGCGCTGGTGCTGCGCGCCAACAAAACCCGCGCCGCCATCATTTCGCTCGAAGTGCTCGGATTTTCGGCGGACTTCGCGAAACGGGTCAAACGCCGCGTCGCCAAACTCACCGGCATCCCCGCGTCGAACGTGCGGGTCTGCTGCACGCACACCCATTCGGCGCCCGCGCTGCAGTTCCTCCGGCAATGGGGCGCATCGTCGCCGGCTTACATTTCACTGGTCGAGCAACGGGCGGCGGAAGCGGCGGAAGCGGCGGAACGCGATCTGGCGCCGGCTGATTTTTATCTCGGCAAGGAGCGAGTGGTCGGCGGCAATTTCAACCGCACCGCGAAGACCTGGAAAACCGACGCCGAGTTCACGCCGGCTTCGACCGACGGCGAGCGCTGGCTCGACACGATGCTGCACGCCCTTTTCTTCCTGCGCGAACAGCCCAAGCGCAACCTGCTTTGGTATCATTTCTCCTGTCACCCGGTTTGCTTTGCGGACCAGGACGCCGGCCCCGATTGGCCGGGAATCGTGGCCGCGAAAATGCAGGCCCGCGACGACCTCGCGCCCGCTTTCCTGCAAGGCCACTGCGGCGACGTGAATCCGGGTCCCGGCGATCCGTTCCGCGGCGACCCGGATAAAGTCTCCGAGGCCGTCTATGCCGCCTTGCACCATGCTACCAACCATTCCGAACACGTCGAGGTGGACTCGCTTCGCGTGCTGGCGAGCGAAATCAAAATCCCCCTCGACATCGCGCGGCTCCAAGCGGAGATCGAACGCTACCGGAAGGACCCATCCGCGTGCACCCAGGGCGAATGGGTGGATGCCGGCTTCGCCAAGAGTTGGTTCGAGAGCGCGGTGAAATGGAAGCCGAGCCGGACCGCGCACGTGATTCCGCTTTCCGCGATGCGGCTGGGCGAGGTGGCGTTGGTTTTCCATCCCGCCGAACTGTTCAGTTACTACGGCCTCGCCATCCGCCGCGACTCGCCGTTCCCCAACACCTTGGTCGTCGGATACGCCGACGAAGTGATCGGCTACGTCACCGATCCGGCCGCGTATGCTGCGGGCGAATACGCCGCGCTGGTGGTGCCGAAGATCATGGACCTGCCCCCCTTCAAGCCCGAGGCCGGCCGCGAGTTGGCAGCCGCAGCCATCGCGTTATTGAAAAGACTCGCCTGACTGAATCCTTGGCGGAGGAAAGGGGAGCGCGACCGTCTCGGTCGCACCCGTCGGCGTCTCGCCGACGGAATCCAAGTGCTGTATCGTCCACCCTTCGGTGAATCCGTTCCATACAATCCCAACCAATTCACCGATTCCACCGCGTCGAGTTTCAGCCGGAGATTTTATCGGGCGGTGACACCGTGGCCTCCGAACCGGGAGGAAGCGGTGCGCTGGCCCGATGTTGCTGCCCTTGGGCAATGATTTCCTGCAGCCGGTCGCGGAATTGCCTCATAGCGGCACGGCCTCGCGCAAGACGCGGGCGCGCAGGCGAGGCTTGAGGCCGTCTTCGGTCACGAGATCCACGCGGCAGCCGAGCAACTCTTGCAGGTCCTCCAGCAAACCCCCGAGGTCGAGCAGGGAACAGCCAGGCCGGGTCTTGACGAGTACGTCCACGTCACTGGCCTGAGTGTTGTCGCCCCGCACCACCGAGCCAAACACGCGCACGTCGCTGGCATGGTAGCGTTCGGCCAGGCGCAGGATATCCACTCGGTGTTGAATGAGTGTCGGCAGATTGATCACCACGGCTGAAGATAGCTTAAGCCCAAGGCGGAAGGAAGGGGCGTTTTGCCGGATCGCGCCCGCGAGTTTGCGCTGAGCGCCCGAACTAGGGCCGGTTTCGCTGCAATGGGCTGTGAAGCTCAGTGTTCGGCTCTGTTAGCAGCGGGAGCATTTCACGCGCCAGCGCTCGTGCTGTTGGCTCGGGCCAGTCGCGGCGCTGCGGCCCTCACACTTTGGCCAGCAGTTGACGCAGGACGAATGGCAGGATTCCGCCGTGTTGGTAATACTCGATTTCGATCGGCGTATCGATGCGGCACGTGACGGGAACCTGTTCGGTCAAACCGATCGCGCGGGTGATGCGGAGCGTCAGGTCTTGTTGCGGCTTGAGGTCCGGGTTAAGGCCGAGTATGTCGTAGGTCTCGGTCCCATCGAGCTTGAGGGTTTGCGCGCTCGCGCCTTCTTTGAATTGCAGCGGCAACACCCCCATGCCGACCAGGTTCGAGCGGTGAATGCGCTCGAAGCTTTGCGCGATCACCGCTCGCACCCCGAGCAACATCGTGCCTTTGGCCGCCCAATCCCGCGAGCTGCCGGTGCCATATTCCTGGCCCGCAATTACCACCAGCGGCGTCCCTTCCTGGCGGTATCTGAGCGCGGCCTCGTGGATGGAGAGCGGCGTGCCGTCCGGCATGTGTTTGGTGACGCCGCCTTCGACGCCGGGCAGCATCAGATTCTTGATCCGCACGTTGGCGAACGTGCCGCGCGTCATCACCCGATCGTTGCCGCGGCGCGAGCCGTAACTGTTGAAATCTTCGCGCGCGACCCCTTGCGCCAGCAGATACTGCCCGGCCGGCGAACTCCGCTTGATCGAACCGGCCGGCGAGATGTGGTCGGTGGTGACCGAATCGCCGAAGATGCCGAGGGCGCGGGCGCCGTTGATCTCGCCGATCACGCCCGGTTTCAAACTGAAGTTCGTGAAGAAGGGCGGTTCCTGGATATAGGTGCTCGTCGCCTCCCACTCATAAACGTTGCCCCGGCTGGAAGGAATTTCGTTCCACTTGGGATTTTGCTCGGCGAAGTCGCGATAAAGCTGCCGGAAGATTTCCGGCCGGAGCGCCGCCCGCATTTGCTCGCGAATTTCCTGGCTCGTCGGCCAGAGGTCCTTCAGAAAAACCGGCTGGCCATCCTTGCCCTTCCCAATCGGCTCTTTGGCCATGTCGATATCCACGCGCCCGGCGAGGGCAAAGGCCACAACCAGGGGCGGCGACATGAGAAAGTTCGCTTTGATGCTCTGATGGATGCGCGCCTCGAAGTTGCGGTTTCCCGATAGCACCGCCGCGACCACCAGATCGTTCTGGGCAATCGCCTCCTCGACCGGCGCTGGGAGCGGGCCGGAGTTGCCAATACAGGTGGTGCACCCGTAGCCGACAAGCTGGAAACCGAGCCGGTCCAGATACGGCTGCAATCCGGTCTTGTTGAGATAATCACTGACGACCCGCGAGCCGGGCGCGAGCGAAGTTTTCACCACCGGGTTCACCGCCAGGCCGCGTTCCACCGCCTTTTTGGCGAGCAAACCGGCGGCCAGCATCACGCTGGGATTGGAAGTGTTGGTGCAACTGGTGATCGCCGCAATCAGGACGCTGCCGTGCCGCAACTCGGTGTCGAAGCGCGGAAACGCCGAAAGCGGCAACTGTTGCGGAATGTCCGGCGTCGGATGTTGATCGCGCATCTCCGATTCGCTCGGCGAAACCACCGGCTTGCGGTGGCCGTAGGAGTGGTCCAGCTCGACCCGGGCGTGGACTTCGCTCTTGACGCGCACGCTGCTGAACAGCTCATCGTCGGGTATCCCAAATCCGCTTTCCGCGGCCGGCCGGGTGAAAGCGTTGAGCAATTCGCTTTTGAGCTTCGGCAACTCGATTCGGTCCTGCGGCCGTTTCGGCCCCGCGACACTGGCGACGACGCTGCCCAAATCCAGTTCCAACTCGGCCGAATAACCGATTTGGCCCTCGGCCGGGACGCCGAAGAGTCCCTGGGCGCGATAGTAATTTTCGTACAGGCGGCAATGTTCCTCGCTCCGGCCGGTGTCGCGCAAATACTGGACCGATTCCGCGTCGATGGGAAAGAACCCCATCGTGGCGCCGTACTCCGGCGCCATGTTGGCAATGGTCGCGCGATCGACGACTGGCAGCGCCGCCACGCCGGGTCCGTAAAACTCGACGAACTTCCCCACGACCTTCTCCTGGCGCAGCAATTGTGTGAGCGTCAAGGCCAGGTCGGTCGCCGTGACGCCTTCGCGCAACGAGCCGGTGAGCCGCATCCCGACCACGTCCGGGGTGAGGATATAGACCGGCTGGCCGAGCATGCCGGCTTCCGCCTCGATCCCGCCGACGCCCCAGCCGACGATGCCCAGGCCGTTGATCATGGTGGTGTGCGAGTCGGTGCCGACGAGGGTGTCGGGGAAGTACACGCCTTCGCGGTTGGCGAGCACGCCCTTGGCGAGATACTCGAGGTTCACTTGGTGCACGATCCCGATGCCGGGGGGAATCACCTTGAACGTCTCAAACGCCTGCGTGCCCCATTTCAGGAACTGGTAACGCTCCTGGTTGCGTTGAAATTCCATGTCCAGATTCCGTTGCAAAGCCTGGGCGCTGCCGGCGAAATCGACCTGCACCGAGTGGTCCACCACCAGGTCCACGGGCACCAGCGGCTCGATGAGCTTCGGGTCCGACCCCAGGCGGGCCACGGCCGAACGCATCGCGGCCAGATCGACCAGCAGCGGCACGCCGGTGAAATCCTGCAAGACAATCCGCGCAACGACGAACGGGACCTCTTCCGTCCGCGGCCCGGCGGACTTCCATTGGGCGAGCGCGCGGACGTTGGCTTCGCTCACTTTTTTGCCGTCGCAATTGCGCAGGACCGACTCCAGCACGATGCGGAGCGAAACCGGCAGGCGGGAGATCGGACCGAGGCCGGCTTTCTCCAGGGCGGGCAGCGAGTAGAAAAAAGCTTGCCGGCCGTCGCCGACATCAAACGTTTGCAGGGAATTGAAAAGGTTGTGCGCTTTGTTCATAGCATGATGGTCCAGCGGGCGTCATTGGGCGACCACCAAAAATGAAGAAAGCGGGCCGCAAAGTCAAGCCGTGTCGAGCGGCAAAACGGCGCGGCCAAGCCCGATTCTCCCTCCCCGGGGAACACCGCATCCAGCGCCGCGACCAGTCCAGCCGCTCTGGATTGACGCAAGCGCGGTGGGCGATTCTCCCTCTCCCCGAGGATAGGGAGGCGAACGGGGCGGCGGCTACGGTTTTCGCAGCGATTCCGGAATCCACCCCGCTCGGCCAAAATCGGCTTGATATTATTTAAATAAACCGGCTTGCTGGGGAGTCATTTAGGGCCGGGCTTTTGCGCACCCAAGGTGGTCGCAGTCCGGGTCCGGCGTGGTGGGTGGCAACTGAACAATTTGGCATGGAGAAATTATGAAACCAGTGACTTTCGCGTTCCTGCTTCTGGCATCAGCTCTTTGGCTGCCGGCGGCGCACCATCAAGCCGGCGTGGATGGGAAGAAGTTGAAGAAACAGGATGCCGCGGAGGCCGGAGAATTGTTCGCCCAGCGCAAGGTGCTGCAAATCAAAATCGACCTTACCGCGACCAATCTCAGCACGCTGGAAAAGGACCCCAAGAGCTATGTCACCGCGACCCTCACCGAGGGCGACGCGGTCTATACCGAGGTGGGCGTGCACCTCAAGGGCGGGACCGGCAGTTTCCGCCCCCTGATCGACCGGCCGGCGCTGACGTTGAATTTCGACAAGTTCAATGACGGCCAGCGATTTCACGGTCTGGACAAGATTCACCTCAACAACTCCGTCCAGGACCCGACTTGGATGACGGAGACGATTTGCGGCGAGGTGTTCCGCGGCGCCGGCGTGCCGGCCGCCCGCACCAGCTACGCGCGAGTCGAGTTGAACGGACGCGACCTGGGACTCTATCTTCTTCAGGAGGGGATGGAAAAAACCTTTCTCCGGTGCTATTTCAGCAATCCTGGCGGCAACCTATACGACAGCGGCGCGCACCAGGACATCACGCAGCATTTGGAAAGGACCTCCGGCACCGGACCCGCCGACCAAACCGATCTCAAAGCCCTCGCCGCCGCCGCCAACGAGCCGGACCTCGCCAAACGCCTGGCCCGGCTGCAACCGCTCCTGGACCTCGATCGCTTCGTTTCCTTCGTGGCGGTCGAGGACCTGACCTGGCACGCGGATGGTTATTCGATGCGGAAAAACAATTACCGGCTTTATCACGATCCCACCACCGGCCTGATGGTTTTCATCCCGCACGGCATGGACCAGATGTTTGGCGATCCCAACGGCCCGCTGATGGCGGACTGGAACGGTCTCGTCGCGCGGGCGGTGCTGCAAATCCCCGAAGGCCAGCGGCGCTATCGCGAACGCGCCGCCAGGCTGCTCGACACCGTTTTCAAAGCCGACGCGCTCGATGCCCGGATCACCAAACTGGCGGAGTTGCTCCGGCCAGCGGTGGCCGGCCCAGCCGACCCGGCCGCCCTCAAGCGATTCGACGACGCCGTGGCCCAGCTACGTGAACGCGTTTCCCAGCGCGCGCGCTTCCTGGAACGGGAGCTGAAGAAGCCGGGAAAATGAGCCAAGGCGTTTTGGTCGCGATTTCCGCTCCGTGAGAGCGTGTTCGGCAATTGGGTAGCACGGCCGACCCGCCCGTGCCGGTCGGCGACTCGCCGACCGGAAGAGCGAGGCCGCAGCTCCGTAGGAGCGATCTATTTGTAGCAGACGGATCCCACGCAGCCAAAAGCCCCGTCGGGGCGGCATCTTCAGTCCCGATGCCGCTCCTACGGAGCTTTGATTCTGTGCCGTTCGCTATCTATAAATATGCCGCCCCGATGGGGCTGGGAAAGACGCCCCTCGCGCTTGATTCTAAGGCAGTGCCCACTGGCCTTCCGCCACGCGGTGAAGTAACATGGCGCTGCCGCGCTCGGACAACGCGCGCGCGGCGCAATCATGGCATTGGCGCTTCCTGACGAACTGGCAAAAATCCTGGCGGAAACCGGCGAACTCAAAGCCGCCTGCCTGGTCGGCGGCTGCGTGCGGGATGGCTTGCTCGGATTGCCGAACAAGGACTTCGACATCGAGGTTTTCGGAGTCAGTTACGACCAATTGGTCGTGGCGTTGTCGCGGTGGGGCCGGACCGATCTCGTCGGGCGCTCCTTCGGGGTCGTGAAGCTGACCACCGGCAGCGGCTACAACTACGATTTCACGCTTCCGCGGCGCGATTCCAAGATCGCGCGCGGGCACAAAGGATTCGAGATCGCTTTCGATCCGAGCCTCACGCCGCGCGCGGCCGCGGCGCGCAGGGATTTCACCATCAATTCGCTCATGTACGATCCGCGCCGGGGCGAACTGCTCGACTTTTTTGCGGGACAGGAGGACTTGCGGAAGCGGATTTTGCGCCACACCAGCGAGGCGTTCCCGGAAGACCCGCTGCGTGTGCTGCGCGGGATGCAATTGGCCGGGCGCTTCGATCTGAAGCCGGCGCCGGAGACGATCGAAATTTGCCGCCGCATGAAGCCGGGCTACGCCGAGCTGGCCGTGGAACGGGTGCGCGAGGAATGGTTCAAATGGGCGGAGAAAAGCGCCGTTCCTTCGGCCGGGCTGAAATTCCTGGCCGCCACGGAGTGGATCGAGCATTTCCCCGAATTGCGCGCCTTGCAGAACACGCCGCAGGACCCGGAATGGCACCCGGAAGGCGACGTGTTCATCCACACCTGCCATTGCTGCGACGCGCTGGTGAAACTGCCCGGCTGGCAGGCGGCGGACGCGGAATCGAAGATCGTTTATGCGCTGGCCGTGCTGGCCCACGATTTTGCCAAGCCGCAAACCACGCACGCGGCCATCAAGGATGGGCGGGAGCGCATCATTTCGCCGGACCACGAGGAGGCGGGCGGGCCGCTGGCGGAAAAATTCCTGGAGCGAATCGACGCGCCGTTGGCGATTCGGCAACGGGTGATTGCGCTGGTCACCAACCATATGGCCCACTTGCGCCCGATCACCGACCGCTCCGTGCGCCGGCTGGCGAATCGGCTCGAACCGGAAAACATTCAGGGGCTTTGCCTGGTCATCACCGCCGATCAGTTTGGCCGCCCGCCGAAGCCGCAAATTGTTTCCGAGAGCGTGCGCGCGCTCCAGGCCAAGGCGGCGGAATTGCGGGTGCAGTCGCGCGCGCCCAAACCGATCCTGCAAGGCCGCCATCTCTGCGAGTTGGGGCTGAAGCCCGGCCCGGAGTTCGGCCCGATTTTGGAAGCGGCCTTCGCCGCGCAATTGGAAGGCAAGTTTGCCGATTTGGACCAGGCCTTGGCGTGGCTAAAACGGCAGGAGGATCTTGCTTTGCCTGCGGAAGTGTTGGCGGCGCTGCGCGAGGGCGGGCATTGAAGGGCGAATTCGCCGTTCGCAAAGTGGTTGCAGATGGGCACCAGATGTCAATATCAAGAACCGACCCGAATGGCCCTTAGTTAAGGTGTAAATCTTTGGTAGCACGTTACTTAAGAAAGTGGCGATTTCGGAGTGGCGCAACGACACCGCTCAGTTCGCCAGGAAATCAACAGGCTTTCGAATTCATCCGTTCTTGAAATAATCGTGCGCTGTTTCGTAACACGCTCGCCATCAATTAGTTGGGAGAGCGATTCCTTAACTAAGGGCCATTCAGAACCGACCCCTTGAGGAGCGTTTTGATTTCTTCGTGACCAGTGAGGTGACGGCGCCAGTCCTCAAAAATTGGCCCTTTCGCAAGTTACCTGTTCTCAAAAACTTACGCCTTAGCTAACTGCCGATCAAGACCGACTCGTATCCGTGACTGGCAAACAGTGCTTGCGGGTCTACGCCCTGCGGGCCTCGGCGATGAGCGCCGGCAGGAGCTTGGCGATGCTCCAAACCGTAGTCATTTCGGAGTACAGCCCGGCTTTTTGCAAGGCCTCTGCCATTTTGCGCACGTCCTCCGCAATTTCGGGATGTTCACCAACAAATCGGACTCTTGCAGCCCGAGCCTGCTTATGTGTCATGCGGGCCAACGCGGTCCATTCGAAATGAGACAGCAACTCCGCTTGCCCGGCTTCGGTGAAGAGGCTGATTGGGTCGCCCGGCACGACTTTTCGCAGCTCCGCCGTGAGCAGTGTCCGCGCAAAACAATCCTTTGGCTCAACCCACTTGCCTTTGTCGAGGGTGCCCTCTGGGCGGGGCCGAAAATCGACAGCCGTGGCGCTGATTGGGAGCTTTCGCATGGTTTGTCCCCGGTCCTGAGGTGGAATCCAGTACATATCCACGAGCAGACGACGTCCGAAGGACTCGATGCGTCCCACGGCGAAGCCAAGTGTGGCAGCAGCAGGGACGAGTGGCTGCAATTGACACGTTCGCCCGCCGGCGAACCCCACCATCTCTCCCAGGTCAGTGAAAACATCGAAAACCGACCGAAGGACGCGATATTCCCGATATAGCCCAACCAGAAAGGCCTCCAGCGGCACAAAGAGACCCGTCTCTGTCTGCGCAGCAAAGGTCGGGCTGTAAAGGAAATCGAACGGGAGATCAACCGCCTGAAGAAGTATTTCGGAGAGATCGCCCCTTTGCAGGTAAGTGCAAACTTTTCTATAAAGAGGCGCGCGGAAGGACGCTTGAGCCGTAGCCATCTCGAGCGACACACCAAGGGGCTCCGCCTGAGCAGTTGGGCAAGAACCGTGCGTGCTCCTTATGAAAATGGGCCCAATGGTCAGTTCAGGGCGGGAGTCTGGGTTAAAATCAGTCATGGATTCTTCTGAGGGCGATGGGAGGTCGCCACTGGCACGAGTTGACGACGGGCCAGCTCGGAAACCACGCCAGCACGCTCTCTCCAGTCTGCTGGCAATTTGGATGGTTCGGGTTCTTCCTTTTGGACGGGAACGGGCCAGCCCAACGCAATCGCAAGTTTTGAGGGCCGGGCCGCCGTCCGCTCGTTGTTCTCATGGTCAACAGAATCCCAAGCGGCGCGGCCGATCCGGGTCCTCTTGGAAAATCGGCCCCTGGCCGCCTCCGCGACTCAGGACCTGCTCGATTGCGCCGTGATATTGCCCTCTGAGTTTGCGGGCCATGATTCCAAGCTTGCCAATGTTTCAACGCCTGTCAATTCACAAACTGGTGGTTCTGCGGGAGCGATTCCATTTGGTTTGATCTTTTTTTAACTTATCCATTCGCTAAAGGCTGGGCCAGAGGGGCTTAAGCCCTTCCCTGAGCGGCCCCTCAACAAAATGGTTTGACATTCCCAAACGTTTATGGTATGTATCTTCCGGCAATGCAAATCATGCGAATGCGGGCGCTGCGCGCGGCCGCCGGGGGGCGTGCAGGAAGGAAGAAGGAAGAATGCGGAATGAAATCGCGGGCGCTGTGCGCGGCCATTGCGGATTGCGAAATGCAGGAAATGATGAAAAACGAACCCAGTCGGATCAGGGGAATCGAATCAAATCCGAGCAAATCCGACCAAATCAAACCAAATCCGACCAAAAAAAGGAGCCAACGCGGATCAAGGCGCAGGCCGTTGGATCAAAACTGGGGCGGACAAAACTCGAGTTGGGTCGAGCGCGTTGGAGGCGAGGAGGTTCTGAACGGATGAATGGGAAAGCCAAAGGCTTGAGCGATCGTAAAACTACGCCAGGTCAGGGGACCCGGCCTACATTGCATGGGCAAGCCAAAGATTTGAGCGATCGTAACACTTGTTTCATTTGTGACACAGATGAACGCGGATCGGGGATGGGAGGAAAATATTCGCTTATGTTCGCTTAATGGGAGAAAAAATGTTGGGAGGCCAACCTTGATTTCCCGCGCGGCAGGCTTTGGGAGTGCGATGGATTCGGAGGGGGACTTTAACACCCGTGGACCCCTGTTCGCCCACCAAATCGGGCGAAGCAGCGCGGTTGAAAAGGCTTGCGCCATGAACGGGCCTTCGCTAGAATCCTTTCCACTAACGCAGAAAAAGGTCCGCCCGAGCGCGGCGGCGGCGAGCGTCGCTCGGCCCGCAGTCGGCCCGGATCGGTTCCGAAAGAAAGGCGATCATGTCTGACGAAATTGATGCGTCCAAGCCCGCTGGTCTTTCGCGGCGCGGCTTCCTCAAAGGCTTCGGCGTCGGGTCGGTGGCGACGAGCCTGCTCTCCCCGGTCGGTCTCCAGCAAGCCCTCGCCAGCGACGGCGGCGTCGTCGGTCCGGGCGAAGTCCCCGTCACTCTCAAGATCAACGGACAAAACCGCCAGCTCAACGTCGAACCGCGCGTCACGTTGCTCGACGCGCTCCGCAACCGGCTCGACCTCACCGGCTGCAAAAAAGTGTGCGACCGCGGCACCTGCGGCGCCTGCACCGTCCTGGTCGAGGGTCATCCGGTCTATTCCTGCTCGATGCTGGCCGTCGAAGCCGCAGGCCGCGAAATCAGCACCATCGAAGGGCTGGGCGCGCCGGACCGGCTGAACGAAGTGCAAAACGCCTTTGTGAACCACGACGCCCAGCAGTGCGGCTTTTGCACGCCCGGCTTCGTCGTCGCCTGCGCCGCGTTCGTGCGCCAGCATCCCAACGCCACCCTCGAACAGGTCCGGTCCGGTCTGGGCGGCAATCTCTGTCGTTGCGGCACCTACGCCGGCATGCTGCTGGCCGTCGTCGATGCCGCCAAAAAAGGAGGCGCGTAATATGGCTAAAATTGACTGGCCCGCCGCGGACAAGCGGTCGCTCATCGGCAAACGAATCGACCGGATTGACGGCCCGTTGAAGGCCACCGGCGCCGCCAAATATTCCTACGACATCAATCGTCCCGGCATGCTCTGGGCCAAGGTAGTCACTTCGCCCCACCCTCACGCCGAGATCACCAGCATCGACACCACCGCGGCGGAAGCGTTGGCCGGCGTCAAAGGCGTTTGGCGCGACACCGAAAAGGAAGTCCGCTACGCGGGCGAAATCGTCGCGGCGGTCGCGGCGGTGACCGAGGAAATCGCCGAGGAAGCCGCGCGCCTGGTCAAAGTTCAATACAAGCCGCTCGAACATCAAGTCGTCGATACCGATCCCTCGTTGTCCAAAGACAAAGCTTCCAAAAAAGACCAGGGCAACGTCGATGAAGCGTTCGCCAAGGCCGACAAAGTTGTCGCCGGGGAATATGGCCTGCCGGTGGTCACGCATTGCTGCCTGGAACCGCACGGCCAGGTGACCGAAGTGCGCGACGGGGAATTGTACGTCTGGCCTTCGACGCAAAACGTCTCGCGCTACAGCGATCGTCTGGGCGAAGCCGTGGGCATCGACCAGAATAAAATCCACGTCGAGTGCCAGTACATGGGCGGGGGCTTTGGCTCGAAATTCAATTACGACAAATGGGGCCCCATCGGCGCGTTGCTCTCCAAGCAAACCGGCAAACCGGTCAAGCTCATGCTGGAGCGGGACATCGAGTTGATGACGGCGGGCAATCGTCCTTCGGCTTACGCGAAAATCAAAGTCGGCGCGCAGAAGGACGGCACGATCACCGCCGTGGAAGCCGAAGTTTGGGGCACCGGCGGGATGGGCGGCTACGGTCCGCCGCCGATCCCCTATGTGTTCACCAAGGTCCCCCACACGCGCCTGACCGCCAAAGGCATCCGCACCAACCGGGGCGGTCAGCGGGCCTGGCGCGCCCCGAACCATCCGCAAGGCTGCTTCCTGACGATGTCCGCCCTGGCGGACACGGCGGCGGCGCTGAAGATGGATGAGTTGGAATTTTTCTTGAAGAACGTTTCGTTGACCGATCGCCCCGAGCTTTATGCCGAAGAGCTAAAACTCGCCGCCGACTTGATCGGCTATAAAACGAAAGCGCATCCGCGCGGCGATCCAACCACCGGCCCGATCAAGCGCGGCCTGGGCCTTTCGATCCATACTTGGGGTGGCCGGGGTCATCCTTCGGAATGCGATGTGACCATCAATCCCGACGGCTCGGTCGAAACGAAGCTCGGTTCGCAGGATTTGGGCAGCGGCACGCGCACGGTCATCAACATCGTCGTGGCCGAAACGCTCGGTCTGCCGCTCGGCGCCGTCAAAGTTCAAATCGGCCGGAACGATTATCCGCCTTCGGGCGCCTCGGGCGGGAGCACGACCGTGGGCGGGGTTTCGGCTTCGTCCCGGATCGCGGCCACGGCGGCGCTCGACGCGCTGTTTGAATTCGCCGCGGCAAAGCTCGGCGTCGCGGCGGACAACCTCGAAGCCGGTGGCGGGGAGATTCGGGAAGCCGACAAGCCGGAAAACAAGATTTCCTGGAAAGACGCCTGCGCGTTGCTCGGCCCCAGTCCGATCACCAAACGGGGCGTCAGCAATCCGGGGGAAAGCCAGAAGATACACCTGATCGACGACGGTGTCGGCGGCGCGCAGATCGCCGATGTCTCCGTCGATGTCGAAACGGGTGTCGTGACCATGAACGAGATGGTGGCCGTGCAGGACTGCGGTCTGGTGATTGATCTCAAAACCGCCGAAAGCCAGGTCTATGGCGCCTTGATCATGGGCATCACTTACGCGCTCTACGAAGAAGCCGTCTATGATGCAAAGAGCGGCCGGATGCTCAACGCCGACATGGAGTTTTACCGGCTGGCGGGGATCAAGGATGTCGGCAAGCTCAACGTCCACATGATGACCGGCAACGGCTACGACGAGCGCGGCGTCATCGGGCTGGGCGAACCGCCGGTCATTTCGCCGGGGGCCGCCATCGCCAATGCGGTCGCCAACGCCCTCGGCGTGCGCGTGCCGCAATTGCCCTTGACGCCTGAGCGCGTGCTGGCGGCACTGCAGAAAGGAGGCAAATTCGCATGAAATCCTTTGAATACGCCGCTCCCCCAACGTTGAAAGAAGCCGCCGGCCTCCTGAGCCACAAGTGGGGAAAGACTGAAATTCTGGCCGGCGGCACCGACCTCGTCACGTCGCTCAAACAGCACATCTCCGAACCGAAGCGCGTGGTCAGCCTGCGCAACATTCCGGAACTCAAGCGCATCGAGATCGACAAAAAAGGCGTGCGCATCGGCGCGACGACCACCCTGGCCGAGCTGGCGGCGAACCCGGCCATCAAAGAGCATTTCCCGTCTCTGGTCACCGCGGCCAACGGCGTGGGCAGTGCGCAGGTCATGACCGTCGGCACCGTCGGCGGCGACCTTTGCCAGCGTCCGCGCTGCTGGTATTTTCGCAACGGTTTCGGCCTTTTCGCCCTGCGCGACGGCGCTTCGCTGGTTCGTGAAGGCGACAACCGTTATCACGCCCTTTTCGGGAACGATGGCCCCGCCGCCTTCGTCAGCCCGTCGAGTCTTGGCCCGGCGCTCATCGCCCTCGGCGCCACCCTCACGGTCACCGGACCGAAAGGCAAGACGCGGAAGATCGCCGCCGAAAAGTTCTTTCAAACTCCGAAAAAGGAAGACGAACGCGAAACCGCGCTCAAGCCGAACGAAATCCTCACGGACATTTTCGTGCCCACCAAAGGACTTCGCAATGCGACCTATGAAGTGCGGCATCGTCACGGGCTGGATTGGCCTTACGTTACCGCCTCGGTCGCCTTCCAACTCAAAGCCGGGACGGTGTCGGACGCGCGCGTGGTCCTGGGTCACGTCGCGCCGGTGCCCTGGCACTCGGCCAGCGCGGGCAAGGCGCTAAACGGCGCGAAGGCCGACGCCGCCGACGCCGGCAAATGCGGCGAAGCCGCCACGCACGGCGCGAAACCGCTCACCGGCAACGGCTACAAAGTCCAATTGGTAAAGGTGGCCGTGCAGCGTGCGGTCCTTGCGGCGGCGGCGGCATAAAATCCAGAGCGCATGGACGCCCCCGACACTTCTGCGCCCCAGCTTCAAGTGCCGTGCCGCAATCTGCGCTGCAAGGAAATGTATTATCACGGGCAGGTGGAGGATGAATTTGCCAGCGGCGTTTATTGGTGCTCGAAGACCCAGGAGAACTTCGGCCCGGACGGCGAGCCGGCCGGCAAAACCGATTGTTGCGCGGGCCGCTCCTGTTATGTAGGTTAGAATCGAGTTTTAGGTCAACATTTGCGAGAAAGAGCAATTATGAAAATGAAAGTCAGTGTTACGATCCTCCTGCTGGCGGCCGCCACCGCGTTCGCTACGAAGGGACCCGCGCCGACGATCTCCGGCGATTATGTCGAAGTGCGTTCGTGCGACGTTTACACCGGCCCTTGTTTCGCCAACGCGGAAATGGGCCTCAGCGGCAAGGAAGGCATCCTGGTCTGGTCGGTCCGCCAAGGCGCCTGGAACGGCGTCCCACTCGACGGCCTGAACGTCATTGCCGTGGTCCGCGCCGACGGCACGTTGGGCGACCTGCGCTATCAACCGCGCCGCGGCATGGCCGTGCTGGTCGTGGACCGGATGGCCACGCCCAAACAACAAGCAGCGTTGATCGATCTCGCTCGCTCGCTCGCTGGCGGCCTCATCCAGGAGGTCGCCGAAGTTAAGGCCGCTTCGATGGAAGTGGCCATCGGCGCCTGCGCCAGGAAAGGTTGTGCCTCGGTCAAAGCCGGCAAGCTGGTTGAAATCAGCACCCGTTGTCTGGGCGCCAAAGACCATCTCTGCGGCAACGAGGAAACCTTCTATCCGCCGCTCACCGATGTAACTGGCGCCTGCCCGGCCTTTGCCGAACTGGCCTCCTACGCCGGCAGCGGACTGAATCTAACCTGGGATTGGGTTGAGAAACGCAACGCCTTTACCGGCAGCTTCGCGCGTTGAGGAAAATTTGCTCCGCCGGCCGGAAGCATTCTGTTGCGTGTGTGATGAGAAAAATATGGCTGGTTCTGGCAGCGGCAATTTCGGTTTCCCTCGGCAGCGGGACAAACGCCGCTGATCTTTCGGTGAAAGTGGCCGACAAGCCGCCCCCGCAACAAATCAGCGAATCCATTCGGAAGGCACTCCAACCCAAAGTCGTGCAGGTGCTCGATGGCGAGACGCCCCTTTTCGAGTTCTGGTTCAGCGCCGAGGTCCCGCTCAAGTCCAAGCCCGCCTCAATCGACAAAGCCCTGGATGCCCTGCGCGAAACCACCTTGCTCGGAGCGGCGGCGGTCGGCAACGGCCAGCGCGACTATAAGGACAACGAGATTGCGGCCGGCGTTTATACCCTGCGCTATGGGCTTCAGCCGCAGGACGGCGACCACCTCGGCACGGCCGAGTATCCTAACTTCGCCGTCCTGATACCGGCCAGGAGCGACACGGCGTTTGACGGCATCACGACCTTCAAGGCCATGGCCAAAGCCAGCGGCAAAGAGACCGCTTCCGGTCATCCAATGGTTTTGAGCCTGCGTCCGGTCTCCGCGGACGGCGCCGGCCTTCCGAAACTCAACGAACTAGCCGCCGGCCACAAAAGCGTCCGCGTGAGCCTGGTGGCCAAAGCCGGCGAAGAGAAAAGCAGCATCGTGTTCGAGCTGGTCTGCCAAGGCCACGGCCACATCCAGTAACGATTCGCGCCGGGGCGGGAATTTTCACAGCCGCAGAACCCGGCCGCAAAGTGCGTCGGCGAGGGCAGCACGTGCCTCCCGTCTGCGGCATCGAATGACTTGAAAAGCGCTACGTGCCATGGGATAAACCCTTTGTGAAGTTGACAGCAGATGAACGCGGCAAGCTCGGCAACGCGGAGATATTCCGCCCGAAAGCAACTTTCGACGCCACGGTTCAGCCCGATGGCAGCATTCGCCTCGTGGAAGTCGCAGAAACGCCAGTCCCCGTCGTGAAACCGCGCCGGGTCAACGGGCGTCTGCGCGGCGCAGATGTGGCGCTGAGCCGTGAGACGGTTGCCGCTGCTGTGCGCGCCGAGCGCGACGCACGATGAAACGGTATTGGGACGCCTCGCCGCTCGTAGACGCGCTCCACGACCCGCGCGTCGAACAAAAAGCGCTTGAGCCCGACCAATGGACCAAAGCGGTCGTCAAAAAGCGCGCGGCAGTTTACTTGAGAGCAGTGGGATGTCCACCGACGAAGCCAGCAGCGATTCGAGTCAACCGCTGAAACTCAGCGAGGCGCACTCGCCTTTTATGGCGTCCGTCTGGCGGCGGCTCACGCCGCGCGAGCGCCTGCGTCGCAGTTGGGAAATGCGTTCGCGGCTGCCGGACGCCCGCGCCGTGCATGATCGCAAACTTTTTCCAAAGCCTTAGCGATCACCGCGTGGAGCATCTGCTCATCAGCGGCCAGGCCTCAATCCTTTACGGCGCGGCGACGTTCTCCGAAGACATCGACCTCTGGCTCGATCCCACGGCGGAGAACTGCTCGCGGTTCGTCTCCGCGCTCCGGGACTGCCGGGCGCGCTATTACAAATTCACCCCGCCACTGACTCCTTGCCTCCTTCGGTGGCCATTCGCGGTGTCCTTTCCCAACGCTCACCGGCGTAATCGGCGGTTAATTTCGGTCCGCGGCCCCGGTCAACGGCCGTGAATTGCTATGCGAGGGCACGAAGCGTTCACCCACGGACGCTACACCTGCATCCCCTGGGTAATGAGTTCGGCCATCCCGAACTTGCCGTCCTTGGTGAATTCCGGGATGGGCTTCCAAAGCGGATTCTGACTGAGGAACGAATGCCGGTCGCCGAGCAGCAGGCCGACGAATACTTCGCCCACGATCCGTCCGCCGACCGGGCCGAGCCGGATGGGCGTCTTATTGTTGACGAACTCCTGCTGGGCCTCTGCCAGGATGTAGTACCACAACGGGGCGTGGTGGCGGAAGTTCGGCGAAATGTCGGTCAAGTGAACGTTGGTCGGGCTATCAGCCTCGGTCGCCTTGCCGACCCGCAGCCGGTCATCGGGAATGACCGGCACGCCCATCTTCGTCGCCACGTCCTGGCCTGACGGCAGCCCCATGCGCAAGCCGCGGAGCAGGTTGCGCTCTGCCAGCGAAGAAACCTGCGTGGCGATGGAAGGCGGCAGGCTCCCGAGCGGGTTGACGAGTGAGGTGTCGATCTTGTAGGCCGGCTGGCGGCGCTGTTTGCCGTGCGGAGGCGCCGGCCCGAAGTTGAAGAACAAATTCCATTCGATCGCAAAATTGGCGGGGAATTCACGAAAGCCCGTCAGGTTGGGCACGTTGGGATCGAGGGAGAAGATGACCTGCCGGTCCGGCAGCGTAGTGTTGAGCCGGTAGATGGGCCGGACCATCGAGTGGCCGAACCGATAGGCCGCCACCGAAAATTCGACCGGCATGAACGGTTCGTGCCGCGGATGGAAGAAGCGCAGGTCGGGCTTGTCCTGGTGGATCGATGTCTTGCGCGCCACATTCGGCAGGATGCTCTCCAGCATCGGGCGGCCGATGATGGTGGGGAGGAAGTCGTGCAGCACCACCCACTGGTAATGCCAGCGGACGAGCCGCTGGACCTTGTGGAAGTCCGCGCTGGATGCGTGGAGGAAATCAACGATCCGGTTGTGGAAACGCAGGAACGCGCCGTGAAGCTGGGACACGATTACGTTTTCATCATTGCGGGGGTCGCCGATAAGAGCGCGCTTGGGGTCGCCTTGCGCGGGTGTATTGCGGGGCAAATCGCGCGTCTTGGGGTCGCGCGGGTTGCCGGTGAGCGCGCGGCCAAGCAGCAGCCGCACGCCGTCATTCTCGTAGAGGTACGGCTGGTCGTCGGGACCGCGGCCATAGACGCTATCAAGGTCGAAGCGGGGCGTGCGGAAGTCCACAAGCGCGTCCGGGTCGTCTTGCTTTTGCAAGCTGCTGGCCGGGTCGAAAGTGAGGTCGTGATCGATGAACTGGCCCAGGTAAGTGAAGCCGGCGCTGATGCCGGGATTGTCTGGGGTGCCAATGTTTTCTTCATCGTCGTCTTCGTCTTCGGAGGTCGGAGGGGTTTCGGCCGCCGCGATCATGGCCGCGGCCAGGGAGGTGAGGTCTTGCTCGTCGAAGCGCGCGGGCGGCAGCGCGCGGAACAGCCGGCCGAACCGGCCTTCAAACTGCGGGGAGGCGGGCACTCGGTCCGGCCCGCGAAGAATGCCGTGGCTGCGCATGGGAATCGTCTTCATTTGGAGTCCTTAAGTTTGTCGGTTGGAATAGGGTAAAGCGGAAAGCTCGCTTTGTCACCGTCCGTACCAATCAGGATGCCCGCTCTCCGTAATGTCACGGACAACCGGCGGCGGGGTTTAGGAGCCCGTTGAAAGACCGTATTGTAGCGCCGATCGGTGAGCGTCGGTTTGCCTGTTTCCTTCGGTGAAACGGCGGTCACAGATCGCCGCTACAGCAGCCAGCCGTTCTTGCAGCGGCTGTTTAGGCGAAGGCGGGAAGGAGGGCTGACGGACGCGCGAGTGGGCGCGATACCCGGCGGAACTCAAGCCGCTTTGCGATTCTGCTCGGCGTGCAGTTTTTCCACTTCGGAGTACAGCGCGTCGATTTGTTGGGCGCCCAGCCGGTTGCCGGCCAGCCGTTCAAGCTCTTGTTTGGTAATGCCCACGTCGCGGCGGAACGCGGCTTTGATTCCCTGGAGCACGTTCTGCGCGCGGTGAATATCTTCCAGGCCGCCCATGCGCAGCGCGGCCACGCCCGGCTTGTCGGCCAGGGCGGCGCTCACGCGCTGGGCGTGAGACTCCACGATCGCGTCCAAGGAACTGTTCGCAGGCAGACGCAGCGCGTCCACACCCGGCGGGGAATCGAGTTGGCCCGCCGCCTCTGCGTTGCTCGTGCAGACAAACGTGCCGTTGGCGAACTGCGTCTGCAGTTCCAGAATCCTGAATCCGTTGGCGGCGAGCGCCCGCGCAAGCCCGGCCGGCTTGAAATGATACAGGTAGGTGATCCAGGTTCCGTCGCGTCCCAGCATGGTCCGCAGCAAGGTGCGGTTGCCCTTGCTGGTTCGCCGGAAGGTCAAATTCTCCTCATCGCCCAGCCACCCAAAGCCGCGTTCCTCAAGCCAGCGCTGGCTGGCGTCATACCAACCCAAATCCAGGTGTCCGAACTCGCGCGCATTGACCGGCGCGTACTCGAACTGCGATTCGCACAGCGCCCCGACGCGCTCGACCACTTTTACGGCAACGACGCGGGTATTCGACAGCCCTCGGTTTACCACCAGCAAGACGCACGCCGACGCCAGCAGAATCGCGCCGGAGGTCAGATTGTTCGTCCAGGTGGCGACTGGTTCGCCGACGGTGCAGATGGCCGGATCCGAAGGGAGGTAGCGCAGCGTCACGGTGCAGCCGCGGGTGTCCTTGAGATACTCGCCGCGGTTGACCTGCACGCGCCCTTGCGTGGATTGTCCCGCCTCGGTCTGAAACTGCACGGTGAGGTAGTATCGATTCGCGCCCTTGCTGCGATACTTGACGGCGCGGTCGAGCACTTGGGCGGTGGTATCTTTGCCTTCCGCCGCCAGGCGTTTACTGATCTGATAATTTTTGGCTGCCGACCACATCAACCAGGAACCTGCGACGAAGGCGAAAGCGGTCAACAAGATTCTGCTAACGTTCATACCCTAGGCGTATATCGGCCTTGTGCGCGGCCGGCTTGAACCGCCTTGCCAAAATGGATGATCGGGATCTCCGAAGAGCTCACGCCCGCGGGGCGCGAAGGATTGCGCGAGTGCGTGAAGCCAAGTGTGCGCCCGTTTCCCTCGGCGGCGCACGGCCATTGAATTTGGCGAAGCACTGACACTGACCCTCCCCGCGAGGAACGAGTGCGGAGAGGGCTGGGGAGAGTGGAAAATCGAGCGAAAATACCCCTCCTCTCCCCGGCCCGCTCCAACGGTCGGGCCGCGACTGTGGGCGAAGCCCCAGTCGCAGCCTCATCGCAGGCAGGAGCGCGTTGGACTGATTCAGCGCGTCCTCATGTTCGGTCCGGGCCAGACGTCAGCCGGCTCATTCTTTCGGGTCCACACAGATGAAAGCTAACGAAACGAATTTAACAGGGGCAAACGGAGCTAACCAACATCGAGAACGGAGTTTCTGTTCCCTTCGTTTGCTCCAGTTCAACTTCAACAGATTGATTATGTCGCCTAACAAGATCGATCGAGCGAACCGCCGCGACGCTTCTCCGCTGGACGCTGGCCGTTTATCTGAGTTTCGGCTTTCCGGCTCGAGACTCCCGATTTCTTGATGTCCTAATTCAATTTGGGTCTTTCCGACACAACGAAATCGTGGGTCTCCGCGTGGGATTTCCAAGTTTCGGCTTGCATGGAGTGCTTAAGCTGCTGACATTCTGCCAAGGCCGATGTGGCGGAATTGGCAGACGCGCTAGACTCAAAATCTGGTACTCGTGAGAGTGTGTGGGTTCGACCCCCTCCATCGGCACCAACCTCCAGACCCAATACGGACCCAAGCAGTGTGAATTATTCGACCGGCGGCGCTTAACCCCGCGTTAAGACGCAGAATCCGTTGGCCGGAATCACCACCGCCGCCGAGGCCGGCATTTCGTGCAGCGGACTCCCCTCGGCCACGACTTGACCGCCGTTGCCGGCGACCCACGGGTTGACCCAATGGTCGTAAACGTCGCTATTGAACGCCTCTGTCCACCGGCCCGCGCTCGGAAAGCCAATCTGGTATCCCCACCAGGTCTCTTCGCGCAGGCTGGCAACCACCACTACGTCCCGGCCTTCGCCTTCCAGCCAGCGGTGGAACGCGATCACCCGGTTGTCGTTGTGGACGTGGAAAACGCGCACCATCTCGCCGCGCAGGGCCGGTTCGCGGTTCCGCAGCGCAATCAGGTCGGAGGTGAAGCGAAGGTGGTCGGCCATCGCGCGGTCGCCCCCTTCCAGGCCGGCCCACCAGGGCATCAATCCGTTGGCCGGATTGTCGCTCCACGCCTTGTCCTCCAATATATCTTGTCCCATGAACAACATCGGGACGCCCGGGGCCGTCAACAGCAAGCCGCTGGCGACGCGGGCGCGGCTTCGGGCATGCCACGAGCGCGCGTCGCCTGGATCGGCGAGCCGGGCGATGCGCGGTTCGGCGCCCACCTTGACGATGTCGTGGTTCTCGACGCAGTTCACCGCCCGCCATTGGTTGGGCAGCGTGAATGACTGGAGCGCCTGGGCCACCGGACCAAGATCCACCGCGGCGCCTGCTCCCGCGCTCGCCTGGCCGATGGCGGAGCGGACGGCAATCCGCAGTTCGTCCTGCCACGCCGCGTCGTAACCCGCGCCGCCAACATTGACGGGCCGAACCGCCGCCGCTTTGTCGCCCCAAAACTCGGCGATGAGGATCGCTTCCGGGTTAACATAGCGCAGGGTGTCGTTGATAGCCTGGCAGGCCGCCCAACCGCCATGGCCGGCCATCACGGTGACTTCATCGAAGCGGATGCCGTCCACCCGGTATTCCTGATAGCACGAAACCGCGTGATCGATGAGGAATTGGACCACCCACTGATTCAAATAGGCGAAGACCAGCCCGCCTGCCCAGCCTTGGTCGGTAAAAAAAAGACTGTCATTGTTATTGCCCGGCGGCATCCGGTCGAAGAAGTAGAGGCTGTAGTCATCGTTCTCAAATCCGCCGGCGTGGTTATAGACGACGTCGAAGAGCACCGCGATGCCCCAGGCGTGGCAAAGGTCGATCAACGCGCGGAGCTGGTTGTCCGCCCCCGCGAGTGCGCCCGCGCCGGCGTAGCCGGGTTGTCCGCGGGCCGCAAAGAGTTCGTTGATCCTTGCCAGGTAGTCCTGCAGTTCAGCCGGGTCATCCGTCGCGTAGCCGTTGTCCGGGCTGAAATAATCGGAACCGTTGTAACCGAGGCTGAACTCGGTTTCAAACTCCACCACCGGCATTAGTTGGAGCGCGTTGACGCCCAGCGCGGCGAAGTAGGGCAGTTGCAGCGCGACATCGAGGAACTTGCCCTCCTGGTTGCCACTGGCGATGCGAAACGTCCCGACGTGCAATTGATATAGGACGAGGTCGTTGAAGGAGGGCGCGCGCCAGGCATTCTTGTGCCACGGGAACGATCCCGGGTCGCGCACCAGGCAATGGCTGTCCGGAAACGCCGGCTCAAACGCCAGCAGCCGTGCGCGCGGATCGCGCTTTGGTCCCGTCGGGCCGGCGCCCACGATATGAAATTGATACGCGGCGTTGACGCCCAATCCGGCGATGTAACCGGCCCAAGTCCCATCCCCGACCGGCTGCAGCCGGCCGGTCTCATTCGGCAGCCAGCCCGAGAAATCACCGATCACCCGCACTTCTTTCGCGCGCGGCGCCCACGTGCGAAACACGACTCCGCCCGCCACGGGCGTTGCCCCCATGGGGACTTTGCTGGGATTCGGAGGCAGCGTGCTCATGTGCGACACATAATCCTAATGAGCTCATCGTCAAGGCAAAAGCGCGCGCCTTGCAATTGCCTCGCATCTGTGCTATCGAGCTTGGTCCAAGATACGCGCGATTCGAAAACCATTTTCCAAAAAGAACATTTTCAGACCAACACCCGCGTCCTGTGCAACCTGATCTTCGCAACGGTTTCTCTATCTTATGAAGCGCTGGCCTGTCGTCGCGCTCATTCTCCTCGCGCTCGCTGCGGCGCTGATCTTGATTTCCCGCAACTTCGGCCGCCGGCTCGACCGTCCGGCTCCCGGCGCCCAGCCGGGCCTTCCACAGATTCCTCCGCCGGCAGCCACGACGGGGCGCGCGGTTTCGACCGGCCCGGCCGGACCCGCGACACCCTTTTCGGCTGCGGCAACGAGCCGCGTTGGCGCTTCGGGCCAGCCCACTGGCTCGCCGGCCGGGCCGCCGCGAAAACGGGCCTGGGACCCGCAGTTCCTGCCGGGGCTGCGCAGCGCCGCCGAGGGCGATCCGATTCGTTTTGAGTTGGTGGGCGGCGAATGGGCCGAGGGCGCCATTCGCCACCTCGAACACCGGGATGGCGAGGTCATTTACGTCGCCGGACAATTGACCGTGCCGGAGACTGGCCGATTCTTTTTCCAAAAGCAGACGATGCCCGGCAACGCGGGCGACTTCGTCGGCGTGGTCGAATTGCCGCGAAGCCAGCGCGCCTTTCGCATCGAGCCTACCGGCGCCAACGGCGCGTCGGAACTCGTTGCCCGCGGGTTGAAAGAAGTGATCTGCTTGAACCTGCCTTTGCCCGCCAATGACCTGACCAACGACGTGGAAAACATTCCGCCGCTGAATCCGAGCACCTTCCCCGCGAATTTGCCCATACCCCCCTACCAAAACGGCGTGATCCTGTTGCAAAGCCTGCCGGGAGCCAGCGCCGTGCTCTATCTCGATTATCAGGGCGGCTACACCCCGACCTGGGGCGGCATCACCTACGCCAGGCCCACGATCAGCAATTCGCAAATCTTCGACGTTTGGAAACGGGTGACCGAGCGCTACATGGCCTTCAAGATCAACGTCACCACTGATCTGCGGGTGTTTCAGAATGCGCCGCCCATTAGCCGCCAGCGCTGCATTATCACGCCGACCAGCACTGCCGCTCCCGGCGCGGGCGGCGTAAGCTTCGTCGGGTCGTTCCAATGGGGCGGCAACCCCGATACGCCGGACTGGGTTTTCCTCATTACCGGCAAGAGTTCCGCCGAGGCCATCGCCCACGAGTGCGGTCACGCCTTGGGGCTGAGCCACGACGGGCAGGAGATCGGCGGCACCAATCACGTCGAGTATTACGGCGGCCAGGGCAGCGGTGCCACGGGCTGGGCGCCCATCATGGGCGTCGCTTACTACCAGCCAGTCGCCCAATGGAGCAAAGGAGAATATCAGTGGGCCAACAACATGCAGGACGACCTGGCGATCATCTCCGCCAACAATAACGTCGGTCACCGCCTGGACGACACGGGCGCCACGCTGGCCTCCTCGCGTTACCTCGAAGTCTATCCCGGCAACTCCGCCGGCGCGGAGGGCGTGATCGAATCCACCGGCGATACCGACGCCTTCCAATTCACCACGAGTGGCGGGCTAGTCGGCTTGACCGCGCGTCCCGTCGGCGACTGGGGCGACGCGGCCATCCAGGCGACCCTGGCTGATGCGGACGACACGATCATCGCGAGCAACAATCCGCAAAGCGTCCTCACCGCCTCGATCAGCACGAACCTGCCGGCGGGCACCTACACCTTCCGCGTGACCGGCGCCGGCCGCAACAATCCCTTCACCAACGGGTTTTCGCCTTACGCCAGCCTCGGCTATTATTCGATCACCGGCTCGGTCGCTAATGCACGGTTGCCAAGCCGCTTCGCCATCCCGGAGAACACCCCCAATGGCACGCTCGTCGGCGTGGTGCCCGCCAATAACCCAAATGGCGATCCCCTGACTTACACCATTACCAGCGGCAACACGGGCAATACCTTCGCCATCGACAACAGCGGCAATCTATCGGTCGCCGTCAATACCCTGCTCGATTACGAGGCGCTGGCGCGCAATACCCAATTCCCCGTCCAATTCCAGATGTTCGTGGACATCGTGGATACGTTAAATTCCGCGCTGACGGAGACGAATCGCCGCGTCTTGGTCGCCATCACCAATGTCAATGAGCCGCCCACCTTAAACGGCTTCAGCAGTTCAGTCCTCGAACACACCCTGCCCGGCACGGTCATCGGCACGGTGATAGGAACGGACCCGGATTTCTACACGCTGCTCAGCTATTCCATCGTGGGCGGGAACAGCAACGGCATGTTCACGATTGATAATCAATCCGGCGCGGTCCTTGTCGCGGGAGACTTGAGCGTTGCGTTGCAGAGCGTTTATAACCTCACCGTCCTGGTTTCAGATCAGACCCCGCCCGCGCCACTTACCGCGACCTCGACGGTCACCGTAACCGTGTTGCCAAACAACTCCCCGTACCGTCCCGGTTCCATTTCCTATGCCGTTTACACCAACCTCAGCGGCCCGCTGATTTCCTCGCTGACCAGCGCCCCAAGCTTTCCCTATGATCCAGCCCTTGAAAAACAGGTCGCGCTCTTCGAGGGGGACAGCAATCGGGGCGATAACTACGGCGCGGTCATGCGCGGTTATCTCATCCCGCCGGCCACGGGCAGCTACACATTCTGGATTGCGACCGACGATAACGGCGAGCTATGGCTCAGCTCGTCCACGAATACGGCCGCCATCGCCCGGATCGCCTATATCACCGGCACCACCGCGTTCGCCGCGCCGCGCCAGTGGACCAAGTATCCCAGCCAGCAATCCGCGCCGGTGTCCCTCGTCGCTGGCCAGCCTTATTACATCGAGGCCCGGCTGAAGGAAGCCACCGGCAACGACAACATCGCCGTCGCCTGGCAGTGCGCGAGCGCGGGCATTGCGCAAGATGTCATTCCCGGCAGATTTCTGGCGCCTTATTTCATAAATTACGTGCCTCACGCGGGCGGCTTCGTTACCAGTTTGCACCGGGACGCCATTAGCGCTTCGCACGTGGGCATGGTGACCGTCACCGATGTCAACACCAACGACGACCACACTTTTGCCATCGTCACCGGCAACACCGGAGGCATCTTCTCCCTCGACCCGGATAGCGGCATCCTCCGCGTGGCCAGCGAACTCGCGCTGCAGGCCACGGCGCAGACCACCTTCAACCTGTCAGTGAGAGTCACTGACAACGGATCGCCGCCGCGATCAGGGACCGCCACCGCCACCGTGAAAATCGTTGCGCCGGACGCCATCACTGCCACGTCGATCCGGCAGGAAATCTGGACGAACATCGGCAACAGCACGGCCGTTAGCGCCTTGACGACCGTGGCGAAATATCCCAAGCGACCCGATACCCTCCGCGCCCTCACGGCCTTCGATTCCGGCAATCAGAACCTCGGCGACAACTACGGTTCGCGCATCCGCGCCTATCTCACGCCGGCAACCAGTGGCGCCTATGTGTTCTACGTCGCGTCCGACGACAACAGCCAGTTGAAGTTTAGCGTCGGTACGAATCCGGCAACCGCCACGGTCATCGCCTCGGTCCCCGGCGCGACCGCCTATCAGGCGTGGACCACCTACGGCTCCCAGCAATCCGCGCCGATCTCGCTCACGGCCGGCGCGCATTACTACATCGAAACCCTGCACAAGGAAGGCGGCGGCAGCGATCACGTAGAAGTGGCCTGGACCGGTCCGGGCATCTCCGGCACCAATATAATCGCTGGCTCCTTCCTCACCTCGGTGGACCTCAACTACGCGCCCGACCTTGCCGGCAGAACGATAGCGGTGCCCGTCACCGCATCCAATGGCGCCCTCTTGGCCACGTTGACCGCCACCGACAGCCCGCTCGACTTGATTGCTTATAAGATCATTTCCGGGAACACGAACAACACCTTCGCGATCGATCCCGATACCGGCCGACTAATCATCGCCGACAACGCGTTGATCGTCGGCCAGCTCGATTCCGGCTTCACCCTGCAAGTACAGGCGCAGGATTCGGGCTACCACGATCTTTACCCGCGCCGGTCCACGAACGTCGCGGTCAACGTGCAACTCGTCGAAGCCCCGGCCCTCACCTGGTCCGGTAACGGCACGAACGACAATTGGAGCCAGGGCGCCAACTGGAACGGCGCCGCGCCGGCAGTCAGCAGCCCGCTGATCTTCCTCGGCGCCAACCGCCAAACGAATATCAACGACCTTCTAACCATCATCGGGCCAGTGGCCATCGGCAACGGCGGCTTCCTGCTTATGGGCAACCCGCTGACGCTTCGGGCGGGCCTGGCAAGCACGGGCGACAACACCTGGGCGATAGATTCTACGCTCAACAAGCCGGAGGCGATCACCAGCACGAGCGGCACGCTGACTTTTGCCGGTTCAGTCGATAACGGCGGCAACCTGCTCACACTCTCCGCCAATAGCACGATTCAGGTGGATGGGATCATCGCCGGAATGGGTGGCCTGATGAAGAACGGCCCAGCCAATGTTGTGCTTACCGCGGCCAATACGTTCGCTGGACCCACGACTGTTGCCGCCGGCACACTCGTCCTCTTGGGTAACGGTTCAATCGGTAACAGTTCGCAGGTGGACGTAACGGCCGGCGCTACGCTCGATGCTTCGGCCCTGGCCGGCGGCTTGACAATTCTACGCGGCCAGACGCTCACCGGCAGCGGCGCCGTGCGTGGCAACGTTATTGTCAGTGGGACGCTTGCACCCGGCGACTCCATCGGCGCGTTGAGCTTCAGCGATGCCCTTACTCTTGCCGGCACGCTGCTGGTCGAGATTAACAAGACCACCCCAGCGCTTACAAACGATCTGGTTGTCGTGGCGGGACCGCTGACATTGGGCGGCGCGCTCGTTGTGATCAACACCGACTCCGCGCTGGCCGACGGAGATAAGTTCAAGCTATTCGACGCCCCGTCGTTCAGCGGTTCGTTCGCGAGTCAGAGCCTGCCGCCGCCCGGCGCTGGCTTGGTGTGGAACACGACGTTGCTGGCCGTGGACGGCACGCTTCGCGTCGAAGCGCCACCGGCGCCGCTCATCCAGCCCGTGTCCCTCAACGGCGGCAATCTCACAGTGCAGTTCCAAAGCGCGACGGATGTGATCTATGTCCTGCAAGCCGCCACGAATCTGGTCGCGCCAGTGGCCTGGGCAAACCTCTCGACCAACGCCGGCAACGGCGGCCTATTGACGATCCCCGTGCCAGTGGACATCTCCCAGCCGCAAAGGTTCTATCGCATGATGGCGCAGTAGGCGTTGCCGTAACCGGTTTAGATTGACATCCGCTACGATGCTGGCCACAGTGTACCTCTTGAAAGCATGAATTCCATTTGCCGCGTCGCGTTTGGTTGGCTGCTTGCTTTTGGCCTCTTTCAAACTCCCACTTTACGCGCGCAAATCGTCAGCGCCAGCAAGATCAGCGCGCATCTTATCAATGCTTACACTCCCGGCGCGTCGAACATTATCGCCGGGCACCCGCGTGTGCTGAAGATTTTGGACCTTGGCTCCGGGATGTTGCAAGCCGCGAGGGCCTACAAGGCCGGCACACCGGGCGGGAAGATCGTCCTCCGCATTTACACGCCGAAAAGCTACACGCTTACGGACGACCCCGTCGCCAGCGCGACGAATTTCTGGACGACCGTCTTGCAGCCGCCGTTGAACGCGCTGTCCGCTTCCGACCGCGCGTTGATCGATTACCTCGAAGGGCCGAACGAAGGTGACAGCACGCCGACGTGGCAAACCTTTGCGGCGGCGCAATGGTTCACCATCTTCTGGCAGCACTTGTCGCCGTTGATCGCCGCGGCGGGATTCAAGCCGTGCATCGGCAGCATCGCGGTGGGCAATCCGCCGGGAACGTCCAGCCAGATTCAGACTTACATCTCCACGTTCGTGCCGGCCCTCCGGCAAGCCAAGAGCCTCGGCGGCGCGTGGAGTTATCACGCTTACACGATCAACTACATGACCGACCCGGGCGTCGAGTATTACTACTCGCTTCGTTACCGGCAATATTACGGCCAATTCACCTCGCAGTATCCCGACCTCGCGGACCTGCCGCTCATTCTGAGTGAAGGCGGCGTGGACCAGAGCGGCACTCCCGCGACCTCCGGCTGGCAGGCGCGCGGCACGGCGGCGGATTACGAGCGGTGGCTCAATTGGTTCGACTATCAGCTCGCCCAGGACAGCTACGTGCTCGGTTGCACCTTGTTCGAAATCGGCAATCCTGCCGGCTGGTCATCGTTCGATTTGGAGCCGATTGGGGCCTGGCTCGGAAATTATCTGGCCACGCCGACGAATCCGCCGCCAGCGCCAACCGGTCTCTCCGGGGCGCCTACCAACGCAACCGCGTTGCTCTCGTGGACGTCCGCGCCCTTGAATCCGACGACTTACAACGTGAAGCGTTCGCGCGCCAGCGGCGGGTCTTACACGACGATTGCCACCAATGTTACCCAGGGAGTGAAGGTCACGACTTACACCGACGCGGCCGTAACTAATAACGGCACTTATTACTACGTTGTGTCGGCGGTCACCGCGGCGGGCGAGGGATCGAACTCCAGTCAAGTGACCGTCACGATGCCCAGCGTGAGTTTGCCCGACGTGATCGTGACCGCCATAGCCTGGACGCCGAAGCCGGCGTTCGCCAGCAACCAGCTCACTTTCCGCGCGACGGTGAAAAATCAAGGCACGGCGCCGACTCCATCGGGCGTGGTCCTGGGCGTTGGGTTCAGCCTTGACGGCGGGCCGAACGTGACCTGGTCGAGCGGCTACACCACGGCGCTCGCGCCGGGCGCTTCAGTGACGTTGGCCGCCAACGGGGGGCCGACCGGCCAGAACACCTGGACGGCGACGGCCGGCGCGCACACGCTGACCGCGACGGCGGATGACGTGAACCGTTTCCCGGAGAGCAACGAAGGCAACAATTCGTTGAGCGTGGGCCTGCCGATTTCGTTTGGACCGCCGAAAATCGGACGAATCAGCCCCGGGACGAACGACACCGTCAGCTTCACCTTCACCGCGACCCCCGGCCTGCTTTACCGCGTCCAATATAAGAACGATCTGACCAACGCCCTCTGGACAACCCTGGGCAGTGATATTCTGGCCAGTTCAAACTCGATTCCCGTTTCGGACAATTTGACTGGCGTGCCAAAACGTTTTTATCGCGCGCAGCAGGTGAATTGACATCTCCCGGGGCCGAACCTTCTGCCGACGTTTACTTATCCGGACTTGCGGGACGTCCTTTTGCGGAGATGGGTTTTAGAGCGTGTTTGGAAAATCGTTTTTGGGTGGCACAGGTCGCTGGCCTGGAGCCATTGGATTTAAGGCGAGGGGCGCCGTTCCCAGCCCCATCGGGGCGACATATTTATAGATAGCGAATGGCAAAATATCAAAGCTCCGTAGGACTTGAATCCGGCGTGAATATTCATTTCTCTGATCGAAAACGGCCTGGTTTCGTGGTTTTGATCGGATTTTTATGCAGCACTCGTGAAGGAACATTGCCGATCAGACTTTCAGCTAGGCTTCCAACGGTTTGAGTTTCCCCGCTTGGTTCAGAATAGGTTCAGTTAATTTGCCTATGCTCGGCGACTCCAGCAACCGCAACACCGGTCGGTTTTGCGGGCGGGTGAGCTCGCCTGGCAGCCAAAACAATTTGTAGCGGAGGGTGTGCAGAGTGTGATGGGTCCACGCCTCCGGCAAACAGGTTCCTTGAAAAGCAACCACCAAGTTATAGGCCAGGCGAATGATTTCCAGATAGAGCGCATTGGCAGCGAAGTGGCCAGTGGGAATCCTGCGGAGCGCAAAATCTTCGCGCAACTCACCAATCCGGGGCTCCATCACCGCACGGTCATCGTAATAGTGCCAAACCCCGGCGGGCGTCAGGCTTAAATTCGTCACCCAAGCCCGGTACAGATGACACTCCAATAATAATAAGCTAGGGTGCGGGTCTGGGTCTTGCAGCGGCCGCCGCGCCACCACCAGCCGGCGGGGCCGCGGCCAACCTAGGGCTTGATACTCCATTTCGCTCGCTTCCCATTGCCGGTTCACCGACTCATAACGCAAGCCCGGTAGGCGCCGTTGGCAGGTGGTCGTCAGCCGCGCCACCACGGCAGATTGGGCATTTTGGCTTTCCAACATTTCCAGCACGGGAGCGTAACCAAAACCCGAATCGGCCCGCACGCGGAGTTCGCGCGTGTCCTTAGGCAGGTTCGCAAAGCAGGAGGCCAGCCGTTCGTCGCTGCCGTCCCAAAGTAGGGGCGTTGCCAGCACGCAGTTCGGCATCCCACAGAAAAGCCGAATTGGCTTCCAGACACAGCAGCGGGCTGTAGGATCGTTTGCCACGATACCGTGGGTTATATCCCACCGACGCCCGTTCCTGGTGCCCGAAAACCGTGAGCACGGTGCTATCCAAATCCAAAATGAGCCGCGAGCGATGCTTGGGGCGATGGATAAAATGCTGGAGCAGCCGGTCATTGACGCGATGCAGCTGCTCCCGAAAGTTCGCGGGGGCGCACAGCAGGAACCGGCGCCGCGTTTGGGCGTCGGGAAAACTCGGCAGTCCGGTCAGATACTGGAAGGTGCCATTGGTTTGCAGGAAAGAGGCGGTTTCCAAGCGATCCAAGCCCAAGATGATGGGATAAACCAGCGCGAGCAGCATTTGCGAAAGACGGTAGCGCTGGTTGCGCCTGGGGTAAGCCAGGTGCCGGGCGATAAAATCCCTGATCTGCAGCACTCGTGTAAATTCGTGAAGGAAGTGTACACCCCCGTAATGCGTCAAACCCCTGTGATTGCAGGCGATTCTTAACTTTTTAGGCGATCTGCGCATTCTGAGCCTCACCTCACTTTTGGTGAGGTGAGGCTCAGAACCGTAAAAATAAGCTAATCGCCCGTCAATATTGGCCAAAAGCCACTTCACCCATCCGCCTTCACGCCGGATTCAAGTAGGAGCGGCATGAGAGCCGAAGAGGCCGCCCCGACGGGGCTTGTGGCTGGGTGGGATCCGTCTGCTACAAATAGGTCGCTCCTACGGAGCGGCGGGGTCGAACTGCCGGTCGGCGAGTCATCCGTGCTACCCATTTTGCGGACACGCTTTCAGGCAGCAGTTTGGATCCTCCGATCAGGTCGCAAGCATTTTCAGTCACCACGTTGGCGGAGAGCGTGCCGCTGGGGCCGTTCCTACTTGGGCGGATATTGCCAGACCCAGTCGCCCTGTTTGTCGTCGTACAAGGTTTTGCCAGGCACTCCGCCGTCATCTTTTTCATTCCAGCCGACCGAGTAGAGCGTGAATTGGCCATCATCGGTGCGACGATACCTGTAAGGCTCGCCGGCGAGGAGATCGTTGGGCAATCGGGACACGAATTGCGGCACGAGGGCTTCCAGGTTTTCGGGAAATTGACCTTTCGCCAGCCGGTATCGTTCCAGCGAGCAAGCCAGCGCGGCTTGATCGGCGGCGGTTTGCGCCTCCGCCGATCTACGGATCGTTTTGCCGAGGGCGGGTAGGAGCAAGGATGCGAACCATTTATGACGGATGGTGCGAACAAACTGCCCTTCAAAAGGGTCTCCAGTGAACTCGCGCTCCAACTCGTGAGTGTTGGATTCGATTCGATTTGGCGAAACTCGTCCCTTGCCGGTATCAATGGTGCGCGCCAACTGTGAGTCATAGAGCCTGCAATAATTAAGTTCCTCCTGATAATCCCAGCCTCGCGGAATGATGTATCCGACCAAGTTCGCGAAGCTCAGGTGGCCGTAGGTTGGCGATGGGGCATCGCTCAGGAGGCGCAGAAGGTTGCGTCTTTTCCTAAGCAGTTCAACGGTCAAAATCCCCGCCGCCCTCTCGGCATCCAGCGGGCCTTTCAAGTCGGCCACGAAATTGAACTGCTGGAGGCGCGTTTGTAGCTCTTGCAGTTGAGCCTCAGACCATCGGTGTTCGGCCAATCCCTCCCAAATGGGCTGAGTGGCGACTTTCTGGCAATCGACGCGCACCAGATAGGAAATTAGAAAGGGTTCTTCCTTCAGCGAGTCGGTTAAGCGGAGCATCAGCCTCACGTCTGCCAAGGCGCTCTCATTGCTGCCGGCGGCGAGTCCAGCGCAGGCTTTGAGTTGCAAGCGCTGGGCGATGCTTTTGATTTCTGAGAGGTGTGGGATCAGCATTGTCCAAGGCTCGTCCAACTTATATTTTAGGGGGTATCGCGAGTATGCCCTCGGGCTGGCGGCACGGAGTTCCGCAAAGATAGCGTCGTAGCTTTTCAGTGCTACCAAGGGTGCTGGAGCGGCTTTCACACGCGACTCAAGATCAAGTTTGTCCGACTCAAATCCCTGACGTGGCACCAGCCCCCCAGATCGAATCGCGTCAAGCGCCATTCTCCAGGCAACCAGGTCAATGAAATGCCGATTGCCGCCATCGTGCCTGGTCCTGGAGTTGGAAATCTTCCGGCTGGCTCGGTCGTAGTCGTCGTTCCAATTGTGTCTATTCGTCTTGTTGATAAACAAGAATTCGAAGAACGATGTGGCGGCAAAGTTTTGCTCGGCAGGAACGGGCTTGGGGATGAATGCCTTCCAATCAAGCTGCTCGCCGCGCGCTTCCAGTTCGTGGCGATACTTGTTCCAAGCGCGCCGGCCGCGCCAATTCTCCTCACCATAGAACAGCGCGATGATTGTGGCCGTCCAGGCAACCACAATCAAAATGCGCCGGATGCCGCGCCAACTGAACAGCCAGCGAAAAAAGCGCACGAGGGTGCTGCGCTCCCAAATCGAAGGTTGGGCCTGGTCAGTCATCCTAGCAGCGAGTGAAGAAAGTAGCAGCCGACGTGAGGAAGCTCTCACATCGCTTCTGTTTCCGAGGAAATGTGAGCCTCGTTACCTCGGCTGCTACGGAAAATTGCATTTTTCAGCGAGCGGTTAAGCCATTACGGTTGCGGACCGGAGTTCGCTTCGGGGCGGCGGAACCGGCGCACGCGGCGGCGGCGGCGGTTCGGTGACTGGCGGCTCGATCAGTTCCAAAAGTTGGCGGCGATTTTCGCGGAGCGCCATCAAGAGCTGGCGTGGCGACGGAGAATCTTTTTGGCTGCTCATGATGTTCGCCGGGGCGGGTGAAGGCTCAACATTCAGGAGCGCGACGACCAGCCAGGCGGCGCTCATCCCCGCCACATGCCATCGAAGTGAGTAAAGAGTATCGCGCCAAGGAGCGCTGAATGCGGGTCTTGGCGAGAACGGACGATTGGGTTTTCGTTCGCCTGCCGCTTGGATCGCCTTCGCCCATCGTGTCCGGAGAGTTTGGTCCGGCTCGATGTGCGCAAAATCCTTTTCCCAATTCGCGAGCGGCAAAGCCACCAACTTTATCTCGTCGTAATACTTTCGGCAGCGGGCGCACGCCGCCAAATGGTTTTCGATCTCTCGCCTTTCCGGTTGCGGCAGAACGCCGCTCGCCAGGAGGCAAATGCTTTCGCGGTGGCGCTCGCATCGGTTCAAAAGCCATTTCATATCGGTTTATCTCCTTTCAACTCTGCAAGGTTCATTTTCATTTTGCGCAGTTTTTCCAAAGCGTTGTGCAGGCGGGATTTTACCGTGCCGACCGAACATCCAAGCACGGCAGCGATGTCCGGCAATGTGGCATCCTCGAAGAAGCGCAGCAAAATGATCCGCCGATGCTTCTCCGACAGCCTCTCGATGTACTGCCGCAACTGGATGGCCACTTCGTTTTGAGTTGCCGCTTCGGCGGGAGAAGGCTCGGAGGCTGGAACGTTCTGTTGTTGCTCGTGAAGCTTTCCAGCCTCAAAGAAGGGCAGCCCGGCGAGCGAAATCGGCCGGGCGCGGGCGCGGCGGACCGACTTCTGGTAGCGGTGCAGGAGAATGGAATAGAGCCAGGTCGAAAGCCGGCACGTCTCATTGTAACGCGCGAGGCTCTTCCACGCTTCCACCAAAGTTTCGGATACGAGGTCTTCCGCGGCGCTCAAGTCACCGCACAACGCGGCGGCTTGCCGCAAAAGCCGGGCTTGCAACGGTCCCACCAGCCGGCAAAACGCCTGCCCATCTCCCTGGCGCGCGTTGGAGAGGAGATCCTGCGCGGGAGATGGTTCAAGGTGGTCGTCGGTAATGACCATCTGTCTATCAATCCCCGCCGCGCTCGCAAAGGTTCAAATCTCTGGACCACCGAGTGGAAATCATCGAAAGCGGGTCCGCGCGGTTGGGCTTTTATCTGCCAACAGAACGCCACGGAACTCGAAAGTTCCATGAACCCGCGGGCTGGAAAGCCTGCGCTACTGGCTGCAGACACACTAGACGGCTAAATTGGACACAGCCGCGCTCCGGCCCGCTCCTCCCGTCGCGGGAGGCGAGGGAGAACCCTTCGCTTCATCCGCCGTGGCGTTGCGGGGTTCTCGTAAGCGGGCCTGAGCGCTCGCGGTGGCGCTCACAGAGCGCGGTCGCTCAATGCGACGACTTCAAGAACGCGAGAATCGCCTTGTGCTCTTCGGCGGTTAAGTTGGCTCGCACCCGCATGTGCAGCATCACCACCTCCCATTGAGCGTCGCTCTGCGAGCTGGGCGAACGGATGTTATGGCAGTGTCCGCAGTTTTGCGCCCACAGTTGCGCGCCGGCCGGCCGAGTGGCACCGGCGGCGGCCCCGCTTGCGCCGGGTTGAGTTGTGGAGCAACCGGCCACGGCCAATCCAATGGCGGCAACGGCCGCCGCGCCAATTCCCGCTAACCATCCATACCTGTTCCATCTCATAGTCTTGTCCTTTCCTTTAGAACCCGGTGGCGAACTGGAGCAATACGGCGTTATGACGATCGGCGTTGGGGCCGCCCTGCCGGTCGAACTCATAAGCGGCCTTGACTACCGTACTAGGCCCAAGCCAGTAGTTCAAACCGAGCGTGAGCCTTCGTTCATCCGTGCCGGTCGGCGTGCCGGCCTGGTTCAAAACGTCATAGCGGATGACCGGTTCCAAGTTCTTGATGATCTCTGGTTCGAATCGCGAGGGGCGATAGGCGAACTGGACGTAGCCGCCATCGCGGTTGTTCTGGTAAGGGAACGGCCCGCCCAGCGTGCCGCCTGGATCGTAGGTGAATTTGTCTATATGGGACCAAACCCATTGGGCCTTGAGATTGATGATGCCCTTGAGCACCGTGCTTTCGCGCACATAGCTCATGTCCGCGGACTGAAGCAGGGCCTTGACGCTGCCACCGTTGCCGGGGGGCGCCACGTCCGAATACTGAAGCCCGTAGCCGATTTCGAACTCGGGAATGGGCAGGAAGCCCAGTCGCCCGCCGATGGCGACGTGTTTGCCCGCATTGTCGAAGTTGTTGAATTCGAGGGTCCCCAGGTCCGTGGCGCCAATACTGTTGGTATCCACGTTCAATTCCGGGGCGTTGGCCGCGTAGATGGCGTAGCCCAGCTTCGTCGGCCCGACGGGAACGGCCCCGCGAACTTGCAGGCCGACCTCGGCTTCCGGCAGCAGCCCGTCGTACACCGCCAGCGGTTTGTCCGGCAGTTTGTTGACCCACGCCATGTGCTGGCGCTCGACGAAATAGTCCATCGGGTTGAGGAATTTCCCCGCGCCAACGGTCATGTAATCGTTGAGCAAATACGAAATTTGCGCCATTTCCAGCGCCAAACTCGTTTCATGGCCTTCCAGTTCGGCCTCCAGTTCCCCTTCGAAGAGGAGCCGGTCGTTCATTTTCCACAGGAAGATCGGGTTGAAGGTGGCGTAAAACTTTTTGTCGCCGCCACGATTCTGGTCGATGAAGCCGGCCGAGCCATAACCGGTCAATAGGAATTTGCTGGTGCCCGGAAAGGATTCCTTGGCCATTTGCTTGGTGGCTTTGATTTCCTTTTCGAGGTCAGCGAGCGCCTGGTCGGTTTCGGCTTGGGAAGCGGCGGGCTTTTTCATCGATTCGAGCACCTGGGCCTTGAACGCTTTCATCTCTTTCATCTCCTCGAGGAGCTTTTGATGTTCGTCCAGCATCTTTTGATACTGCTCCTTGGGAAGGGTGATAACCTCCTTGTTGGTTTGGTCTTGCGCGCACGCGGCTCCGATGGCCGCCGCAAGCACCCACGCCGCCGTGATCGCCTTCATTGATTCCATTAGTGGCCTCCGCTGTTTGCTGTTTGGTGTTGTTGGTTATGCTGTGGGGCAAGCGTGCGGACGTAATTCACGATCTGCCAACGCTGCTCCTCCGAAAATCCTTCCTGGAATGAGGGCATGGGGCTATTGCCCTCGCTGATCTTCCAGAATAGCGCTCCATCACTCTGCTGCCAGAGTTTGGGATCCGAGAGGTTGCCTGGTTTGCGCTCCAAGGTGGCGGCGGCCGGACCATCGCCTCTGCCGGCCGGCCCGTGGCACGGGAGGCACGCGCCGACAAACAGCTCCTTCCCCAGCGCCCGGCTCTTTTCGTCGGACGGCACGGGGTTCTCCTTGCGGGCCGCGCGGGCGGGGGCGACCCACGGCGGCGCGTTAGTGGCGGGGTCCTGCGCCAAGGCGACGGCCAGTCCCAAGCCGCTGAGCACGAGGGTGAAGCCTGCCCCGAGGGCTAGAGGCGCCGTTGATCTTCTGATGTATGGCTCTTTCATCGGTCGTAATAAATTCATATTCACTTGGGAAAACTATCGACCGAAGCCAATCCGGGTGCTCCACCAAAGTTGTCATTTGCTTCGCATTTGTTGGCCAGCCTTCGGGGGAGCAGGTGGCCCGCTGAAGTCGCCACGCCGAGATCGTCGGCTGACTCCTAAGTTTGCTTCCGCACCTTTGCGCCCGGGCCGTTGCCAGAGGGCGAGCAAGCACACAACAAGAAATGGCGCGCGATTCACAAGAACGGTGTAGTTGCGGCAAAGGACGCAAGTTAGGGTGACGCCAGCAGATCGAAACAACAGTTTATGAATGCGACCGTCGCCACGACTTGGAAGCGGCATTTTGGGCCGACGACAGTACTGCGAACGCGGCCACGAATCCGCAGCCCGGTGAAAAAGGCCTGACCCATGAGCACCATCCCCTTCCCCACAGCGATTCCAGAAGGCGAGCTGAATGCCGGGCGCGCCAACGCCGCGTTGGCCGAGACGGCTTTTGGGTGTCCGCGCGACGGCCTGGAAAACCGCTTCGTTTATATCGTGATCTCGCCGCGCGCTCGCGGGTTGTCCATCGGCGTGAACATGAACCCGGACAAGCGCTGCAATTTCGATTGCGTCTATTGCGAGGTAAATCGCTTGTCACTCCCGAAGGAAACCGCGCTCGACGTGGACGCGATGGAGGCGGAGTTGCGCGACACGCTGGCGCTGGTTTATTCGGGCCGCATCGGCGAGCGCCCGGACTACCGATTGATGCCAGCCGAATTGTTAGCGTTGCGCCACGTGGCGTTGAGCGGAGACGGCGAGCCGACGTTGTGCCCGAATTTCGCCGAGGCCGTGCATGGCGTCATCCACGTCCGCGCCAGCCGCGGCTTCCCGTTCTTCAAAATCGTTCTCATCACCAATGCGACCGGGCTGGACCTGCCGGCGGTGCAGGAGGGGTTGAAGTGCCTTACGCGCCAGGACGAGGTCTGGGCCAAGCTGGAGGCCGGCACGCAGGCCTATATGAACCGGGTCAACCAGGCCCAAGTGCCGCTGGAGAAGGTGTTGTCCAACATCCTGCTCGTGGCGCGCCGCCGTCCGGTGGTGATCCAAAGCCTTTTCCCAGCCATCGACAACGAAGCCCCGCCCGCGGCGGAAATCCTCGAATACGCCAGGCGCCTCCAGGAATTGAAAACTGCCGGCGCGCAGATTTCGCTCGTGCAGATTTACTCCGCCACCCGCCCCACGCCGCACTCGGAGTGCGGTCACCTGCCGTTGCGGACGCTTTCGGGGATCGCCCGGCGCGTACGCGAGGTCGCGGGACTGAAGGCGGAGGTGTACTAACTCAAACCGGAAGGAAAGTTATGGCTCGGTATGTGACATTGATTCGTTTCACGGACCAGGGGGCCCGCGCCCTCGGCAAAAGCACCGCTCGGGCGCTCGCGTTCAAGGAAGCCGCCGGCAAGGCCGGCGTGAGCGTCGAAACTCAACTCTGGACCGTCGGCGCTTGGGACGGTGTGCTCATTCTCAGCGGCGAGGAAAAGAAGGTTCTGCGTTGCCTCACCGAACTGGCCAGTTTGGGCAACGTCCGCACCGAAACGATGCAGGCGCTCGACGCCGGCGAGTTCAAAGGGATTAGCGGCTAACCAGGATTGGGTGAAAGCCTCGAGGGCGCGTTTTTTTCAAACCTTTGAGGGCCCCTTCAAGGAACGCGCGCAAGCAAGGGAGAGAACTCACCAAGCAAAGTGTGGTTGGATACGCTTGGGTGGGTTACACAACCACGGTTAAACGAAGGGGCGGTGTCGCGGGTGTTCCATGGGACGCCCACTCGCCGCCTCGAACGAAAGGCACGATCATGCAACTCGAATCTTTGATTCGCGTCCTGGCCGGCACGCAGGTTCTCGGCAGCCTGTCGCTGGCGCATTGGGACAAATCGACGTGGCCGGCTTATGGCCCCGTTCGTCGGCGCGAAACTAATTAAACCCTCCTTCACCGGTTGTTGCGCGGCAGAGGTTATGCTGCACGATCCGGGGCTTGGAAGCGGATGCCGCGCTCGTGACGTGGATGCAGATCAAAGCCGGCGGGGAGCTATCACACCCCTGGTTCCAAGAATTCCGCGAGCAATCAAATTCTGATGACTATGAAAAAAGCGCTCGAAACTTCCTCCTCCCTCCGCGCTGCGGCCCTCGCGAGTGTGCTGTTCCTGCTTGCGGTCGGCCTGTTGCCCGCCGCGGAAAACCAAACCGCCGCCCCGGCCAACGGCGCGAAGTTCGTGGACCCGGAAGTGAGCGGCGTCGAGACGGCAGTGCTCGCCCAGGCGCCCAACGTGCCGCCGCCGATCACTCGGAAAATCCCCGCCAAGGTCATCGTGAGCCTTGAAGTCAGAGAGGTCACGAAGCGTTTGGCCGACGGGGTCGCGTTTGTCTTCTGGACGTTTGGCGGCGATGTGCCGGGAAGTTTTATCCGCGTCCGGGAAGGCGATCAGGTGGAGTTTCACCTGAACAATCATCAGAACAACAAAATGCCGCACAACATTGACCTGCACGCCGTCACCGGGCCGGGTGGCGGCGCGGCGTCGTCGTTCACCGCGCCGGGACATTCCTCGCAGTTCTCGTTCAAGGCGCTCAATCCGGGCCTCTATGTCTATCACTGCGCCACCGCGCCGGTGGGCATGCACATCGGCAACGGCATGTATGGTTTAATTCTCGTCGAGCCGAAGGAAGGTCTGCCGCCGGTGGATCGGGAATATTACATCATGCAGGGCGAGTTTTACACGACCGGCCAGTATGGCGAGGAAGGCTTGCAGCAGTTTGACATGATCAAGGCGGTTGACGAACGGCCGCCGTATGTCGTGTTCAACGGCGCGGTCGGTTCGCTCGTCGGGGACAAAGCCATCACGGCGAAAGCCGGCGAGAAAGTCCGCTTGTTCGTCGGCAACGGCGGGCCGAATCTTGTCTCCTCGTTCCACGTTATCGGCGAAATCTTCGACGCAGTCTATCAAGAGGGCGGCACGACCCCCTCGCAACGCAACGTGCAGACGACTCTCGTTCCGGCGGGCGGCTCGGCCATTGTAGAGTTTCGCGTGGAGGTGCCGGGCACTTACATTCTCGTGGATCATTCGATCTTCCGCGCGTTCAACAAAGGGGCGCTGGGCATGTTGAAAGTGGACGGCCCGCAAAATATGCTCGTCTATTCCGGCAAGGAAGTGGATGCCACTTATCTCGGCAAAGCCGTCGAGGCCGGATCGGAGGCCGAGAAGAAAGTTGCCTCGCTGAAAGCGGCCGTCGCCCAGGAAATCAAGAGCAATCCCAAGATCGCCGATCTGAACAAGGAGATCCAGATTCAAAAGGGCAAGCAGGTGTTTCTACAGACCTGCTTTGTCTGTCACCAGCCGACGGGTCAAGGGGTTCCAGACCAGATTCCGCCGCTGGCCGGTTCGGATTTTCTGATGAACCAAGCCAACCGGGAGCGCATCATTCGCGGCGTCTTGGTGGGGCAATCTGACGAAATGATTGTCAGCGGGAAAACATACAAGAATGCCATGATCCCGCTGAATTACCTGACGGACGACCAGGTGGCCAATGTCCTGACGTATGTGCGCAACAGTTGGGGCAACTCGGGCGAAGCTGTCTCCGTGGAGGAGGTCGGCAAAGTGCGCAAAGAAGCGGGAACGCCCTCGGCCAATCCGTACGAATGAACGGCCGAAAAGACAGGCGCGATCCGCGCAGGCACGACCTAGGATGCGATGAGATCAAAGTTAAAGACGCTTAATCGAACCTCGATCGCTGCGCTCATCCTGTTGAGCGGCGCAGCACTCCAAGGCTTGGGCCAAAACTTGCCCGGGGACGCGCCACCGGATCAACCGCCCGCGGGCATGGTGTTGATTCGCGACGGCGCGTATCGTCCGTTGTTTCGCGCGGAAAACGATCCGAAGGAAATTCCGGTCATGGCGTTTTATCTCGACGCGTTTCCCGTCACCAACGGCGACTTCCTCGAGTTCGTGCGCGCCAACCCGCGCTGGCGCCACTCGCGCGTGAAACGAATCTTTGCCGATGAATCATATCTCAAGCATTGGGCAGGTGACTGCGAGCTTGGCACGAACGCCCCTGCCAAAGCGCCGGTGACGTTTGTATCGTGGTTCGCCGCGAAAGCTTGCGCGCAATGGCAAGGCAAGCGCCTGCCGACCGTGGCCGAGTGGGAATACGCGGCGTCCGCCAGCCCCACGCGACCCGACGGTGAAAACGACGCCGAGTTCAAACGCCAGGTGCTCGCATGGTATTCCACCCCCGCGCCGGCAAAACTTCCCGCGGTTGGCCTGAGCCCCACAAACTTCTGGGGCGTTCACGACCTGCATGGACTCGTTTGGGAATGGGTCGCCGATTTCAACACCGCGATGGTTACCGGCGACGCGCGCGGCGACAGCGGACTGGATCGGGCGTTGTTTTGCGGCCCGGGCTCGCAAGGCGCGAAGGACGTTCAGAATTATCCCGCCTTCATGCGCTACGGATTTCGCAGCAGCCTCAAGGCGAGCTACTGCGTCCATAATCTGGGCTTCCGCTGCGCGAAAGATTTATGAAACTTAGTCCGCAAACTCTATTCGCCACGCTCGCAGTGGCCACGCTCGCGGGTTGCGGAACGCAATCGTCCCATCGCGCCGCCAAACCGCCATGCTGTGAAGAGTCGAATGCGCCGACGATGTTCACAGACAAATCCATTTACCAAACGGAGTCAACTTGGACCACGGACCAGCAGAAACAAATCAAGTTAGGCGAACTCAGCGGGCGTCCGCAGGTCGTCGCCATGTTTTTTGTCAACTGCCAATTCGCCTGCCCGATAATCGTGAACGACATGAAGCGCATCGAAACCGCGCTGAGTCCCGAACTTCGCCCGCGCATCGGCTTCACGCTCTTTTCATTCGACGCCAGGCGCGACACTCCCGCGGCACTGGCCGGATACCGACGGGCTCGAGCTTTGCCGGACCATAATTGGACGTTGCTGTGCGGCAGGCCGGACGACGTGCTCGAGCTGGCGGTGTTGCTCGGAATCCAGTACAAAGAGGTCGCGCGCGGCCAGTTTGCGCACTCGAACGTCATCACGATTCTGAACGCGCAGGGCGAAATCGTTCGCCAACAGGTCGGCTTGGACCAGGACATCCAGGAGATGGTTCGCCTCATTCAACAACTGGCCGCCAAATAGCCACGGTACCACTGAGCGTCTGCGCAGTCGGCTCCAGTGACGAGCGTGACTGCGGGTCAGGCGGGCAAACGGTGAACAAAAAATGGCCTTTGTTAGCCAACAGGCGGTGAGCACGATCGCCGCCGGACGACGATGATGTCTTTAGAAAATGAAACGAGTCATCGACACCAGCGAAGTCTTAGGAACCGTGGAGCTGCCCGAAGGTACCTGCGAAGTTTGCGCAGCGGCGGACGCGAGCTACGACGAGGACGCGGCCCGTTTGGTTGTTGACCTCGGTGCGTTCCTCCGGACGACCGACCTTCGGAAGAAGGAAAGGCGCTTCTCAGCAAACTGGTTGCCCGGGAAAGAAACCATAACTGAGTCGGTCGGCCCGGATGAAACCGTTGAAATGGCGAAGGACATTTTCCATCGCTGGATACGGAAGGTCCGGAGTGTTGTTCCGTCGTTGAGCGGCCGGTGACCACCAAGATAGAAAAGCAAGTATGCTGCCCAAATACACCATTGAATACACAACGCAGTTCAAGAAACACGCTCAGACCAACCATTGCTCCAGCGACGACCCGGTCGCCTGCGAGGAGTTTGTCGAGGAGCTATTGGAGCGCGGGTTCAGAATTCAAGCTATCAAGCACGAGGGACTTGATCTGCCAAAGCACGACTTCGACAAAATGATCAAGACCGCCGCGGGCATGCTGGCGTCCAAGCGCATTTGCGCTTCGCTGGGCATCAAGCCGGACGAGGAACACTACCGCTTCGGCTTCACCGCCTGACGCGGACGAAGCGCATTGCCGCTGGTGAGAGAAACCTCGACGCGCTCTGCCGCGCCGCCGGCCGGAAGGATCCAGTGACAAGCGAAGGGGCGTTTTGGGCAAGAACCGTGGAGCGGGGCCGGGGCGGCTGAGGCAAGTTCCAACGTATGAAAACCGATACTCTCGACTTAGTGGCCGCGGCGAACCAACCTTCCGCCAGCGCACCGACCCTCCCGGCGGCCGTGGCGGAACACCCCTTCCTGCGCGGATTGAGTTCGTATCACCTCGAAATTCTTGCAAGCTGCGCGATGAACTCGCATTTCGACGCCGGCGAACTCATCTTCAGCGAAGGCGATCCAGCCAACCGGTTTTATCTTCTCATTAAAGGCAAGGTGGTCCTGGAGAGCGACGGCGAAGGCGAACCCACCGTAATTCAGACGATTGGCCCGGGCGACGTGCTCGGCTGGTCGTGGCTCTTTCCGCCCTTTTACTGGCACTTTGACGCGCGCGCGGAGCAGCCGATCGACGCCGTCTTCTTCTATGGCACACGCTTGCGCGAGTTGTGCGAAGCGGACCATGACTTGGGGTATGAACTGATGAAGCGCACGGCGAAGGTTGCCATCAAGCGGCTCATGGCGGCGCGGCAGCACTTGGCGGGCAAGCATCCGACCTCGTAGCCGCGGAGGCCGCGAGTGTCACTCTGGCAGCCGGGGCGAGAGACTTTGTCATATCGCCTTTATGGCTGGGCTTCCAGGGGCTAAGGAATTTCCTTAGCCCCATACGTCGTTGTTGACGGTCACGGCTGGGAAGCGGCCCAATTGTTGGCCGTGGGACCTGCGCCTATCTTGCGGCCATGGAAACAATGATTGTTGAGAATGGAGCCGAACCCAAGCTGAGGGGCGAAACATTGACCCACACGACCACGACATCGACTCGCCAATTTCCCGACGGCCCGGCCAACGGCGAGCGTTGCCTCCTTGAAGCCCTGGTCGAATCCCAGCTTTACAAGGAATACGAACGGTCCTTTAACGAAATTACCGGCCTGCCGCTGGCGCTCCGCGCGGTGGACTCCTGGCAATTGCCGCATCACAACCGGCGAAAGGAAAATCCGTTTTGCGCGCTGATGGCTGGGCGGAGCAAATCGTGCGCGGCCTGCCTCCAGGCGCAGCAGCAACTCTCCGACTCGGCCGAACATGAGGCGCGCAGTGTCACCTGCCAGGCCGGCCTGTGCGACATGGCGGTGCCGGTGCGCTTGGGCGGCCAAGTCATCGGCCTGCTCCAAACCGGCCAGGTGCTGCGCCAGAAGCCGACCGGGGCGCGGTTCAATCGCACCGCGAAGCTCGTGGCCGAATGGGGGCACACCCAGGACCGCGAAAGCCTGAAGGCCGCTTACTTCAACACGCGGGTCCTCAACGCGCGCGAGCACGAAGCCATTCTCAACCTGCTAACCATCTTTGCGCGGCACCTCGCGACGGTGACCAACCAACTCGTTCTTCAGCGCGAAAACGCCGAGCCGCCCGTCATCCGGCGCGCCAAGGAATATATCGCTCAGCATCAGTCCGAGGAGCTGTCGCTCGGGCAAGTGGCGAAGGCGGTCAATGCGAGCACCTTCTACTTCTGCAAGCTCTTTAAGAAGTACACCGGCTTGCACTTCACCGATTACGTCTCGCGCGTGCGGATTGAGAAATCGAAGAACCTCCTGCTCAATCCCAACCTGCGCGTCAGCGAAATCGCCTATGAAGCGGGCTTTCAATCGCTCACGCACTTCAACCGGGTGTTCAAAAAGATTCTCGGCTTGTCACCCACCGAGTATCGGTCGCAGTTGCCTTCCGCGTAGCCGCGAGAAGGCGCCTTGCGCGGACGGCTTCACGCCCCGAAGCCGAGCTTCAGGAGTTCCAATTGAGAGCGGCTTCCCGTAGAGTGACCGCGATGAACGACTACTCCGGCTGGTCGCGCGACCAACTCGTCGAATGGTTGACGGCGCTGGAAGCGGATTTGAATTCCGGGCGCCGGGAACCTCCCAACGCGGAAGCCTGGCGCGAGAGTGAAGCGCGCCTGCGCGCGATTCTCGACACCGCCGTCGAGGCCATCATCACGATCGACCGGCGCGGCATCATCGAGTCGTTCAATCCGGCGGCCGAGCGCGCCTTCGGCTACGCGGCGGCCGACGTGATTGGCCAGAACGTGGCCCTCCTCATGCCCGCCCCCTACCGCCAGGAGCACGACGGCTACCTCGCCAATTACCTGCGCACGGGACAGGCGAAAATCATCGGCATTGGCCGCGAAGCGCTCGGCCGGCGCAAAGACGGCACGGATTTCCCGATGGACCTGTCCGTGAGCGAAGTACGCCTCGGCAACAAGCGCCTGTTCACCGGCTTCGTGCGCGACATCACCGAGCGCAAACGACTCGAACAGGAGATTCTCCAGATCAGCGAACTCGAACAACGCCGCATCGGCCAGGACCTCCATGACGGCATTTGCCAGCACTTGGCGGCGACGCAACTCATGAGCCAGTCCCTCGAACAGTCCCTCGCCCGGCGCGCCAAGTCCGACGCCGCCCAGGCCCATCGGGTGGCCGAGCACGTGCAGGAGGCCATCGTCCAGATTCGCCGGCTCGCGCGCGGCCTTTGCCCGGTCGTGCTCGAATCCGAAGGCTTGATGGCCGCGCTCCAGGAACTCGCCGACAGCGCGGAAAAGCTGTTCCGCGTCGCCTGCCGCTTCACCTGCGCCAAACCCGTGAAGCTGGACGACCACAACTCCGCCACCCACCTGTTTCGCATCGCCCAGGAAGCGGTCGGCAACGCCATCAAACACGGCAAGGCTTCGCTGATTGAGATTCAACTCACCAGCTCGGCCGACCGGCTGGTGCTCGGCGTGCGCGACAACGGCGCCGGCATTCCCGCGGACCTCGCCGCCCACAAGGGAATGGGGCTGCGCATCATGCAATATCGGGCCGGAATGATTAACGGGTCCCTCGTCATCCAGCGCGAGTTTGACGGCGGGACGAGCGTCGTTTGTTCGGTGCGCCAGCCGGCATCATCACCGCCCCCTCCGGTAAAATAACTTCATCTTCGTGGCAACCAAGAGCACCACGACCCGGGCAAAGACCCGCAAGAAGATCCTCATCGTGGACGACCATCCGATGATGCGCGCGGGCCTGGCCCAGTTCCTCAACAACGAGCCCGACTTTACCGTCTGCGGCGAGGCCGACACTGCCCATCAAGCCCTCGCCGCCATCGCCGCGCTCCGGCCCGACCTGGTGGTCGCGGACATCACGTTGCCGGACAAAAATGGCATCGAGTTGGTTAAAGACATCTGCGCCATGCATCCCGGACTGCCGGTGATGGTCCACTCGATGCACGATGAGATGCTGTACGCCGAGCGGGTGCTGCGGGCAGGCGGGCGCGGTTACCTGATGAAGCACGAGGGCGGCATCAAGCTCGCGCACGCCATCCGCCAGGTCTTGGAAGGGGGAATCTATGTGAGCGACAAGATGTCCGCGAAAATTCTCGCCCTCTTCTCCGGCCATCGAGCCGAGACGGAAAGCTCGCCGGTGGAAAAGCTGAGCGACCGCGAGTTTGAAGTTTTCCAGCTCATTGGCGAGGGTCTCAGCACACGCGACATGGCCCGTCGCCTCCACCTCAGCGCCAAAACCGTCGAAGTGCATCGCGTGAACATGAAACGCAAGCTCAACCTCGGCACGGCCCGCGAATTGGCTCATTACGCGGTGCGCTGGGCCGAGTCGCAAGGGAAAAGCTAACCGGCCTGTTGAAAAACCGGCTTGATCGGGTCGGGTGCCGGGGATTGCGCCCCGGCACCCTCCCACACCACCGGACGTGCGGTTTTCCGCATCCGGCGGTTGAACGCAGCGGCCCTCTACAGGGTGGCCGCAAGGTCGGATGGCATCCAGAAGCCATAGCGCCGCAACACCGCGTTGCTTAACGCCGCCTGCACGCTCGGACTAGCTGCCAGCCGCCACGCGCCTTTGGAACTGCGCGCCACTTTCAACAAGCGCCCGCTCAGTCCCAGGCTTCGCAGCTTACGCAGCCGCCCGCGCCAGTTGTCCCATCGTTGCCAAAAGCAGGCCCGGATGTGTCGCCGTATCCAACCCTCCAGTCCGAAGAGGCTTCGGCGGTCCTCGGCCAAGCGGTAGTATCCCCACCAGCCTCGGACGTAGGCGCGCCAAGTGTCCCGCAGCTCTCCGCTGGTCTGACTCTGGCAGCTCCGCCACAGCTCCTGAACTTTCGTTTTGAATCGCTCCACACTCGTCGGCGCGGCTTCGATCTTCCCTTGTGGGTTGATGCGAAAGCCCAGGAACTTCCGTTCCCACGGCCGCCCCGTTCCGCTCTTGGTCGCGTTGACTTCCAATCGCAGGTGCTTGGTTATCCAGTCGGTGAGGCTCGCCAACACTCGTTCTGCCGACCGCTCACTGCTCACATAAATGTTGCAGTCATCGGCATACCGGCTGAACGCCAGTCCGCGCCGTTCCAACTCCTGGTCCAGCGCGTCCAGATAGATATTGGCCAGCAGCGGTGAGAGCGGCCCGCCTTGCGGCGTGCCTTCCTCACTCCCTTGCACCAGTCCTTCCACCATCACCCCGGCTCGCAGGTATCGCCCAATCAACCCCAGCACCCGTTTGTCCCGTATCCTCTGTCCGATTCGGTTCATCAGGATGTTGTGGTTCACGCGGTCGAAAAATTTGGTGATGTCCATGTCCACCACCCAGTTCTTGCCCGCTTGGACGTAGCTCTGGGCTGCGCGTACCGCGTCGTGGGCACTTCTCCCGGGTCGGAAACCGAAGCTGTAGGCATGGAAGGTGGGATCGAAGATGGCTTGCAGCACCTGCAATAGCATTTGCTGTATCCATCGGTCGAGCACCGTCGGGATGCCCAGGAGCCTCACGCCTCCGTTGGGTTTGGGTATCTCCACCCGCCGCACTGGACTCGGAACATACGTCCCGGCCAGGAGCTTGGCGCGGATGGCTTCCCCGTGCTTGCGCACGTGGTCGCGTAGCTGTTGTGTCGTCATGCCGTCGATGCCCGGCGCACCTCCGTTGCGTTTGACCGCCAGCCAGGCTGCGTTGGCATTCTCTTGCGTGACGACTCTTTCCATCAACTCTTCGTGCATTACTTTCTGTGGTGAGTCCCGCGTCCGATTGCTTCTCGTCGTCCACTCCCGCGGCTTGCGGCGGCTTCTCCGCCTGGGCCTTGGTTAGCCAGGCCGGGGTGGTGACCGCAGTTGTCACGCCCCGCCGTTTCGGACGGCTCTCGAAGTGGCTTCGAGGTTCTCACTGAGTTCTGCTCTTTCGTTCTTCGGCCCTTCGCTCGAAACGCCTTTTTGTTCGTGCGTTCCTCAAGCGCTACTATGGCCTCTGCTGACTCCCCAGGGTCTCTCAACCTCGGGGTCTCCCCGGGTCAGTGTCTGTTCTTTTCGTTCGCGCCTCTGGGCTTTACAGAATGCGGTCAGTGACTCTTGGGCTTCGCGTGTGCTAGCCTGCTCGCCCCCAACATCGTGCCTCACCGCCCATTTGTGTTCCTTCGGTCGAACGTTTGCCTTCCACCCTTTCGCGCCGGCTCCTTGCGGAGACGACCTGGCGGTTCGGCTACGGTTGGCACCACAAGCCCCCGGAGGAAACCTTTCATCCCTCCAGACCAGACCCCTGCCGGGCACACTAGCGGCGCTCTGTGATCGCCGACGGGTTTATTTGTGCGGAAATGCGGCGATCACAGACCGCCGCTACAGTCGCAAGCGAGTTTTCAAACGGGCTGCTGAGCGGCCTGGTTCTTAATGAAGTGAATCTTCTCGTCCGGCGGCAGAGTCACCACCGGGCGTTCACTCATTGATACCCCACCGAACCGGCGGCGGCGCCTGATGGTGCAAGATCTCGTCAAGTACCGGCGTCAAAGCGGACGCGCGAGCCACGATGGCCGCAATCGAACAAGCCGGCATCGGCTTGGGCGCTTGAAATTGGCCGGCGAAATAACTCATGCCGGTCTGTCGGGACACCGTCTCCAAATAAACGTGGCCCGGCGTCGAAGGCCGTTCTTGCGAGTTTGGCGTTCCAATCATGGCGACCACGGAGGTCTCCTGGCTGCCCTTTTTCGCCAGCCACATTTCGATCCACAGCTTGATCGCATCCGGCAGCGTCTCATTTGTGGAGGCGAAGACGATCATGTCGGCGCTGGCGGCGACGCCGGCGGCTTCCTGGCCGCGACCGTGGGGGCCCAATTCATCGAACGGCCACAGGTTGCACTCGAAATCAAAATCATCGCCGAAATGGCGCAGAATACGGGAATAGACCTGGACCGCCTTTTGGCGCGCCGCGAGATCATCAAACACCACGACGATGGAAAATGGCTTCGCCGGCTCGGTCAGGAGCAGGTGCTCCGTAGGGGCGGATAACAGAGCTTTCATACGGTAACGGCTTAGATCGCCCCGTTCATTCGGCTCCCCCTGGCTTGGCAAAGATGGACCCTTTTTTGCCGCGATTTTTCCGACTCCTTCGTGAAAAGCCCGCATCATGCCGTGGTGGTCGGCGAGCACTTGGGCGGTCAAAGCCAGCGGCGCGTTTGATGCCCGGCCACTGTGCAAAAAATGCGAAGGACTCGCCAATTCCAGGTGAGCACCGGCGGGCCTGGGGACGTAAGGTTGCTAGGTAAGGGCAGTTATGAAGAACAACACGAGCCATGCTCAAGCCGGCGCGGAGGAAACACCAGGCAGGCGTCCGGGTCCTTGGCGCCGGCGATCGCTGGCCCACACGTTGAACCGGGAAACATGATTATGAAAACTCTCGCTTCGAACATCATTCACCACCCTTTTTTCCGCAGCATGAGTCCAGATCATCTGGCCCTCGTCTCGCAACGCGCCGAGGAAACCACCTTCAAGACCGGCGAAATAATCTTTCGTGAAGGGGAACCGGCCAACCGGTTTTACCTGATTGAGGAGGGCGCGGTGGCGTTGGAGACCGCTGGCGCCCACCGCGGCCATGTCCAAATCCAGAGCATCGGGAGCGGTGACGTGCTCGGTTGGTCCTGGTTGTTTCCGCCGTTTACCTGGCATTTTCAGGCGCGGGCGCTCCAGCCGACCCGCGCCATCGCGCTCGACGGAGCGCCGCTGCTGGTGCTGTGCAACCGCGACCCGCACTTCGGTTTCGAGTTGATGAAGCGCGTCAGCCAAGTCGTCATCCAGCGGTTGCAAGCCGCTCGCCGCCGACAGTTGGACCATTCGCCCGCAACTTCCTCCTAGAGTCTTGGCGCATTAGTGAAGCCTCCGACAACCGCCGTTCGCCAACGATGGCTCTCGGTCCAAAAGCCAGATGCGCCCGGCCGATCGTTCTTCTAAAGTCGCGCCGCTATTTCTTCAATTGCGGCGGGGTGGGGGAGAACACTTTGAAACTCAGTCCTTCGGAACCGACGCTGCCCGACCAGACGTTGAGGTAAAAATACTTTGAGATTTTGTCGAAGCTCGGCAGCAGCGACAGATCAAACCATTCCCGGAACTTCTTGTCGTCTTCTCCCAGACCAAACCGCTCGGCGAAGGGCGAACGGCCAATCAGGCTGGCCAAGGAACCGGATTCCTTCTTCAGGATGTCGAGCGCCGCGTGCACCGTTTCGTTTTGGTTTTCGTAGCCGAACAGGCCGGTGCCCATGCCGCCCACCTTTTGCGCGGCGTCGGCCAGGCCGGCCGTTTCACGCAAGGATTTCTCGCTGTTGCCGCGCAGGAACTCCTCGAGCGTGGCGGGATCGGTGGAGAGGGCCACGTAGCTGCCGCTGGCGGCGTAGCTCAGGGTGTTTTCGCCGCCTCCTTTGGCGCGGCGCGGTCCCGGGTCGTTGGGCAGGCTCATGGTATAGACCTTCCGGCCCAGGAATTCCCGCTCCTTGAGCTTTGGCTTGGGCACCAGTGAGCCGAGCGCGTTGACTGAAGCGGCCAGTTGTTCGGCCCGCGGCGAGCCGACCAGGTAGAGCGAGGGCGGATTCTGCAGGTCGGCCAGCGTGGGGTTGCGCGGGTTTTTTTGGTAGTGGAGGACATCGTCGCCGAGGTTGGCGATCAGATTCTTGCGCAGATCAAAATTGGGGTCCTTGTCTTTGCCGGCGTTATCGACGACCAGCTTGATCACACCCGCGGTCTGCGGGTTGATCTCGACGAGCATGCTTTCCAGCGCGGCAAAGGCCTTCTGAATGTCCAACCGCCACCGGCTGAATTTCACGGCGTCCGCCGGGACGAACGGGGGCGGGCTGGCGTCCCTGGCGTCGGCGAAAAGGATTTTGAAAATCCCTTTGCGCTCCGCTTCGGGCACGCTGAGCTGCACACCGGCGAGGCAGCCGTCGCCGGTGTCGCGCAGATTGAAGGCGAGGGTGCGCAGGCCGGTCAGGCCCAACGCCGAAAGGATTTTTCCGGGCTGGAGCCCGGCGGCCGAGGCATCCGCGGCCGGCGCGGGTTTGTTGAAGATATCGACGATGGTTTTTATGTTGATCCAGCCGTAGCCCAGGGAATCGCGAAACAGCGCGGTATAGTTGGCGGCGAAGGAGGCTTGCTCGGCCAGGCAGGGCACCGCGCCGCCGGATTGGCGGAGGAGCACTTTTTCAATTGCCTTCTCCGAATTGCCCAGGATGAACAGCGACTCGGATTGGCCGACCAGCCATTCCACTTTCCGGCCGGGCTTCTTGGCCTTGGGACCATCGAGGGTTTCATTGCCGAAGTTCGGATCGGGGAAGGCCTTTTCGAGGTTCTTGGAAAGGTCGTCGGTGGAAAAGATCAGCGTGGTAAATTCGAGGTCGCGGATTTTGTCGGTTTTGGTCTGCTTGCCGCTCTCCACCCATTTCTTCTTCAACGTGGCGAGGTTGGCCTTGAGCAACTCGCTTTTGTCCTTCGTATCGACCAGCAGCAGGACACCGGGAGACGGGTCGCCTTTGCCCTCCCAACCGTTCTGGGTGACGGCCAGCGTGACTTGTCCCTGCGCCAGGCCCTGGTAGTCGGATAGCTTCATGCCGAATTCCCGTTCCAACGGCGCCAACAGGTCGGACTTCACTTTGGCCGTCAGCTTGTCCCGGAACGGTTTCATCGCCGGGTCATCCCATAGCTGGCTGGCTGGCCACTTGGACCAGGTGCTCTTCGCCCGGGCATAATCCGGGATCGTGAAGACGCCCAGCACGTCGCCGGACAGGAGTTGGTCCGGGGCCGGCGTGGCGGCGCGAGCGGACAAAGTGAGGGCAAGCAGGAACAGCGAACGGGCGGGTCGTTTCATAGGATTCTTCGATAATGAGGCTCCTGCGGGCCGGCCGGCGCGGCGGAGCGGTCGAATTTCAGTCTCATCCGGGAGGCGTTGTCGCCAAAAAAGCCGGCTTTGGCAACGCCTAAAACAAAAATCCCGCCGGAGGCGGTGTGGTTTCATCCTGGAAGAAGGTGCGGGCCGGGCCGAAAATGCCCGCCGCTATTTTGTTTCCGGCTCGACCGGGGTCTCGTCGGGGCTTTTGCGCAAGCGGCTGGGCGGTTCGAGATAACGATAGGCGTTGCTCGGATTGTCGTTGTCGTAAGCGTAGGCGTCGCGGTGCTTCAAAAAGTATTTCACCGCCTCGACCGGGATGGCGAAGCCCAGGCCCTCGCCGAAGAGGAGTTTCATGTTGGTCACGCCCACGACTTCCCCGCGCAAATTGAACAACGGCCCGCCGCTGTTGCCGGGGTTGATCTGCGCCGTCGTCTGCAGATAAAGTTCGCCCTGCAACTGCCGCGTCTTGGTGCTGACAATCCCCTCGGTGACCGTGCGCTCCAAACCGAGCGGGCTGCCGATGGCAAAGACCCGTTCGCCCACCCCCAGCGCGTCCGAATCGCCGAGGGGGACCTTTGCGAATTTCGGGGCGTCCTTCTCGTCGATCTTGAGCAAGGCGAGGTCTTGAAATTTGTTCATGGCGATGATGCGGATTTGCTTGTAGGCCTTGCGCTCGAGCTGGCCGTTGGTCTGGTGATAGACCTCGGCGGAAATCTGCGTCTCGCCTTCGATGACGTGAAAATTCGTGATCAAATAACCCTCCTCGCCCAGGATAAATCCCGAGCCAAGCCCGCCCGGCGTACGCACTTGGACCACGGCCTCGCCCAGTTGGTTGACCAGTTCGCGCACCGACCGTTCGGCCAGCGAGGCCGGGCCGCTCTGGTAAAGGCTGGCCTTATCGGGCTTGGTTTCGGACGACGGCGGCGGCGCCGGTTGGGCCTTGGGCTTCGCCTCTGCGGGTTCTTCACGCGCGATTTTTGCGATCTGGTTCCGGGGAATGACCAGGACCGTGTAGCCCAGATCGATAACCACCTGATCTCTTTTTTCGGCGAGAATTTTCCCGGTGACGGAAGTCTTCTCCTTCAACTGAATCGCATCCGCGGTGGACATTATTGCGCCACCCAGAAGGATCGCCAGCATGCAAAACCGAACTAACATGGACAGAGCATAACCTCTCTGGCTCTTTTTACAAGCCGCTCTTGCGTGGATTTCGCCCCCGCGCCGCCCGGCCCGCCTTCCGCTGGTCCCAGATCCGCCGGGCGGTCTGCCAGTCGGCCGGGAAATTGACATTGAAGAATTCGGCCCGGCGGGCGCGCGGCGGGCGGATGAGGCGCGCGCGCAGCGCCCGAGCCAGTTCCTGGAGCGAGAATGTCCGCTTCAACATCTGCGCCTCGACGACCGGCAAGGCCGCCTGCGGCAGCAACAGGGGAAAGCCGGCGACGCGGTTGACGGCGGTGAACAAGGGGCGCGGTTTCTGGCGAAAAACCGCCAGCAGTGCCGCCAGCCATTCAGCGGAGACAAAAGGCATGTCGCAGGCGAGGAAAAGTTCGGCCTCGAACCGGCTCGTCTTCTGCGCGGTATAGATGCCGCCGATGGGGCCGCAGCGCGGGACCAAATCGCGACGGATGACCCGCACCGGCAGGCCAAGCGTGGTCGCCACAACGCGGATTTGCCCGAGCATCGTGCGTTGACCCAGGCGCAACCGGCCTTTGTTCCGGCCCATGCGCGTGCTAAGCCCGCCCGCCAGAACGCAAATCCCGCAATTGAATTTCGCTTTCATCCGCGCGCGCCACGCGGATTTCAAGGGAACTCGATGATCCGATAGAATCGGGCCGGGGAATCGCTCGGATTTGAGTCGGTGATGGTCTGCCAAGGGACAGTGGCGACATTTGTCGCGATCGTCGTCCAATTGGCAGCAGCCAGGTCGGTGGAGAATTGGGCGAAATTGGTCTTGCCTGGCGTCACGTTGGTCACGGTCAAGCTGAAGCCGGCTTTCGTCCATTGGGCGGAGGAGATTTGGATGGTTTTGAACAAATCGCTCAGGTCGTTCGAGAAGAGCGCGTCACCCAGGTAAGGGCGCAGGCCGAAGATGTTCTGAAAAGTGCGCAAAGTGGCGCTGTGGGTGTAATAGATGCTGTTGCTGTAGCCTCCGCCTTTAGCCCGCGGCGAGAGCACGAGCATGCCAAATGGGCCGTCGTAGCCGTCCGTGCTTTCGTCCCAGCCGATAAAAATCGCTCCGCCATTGCTATAGGCGGAGGAAGCGAGAATTTTCGGCATTTCGCGAGACAGCCATCGGTCGCCCTGAAGGATTTCCTGCGGGACTCCGCCACCGGTGGCCGCGCTGTGCATGTCGTTGGTAAGGTTGGGGGTGAGAAAGTTAAAGCGGGCGACGGTGTTGTTAGTGAGGTCGGCGGCCAGCTCGGTGTAGGGCCGCACGTGGTTGGTGCAGTAAGCAAGATTCGTCCGCACCTCGTCAAAAAACACGAACGGGTTGTGGCGCGCCAGATACTGGCCAACGTCCGTGGCCGGAATGTTGGTCCCGCTGATGTTTTCCGCATAGGCGCGCCAGGGGATGCCGGCCTGGTCGAGGAGGTGGAACAGTGTGTTGGTCGTGTTTTGATGGTTGACGCTGGGAGGATTGTCATCCCGGATGCCAAAGTTCGTGCCGGTGAGCAACCAGAGATAGTTGGCCTCGCTGGGGTGCAGGGCATGAGGGGTATAGTACTGGTTGCAATAGGAGGCGATGGGCAGCAGGGCCTTGTTAATATAGGGGCAATTCGTGCTGCCCAGGATCGCGCTCCAGTCTTTGTTCTCGAAGAGCAGGACGAAAACGGTTTGGAGGCCGCCAAGGCTGTTGGGCGCCAGATTAGGTTGGCGTGGCGGCAGGCTGCTCCGGCCCGAATAGCTTCCGCTTTGCTCCAGTCTGAATCCGTTGACGCCGTAAGCGGTGCCGCCGGAGGCACCGCCCGGCACCGGCCCCGTATATGGCCTGCAAATCACTGAGAATGTGCCCGCCGCCCCGGGCCGAATGTGTTCCCACCACGCAAGCACGCCTTGCACGTTGTTGCCAGTGTTGATCGCCACCTCATTGGAGGCGATCGCGGCAACTTGCGCCGTGGTCAAAGCTCCGGCGCTGTGCGCGCTGGTAAATGCCGCTGCCCCCACCAGTTGAAACCGCGACCACTGGTTGGTGAACGACCAGTCTCCCCTCATGGCGGTACCCAGGAAATTGTATTCCGAGTTCGAGTCCAGGCCGCTGAAAGTGTAGGCCAGAACGCTGTTGGATGAAGGGAGCGTGATGCTGGGATTGGGCTGGCCGCCAAAATCAACGAACCCTTCAAATACGACGGAAGCCGGGGTGCCATAGTCTGGCACACCCGCGTATGGATAATAGCCCGCCCCGGAATTGGTGACGGTGAGGGTCACTCCAACACTGGCGCCATTGGCGACATTCTTCAGCAATCCGGAACCCGCGACGCCGTAATCAACGGCGTTCGAGTGGGTGAACCGGCCCGGCGCGTGATCATAAAAACTCACAAACTGGGCGTCAGCGGCGCAAACCAGGCCGGCGGCGGCAAAGCTCATCAGCATTCGCCCCCAAAAGCCAGGCGCCCCCGAACCATCGGCGTCGGTCGTGCATGTAACAGTCATCGACATGCGGTTTGAATGGACTGAAAGACCTTTAACACGAATCGCGCAAGTTTTCACCCTTTTTCTAGGAGTAAGTCTAGGAGTAAGATATGAAGCGAAGAGAACCCCAACGGGTGGCGTCCAATTATCCCATGAACACCCGCCAAAAGTCGAGTCAGGCCAGCGCCGCGAACCATTCGCACACACTTTCCCGCCGCCAATTCCTGGGCGCAACGACCTGCGCCTCCGCGGCCTTTACCATCATGCCCGGCGGCGTCCTCGGGCTGAACGGCGCCGCGTCGCCGAACCAGAAGCTTAACCTCGCCGGCATTGGCGTCGCCGGTCAAGGCGGCCACGACCTCAACCAGTTTAAAAATGAAAACATCGTGGCCCTCTGCGACGTCGATTGGGCTCACGCGGCCGGGACCTTCAAACATTTCCCCAACGCCAAAAAGTATAAAGATTTCCGCAAGCTGCTGGAGGAACAGAAAGACATCGACGCCGTGGTCGTGGCCACGCCGGACCACATCCATGCCTTTGCCTCCATGATGGCGATCAAAATGGGCAAGCACGTCTATTGCGAAAAACCGCTGACTCATTCCGTCTGGGAGGCGCGCCAAGTTGCCGCGGCGGCGCGTGAGCACAACGTGGCCACGCAAATGGGAAATCAAGGGCAGGCGTCCGAAGCCACGCGCCGGCTCTGCGAAATGATCTGGGACGGAGCAATTGGCCCCGTGACGGAGGCTCATATCTGGACGGACCGGCCTTCGAACGGATTGTTCAATGAATACTGGCCGCAGGGAGTCGATCGGCCGAAGGACACACCCGTCGTTCCCGCCACGTTGGATTGGGACCTTTGGCTCGGGCCGGCTCCAGCGCGGCCTTACCATCCGGCCTATCTGCCGTTCAAGTGGCGAGGTTGGTGGGACTTTGGGACCGGCGCTTTGGGTGACATCGGTTGCCACGCCTTCGATCCCATTTTCCGCGCCTTGAGGCTGGGCCCGCCATCAAGCGTGGAGGCCAGTTCCACCAGGGTGAACCAGGAAACCTACCCACTGGCTTCGATGGTCACCTATCAATTCCCCGCGCGCGAAGAAATGCCGCCGGTCAAATTGGTTTGGTACGACGGTGGGTTGCGCCCCGCGCGGCCGGAGGAGCTAGAGGAAGGCCGCGAGATGGGACCCACGGGCGCGATGCTCATCGGCGATCACGGGAAAATTCTCAGCCAGAAAATGCAATACCGCATCATCCCGGAGTCCAAAGCAGCGGCCTACGACGAACCGCCGAAGAAACTACCGCGCTCACCGGGACATTATCAGGAATGGATCGACGCCTGCAAAGGTGGCAAACCGCCAGGCAGCAATTTCGACTGGGCTGGCCCCTTGGCCGAAACGGTCCTGCTCGGCAACGCCGCGCTTCGCTCGCATCTACGCGAAGAAATGACCCGCAAGAAATTGCTCTGGGATGCGCCGAACATGAAGTTCACCAATTCGACGGACGCCAATAGTTTCCTGCGCCGCCAATATCGCGAAGGGTGGACCCTTTAGTCGCAGGTTACGACTATTTCCTCGCCTTGCGGCTTTTCCCGGCAAAGCCTTGGCTTTGAACCCTCGACGAATCGCCAACGTTTCAGGCCGCGAAGAAGCCGGTCGGGACTTCCTGCCGCGCCTTCGCGCTCGAGAGCGAATTCAGCGGTAAATATCGACGAGGAACACGAGCGCCTGGCTTTTGCCGATGTTGACGATCGCGTGCGGCACGTCGGCGCGGTAGCTGGCGGAATCGCCCCGATTCAATTCCTCCGTATCGTTCCCCGACTTGACGCGGATTTTTCCCGTTTGCACGGTCAGAAATTCGCGCGTCCCGGCAAAGTGCGCGGCGCTGCGCAAGGCCCCGCCCTCCTTGAGCTGGACCTCGTAAAATTCAACGTCCTTCTCCAAATTCAGCGGCGACAAGGTCCGAATCCGGCAGTCCCGATCCGACCGGTAATGATAGCTGCGATCCTCCGCGCGAATCACCTCGACCTGCGTGGTCGCGCCCGGGGCCTCCACCAGCTCGCCGACCGACATGCCGAAGGCGCGGGCGATGCGGAACGTCACCGCCAGGGTCGGATTGGCCTGGCCGCGCTCGACCTGGCTCAGCATCGAGCGGCTGACTCCCGAAGCGGTCGCCAGCGCGTCCAGCGACCAGCCCCGCCCGGCGCGGAGCTGGCGCAGGCGCCGGCAGAGGTGGCTGCTCAACGGATCGGCGGCAGCGGCGGTTTTCATCCGCCTGGCCTCGGATTCAGCGGCACGAGGGGTCATAACAGCGCGTTCAACATCGTGGATTTTTGTCTTGCATCCTGGAAGCGATCGTGTTCAAGATGCAAGACATTAACTCTATTATATGGGAATTCAAGCGCAGGCCGCGATGACGTGGCAACCCCATTCCGGGCCTGACTCCTACGCGCCGAATGAAAGCACTGGTTAAAAGAAAGGCGAAGCCCGGCCTGTGGCTGGACGAGGTGCCGGAGCCGGGCGTCGGCATCAACGACGTGCTGATCCGCGTGGACCGAACCGGCATCTGCGGGACCGACCTGCACATTTACAAATGGGACGAGTGGGCCCAAAAAACCATCCCCGTCCCGATGGTGGTCGGCCACGAGTTCGTCGGGGAAGTCGTCCGGGCCGGCTCGAATGTCACGGACTTTTTCCCCGGCGACGTGGTCAGCGGGGAAGGCCACGTGGTCTGCGGGCGCTGTCGCAATTGCCTGGCCGGCCGCCGCCATCTTTGCAACGACACCAAAGGGATCGGCGTGAACCGGCCGGGCGCCTTCGCCGAATATCTGGCGCTGCCGATGACCAACGTCTGGCACCACCAGCATGACGTTGACCGCGACGTGGCCGCGATCTTCGACCCTTTCGGCAACGCGGTGCACACGGCGCTCTCCTTCCCGGTCCTCGGTGAGGACGTCCTCATCACCGGCGCGGGTCCCATCGGCATCATGGCCGTGGCGATTGTGAAACACGCGGGGGCGCGGTTCAGTGTCATCACCGACGTCAATGACTACCGGCTCGAGCTGGCGAAAAGGATGGGCGCGACCGTGGCGCTCAACGTGAAGAACGGCGCCCTCCGCGAGGTCCAGCAACGGCTGGGGATGAAGGAAGGTTTTGACGTCGGCTTGGAAATGTCGGGCAGCCCCGCGGCCTTGCGCGACATGATCGATAACATGTCGCACGGCGGGAAAATCGCCATGCTCGGGATCCCGTCGGAGCCGATCGCCATCGACTGGAACAAGGTCGTCTTCAACATGCTCACGATTAAAGGTATTTACGGCCGCGAGATGTACGAGACCTGGTATAAGATGACCGTCATGCTGGAAAGCGGCCTCGACATCAAGCCGGTCATCACCCACCGTTTTCATCACATCGAGTTCCAGAAAGGCTTCGAGGTGATGATGTCGGGCCAGGCCGGTAAAGTAATTCTCGATTGGAAGGACGCTCGCTGACGCCCCCGGCGGCGCGACACTACAGTTATGTTTGGGCTGGTGAAAAAGCAGTTGTCCGCGCAGTTGGACGAGATTCGCGCCGCCGGCACATACAAGCAGGAGCGCGTCATCACCTCCCCGCAAGCGGCCCACATTCGCGTCGGCGACGGCCAGCCGGTGCTCAACTTGTGCGCGAATAATTATCTCGGCCTCGCCGGGCACCCCGCCGTCATTAAAGCGGCGCGCGAGGCACTTGACCGCTGGGGTTACGGGCTTTCCTCCGTGCGCTTCATCTGCGGGACCCAGAGCATCCATCGGCAATTGGAGAAAACAATCAGCGAATTTCTCGGCACCGACGACACCCTCCTATACTCCTCCTGTTTCGACGCCAACGGCGGTCTGTTCGAGCCGTTGCTCGGGCCGGAAGACGCGATCCTTTCCGACGAGCTTAACCACGCCAGTATGATCGACGGCATTCGCCTCTGCAAAGCGCAGCGCTTCCGCTATCGCAACAACGATATGGCCGACCTCGAAGCCCGGTTGCGGGAGGCCAGAGCCGCCCGTTTCAAGCTGATCGCCACCGACGGCGTGTTCTCGATGGACGGCCATATCGCCAACCTTCCGGCGATCTGCGACCTCGCCGAGAAATATGATGCGCTGGTGATGGTGGACGACTCGCACGCGGTGGGATTCATGGGCCGGACCGGTCGCGGCACGCACGAGTATCACCAGGTGATGGGCCGGATCGACATCCTGACCGGCACGCTGGGCAAGGCCCTGGGCGGCGCCAGCGGCGGCTACACCAGCGGCCGCAAGGAGATCATCGAACTGTTGCGCCAACGGTCGCGGCCTTATCTATTTTCCAACACCCTGGCCCCGAGCATCGTCGCAGCTTCGATCCAAGTCCTGGAACTGCTCGCCGAATCCACCGCCCTGCGCGACAAGCTCGAGGCCAACACGAAATTCTTTCGCGAGGAAATCACCCAACGCGGCTTTGACGTCCTGCCCGGCGCACATCCGATCGTGCCCATAATGGTTGGCGACGCCGCGCTCGCCACGAAGTTCGCCGACGCCATGCTCGCCAAGGGCGTTTACGTCATTGGCTTTTCCTACCCGGTCGTGCCCAAGGGGAAAGCCCGCATCCGCGCGCAAATCTCGGCCGCCCACTCACCGGAAGACCTCGCGTCCGCCCTGAAAGCCTTCGCTGAGGTAAAGAACGAACTGAGGCTCTGATTTGCCTTTGGCCGCTCGCCCAGGACGCGTCAGTGAAGCGGGTGTCTCTACTCCAAATCGATCCGGCCCCAATCCTCCGGGCGTCCTTGCACCCCGGAGCGCGGCGCCCAGGCGATGCGCGACTTGTTGATGTTCTCCCCGGGCGCGGCATCGCGCTTGTCGCCATCGTAGATGATCAGGTTGAAACCCAGCCGCTTGACCTTCGCGGGCGACACTCCGATTTCGCTGAAGGGGATGGCCGCCTGGATGCGATAACCGTCCGGTGTGCGCCGCGAAACCAGCCGCGTGTTCGGCGCGGTTTCCTCGATCGGTCCTTGGCTCGCGTCCGCGTCGCGGGCCGCGCGCACGCGCCCGGTCGAGTCGAACGGAAAGATGCCGGCCTTAAAGCAACGCATCGTGTCTTCCGCGCCGCCGGCCGGGTCCAGGCAAATCTCGACCGAATCGCTCCGCCAATGGCCTTTGATGTCGTTCGGCGCGATGTTCGAGATCACCACGTCATCTTTCACGGCCACGTCGATGAAAAGCGCCCGGCCATCGTGCGCCACCCGGAAGCGGGCGCTGCTGTCGTTTTCATCGGCCACCTTGCCCTGCACCAGGTTCGTCGGCGGGATCGGATGCGCGGGAACGTCTTCCCAGCCCTGGCCCGTGCCGTCCAACGGCGGTGCTGCGCGAAGCCGCGCGACCTTCAAGCGCGGGACCGGATGCGCGCGCGCGACGGCCATGAGGTCCGTTCCATTGACCTGGGTGCTCGCGGTGAGTTCCGCATCCGTCAGCGAATCGCCCGGCGGCGTCACGTCGAAGCTCAGCAATTCTTTGCTGGCAGGCTGCACCCGAAAAGTTTTCGTCGCGGGATTCACGAGCCAGCCGCCGGGCGCGGCTATTTGAATCCGGCCGTTGGCTGGCTGCTCGCTTTGATTGCTGACTTCCACTTTGACCTGGTTCACCTCGCCGGCGACCACCGGCACGTCGGCGGGCAACTGCGTGGCTGCATGTTCGATCCGCTGCTCGCGGGTCCATTGGCGATAGTTGGCAATGGCCGGGCGCGGCACGAATTGGATCGCAACCGGCGGACCGCTGGCGATTGGCGGCATGATCGGCAGGGGCGGCGGATCGGCCTCGGGCAAAGGCAGGCCTCGGAGCAAATCGGTCTCGGCGCCAACGAAGGGCACGACGCTCTTGATCAGAGTGAACGATTGAGGGCGTCTAAGCCAGGGCGAGTTGCCGAAACTCCCAAACGCTTGCGAGCGATGGTTCGCCAAAGCTTCCGCCGCGATCTCCGCTGGGGTTTTGCCGCTGGGCAGGGCATTCGTTGTGATGATCGACGCCACCGTTCCTGTGCCGCCGCCGCCGTAGTACAGCTTGCGAACCTGCCACACCGCCAGACCCTCCTTCGACAGTTGTTCCGGAAAGCGCGCGAGATTTGCCGCCGCCGTAAACGCTTCGGTCGCCAGCACCGCCGCAGCCTGATGATGCCCGTGCTGACCGGGCGAGGGCGCGGGGTTCATCGTGACGATGACTTCCGGCCGCAGCGCCCGCACCAGGCGCACCAGGCGGCCGAGCGTTTCTTCCTTTCCCCATTTGCGCAACGTGGCGCTGAGACTCTCTGTATAAGCCCAATCGAGCTGGTCCAGGAAATAACAGTAGCGCACGCCCAGCCGCGCCAGACAATCGCGCAACTCGGCCTCGCGCAGAATTCCAAGCGCCGCTCCGCCCTGCGTCCCCACCATGTTGCCGCCCCCTTCCCCGCGCGTGCAATAAACGTTGGCGACCACCCGATCCGCGGCGTATTTCGCCAGCGTGGCCGCCATGCCCGTCTCGTCGTCCGGGTGCGCAAAGACACCCAGGATGTCCGTCTTCAAAAGGTCCGCGCCCTGCCGGGCCTTGGCCGGCTCCGTGTCGGCGCCGAAGGTTGAAAGATGCGTCGTGAAAAGCAAGGCCAAGGCAAGGACGGGTGATCGCATGAGTTTTTGTGGAGGAGAATGTGGGACGATCCGCGAGTCAATGGCAAGATTAGGAGCGCCGCTGCCCCGAGGCTCGGCACGTTCCAGGGCAACCTGCGCGACCGGGTTGTTCAGCAGTGAGCGCGAAGAAACCACTGGTGGTCTGCGCGCCGGCGCCGGTCATTCTTCAATCCGGTAGAGGTTCGTCCGGGTCCGCAGGAACAGGGCCTTGCCGGCGATCGCCGGGGACGCCATAAAGCCGTCATCGAGTTTGTTCTCCGCGAGCACTTTGAATTTCCGGCCCGCTTCGATCACGGTCGCTTTGCCCTCTTCGCTGAAGAAATAGATCCGGCCGGCGGCGTGGATCGGCGACGCCGAGTAGTTTCCGGCCACGCGCTCCCGCCAGACCTCCGCGCCTGTCCCGGCCTCAAGGCAACTCGCGATGCCGCCATCGTCGATCGTGAAGAGCAAATCATCGACGAGCAGCAGGGAGGGCTTGCGCGGCACGTTTCGTTTTGATTTCCAGACGAGCTGCAACTGGGAACGCGGCTGTGCCGAGCCGCTCTGATTGGCGTCGATCACTTCGCCTTTCGCGCCCGGGCGCAGCGCCAGCAATTGGCCGGTGGACCAGCCGGTGGCCAGGAATATCATCCCGTGGCCGGCGATCGGACGCGAGCTGGCCGAGTGGCTGGTCCGTTCCTCCACGCGCCAGACTTCCGCGCCGGTCAGCGGCTCGTAGCCATACGCTGCTTTGGCCCCGATGCTCAGGAGGATCGGTTCGCCGCCCAGCGTCGCGATGTGCGGCGTGGAGAACGCCTTGCGCCAGTCGCCCTCGGCTTCGGGTTTGCCGTCCTTGAGGTCCTGATAATCTATCGAGCGCTCCGCGCGCCACGCCGTCTTGCCGGTCCGCTTGTCGAGCGCCACGACGAATTGATGGTCGCTGCCATCGAAGTTCATAATCAACAAATTGCCGAACAGAATCGGCGATGACCCGGCGCCGCGAAAATGGTTGCAGACAAAATCGCGCCGCTCCCACAAGACCTTCCCGGTTTTCGTGTCGAGACACGCCGTGCCAGGCGAGCCGAAGGTGACATACACGCGGTCCGGTTCGATTACCGGTGTGGGCGAGGCATAGGTGTTGAATTGGTGCGCGAATTGCGGTTTCTCGACGTCGAAGAGCTTCAGATCACGCACCGTCCTTCCGCTGTCGCGATCGACGCAGAGGGCGAACAGTTTCGTGCCGTCTTCGGTCGCCGTGGTCAGCCAGACTTGTTGGTCCCAGATCACCGGCGACGACCAGGCGCGGCCGTGGAGGGCCGTCTTCCATGCCAGGTGATTCGTTTCGCTCCACGTCAGCGGCAGTTCGCGGGCCTCGGAGTTGCCCTGGCCGTCGGGGCCGCGAAACTGGGGCCAATTGTCGGCCAGGCCCGTGGCCGCCACGCGCGCGGCAAGGGCGAGCGCGCACAGGAAAGGAAACGCTTTCATGCTTTCGGACAAAATAATCAGGATCCGGTCCCGCCAGCAATCCAAACCGACTCGGACAAAGTTTCGCAGAGCGCTGGCGCCAGAAATCATGATCGGATTCAAAGAATCGTCTCTGTTCCGGCCGCGTTTTTGGTTGTGAATCAGCTTGGCAGTTCGAGCCGCGATTTCTAAGGTGCGTGCATGCGGCCGCTCCGTTCATTGTTCCTCTATCTGGCCGTGGTTTTTTTCGGGACGGCGCTGCTTTCTCCCTGGCTTTATTGGCTCGTGCAATGGGCCGGGGCATATTCTCCCTTCGCCCAGCAATGGTCCCGCGCGCCATTTCATCGGTTTGTCCATCGCGCGTTGCTGGGACTGGCGCTGGTCGGACTCTGGCCGTTGTTGCGGAGCCTCGGCGCGCGCTCGTTTGGCGATGTGGGCCTGGCAAGACCGGCGGGCCACGGATGCAAACTGGCCGGCGGCTTGGCCCTTGGGTTGGCCTCGCTCGCCGGCGTCGCGGTGCTGGCCATGACGGCGGGAGCGCGAAGCTTGAATGTGGACTACACCGCCGCTGATTTGTGCCGGCGAACGCTCTCCGCCGGCTTATCGGCAGTCGTGGTCGCGGTTTTGGAAGAATTGCTTTTCCGGGGGGCCTTGTTCGGCGCGCTGCGCAAAGCGCATCACTGGGCCAGCGCGTGGCTGGTGAGCAGCGGGGTGTACGCGCTCGTCCATTTTTTCCAAAAGCCGGCGTCGCCGGAAAAGATTACCTGGCTTTCAGGATTTGAAATGCTGCCGCGCATGCTCCACGGATTCGCGGAGTTGGAAACGCTGGCGCCGGGCTTTTTCACGCTCACCCTGACGGGTCTGATCCTGGCCATGGGTTATCACCGGTCGGGCAGTTTGTATTTCCCGATCGGCTTGCACGCGGGCTGGGTCTTCTGCTTGAAACTGTACGGGTTTCTGACCGCCGCGGGGCCGGGCGCCGACACCGGGTTTTGGGGGACGGAAAAATTGATTGATGGCTGGCTGGCGTTGATCGTCCTCGCGCCGGTGTTGATCGCGGTGTCGGTCTGGCCCTGGCAAAAAAGGTCCGCCGCCGATGCGAAGTGAATTGCTCCACGGCGTGAAATGCTGGCTTGAAGCCGGGCTGGGCTTTTTCTATCCTGAGGTGTGTCAGTATTGCGGCGACGAGAGGGCCACCGCCGCCGAGGGATTCATCGGCGTGCAGTGCTGGCAGAACATAAAATTCATTACGCCACCGTTTTGCGAACGTTGCGGATTGCCGTTCGAGGGCGCGGTCACCACGCCGTTCGAGTGCGGCAACTGCCGCGAGATGGGACTGCAATTCAGCCGCGCCCGCTCGGCCGTCGCGGCGCGCGGCATGGTGCTCGAAATCATTCACCGTTACAAATACCAGCGCGCGCTCTGGTTCGAGCCGTTCCTGGCCGATCTGCTGGTGCGGGCGGCCGCGCCGAGCTTGCGCCAGGAGCGATGGGACTTGATTGTTCCTGTGCCGCTGCATCGTGTGAAAAAGAGCGAACGCGAGTTCAACCAGGCCGAACGACTGGCCAGGCATCTGAGCCGGGAGGCCCAAGTGCCCATGGACCGGCGGCTCCTCCGGCGGGTCTCACCGACCCGCACCCAAACGCGGCTCTCGCGCGCCGAACGCACCGCCAACGTCCGCCACGCCTTCGCGCTGGGCCGCGGCCGTTCGCTCAAAGGCCGGCGCGTGGTCTTGCTGGACGACGTGCTGACCACCGGCGCCACCACCAGCGCTTGCGCGCGGGTCTTGCGGGCGGGCGGCGCGGAAGAGGTTTGTGTGTGGACGCTCGCCCGCGGGCTGCTACATTAAATGAAGTTTTTGACACCAACTATGGCTACGACTTCCTTTAGCAAAAAAATGCTCGGCGTTGAAACCGCCGAGCCGGCCGTTACGCCACCAGCCTCCGGAGCCGAAACCGCCTTTTTGAAAAAACCCAAGCTCGGCGGCGGCAAATCGCGCAAACGGGAGATTCCCGAAGGGTTGTGGACCAAGTGCCGCAACCCCAAGTGCGAGGCGATGGTGTTCGACAAAGAGCTGGATGAAAACCTCAAGGTCTGTCCCAAATGCCAATACCATTTTTCCATCAGCGCGCGGGAACGGATCCATTCGCTGGTGGAAACCTGCTCCTTCGAGGAAATGGACGCCGACATGGTCAGCGTGGACGTCCTGCAATTCACCGGTGTTGCCGCGTACAAGGACAAGCTCGATGCCTATCAAAAGACGACGCACTTAAAGGACGCCGTCATCACTGGCATCGGCAAAATCGGGGAACACCGGGTGGCGCTCGGGGTGATGGACTTCGCTTTCCTCGGCGGCTCCATGGGATCGGTCGTCGGCGAAAAGCTCACCCGTCTTATCGAAGCCGGCACGGACAAAGGTTTGGCGGTGATCATCATCTCCACCAGCGGCGGCGCGCGGATGTATGAGGGCATGTTTAGCCTCATGCAGATGGCCAAAACTTGCGGGGCCCTCGCCTACCATGCAAAAAACAAACTGCCCTACCTCAGCGTGCTCACTAACCCCACGACGGCCGGGGTGATGGCCAGTTTCGCGAGCGTGGGCGACCTCATCATTGCCGAGCCGGGCGCAATGATCGGCTTCGCCGGGCCGCGGGTCATCAAGGACACCACTCAATCCGAACTGCCGCCCGGGTTTCAGACGGCCGAATTCCTCCTCGATCGCGGCCTGATCGACGCGATCATTCCGCGCAAGGAAATGAAACAACGGCTGGCCTTTTACCTCGATTTCCTGACGGAAGGCAAGCCGGAGGTTCCGGCGGCCGTTTGAGCGGAAGGGGGAGATGAGTTCGCAGATCGACAGGCGACAAGCGGCAAGGTGTGTCAAGTGCGCCAGGAAGTGGCGCAATTTGTCCCACTTTGGGGGACGGACTTGCGGTTACGGCGTTGCAAGTTTCTCGGGCTCAGATAGGTTTGGCTAAGGCACAAAAGTGGCTTTTCCTGTTTTGAACGCAGTAGGGCCGCAAATCGTCGATGGTGTGGGTGTGCGGCACTCGATAAAAACGAACAACGATCTTGTTTATGACAATCTTTGACCATTGGTGGTGGCTGATGATTCCGGGGCTGCTCATCGGCCTCTATGCCCAAATGAAACTTTCCTCCGCTTACAGCCGGTTCAGCGAGGTGCCGGCGCAGTCCGGGCTGACCGGCGCACAGGCGGCCAGGGAAGTCCTCGATAGCGCCGGGCTGCAGGACACGCCGGTCGCCGAAGTGGAGGGCCGCTTGACCGACCACTATGACCCGCTTAAAAAGGCCCTGTTTCTAAGCTCGGACAATTACCACGGCAACTCGCTGGCGGCCGTGGGGGTGGCCGCGCACGAGGCTGGCCACGCCCTGCAACACAAGGCGGCCTACGCCCCGTTGAAGTTCCGCATGGCGCTTGTGCCCGTCACGCAGATTGCCACGACGGCTGCGACCTGGATCACCTTCGGCGGCTATCTTATGGGCACGGCATTTTTGCGCCCAATCATCGGTGTCGCCATCGGGGTTTTCGCCGTCATCACTTTCTTCCAACTCGTCACGCTGCCGGTGGAGTATGACGCCAGCCGCCGGGCCAAAGATCAACTGGTCCGGCTGGGACTGGTCCAACCCGAGGAACGCAGGGGCGTGAGCAAGGTGTTGGACGCGGCGGCATTGACCTACGTGGCCGCGATGGTCGCGTCCGTTTTCACCCTACTGCATCTGATCCTGATCGCGCGTAATGACCGCGATTAACCTCGGCCAGCAATTCCTGGATTCGCGATGACGGCGGTCATCGAACCGCCTTCTGCCAGATGAGGGTTGCCCGGCTTGGGAGCATTTCCTAAACTGACACGCAATGAAGTTCGAGCCGTCGAACCACGGTCGTCCGTCGGTCCCAGCGAAGACTGTTGCGTTCGAGCGTTGGAGCCTTCTCTTCGGTTTGATGTTTTCCCCCGCCCTGCACGCCGAAAAACGGGCCGTTATTCTAAGCCCGCACGTCGATACGATCCGCTATGAATTTGGCCGGGCCTTCGCGCTTTGGCATCAGGAACGTTACGGCGAAAAAGTGGCGGTGGATTGGCGCGACGTTGGCGGGACCTCGGACGCCGTCCGCTTCCTGCAATCCGAATTCAAGAACAAACCGGGCGGCATCGGCATCGATTGCTTGTTTGGCGGTGGCCAGGAGCCGTACCTGCTTCTGGCGGACAAAAAACTGTCCGTGCCGTACGAGCCGCCCGCGGAAATCCTCGCGGGCATTCCGCAAAACGCAAACGGGGTGGATGTCTATGATCCTAACCACACTTGGTATGGCGCGGCGCTTTCCAGCTTCGGGATTTTGGAGAACACCCGCGCGCAGAAAATGATTGGCCTGCCGCTGGTCCAAACCTGGGAGGAATTGTCGCAGCCGCGCCTGCGGGGTTGGGTCGGCGCGGGCGACCCCCGGAACAGCGGCACGATGGGCGTGATGTTCGAGGCGTTCCTGCAGTTCTACGGGTGGGATCGTGGCTGGCAAATCCTCACTGAAATCGGCGGCAACGTGCGCAAGTTCGACCGCGTCTCCTCCACCACGGCCAAGGACGTGACGCTGGGTGAAACGGCCTACGCGTTCTGCATCGATTTCTACGGCTTCACCCAGGTCGCCGTCGCGGGCCGGTCGAATATGACCTTTGTCCTGGCGCAAGATTTCGCGGCGGTGGCCCCCGACGGACTGGCAATCCTCAAAGGCGCGCCGCACCTTCTCACCGCGAGGCGATTCGTCGATTTCGTTCTTTCGGAAGCCGGTCAGAAGCTCTGGTTTCTGCCACGTGGCCACCCCGAAGGACCGCAACAATTTTCCATCGAACGCCTATCCATCCGGCCCGATTTTTACCGGCGCTTCCGGGGCGTGAGCAACGTCGAGTTCTCGCCTTTCGAGCTGAAGCCGGGCTTCCGCTTCAACGCCCGCCTCAGCCGCGAGCGCCGCGATGTGGTGTCGGCGCTGGTCGGCGCGCTGCTGGTGGACACCCACGACGAACTGGAAGCCGCGTGGCGCAGCCTGATCGAGCGCCACTTGCCGCCGAACGAACTCGCCGAACTCGGCCAGGTCCCGGTCACGGAAGCCGAAGCGTCCCAGCTTGCGGCCAACGGCTGGAAAGACCCCGCGGTGCGCAACCTTAAAAAAATCGAGTGGCAAAGCTGGGCCCAGGTAAAATACCAGAGACTCCAGCAAATCGGAGCAGGACACGCGCGAACGATCACGCCAGACCATGTTGTCGCTAACTAAACCGGCGGCGCGAGGCGACGCTACCGGACTGGCGCCTGAATCGTCGCCGGGTTCGGTTCGCCGAGGATCGCTTCCCATGCCCCGGTTCCCGGCGTTTGTTTGGAGGCGCGTTCGAAGCCGGACGGCGCGGCGACGAGGTGAGCGGGCTTTCGGGCCGCGGATTGCGGCGCCACAATGCAAATCTCCATCCGAAACCTGACGAAGCGGTTCGGCGGCGCCACGGCGTTGGAGAACGTCTCGTTGGAGGTTCTTCCCCAGGAGCTCTTTTTTTTGCTCGGCCCGTCGGGCTGCGGCAAGACCACCCTGCTCCGCCTGATCGCCGGGTTCTATCAGCCCGATGGCGGCGAATTATTTCTGGGCGACAAATCGATGAACGGCGTGCCGCCGCACCGCCGCAACACCGGCATGGTCTTCCAGAACTACGCCCTCTGGCCGCACCTGACCGTCGCGGAAAATGTGGCCTACGGCTTGGAAGTGCGCGCGGTCCGCGCCCCCGAGAAGCAACAGCGCGTGGCCGAAGCCCTGGCCATCGTGCAGATGGAAAAATACGCGGCGCGCGCCCCCAACCAGCTCTCCGGCGGACAGCAACAACGCGTGGCGCTTGCCCGCGCGCTCGTGATCAGGCCCGACGTGCTCCTGCTCGATGAGCCGCTCTCCAACCTCGATGCCCGGCTGCGGCTGGAATTGCGCGAGGAAATCCGCCGCATCCACGCCCAAACCAGGATCACCACCCTCTACGTCACCCACGATCAGAAGGAAGCGCTCTCGCTCGCGGATCGGATCGCCGTCATGCGCAATGGCCGGATCGAACAAGTCGGCGACCCGCGCGCGATTTACCGGTCGCCGGCCAACCGTTTCGTGGCCGATTTCATTGGCGAAACCAACTGGTTTCCCGCTCGGGTTCGGGCCGTGTCCGCCGCGGCACTTTCCCTGGAAACCGAATTTGGTCTCTTCCAGGCGGCCACCAAATCGAACTTGGCGGTGGGTGAAAAAGTCTGGCTGGGTCTGCGTCCGGAGGCTGTCCAGATGGGCGCGCATGAAGTCAATTCCCTCAAGACCGCCATCGCGCAGGTCAGCTATCTCGGCGAGATCGTGCAGTACGGCTTGGAGATTTCGCCTGGCGTGGCGTTGAAGGCCTTGGAGCAGAACCCGTTGGAGATTCGCCAGGCCGGCACTGGCCTGATCGTGCACGTGCGCCCGCAGGACGTGCTGGTGCTCCGCCAAGAGTAGCGATACCCTCGCCGTCGGCGCAGCACACCTTTTGGCCGCATTTCCTTGAGGCCGGCTTGAAGTTCTTCCCGCTTGCGATTAAAAGCCAAAACCTGAAACCATCGCGCCATGGAACGTCACTACCTGCCGACCGCTGGAATCTGAAGCGCCATGTTACGGGTCCAGCCGATCACCTCCCTCGACGAGCCAATCCTCGAACCTTACCGGACGATGCGTCGGCAGCTCGATCACCAGCAACAACAGATCTTCGTCGCCGAAGGCGAAAAGGTTGTGCGGCGGCTCCTGGAGAGCCACCTCACCGTGCTTTCGCTCCTGCTGCCAGAGGAGTGGCTGCCGAGACTGGAGCCGCTCTTGAAATCACGGCGCGAGGACATTCACGCGTTCGTCGCGCCCAAGCCGTTGTTGGAAACCCTTACCGGCTTTTCCATGTATCAAGGGGTGCTGGCCGTTGGGAAAATCCCGGCGTGCTCAACGCTGGAGAGCGTCTGCCAAACCAGCGCGCGGCCCTATCTGTTGGCCGCCATTGAAGGGCTGAGCAATGCGGAGAACGTCGGCGCGTTGGTCCGCAACTGCGTTGCCTTCGGCGCGCACGCGCTGATCGTGGACCCGACTTCCAGCAGCCCATTCCTGCGACGAGCGGTCCGCAGTTCGATGGGCGCCATTTTCAAGCTGCCCGTCGTGGAGGCGGCGCATCTAGCCGACACTCTGCGCGAGTTGCGCACGCGCGGTGTCCGCTGCCTGGCGGCCCATCCGCGCGTCGAAGGCAGGACCGTGGCCGGGACCGATCTCACCACCGATTGCTGCATCGTTTTCGGGAGCGAGGGCTACGGCCTTGCGCCGGCGGTATTGGCCGCGTGCGATGAGGCCGTGGCCGTGCCGATGAACGGCGGCGTGGATTCCCTGAACGTTGGCAGCGCGAGCGCGGTGTTTTTGTACGAAGCAAACCGGCAACGCCGCAAGATGTGAGGGTGCAAGGCAGCCTGTCCGCTGAGTCATCCCTTGGTGCGCTCAGCATCGGGGCGCGTTCGACCAGATGGGAAAACCTGTTCATAGACCTCCCGGATGGCGCGGCGGAATTGCGCGATTGCGTCGCGAAAGGCTTCCGCTGTGGCAAACCCGCAGCGGATGGCAACCCGATAGAACGGCTCGGGATCGGCGGGCAGCACCGTTTCGCCTTCAAAGCTCCAGCGCCGCAAAATCCCTTCGACGCGGCGCAGCTGGCGATAGCTCGCGATCAGCCGGTCGGCGTCCGCCGGCTCGAGCGCGTCGGTTTCCTTCGCTCTTTGGAGAGCGCGCAGCGTGTTGGGTTCCGCCCAGCCGTTGGCCAGACATAACGTCTGCGCAATGAATTCGGCGTCGATCAATCCGCCTGCGCCGGTCTTGATTGCACCCGCTTCCTCTCCGGGCGGAGTTCGCTCGCTCTCGATGCGGCGGCGCATGCGGGCGATTTCCTGTCTCCAGTCCGGGCGGAGCGCGGCGAGCGGCCGGCTGGGGTGCCGGAAATTGGTGAGCGTCGCGGCGAGTTTGCGGAAGCCCTCACCCACTTGTGCAGGGCCGGCGATGACTCGCGCGCGAGTCAGGGCTTGGATCTCCCACAGTTGCGCGCGATGGTGGTAGTACTCTTCGTGCGCCGCGAGGGTGTTTACCAGCAGCCCTTTCTCGCCATCGGGGCGAAGCCGGGCGTCGGTCTTGAACACCATGCCCAGTTCGGTCTGGCGGGAAAGCAGGTCCATCACGGCGGCCGCGATCCGCTGGAGCTTCGAGAAGTCCTTCGCCTTGCCATTGGCGATGAAGATGATGTCCAGGTCGGCGCCGTAATCCAGTTCCTGCCCGCCGAGCTTGCCGAGTCCGATGACGGCCAGCGGCGATGTTTTCATCCGGTTCTCGCGCAGCACGACCTCGAGGGCGTAGCGGAGGCAGGCATCGGCCAGGGCGGAAAGTTCGGCCAGGTTTTGCTCGAAATCAGCCAGGCCGAGAATGTCGCGCAGGCCGATGCGCATCAATTCGGCCTCGTGATAGCGGCGGAGCCAGAGGCGCTGGTCTGCGTCGGCGCGGCCATGGCGCAAATCGGCGAGCGTTTCGTCGGCCGTCTTGCGCCGGCGCAGGTGGCCGCTGAGCATGAGTTCATCCACCAGGTCGGGCGTGCGGATGGCCAGCTCGGCGAGAAATTCCGAGCGGTCGAACAGCAGGAGCCACAGATCAAAGAGCGAAGGATTGCTGGCCCAAGTCTCGAAGAGCACCGCCCGGGCGCCATACGCGCCGATGAAGCTGTCGAGCCGCGTCAGGACGCGGTCGGGATCGGAGAGAACCGGGGAAGGGAGCCGGGCGGAGGGCGAGCGGTTCGCGCGGTCGGGGCAGAGCACGAAGAACTTCTCCAGGAGCTGCCAGGCCAGTTCGGTGGTGCGCGAGGAGACGTGGACGTAGCCGGGGCCGTGGGCGAACTCGTTCAGGAGCCGGAAGGATGTTGCGAGGTCCCGGAAGCCATGCCGGGCCAGCAGGGCCTGCCACTCCCCGGCGGCGCCCTCGAACTGGCCCGGAAACCGGCTCGCCGCTTCCGGATTCTCATCGTGGAACAGCCGCTCGTAAATCTGCCGGACTCGGCGCGCATGGTGTTCACGCGCCGCCTCGAACGCCTTGCGGCTGGCGAATCCCATGAGCGCGGCCAGGCGCGCGCGGGCCGGGCGATGGGTGGGGATCGTATGCGTCTGCAAGTGATGCTCCATTTGCAAACGATGTTCGACGTCGCGCAGGAAACAATAGGCGGCGGCCAGCGACTCCGCTTCCTCCACCGCCAGGAGTTTGTACTGCGCCAGCTTTTGCAACCCCGGCAAAGTTTGCGCTCCTTGCAGAAAAGGCAGCCGGCCGGCGTGAAGCAGTTGCTGGGATTGGACAATGAATTCAATTTCACGAATGCCGCCGCGGCCCAGCTTGACATTGCGGTCGATCTCGCCGGCCTTGACAACTTCCGTTTCGAGGCGCGCTTTCATGGCGGCGATTTCGCGCCGGACATTTGCTCCGACCGAACGCGGGTAGCGGAACGGCTGGATCATTTCCAGGAATTCCGCCGCGAGCGCAGGGTCGCCAGCGACGCCCCGGGCCTTGATCAACATCATCCGTTCCCAGGTCTGGCCCCATTGCGCGTAGAAATTCTCATAACTGCCGAGTGAGCGCGCCAGCGGGCCGGCGCTTCCCTCGGGGCGCAATCGGAGATCAATCCGAAAGAGGCTGCCGTCGGGCGTGGTGCGGCTGACCTCGGCGATGAAGGATTCAGCCAGCCGCTTGAAGAACTGATGATTCGCCAGGCCATGATCCTTCGCGGCACCCGGACGCGGCGGCTCCTTGAACACCTGCCCTTCCTCGCCATAGACGAAAATGACATCGACGTCGGAACTGTAATTAAGCTCCTCTCCGCCGAGTTTGCCCAGGCCGACGACCGCAAACCCGGTGGGTTGCCACCGCTCGCGCGCATCCTGATGATACGGCTGGCCGAAGCGTTCGGCCAGTGGCCAATAGCAGAGTTGCAGCACGCCGGTCAGGCAAACATCCGCGACGTTGGAGATCTCCCGCGTGACTTCCGGCGCGCCGCCTAGACGCGCCAGATCGCGCGCGCCGATCCGCAACATCTCGCGTTGTTTAAATTGCCGAAGGCGCGCCAAGGCGGTGGTGTAGTCGCGCGCCTGGATGGCCGGTTGCAGCCACGCATTCACTTCGCGGCGCAGCCCTTGTTCGCGGCGCGGGTGGCGCAAGTGCTCTGGCCTCAGCGCGGCCATCCATTCGGGATGCTTCACCAACAGCGCGCTCAGAGCCGGCGAACCGCTAAATAACGCCGCCAGCAGGCGCGCCTGTTCCGCGGATGCCCGCGCCAGTTCCCTGGCCAACGGCGTCGCGCCCAAATGGTCCAGAAAGTGTCTGACTCGCGGTGGGTCCGCGGCCATTTTGATGGGCTGGCGCCAGACCTTCGTTTGACTGAGCAATTTTTTGCCAGGCACGGTCAAACGTCGATTTTTTCCAGGACGACCTCGCGGGCGGGGCCGGCGCCGGCTCGCTCGAGCCTCGTAAACAACCCGCGCCAGAACCCGATCCCGTAGCACAGTGGCGTCAGGACGATTAAAGGCAGGGCCGGCAGGCTTTTCTTGGAGCCGTGCCGAAAAGAAGAGTAAGCGGTTTGGATGGCCAAGGCCAGAACGTAGGCCGACGCGACCGCGATGTCGGGATAAAACCCCCAGGACCGTGCGGCCGGCCCGCCCAAGGCGACGAGCATGTAACGCGCTGGAAACGTCAAGAGCCACACGCAGAACAATGGCGGCACCCAGTTCAAAAGCGAACCGGCTGTGGGATGCAACCGAAACTGCTCCGCGCGTCCGCGCCCGTAAGTCATCAACATGCGGCCAAACGCCTTCAAGGTTGGGCGCGGCCGGCGATAGACGACCAGCTCCGGATCATAGAGCAACTTGGCGCCCCGCTTTTGGAGGGCGTCCATCAGGGCGTTCTCTTCGTTCGGATAAAGCGACTCATCGAAGCCGCCCGCGGCCTGGAGAGCGTCGCGCCGCGCCACGAGATTGCATAGAATCAGCTCCTTTTCGCTCGTCTCCCGAAGCCGGCCCACAGCGTCGTAGCGCGCCCGGCTCGGTCCGAACGCCAGCCAGCTCGCCAGCGCGACGGCAAAGACTTGCTCGCGCGCCGGCGCGTCCGGCGGACAAAGGTTCGGGCCGCCTACCAGTTGGACATTGGGATTGGAAAAATGCGACACGGCTCGCCGGAGGTTGCCCCGCTGCGGCGTCGAATCGTCATCCAAGAAATAAATCAGCTCGCCCCGCGCGGCTTTGAGGGCGGCGTTGCGCTGTACCGCCGGCTGCCGGCCACGCACCACGAGGAGCTCAAGTTTTTCGCGCGGATAGTCCAGCACGCGGCTGGCGGTCAAGGCGGGAATCTCCGCCTGCTCCGGGCAGGCTGGGATGACGACAGTCACGAAGGGCAACGCCTGGTTCACCAGGGCGAAGCTAAAGTTCAGCGTCCAAAGATCAAAGTTCAAAGTTGCAAAAAACCTTTGGCGTCGCGGCCCGCGCCCGGTTAGATTGGCGATACGGAATTTCCGACGGGCGTCCGTCATGGGAACAACGAACATGCTTTTCTATGCGCAACGTGCCGACCGTTGAACTAACCCGGGACTGCGAAGCGGTGCAGATTCCCCACGGCTCAACGGTGACCTTGCCCAAGGGCACCACGGTCGATATCACCCAGACCTTGGGGGGCACTTACACCGTCCACGCGACCGGCGGTCTGTTTCGCATTGCCGGAACCGACGCCGACGCGCTCGGCATCCAACGCGAAACCAGCGCGGCATCCGGGCCGGCTGGCAGCGGGCCGGTCGCGGTGGACGAACAGCAAATCTGGGACATCCTGCGGACCTGCTTCGATCCGGAGATTCCGGTGAACATCGTCGATCTCGGCCTGGTGTACGATCTGCGCTTCGACGAATTGCCGGGCGGCAACCGCGCGGTCTATGTGCGAATGACGCTCACCGCGCCGGGCTGCGGCATGGGCGCGACCATCGCCGGCGACGCGCAGCAAAAGCTGCTTTCCCTGGAGGGTGTGGAGGAGGCGAGCGTGGAAATTGTGTGGGACCCGCCGTGGCACCAATCGATGATCACCGAAGCGGGCCGGCGGATTCTGGGCTTGGAATAGTTGCCACGCGGCCAACCCGCTCCCCGATCGCTGAAAATACCGATGGATGGCGATCGGCCCTTCTCCGCGATCGGGCCGCTACTTGATCTGCTTTTCCAACCGCTTCACTTCCTTCTTCAGCAAGGCTCCCACCCGATGCTTGGCCAGGTAAACGTGCGCGGCATTCACGCCGAGGGCTTGCGCCACTTCCCGCACTGGTTTCCCCAGGATGACCTGCAGATGATAAATCTCGTAGTGTTGCGGATGGACTTGCCGCTTGATTCGGGCCAGCGCGGCGTTCAGGAGATTTTTCTCCCATTCCTCGTCCCAGATTGCGGCCAGGTCAAAGCCTGACGGGTCTGGGATGCGCTCCGCCGTAGGCGTGCGCGTGCCTTCTTCTTCGTGCCGAGCAGCCGACCGGAGGAGGCTCGGGCCTCCCACTGCGCGGCGTTTCTGGAGCTGGTCGAGGATCCGCCAGCGCGTCACGGTCAGCAGCCAGCCTTTGAACGAATCCACGGCGGGATCATATCGGAAGCCCGGCATCTTCCTGGCCACCGAAATCACCGTCTCCTGCACCACCTCGTCCGCATCGGTCTCGTTCAGCCCCGCCCGGCGTGCCACGCTGTAAATAAGTTCGCGGTAGGTTTGGTAAAACTCATTCCAACTCACTTGGTCGCCCAAATCCTTCAGGCGCTCCAGCAAGCTGGCGCGGGTCGGAATTAATTCGTCTGACGGCATGGCGGCAAACATTCAACCACGGATTTCACGCCTTTCGTGGTCATCTACAGAAGAACCGTCCGGCTCGCGCCATTTCTTTCAAGAATCCTTCCGCGGGTTCCGCGCCGGGCAGGTTTATTTCCCGGGCAAACCCAGGCTCAGGCGTGCCTCGCGGCGGAAGGCCTTGCTCGTCTTGAGTGCGCGTTGAGCCTCCGTCTTCGTGAAAACGCCACCTGGATAGAGCGGTAGCACGGCGGCGTCGCTGAGACGCTTGAGGGAGGGACGGAAGGCCGCCCAAAGCGGTTCCGCCGCCAGAGCCTGGTTCAGCAAGTTCTCCAGGTCGTGCGTCTTATGGAACTGGACCGAAGCCTCGTTAAGCCGGGCCTTGAGGTATTTCTCGGCACATTGCTGCGCGTGAAAGCAAAGCGGCGCCCACAGCGGCTTTTTGCGTGGCCGGGCCAGCGTGAGCGCCACGGCAAAATCCTCCTCGGCCTTTGCCACCCACTCACGGGTGCTGGCCTTCATACAGCACCTTGCCTTGCGCCATGATCAGTTCGATGAACATGTCTCGCTCGCGCTGCCGGCGAACGATGAACTCGGGTTTGCGCACGACCAGGTCCATCGGGAACGGTGTGTCAAACCGCGAACGAATCTGGATGCCCTTGGCCACGTCATTTCCACGGAAAGGGAGGATGATCATCAAATCCACATCCGAATCAGGGCTCGGTTTTCCGTAGGCGTAGGAGCCAAACAGGATGATTTTGCTGGGGCGAAACGCGCGTCCGACCGCATCGCAGTAGGCCTGAATCCGGTCCCACGGGATCAGACCACCCTCATCGGAAAGAGTTTGTCGGAAGCCAGCCTGCGGCCCCCGGCGCGCTGGGAGCGAATGCCCTTTAGTGCGGACTCGCCCGCGCCGGCGTCGAGCGGCTTGCGCTGGCCGATGCTTGACGGTCTGGATCTTTGCCTTCATCGCTGAGTTCGAGGTCACACTAACACTCCCGGAGTTTTGCATCAAAGCCTTTCGCGGTGGGTGGGGCGGGTGGCAACTGGCTCCGGACGCCAAACTCCTAAATTCCAAACACAATTTCCAATTGTCTGAAAGATCCGCCCTTTCCGGCCCGGTTCATCGATAGAAGACGGATCAACGCATGAACGTCAATCAGCTCAACAAAAAACGAAAGGTATTATGAAAACTAGAATCACGATCGGTGCCATGACTATCCTGGCCAGCCTGAGTTTCGCGGCCGGCCCGCGCTATTCGGACTGGAGCGAGCCGGTTAACCTCGGTCCGGTGATCAATACTGGATACAACGACCAACACCCCGCCCTCTCGAAGGATGGCTTGAGTCTTTACATCTCGTCGGACCGGCCCGGAGGTTTCGGCGCCACGGACCTTTGGGTTTCCCAGCGCGCGAGGGTGGATGACCCGTGGGGACCGCCGCAAAATTTGGGGCCGATCATTAACACCAGCGGCGTGGAACTCGCCCCGGCCTTCTCGCGCGACGGCCATTGGCTGTTCTTTCACACCGATCGGCCGGGCGGTTTCGGCGGGGTGGACATCTGGGCTTCCTATCGCGAGCACACGGACGACGACTTTGCCTGGCAGCCGCCGATCAACCTCGGCTCCGGCGTCAACTCGCCCTATGACGATGCCGGCCCGACGTTCTTCCAGGACGATGAGACCGGCATCATCACGCTCTATTTCACGAGCAATCGGCCGGGCGTGGCTGGTGCGGCTGACATCTTCAGTGCAGTGATGAATCCTGATGGTTCGTTCGGTCCGTCCGCGCTTGTCCCTGAACTCGACAGCCCCGGCCGTGACACCCGTTCGGCCATTCGCCATGACGGGCTGGAGATAATCTTCCAATCGGACCGCACGGGCAGCGTGGGCAGCGGCGATTTGTGGGTTTCAACCCGCGCGACGACGCTGGATCCATGGTCTCCGCCGGTGAACGTGGGGCCGTCAGTGAACACCGTCTATTTCGATGGCGCTCCGGCATTGTCGTCCGATGGCGAGACACTGTTGTTCTACTCGAATCGTCCGGGCGGCTTCGGCGCGAACGACCTTTACGTGAGCACCCGGCAGAAGCTGCAAGGGAGTCAGCAGTAAGACGGCGAGGTTCGCAGGCGTCGTCGCCCATCCGCCGGCGCGTCACTCGCGGCCGAAGCGGATGGGCGACAGGCTGGCCGCGCGCCTTCATCACTGAGTTCGAGGTCACGCTAACGCTCCCTGTGTTATGCACCAAAGCCTTTCGCAGCGGATGGCGCGGGCCACCACTGGCTCCGAACTCCTAAATTCCAAAAACAACTTCCACTTTCCTGAAAGATCCGGCCTTTCCGGCCCGGTTCATCGATAGAAGACGGATCAAAGAATGAACGTCAATCAACTCAACAAAAACGAAAGGTATTATGAGAACAAAAATCACAATCCTCGCATTGAGCGCGCTGGCTGGTATGAGCCTCGCGGCTGGCCCGCGCTATTCGGACTGGAGCGAGCCGGTCAATCTCGGTCCAGTCATCAACACGGCGTACAACGACCAGCACCCGGCTCTCTCCAAGGATGGCCTGAGCCTCTACCTCACCTCGGACCGGCCCGGAGGTTTTGGCAATTTTGACCTCTGGGTTTCCCAACGCGCGAGCGTGGATGACCCGTGGGGACCGCCGCAGAATCTCGGGGCAATCATTAACACCAGCAGCTCGGACTTCGCTCCCGCCTTCTCTCGCGACGGCCATGTCCTGTTCTTTAGCAGCGATCGGCCGGGAGGGTTTGGTGGACACGACATTTGGGCCTGCTATCGCGAGCACACGGACGACGACTTTGATTGGCAGCCGCCGGTCAACCTTGGTCCGGGCGCCAACTCGCCCTACGACGATTCCGGCCCGACTTTCTTTCAGGACGATGAGACCGGCATCATCACACTCTATTTCGCCAGCCTCAACCGTCCGCAAGGCTTGGGAGACTGGGACATTTACGCCAGCGTCCTTGGCCCGGACGGCACCTTCGGCCCGGCGTCGCTGGTCGTGGAACTCAGCGTTCCGGGCACAGCGGCGACGGGGCGCGACACGCGCACGGCTATCCGACACGATGGGCTGGAGATAATCTTCACCTCAAATCGCCCTGGTGGGTTTGGTAGTGGTGATCTGTGGGCCTCGACGCGCCCGACCACGTTGGACGCCTGGTCCACGCCGGTGAACGTGGGCCCATCGGTCAATTCCATCTACTTCGACGGCGCTCCGGCATTGTCGTCTGATGGAGAAACGCTGTTCTTCTACTCGAATCGTCCGGGCGGCTTCGGCGCGAATGATCTCTACATGAGTATTCGCCACAAGCTGCAAGGCAATGGCGAATGAGACGGTGAAATGAGTGGTTGCATGAACCCTGGATTTTGCATCAGGATGGGGATGCGAAATCCAGGGCGAATATATAAACAAGGGGTGTCGGGTGGGCATTTGAAAAATGCCCCCGGAAGGAAGACCGATGCGGCATTCAGTATTTGTCAGGCCAGTTAAATGTTCAGTGGCGTCTTTGGCCGCAGTGCTTGGTTTCTTGGGTGGACCGCCGAAAGCCTTTTCGCAGGGTTGAATTCCCGCCCGGCACATGGCGCTCAGTTTGGGCGCCGAAGGTATCGCTTACCTGGCACCCGGCCATTGGGAGGCCGCAGTTTCCTACCGCTACCTCCATTCTGAGAGCGTCTTCATTGGGGAGAGTGAACAGCCGCAGATCGAAGCTGCCGGCCAAAATACCATCACCGACATCCATTCCTTCGATGTCGGCCTGACCTACGGGCTGACCAGACGGTTTAGCGTCAGTCTGAATCTGCCATTCACCGCCGCCGAACGGTCGGGAATTGACGCCGACAACATGAGGCACCTCATGCACGCCGGCGGTTTGGGCGACCTCCGGCTGCTGGGCAACGCCTGGCTCTTGGACCCCGCAACAGAACCGAAAGGAAATGTCTTGCTCAGTCTCGGGTTCAAAGCCCCGACGGGCGATTATAGGGCGACCGATCTCTTTTATCGCACTAACGGGCCGGTGCTGCGCCCCGTCGATATCTCCCTCCAGCCGGGCGATGGGGGCTGGGGCATTGTGTTGGAAATGGAGGCATTCCGTGAAATCGCCAAGAACCTCTACACGTACACCGCCGGGTTTTACCTCATAAATCCGCGCGTCAAGAACGGCACCGAAACGCTCCGCTCGACGCCTGGAAACGTGGTGATCAATTCCGTGCCGGACCAGTATCTGGGGCGCGTGGGACTCGCCTATGTTCTGTGGCCGGAAAAGGGCCTTTCGTTCAGCCTGGGCGGACGCATCGACGGCATCCCAACGCGAGACCTAATTGGCGGCGGCGATGACGGCTTCCGCCGACCGGGGTTTGCGATCGACATCGAACCAGGATTGTCGATCAGTCGGGGCAAATACACGTTCACATTGAGCGGCCCGGTGGCCCTATTGCGGCACGAGGAACGGAGCATCCGCGATTTGCAGGCAGGCACCCGCAGCGCCGGCGGGTTTGCGGATTACCTGATCCTGGCCAGCTTCTCGCGGAGGTTCTGAGACGCTGAGAAGGTTTGGCAACCGGTGGCCTGCCGAATCGTCCCCACCGTCACAGCGTCTTCTGATACTTCTCGAAGTCTCCCCGAAGGTTATCCATGAACGCCTTGAATTGTGGATCCCCCCGCAGATTATCGAGATTGGGGTCCTTTTCAAATCTCGGGTAACACGGATATCCATCATCAGCGGCTTTGCGGAGCGCCACGAGCGCCCGCTCTTTATCCTTCATCAAGGCATAGGCCGACGCAATGTTGTAGGAGACGTGGTGGTAATGCCCGAGATCTTCCTGTTTGCCTGCACCCGCGCGAAGAATCTCCTGTTCCGCTTTGTCGGGTTCGCCGCTGGCGGCGAACAGCACGGCCCGCAGGCTGTGCAACAGAGCGTCGTCGGGTTTTTTAGCGAGCAGTCCCTCCAGCCGCGACTTCGCTTCGTTGGTTTGGCCCAGGTAGAAGAGCGTCGTTGCCATTTGCATCGTCAGCAGGGCACTCTGAAAGGAAGCCGGCACGCGCTTAAGCACCGCCAACGCTTCGTCATAGCGCCCCTCGTAAAGATTGGCCACGCCTTCACGAAACTGCGCGCCGACGTTTAATGGATCCACTTCCAGCGCTTGGCGGCTCGCCTCCCTCGCCTTGTCGAAAAGCCCGACGTGGACGTACACCATTGCCAGAAGCTGGTAGGCCTCCGCGGCGTTCGCGTCGAGCGCGAGCGCCCGCCGCAAATCTTTCACCGCCAACTCGTGTTGAAAGCCGCGCCACGGACTCCACAGAAACTCGCTGCGGGCCAGGAAGGCCTCCGCACAATTTGGATCCAGGGCCAAGGCGGCCGCAATGGCGGTGTAAGCTTTGACTTGCCAATCCTGTTGGGGATCAAAGATGAATGCTTTCTGCACGTAAGCCTGCGCCAAGTCCGCCTGGGCCGCGGCAAATTTCGGATCGAGTTTGGCCGCCTGTTCAAGCAGTTCAATGGCCGGATCAATGCTTGTCTCGCTCCATCGATGAAGGAAATACGACCCCTCGAGATACAACCGATACGCTTCCGGATTCTCCGTCCGAGGCTCGGCGATACGTTTGCGTTGTTCCATACTGAGCGGCCCCTTCAAGGCGGAGGCGGCGTGTTCGGTAATGTCGCTTTCGATGGCCGGCAGATCTTTGGCCGCGGCGTCGTAGGTTTTCGTCCAGAGTTTGGAGCCATCTTCCGCTTGGCTGAGCGTGGCGGCGATCGTAAGCCGCCCGCCTGATTTCCGGACGACCCCCTGGAGCAGCGTGCCCACCTTGAGCTGCTCGCCGATGGCGCGCGCGTTCGCGTTCGCGAGGTTGGTGGCGAAAGACGAATTGGGCGCTGCCACCTTTAACCCGGGTATCCGGCCCAGTGCTTGGATGAGTTTGGCCGGCAGTGCCTCGCTCAAGAATTGATCCGCCTGATCCGGAGGGTCGAGGGTGAACGGGAGCACGGCGATGGAGTTGTACCCTCCCTGAGAAACCACGTTTCGCCGGAGCAGCCCGACGGAAGCGTAATACAGCAACACAGCCGCGATCGCCACCGTTGCCGTCGCGAAGCCGATTTTCTTAGCGACCGCGAAGCGGCGCTCGACGAGCCGTTTCCGCTTTACCGACTGACCGCGTTGCAACAGCGCCAACTCGGCATTCATTTCGTCCGCCGTCTGGTAACGCTCGGCCACCTCCGCCCGACAGGCTTTGTGGACCACCGCGTTGAATTCCAGCCAGCGGACGTGATCGGCTTGCGCGGCCAGGTCGGAGAGCGGCTCGGGGAAATCCTGACAGCTTTTGCCCGTGCTCATTTCGTAAAGCACCATACCCAGGCTGTACAGGTCCGCTTGCGGAGTGGGCTTGGCTTCGGGAGCGATGTAGCCGAGGGTGCCGCCGGGAATGGTATCCGCCCCGACCACCGTCACCAGTCCCACGTCGGCCAGCTTGGGCACGCCGCCGACAAAGATGATGTTCGAGGGCTTGATGTCGCGATGCACCAGTCCCTGCCCGTGCAGGTGGGCGAGCGCGCGGGTCAGCGAAAGGCCGAGTTGGATGCACTCGCCCAGCGGCAGTCGGGTGCGGCTCTGCAGATCAAACTTAAGGGTGTGGGGCGTGTACGATTGCGGATTGCCCTCACCCCTTCCCTCTCCCATCCGATGGGCGAGGGTGTCCGCTCGGCGGTTGAGGGTTGATTCGGCATTCGCATCGTCCGCCAACTCCATCACGTAGTAGAAGTAATCGTCCCCGTCGTTGCGCCCGATTTGCAAGATATCCACCAGCCCATCGTGCGAGCGGGAAATCGGCTCGAACTTTTGGATGCCGGCGAACTCGCGCTCGAACGGGCGCTCATCCTTGAAATTCGCTCGATAAACAATCTTCACCGCCCGGTAAGTGCCCATCACACTGCGTGCCAGCCAGACTTCGCCGTAACTGCCGCCGCCGATGCGCCGCAACAGTTGATGGTCGGAAACGCTCGGGGGCGGGGCGCTGGACTGATCGGGCAACGAAATTTGGGTGTCACTGGACGTTGGTTGCGAGGCTGGGCTGTCCAGTCCGCCCGGCAGTGGGGCCACGGCGGGCCGGGCACTCGCGCGCGGAGGGATTCGCTGCTCTGGCATGTTGTCGGGCATGGATGATGAGGCTCCAGCAGGACGCTAGTTGTCGATTGTTTTTGCTATCAGATAGGCTTTTGGCTGTCACTCAAAAAGCGCGTTGGCGGGTGGGGACAAAGGGTCTGCAGGCTTGCGCCGGCCGGGGGCTTGGGGTACCTGAGGTCATGCGCTCCCCTGGACGCGGTCAACGAGTGGCGGGATGAATTTCCTGGCCCCATTGTTTTTGGTCGGCGCGCTGGCGATCGCGGCGCCGATCATTTTCCACCTCATCCGCCGCACCTCGCGGGAGAAGCTGACGTTCAGTTCCCTGATGTTTCTTCAGCCCACGCCCCCGCGGGTCACGCGCCGCAGCCGGCTGGAAAACATCTGGTTGTTGCTTTTGCGCTGCCTGGTGCTTTGCCTGCTGGCGCTGGGGTTTGCCCGGCCCTTTCTGCAAAGGCCGGTCGCGGACACCGCTTCCGCGGGGCGCGGAAAAAAACTGGCGCTGCTCATCGACGCCAGCGCCAGCATGCGCCGCGAGAATCTCTGGCCGGACGCGCGCGCCAAGGCCGAAGAGTATCTGCGGCGCGCTTCGCCGGCGGATGTGGTGGCGGTCTTCACCTTCGATACCAGCCTGCACCCGTTGGTCAGCTTCGAACAATGGACCGCGATGGGATTGGCCGAACGGAGCGCGCTGGCGGCGAAGAAATTGGCGGAGGCCAGGCCCGGCTGGTCAGCGACTCATTTCGGCAACGCTTTGCTCGCGGCGGTTGAAGCGCTGGAAGAGGCGCGGAATCACGAGCACCAAACACCAATGCCGGGCCAGATCGTGCTGATCACCGACCTCCAGGAAGGCGGCCGGCTGGATGGCCTCCAGGGTTATGAATGGCCGCGGGGCGTCGAAGTGATCGTCGAACCGCTCAAGGCCAGGCGCCCGACCAACGCCGGCTTGCAACTCGTGACGGAGCGCGACAACGCCGGCAACGTGACCAACCTCGCCGGGCTGCGCATTCGCGTCAGCAATTCATCGACCGCCAGGCGGGAGCAGTTTCGCGTCGGCTGGGTCCGCGCGGGAGAAAACAATTTTTTGGGCGCGCCGGTGGATCTTTACGTCCCGCCCGGACAGAGCCAGATCAGTTCCGCGCCGAAAATGCCGCCGGACGCGTCGGCGGAGCAGATGGTGCTGCGCGGCGACGATGACGATTTCGACAACACCGTCTATTGGGCGCCGCCCCGCGCCAAGGCGATCAACCTGCTCTACCTCGGTGAAGATTCGGAGAAGGATTCGACCCAGCCGCTCTATTTTTTGCAGCGCGCTTTTCAGCCGGCCAGCCAGCGCAGTGTTCAAATCAATATCCGCGCCCTGGGCACGGCGTCGGCGTCGAGCGATACCAACGACGCGCCGCTGGTAATTGTCACCAGTCCGGTGCCGGAGGAGCAACTGACGTTCCTCAAGCGTTCGGTCACCGAGGGCAAGTCGGTGCTGTTGATGATGAGGACCGCGGCCGCCGCACAGACGATCGCCGATCTCGCCGGGCTTGGCCGCGTGAGCACGGCCGAGGCGCCGGCCGGCGGGTACGCGATGCTGGGCCAGATTGACTTCGAGAATCCGATCTTTGCGCCGTTCGCCGAGGCGCGCTTCAGCGACTTCACCAAAATCCATTTCTGGAAGCACCGCCGCCTGGAGACCGATCAGATTCCGGGCGCGCGCGTGGTCGCGCGTTTCGATAACGGCGACCCGGCCTTCGTCCAGGTCCCCGTCGGCAAAGGCAATCTCTTCGTGCTCACTTCCGGCTGGCATCCGGCGGACAGCCAACTGGCGCTCTCCTCGAAGTTCGTGCCGTTGCTCTTCTCGATCTTGGAACAGAGCGGCCGGATCAGCGTCCCGGCGTCGCAGTTCGTCGTAGGCGAGGCGGTGATGATGGAGGATTGGGCGATGGCCACCGGGGAGCGGCCTAGGACGATCCGCAAACCGGATGGCGCTCAAGTGGAGTTGCCCGCGGGCGAAAAGAGGTTTTCGCAAACCGACCAGGTTGGGATTTACACCGTCACCTCCGCGCAACCGCCATTTCGTTTCGCCGTCAACCTCGCCGCCGAAGAAAGCCGGACGGCGCCGATGCCGATCGAGGAACTGCAACGCCTGCGCGTCCCCTTGAAACAGGAATTGATCCAGACCGCCAAGCGGGAGGAAGCCCGACGGCAGCGTTTGCAGGCCGAGGAACTGGAGCGCAGACAAAAGCTCTGGCGTTGGCTGCTGGTGTCCGCGCTGGGGATGTTGCTGGTGGAGTCCTGGCTGGCGGGGTGGGCGACTCGCCGAGCCGGTGCGCGGGCGGACGGCGATCGCGGTGATTTGGAGAAAGTCGGAGCACAAACTTGATTGAATTCCCCGCGTGTTGCGGACGTTATCTCTGGTGACTTTGGGCGTGTGATTAAATGTGAGTGCGCAGACCGAGGCTGCCGGCTAAAGCCAGCGTTCCGGCCGCAATGGAACGCTGGCTTTAGCCGGCAGCTTCGCACCCACTTCCAATCACACCCTGACTTTGGTTGCTGGTGCCATCAGGGTTGCTTTTCCAGGCGGGTGGTGTAGGAAGAAGCAGGTCGCTCTCGGGGTTTTGCATGATCGAGCCTTTACTCAAACTCCAACTCGAACCGGTGGCGCGGCGCTCGCGCAAGCTGAGGCGGCGGCGCGGGCTGGCCTATTGCTGGCTGGCGTCGGCCCTGGTGGGGCTGGGCTTTATCCTGCTCGAACGGTTCGCGGGATGGGGCGCCGCGCTCGTGCTGCCGGCGCTGGGGGTCGCGGCCGGGATCGCCGCCATCAGGACCTTGTGGCGGGTAAGCCAATGGGAACCGGATTACCGCCAAATCGCCCGGCAGATCGAACAACACCATCCGGACCTCCACGCGTTGCTCTTGACCGCCGTCGAACAGCATCCGGATGCGAAAACCGGCCGGCTCCATTATCTCCAGGAACGTGTCATCCAGGACGCCCTCGCCGAGGCAAAAAAGCGGAAATGGATCGAGACGGTTTCCGGGAGCCGCCTGGTGGGGATGCAATTGGCCCAGCTCGCCGCGCTCGCCGCGCTGGGCTTGGTCCTGCTCCACCTGCGTCATGCGCCCGGAGTTCTGGGCCGCCTCACTTTTGCGTCGGATCGCAGCGTGCAGATCACTCCCGGCGACACCAGCATCGAAAAAGGCAGCGGCTTGGTTGTCTTCGCCCGGTTCAAGGGACCTTTGCCCGCGGACGCGACGCTGGTGACGGTCGAGACGCCGGACAAAAACCGCCGCATTCCGCTCGTCAAGAATCTGGCCGACCCGGTCTTCGGCGGAGGGATTACCGAGGTAAACGCCGATCTGCTTTACCACATCGAATATGCCGGGCGGCAGACGCGCGATTTCAAGGTCCGCGTCTTCGAGCATCCGCGGCTGGAGCGCGCCGATGCCAGGATCACTTATCCTGATTACACGGGCTTGACGGAGAAGGAGATCAAGGATACGCGCCGCGTCACGGCCGTTGAAGGTTCGCAGTTGGATGTGTCGTTTTTCCTCAATAAGCCGGTCGCCTCCGCCAAATTGATCGCCCGGGACAAATCGGTCGTCCCACTGGCCACCGACACCAACAAACCGATCGCGGCGCTCAATCCCTTCACGATCGCCGCCAGCCAGACTTACGAGCTGCAGCTCGTCGATGCCGAGGGCCGCACCAACAAGGTGCCCGCGCAGTTCATCATCGAGGCCTTGAAGAACCGGCCGCCGGAACTCAAGATCGCTTCGCCGCGCGGCGACCAGCGAGTTTCCCCGCTGGAAGAAATCTCCTTTCAGGCCCAAGCGTGGGACGATTACGGGCTGCGCGATTATGGCCTGACCTATACGGTCGCCGGCGGGGAACCGAAAACAATTGTCCTCGGCACGAACGCCCCCGCCAACGAGAAGCGCCAGTTGACCTATCTCCTCTCGCTGGAGGAGATCGCCGCCCAGCCCGACCAATTGATTTCCTATTTTGTCTGGGCCGATGATATCGGGCCGGACGGCAAAGGTCGGCGGACGGCGAGCGACCGGTTTTTCGCCGAAGTCCGGCCGTTCGAGGAAATCTTCCGGGAAGGCGCGCCGCAGGAGAGCGCCGGGGGCCAGGGGAAGGAAAATGAGTCCACCAAGCTCGCCGAATTGCAGAAACAGATCATCAACGCGACGTGGAAATTGGAGCGGCAGCAGTCCGGCAAGGAAGCCACCGCTCAATACAAGCAAGACGCCACGGTGGTGGAGAAATCCCAGGAGCAGGCGCTGGAAAAAGCCGAACAGTTAAAGGAGCGAGCGAGTGATTCGCGGACCCAGGCGCTGGTCGCAAACGTCGAGGATGAGATGAAAAAGGCGGTGGATCATCTGATCGAGGCCGCCGATTCGCCCGCGCCGCTCCCCAAGGCGCTGAGCGCTGAGGAATCGGCTTACCAGGCGCTGATGAAACTGGTCGCCCACGAATTCATGGTGTCGGAAAGCCGCGGCAAGAACGGCGGCGGCGGCGGCCAACCCAACCAGCAACAGCTTGAGCAACTCGACTTGAAGCACGCCGAGGACCGCTACGAGACACAGTCCCAGGCTACCCCGCAACAGAGCGAGGAACAGCGGGAACAACTCCAGATCCTGAACCGCTTGAAGGAACTCGCCCAGCGCCAGCAAGACCTCAACGAAAAGATCAAGGGACTGCAAAACGCCTTGCAGGAAGCTAAGACGGACCAGGAACGCGAGGAAATCCGCCGGCGGCTCAAACGGCTGCGCGAAGAAGAGCAGGAGATGCTCGCCGACGTGGACGAGTTGAAGCAGAAAATGGAGCAGGCCCAGAACCAGTCCTCGATGGCGGAGGCCCGCCAGCAACTCGACAAAACCCGGTCCGAAGTCCAGCGCGCCGCCGAAGCGTTGGACCAGGAGGCGGTTTCGCAGGCCCTCAGCGAAGGCACCCGCGCCCAGCGCGACCTGCAGCAGCTCCGCGACGAGCTGCGGCAGAAGGGCGCCAGCCAGTTCACCGAGGAGATGCGCCAGATGCGGGCGGACGCGCGCGAGCTTGCGCGCAAGGAGGAAGAGCTCGCCAAACAACTGGATTCGTTGGCCGAGACCAAGCACAAGACGCTGACCGATTCCGGGGAAACCAAGCAACTCGCCGATCAGTTCCAGCAGCAAGCCAGCGGCTTGACCAACCTCCTGGACCACGTCCGCAACGTCTCCGAGCAATCCGAAACCGCCGAGCCATTGTTGTCCAAACAACTTTACGACACGCTGCGCAAGAGCAGCCAGGGAACCGCCGAGAACTCGTTGAAAACCTCCGAGGAACTGGTGAAGCGCAATTTTGTCAGCGAGGCGGCGCCGTTTGAGCAGAAAGCGCGTCAGGAAATCAATGAGGTCAAAGAAGGCGTGGAACGCGCCGCGGAAAGTGTGCTGGGCAATGACACCGAGGCACTGCGTCTGGCCCGGCGCGAACTGGACGATTTGACGCGGCAGCTCGAGAACGAAATCGCGCAGGCCGACCCGAAGCTGGCGCAAGCGTCGGGCCAAAGCCCGAATTCAGACCAGAATGGGAATCCGGCGGCGTCAAAGGCCGGTCAACCGCAACCGAATCAGCCGGGCAACGGTCAACCGCAGAACCCACAGGGCGCCACGCCCGGCGACAAACCGAACAATAATTCCGCGCAAAATCCAAACGGGCAAGCCGGCGGCAAGCAGAACGACCCGAGCGGCCAAGCCAGCGGCGAAAAAGGGCAGCAAAGCGCGGCGCAGAAGAGCCCGCAGGACCAATCGGGGGACCAGCAAGGGCAGGCGGCGAATTCCCCGGAGAAAGGCGCTCAGGCGCAGAATGGACAGGCGCAGGGCAATCCCGCAGGCAAGGACCCAGCTTCTACGCCCCAACAAGGGCAAGGCAAGGGCCAAGGCCAGGGACAGGGCCAGCAGGCCGCTCAGAACGCGCAAGGCCAGGGTCAAGGCCAAGGAAAAGGTCAACCCGCCGCCAACCCGCCTCAGCAAGCTTCTACCCGGCAGCAGGCAGCGCCGAACCAGCAGAATCAGCCGGGGCAGGCGGGCAATCAGCCTGGCGCGGGGGGACGGCAAGCGCGAAACCTTCTCAACCAGCCGGGCCAGCAAGGCGGCAACGGCGGCCCCCACCGGCCCATCACCGGCGAGTCATTTGTCGAGTGGTCCGATCGGTTGCGAAACGTCGAGGAGATTCTTGATCTGCCGGACCTGCGCAACGAAGTCGCCACCGCCCGGGACCACGCGCGCGAAATGCGCGTCGAATTCAAGAAGAGCGGTCGAAAGCCGGATTGGGCGGTCGTCCAGACCCAGATTGCCGACCGCCTCGTGGAAGTGCGCAGCCGGATCAACGAAGAACTGGCGCGCCGCGAATCCAGCGAGGCCCTGGTGCCCATCGACCGTGATCCCGTGCCCGCCAAGTTCTCCGACCTCGTCCGCCGCTATTATGAGAAGTTGGGCAGCGGCGAGTGAAGGAAGCCAGAGGGGGCGCAGCCCACTTTTTCGATAGGTGTGCTGGCGACCCAAACCACGTGCTTACGCAGATTTCATTAACACCCTGCTTTAGCGGGGTGTAATCGGGCGGCCCGATGTCTTGAACCGCTTCTGCGGTTTCCATCGTCCAAAACCGTTAAAACGGTTGAGATTCAACGGCCTTGCTTGCACCCAGCTAAAGCAGGGTGTTAATGAAAACTACTCGTCCAGGTGTTCAAAAAGCAGGATCGCCCGCCCCGGCCGGGTCCGCGCAGAGACCTTCCTCCCGGTTCAGGTTTGAAACTGGAGTTCGTGGAGTTTGCGGTACAGGCCGCCGCGCGCCATCAATTCGGCGTGTTTGCCGCTCTCCACGATGCGCCCCTGGTCCAGCACCACGATCAAGTCGGCTTTTTGGATCGTGGAAAGCCGGTGCGCGATGCAAATCGTGGTGCGCCCCCGCATCAGTTCCTCCAGCGCCTCCTGAACGGCCCGCTCGGATTCGGTGTCCAGCGCGCTCGTGGCTTCGTCGAGAATCAGGATGGGCGCGTTCCGCAGGATCGCCCGGGCGATGGCGAGGCGCTGGCGCTGGCCGCCGGAAAGTTGCACGCCGCGTTCGCCGACGACCGTCGCGTATCCGCGTTCCTTTTCCATAATGAATCCATGGGCGTGGGCATGTCTGGCCGCGGTTTCGATTTCGCCATTGGAAGACCCGGCGCTGCCCAGTCCGATGTTTTGGTAGATGGTATCATTGAATAGCACGGTCTCCTGGGTCACCACGGCGATCTGGTTGCGCAGGTCGCGCAAGCTGACCGTGCGGATATCGGTGTCGCCGATGCGCACGCTGCCCTTTTGGGGATCGTAAAAACGGAGCAGGAGATTGGTGATGGTGGTCTTGCCCGAGCCGCTGCTACCAACCAGCGCCACCAGTTGACCGGCATTCGCCGTGAGGTGAATGTCGCGGAGCACGGGCTTTTCTCCGTAATCAAAATCGACGTGGTCGAAATGAATGTCCGCGCCGGCCGCGCGAAGCGGCGCTGGTTGGGCCGGCTCGACCACGGTGGGGCGGCTGGCGAGCAGGGAAAAAATTTGCCGGCTGGCGGCCCTTCCTTGTTCGAGCTGATTGTGCAGGCGGCTGATCGCCTTGATCGGTTGGTACATCAGGAAAATGCTGCCGATGAATTGCACGAAATCGCTCATTTGGGACCGCGTCACGAACGCCACATAGAGGAAAACCAGCGCGATGCCGACCGAAGCGAAGAACTCAATCAACTGGCTGGGCAGGTCCTGGGCGCGAACGATCCGCATCATTTGGCCGACGCATTTTTTGGATGTTTCGCGGAATTTGCCGAGGACGGTCGCTTCGAGGTTGTAGGCCTTGATAATGCGGTTGGCCGAGAAGGATTCCTGCATCAGGTGGGCCAATTCCGCGGCGTGGGCTTGGGCGGCCTGGACCGATTTACGGGCCTTGCGGCCATAGATGACAATCGGCACGACGCAGAGCGGGAAGACCACCAGGGAGATCAAGGTCAGCCGCGGTTGCTGCGCCAGGAGCACGCACACCAGCGAGATCACGGTGATGGGATCCTTGATCATCGACGCGAAGGAACTGGCGATGACGTTGTGCAGGGCGGCGCAGTCGTTGTTCAAGCGGGACATCAGCTCGCCCGTGCGGGCCGTGTGAAAAAAGCTGAGCGAGAGGTCTTGCAGATGACCGAAGAGTTTAATCTGCAGGTCGGCGATGCTGCGCATGGCCACCCAGTTCATCAGATAGTTGTTCAGGTAGGCGAACAGGCAGCGCAGCCCCATGACCAGCGGGATCGTGAAAATCGCCAGCACCACGCCGGTTTTGGAGCCGCCCATTTGGAGTTGCGACAGCCATTGGGGCAGGTGTTCCTGCACGAACCGCGGCGCCCTGCTCAAAAATTCGGCCGCCGGCGCCGAGCCGGTCGGCGGAAACACGATCTCGCACACCAGTTTGATCGCGACCATGAGGGCCGCATTGGACAGAGCGTAAAACACGCCGCACAGCGTGCCGAGCAGCAGCCGGCCGCGATAAGGCCGGACGAAAGGAAACAATTGGCGAAAAAACGCGATCATCCAGTCACATCCCCATGATTTGGTAGCCGCAGTCCACGTAGATCACCTGACCGGTAATGGCCGCCGCGCCGTCGCTCGCGAGGAACGCGCCGACGGCCCCAAGTTCGTCGGGGAGGACGTTGCGTTTGAGCGGCGCATGCGCTTCGTAATGCTTGAGCATTTCGGTGAAGCCGGAGATGCCCCGCGCGGCCAAGGTGTTGACCGGACCAGCGCTGATGCAGTTGACGCGGATTTTTTTTGGGCCGAGGTCGTAGGCGAGGTAGCGGGTGCTGGCTTCGAGCGAGGCCTTGGCCACGCCCATGACGTTGTAGTGCGGCACGACCTTCTCGGATCCGTAATAGCTCATCGCCACGATGCTGGCGCCTTCGGTCATGAGCGGAGCGGCGCCGCGCGCGAGCGCGACGAGCGAGTAGGCGCTGACGTCGTGCGCGATGCGGAAGGCCTCGCGGCTGGTGTTCACGAAATCGGCTTCGAGGGCCTCCTTGGGCGCGAAGGCCACGGAGTGCAGGAGCAGGTGCAGCTTGCCGAACTTCGGTCCCACTTGGGCGAAGACGCGGGTGATTTCGTCGTCGCGGGTGACATCGCAGGGCAGGATCAGGGTGTCGGCTCCAAAAGTGCCGGCGAGTTCCTCGACGTTTTCCTTGAGCCGCTCGCCCTGGTAGGTGAAGGCGAGTTTCGCGCCCGCCTTGTGCCAGGCCTGCGCGATGGCCCAGGCGATGGAGCGTTTGTTGGCGACCCGCGCGCGGCGGGCAGCGCGCCAACCGTCATCGATTGCTGGCCGGCGGTTATTTCTTCAACCGGAGCCAGATCATGCCCGCGAGGCCGGCCAGCAACAGCGCGCTCACGGCCCAGGCGCCGCTGTGCGGGTGCCGCGGGAAGAATTGAAGCGCCGCCGCGCCGAAAGCCGGTCCGGCGAAGATGCCCGCGCCAATGGCCGCCTCGTGGAAACCGCCGTGTTCGCCCTTGGTTTGGCCCGCATCCATCGAATAGAAAAGCGACGAGTAATAGATCAAGCCCACCGCCGCCCCGAACCCGACCTGCGCCAGCAGCAAGAGCCAGAATTGGCCGGCGAGCAGCAGGGTGGCAAAACTCAGGATGAGCGCAACGAAGGCCGCGAGCAGCCACCGGAACCGGTAGTGCCAGCCGCTCCAGCGCCAAAGAAAGACAAACGCCCCGAGCCGGACGAAAAACCAGAGGGAACAAAAAAACCCGGACTCGGCGGTCGAAAGTTCCAGCCGCCGCGCCAGCGACGGAATTGCCGCCAGGACGGTGTAAATGGCGACGTAGGCGAACGGATTCGCCAACCAGGCCAGCTTGAGAAATGCTTCCGGGCGGACCGGCTGATGGAACGCCGCCTCTTCCGGGTGGTGGGGCGGGGGCGAGGCCAATTGTCGGCGTGGCGCCGGCATCTGCTTGGATTGACGGGCCAGCCAGTTGACCAATACCAACTGGAAGAGGTGCATGCCGGCTGGCAGCCAGTAGATGCTCCGTTCGCCGAGCCACTCGAAGATCGCACCGCCGGCGAAATAGGCGACCGCGGAGGAGCCGGCCCAAACGACGTTGTAGATGCCCACCACGCGCGACAAGGCGCTGTCGGTTTCGTTTTCGCTGATCAACGCCTCCAGCGTTGGCCAGGTGAAACACATCGCCAGCGTCCACCCCGCCAGCACGAGCAGTTGCCCGATGGCGGCCGAGACGAAGCTGCCGAGGGCCAGCGCGACGGCCATGCCGCCGAAGCCCAAACGGAGCGCCGTGAAGTAGCCGCGCCGCTGGGCAAATTGGCCGCCGAACCAGGCCGCGCAAACGTAAATCAGTCCGTGGAGGGCGGAGGCGAGCAGGTTGCCACGATTGCCGAAGCCAAAGTGGTCGCGCAGATAGAAAAACAAGTAGTTGAAATAGTAGGCCGTGGCGAAGGCGTTCAGTCCTTCGAGCAGGAAATAGCCGGCCTTGAGTTTGGGCGTGTGGGGTTCGGAAGGCCGAACTTCGACGGTCGGCTCGGCCCGCCAGGGCGTCATGACAAACGCCTAACGGATGGTGGAAAGTCGGCGCTGGGCCGGCAATTCGCAGTGGATTGTCAATCCCATGCCGGGGTTCTAACCCTTTCGCGCAGAGGGCGCAACGAATGGTTGCTGGCGATTCCGGCGCCTAAGGGGGCTGGCAGTCCCGGTGCGACCAAATTTGGCAAGCTTATCGCTGTTGCGGAGGGGCGAATATGCGTACACCGCAGGAATTGAGGCAGGGCGCCGAAAGCGCGGCTCGGGCGACCGCACACGCTATCGCTCTGTTTCGCTTCGTAAGCTCTCATGGAACGCGGCTTCGCGAGCGCATAAGGCATTGATGTAGAGGCCATTCCGCTAATTCAGCAAATGCAAAATCTCCGGATAGACTCGCTCCGATCGTGAAAAAAATTCTCATCGTTGAGGACGATAAGGTCGTCGCCAGTGCCTACCAGAAAAAATTTACCCAGGATGGCTTCCAGGTGGAGTGGGCCGAGGATGGCCTGGAGGGCATTAAAATGGTGTCGAGTGTCAAGCCGGACATCGTGCTGCTCGACCTTCTAATGCCCAAGCTCGACGGGATCGAGGTGCTTAAATTCATCCGCGGCCATCCCGATCTGAAGCTTGTGCCGGTGGTGGTTTTCTCCAATTCGTACATGACCAACCTCGTGGAACGGGCCTGGAACGCCGGCGCCGACCAATGCCTGATGAAGGCGAGCACGACGCCCAATCAACTCGCCGAGGTAGTCAACCGCGCGCTTCAAAAAGGCACGACTCGCGGTCGCGTCGGCCAGTCCGCGCCAGCCTCCGCGTTTGTGCCGCCCGTCGCGCCGCTAGGGACGCGACCTCCGGCGGCGCCGGTCGCGTATCATCCTTCCGTTTCGCCAGTGCCGCCGATCGATCCGCTGGCAGGCGCCCGGAGTGTCCAGCCAATAGTTGAGGCCGCCGTGGCTGCGGCAGCCGTGGCCGATGAGTACCCTAAGGCGGGGAGCCAAACCCAGCCGGACACGGAGTTCAAAGCCCAAGTCCTGCAGCTCTTCATCAACCACAGCGCGACGGCGATGCAGGCGATCACCGCTTTGGCGACGGCGTTCGTGACGGATGATGGTTCCTCTGAACAATTGACGCAACTCAACGAGCTGTTCCACAAAGTCCATTCGATCACTGCCAACGCCGCGATTGCGGGTTGCGTGGCGATCGCGCACTTCGCCAGCACGTTCGAAGCCTTTCTCAAGGAGCTTCAGCACAAGGCCAAATACATCAACCCTTCAACCCTTCGCACGGTGGCCAATTCCGTGAATTTCCTGGCCGTGCTCCTGGACCAGGCGACCCAGCCGGCCGCCGCGGCGCCGCCGTCGCCCGCCATTTTGGTGGTGGATACCGACCCGGTGTCGGCGCAGACCGTTGAGTTGGCGCTGGCGAAGGCCGAGCTTCCCATCACCACCCTCGATAACCCGAATGACGTCCTGCGGGTGCTGGGGGAGACTCGCTACGATCTCGTGGTGATCGCCCTGGATCTGGCGGGTCTTAATGGGATCGAGCTGTACACCCGCATGCGCACGCTCACGAACCATGCGAGCACGCCGGTCCTTTTGATCACGACGTTAAACGAACTGGACAACCACATCAGCTTGATGACCGGCGCGGAGACGGACATCATCGCCAGACCGTTTTTGCTGATGGAGCTGACGGTTAAAGCCGTGATGCAGCTCCAGCGGGGACAGATGTTGCAATAGGATTCGGCGCAGTATTGGCTGCTCCTCTCTCCTTTAGAGCGTGTTTTAACAATCGCCCGGTCAGGGGACCGGGCCTACAGGGCTTCAAGATTTTGGCCATTTCCTGTAGGCCGCGTGCCCTCACGCGGCGTCGGCCGACAATTTTAAAACACGCTCTTACAAGTCAATAGTCGTAAAGGCCGCTGTCGTGGGCATAGCCGCTAGCCCGGGCGCCGCCGCCTTCTTCGCCCCCCATCAAATCGCCGAGCACGTCGCCCATGTCGGCCTCGATTTTCTCCGGGTCTTCGCCGGCTTCGAGGCGTTTGATGGCGATGTCCATTTCCTTTGGCATCGCGCCTGCGGGCAGCATGTCCTTCATCTTGCGCATCAGATGGGCCATGTGCTTGGGATTGTTCTCGTCGAGGTGATCCATGTCCCGTTCCAGTTCGCTCATGGCCCGCGCGACGCGTGGATCGTCCATATTGGGCATCCCTTCACCTCCGCCATCGCCTTCGGCACCGCCTTCGGCCGCGGCCGCGGGTTCGGGCGAACGACGCGGAGTCGCGAAGTTGCTCACCTGTTTGACCATCTGCTTGTTCCCACATTTGGGGCAGGTCGGCAGGCGGCCGGGGTGCGATCGTTTTGACAGGAAATTGAAAATCACGCGGCATTTCGGGCAGGCGAATTCGTAAATCGGCATAGACAGATATTTTTGCCGGAAGGGTGGCAGATTCCTCGAAAATAGGGAAGCCCGGAAAACCGCGGACTCAGATTAACAGAAGGAAACAAATGGGGCTGAAGCCGTGATTCCATAACAGGGGGCAAACTTTTAACCGCTAATTAGACGCTAATAGGGAGCTTTGCGTTGATTCCGAAACTGGGCGCAAACTTGACAGGATGAACCGGATTCAGAGGGATGGGCTTGGCCTTGAGTCCGAAGTCGGGGGCCTATGTTCTGACCGCGCCCCGAACTTCTGCATTCTGCGTTCTGCATTCATCCGGGGCCTTGCCTTGATTCCACAGCCGGAGGGCGCGGAATGACCACGGATAACACGGATGCCACGGATGGACTTTGGATTAGCTCGGACGGCGGGGCCTCAGAATTACAGAAGGAAACGACCCTTCCTCCGTAGCCCTGCGGAGCGTCGAGAGGGTGGAAGGAAACGAAAGAGGGCCGCAGCGGTCGTTGACTCCGAAGGGGTGAGGATCGCCTCGTTGCGCGAGCGGATGCCCTTGCGGTGGGGCGCACGCGCGAACGCAAACAGGAATCAAAGCGCATGGAGGGCGAGCGAACAATTCGCGGCACTTTTGGGCTTCGCCGGTTTACGCAAGCGCCAAGAATGCCAAAGAAAGAGTCTGCCGCGGCGTCGCGACAGGCAGGAAATCGCAACCAATGATCGCTCAGGAACGGCAACTCTCCGTCACCCGCGGTACCTCAAAAAAGCAAACCCCTTTCAAAGGACCGCTGGCAACGGGTGATCATTATCAAGAACTGACCCGAATGGCACTTAGTTTAGGCACCGGATTTCCTGGGGTTATTTTTCCAATAACGATTGCGATGAGGGATTTCCTGAAATTGCTCGCGGGGTTGATTGAGCCAGGGGAAGGGTTTTGGACG
>WNGQ01000360.1_pt1 | contig 106149 bp, 100 predicted proteins | sample 5407661 | NCBI WGS metagenome assembly WNGQ01 (sample SAMN13153382, study PRJNA577476) | soil metagenome | isolation source: 60 cm soil or saprolite under Garry oak tree replicate 2 | place: USA:California | collected 2016-06-15 | reverse complement strand
CGCGAAAAAGTGCGCACGAAGGAGATCTGGGTGGTAGGAGCCAATCGCTTCCGCAATCCCGACGACGATCTGCCGACTGACTTTGAGCAGAATCGGACGACCTATTATGATGCCCTGCATCAGCCGCACGAGGCGGATCGCTTTATCGAGCAGGTCAAAACCGCCATGCAGACCGCGCTGCGCTCTCTCGACGCCACCATGCCACGTCTGAGCAGCAAAGTGCGACTCCTACCCAACCGCAAGAAAGCCATTTCGCTCTCGCCCCTGGAGGTCCAACCGGAGCCACGCAATTTGATCAGCCTTAAACGCGAAGTGGGCGAGCGGTGGTCGAACACCAACTTGCTCGATATGCTGAAAGAAACCGCGCTGCGCACCAACTTCCTGGATTTCTTGACCAGCGTGGCCAGCCGTGAACGACTGCCGCGCGATGTCTTGCACCGACGGCTCTTGCTCTGTCTCTATGGCCTGGGGACCAATACCGGCTTCAAACGCCTCCCCAGCGCCGACCCTGGGACGACCTACTCCGATCTGCGCTACGCGCGCAGTCGCTATATCCACAAAGAGCAACTGCGCAACGCTATTGCCCATGTCGCCAGTGCGATTTTTGAGATCCGTAGAGCAGAGATCTGGGGTGAGGGCACGACCGCCTGCGCCTCAGACTCTAAGAAATTCGGGGCCTGGAACCAGAACCTGCTGACCGAGTGGCACATTCGCTACCGGGGCCGGGCATCATGATCTACTGGCACGTGGAAAGGAAGTCGGTGTGCATTTACTCCCAACTCAAAAGCTGCTCCTCCTCGGAGGTGGCGGCGATGATCGAGGGGATTTTGCGCCATTGTACGAGTGCAGAGATCCAGAAAAATTATGTGGACACCCACGGGCAGAGCGTTATGTAGACAAATTGGTAATTTGTCTACATAACAACGGTTGATGTAGCACACATTGGCTTCGCCAAGTGTCTACATAACCGTAAGAGGTGGCCTTCGCCTTCTGTCACTTGCTCGGCTTTCGCTTGCTGCCCCGGCTCAAGGATATCGCCTCGCAAAAACTCGCCCGGCCTGAAGCGGGGAATCCCTCCGACTATGAGCATCTGCAGCCGATCCTGAGCAAGCCGATTGACTGGGACCTGATCAAGAACCAGTACGATGAGATGATCAAGTTTGCCACGGCCTTGCGCCTGGGAACAGCGGAGACGGAGGCGATCCTGCGGCGCTTTACGCGAAACAACCTACAGCATCCGACCTATCAGGCTCTGGCAGAGCTTGGGCGCGCCATCAAGACAATTTTCCTCTGTCAATATTTGGAATCAGAGGAACTACGTCGCGAGATTCACGAAGGCTTGAATGTCGTCGAAAACTGGAATTCCGCGAATGGCTTTATTCACTATGGCAAGGGAGGAGAATTTGCTTCCAACCGCCTCGACGACCAGGAGCTCTCCATGCTCGCACTGCATTTGCTCCAGATCTCGCTGGTCTACGTCAACACCTTGATGGTGCAAGAAGTGCTGGCAGAGGGCGAGTGGATGAAACGCTTGACCAAAGAAGACTATCGGGGGCTGACGCCGCTCTTCTACAGTCACGTCAATCCCTACGGCATACTGCGGCTGGATATGACCGAGCGTTTACCCATTCGTCAGGAGGCATCATGAACACACAGAGGACTTCCCCAAAGAAGAAAGCCAGGGAACTGGCGAAGTATTTGCGAGCCGAACGGCCTGATTATTCCTATCTCAAGGGCGTCTTCCGCGCCTTACGCGCAGAACTGGAGGTGGAGATTCCGAAATCAGAGCATCGCCTACCGGAGGTCCCGACCGAAGAGGAACTGCGCCAGTTTTATCAGGTCGTCTGGCAAACGCGCAATTTCGCCGATATGATCCTGATCAAAACCTTGTTTTACACGGGGGTTCGCGTGAGTGAATTGGTCAGTATTCGTCTGGCGGATGTGGATGTGGAACGCTGCCAGATCCGTATCAACCACGGGAAAGGCGACAAGGACCGCCAGGTTCCGTTCCCCCTCTCGTTCCGCGAACTGCTCGCCTTGCACATGCAACACATGTGCGAGAAGCAGGCGACCTATCTCTTTGAGTCTGTGTGCAAGCAGAAGTACACGGATCGTGGAGTGCGGAAAATGCTGGAACGCTACGCGAAGGCTGCTGTGATTACCCATTCCATGTCACCCCACAGGTGGCGACATTTCCTGTTCACCTGGCTCAAAAAGCAGGGGATCGACGATGCCCTGATCCAACCGTACTCCGGGCATGAGAGTCGGCAATCTCTGGAAATCTACTCACGGCTCTCGCTGGCTGATGCACAAAAAGAGTACGACCAGGTCATGGGGCGCTTCCCCATTCAGTAACGGAGCGGAAGGATGGCACACGGCCTCTGTCTTTTTACCTCATCAGTTACTTTGCGGCTGGTGACAGCTTACGTAGCGCTACCCCAGGTGGGACGCAAGCCGAACGTCTCCGAGACCGCCTCGCTGCACCAAAGGAACTGCATGTTGATGTCTTGATCTCTAGCCCTTTGCGGCGCGCCAAAGAGACGGCTGAGATCATTGCACCAGCGCTGAGTTTACCCGTACTGATCGACGATGGAGTCCAAGGGCTCAATCTTGGAGCATGCGAGGGGTTAACCTGGGACGAGATTGGCAAGCGTTTCGGCCATACCGATATGGATGGCGAACCCTTTCGTCATCTGGCCCCTGATGCAGACAGCCAAGCCAGCTTTGCCCTGCGAACCTGTGAAGCCTCTCCCCCTTGTTAGTTCTCCGCCGCCATGCGTTCAAAGACCTCTATCGCTTCCGCGGCTGTGGGAACCACCAGCACGTTCTCCTCAGCAAAGTCCTGAGCCTGTGGATAGCCACTTTCCCGTATCTGCTGTGCTGCTGTCTCCAGGTCGTATGCTGTCCTGCGAAACTCGTAGCCCTCCGGTCCAAGCAACAGCCAGTAAGCCCCTGGAGCGTCAGCATAGGGCATGCCCACGCTCCCTGCATTGACAATGCGCACCCTTCCTACTTGTCGCTCAAACTGCATGTGAGTATGTCCGCACACCGCCAAGCGTTGCTCGATGCCTGTAAAGAGGCTCTGGAGCCTCTCCAGAGGGGTGATCGATGTAAAGATCTCCTCGTCGCTCCGTGGCGTGGCATGGCAGAATAAGATGTCTCCTAGACCTTCAACCTGGAGCGTGATCTGCTCTGGTAACTGTGACAGGAAATCTCGTTGAGATGGCTCTAACTGTTGGGCAACCCAGGTGGTGATTTGACGCACTTCCTCTGACATCTTCGCGTGAGAGATCTGGCCATCACATGTAGCGACCACCTCGCGGTCCCCATTGCCACGGATAGGATACACGCCACTCTTTCACCTCCCTGGCGTAAGCGTTCGAGGGTCTGCCTTGGCATGGGGCCAGAAACAATATCTCCTCCAACAACAATCACATCCGGCTGTATGCTTTCAAGGTCCTTCAGCACAGCATCGAGCGCTGGTAGATTCCCATGAATATCATAGAGTGCAGCAATTTTCACTGTTCCTCTCCCTTGCTCATCGTCTCGTATCTACTATCTGCTTGCAGCATAGCAGGTCAGCGTTGTGAAGACAAGGAAGTTGCTATGCTAATAGCATAGCAAAGTAGAGAGAATACACGTCGTACTACCTGACCAGACAGGCCAGCTTGAGGCTTCAACCCGTATCCCGGCGCATACCTCCCTTCAATGGAGAAATTGACGGATCAGATGAACATACTAGCTCCATTGTGTTCGAACTTTCATGCAAAATTTTTTGCGCGAATCTTCGAACAGGTAGAGACTTGTGAGAGAGAAGCCCTGTCTCTCTTGCAAAGGGAATAGTGTACAATACAATGGATATGCCGGTAACCTTTGTATCCGTTTTTGGCACTTCTCAACTAGAAGGTCTGTTTTTTGAAGAGGCTCAAGCTATGAGAGAATTATCTGAACTTGTGGAGCCTGCACAGTCTGGCGACAGTGAGGCATATGATGCCTTGATAGAGCGTTTCCAGCAGATGGCTTATGCTACAGCTTACAGGTATCTTGGAGATCACCACCTGGCTCAGGATCTCGGCCAGGAGGCAGTGATTGAAGCTTTTGTTCATCTTCCCCAGCTGAAGGAGCCGGCTGCGTTCCCAGGATGGTTTCGCCAGATTGTCTTCCGGCAGTGTACGCGTGCGCTCAGACAGGCAACCTTGCCATGTATATCGCTCGAAGCAGTTAGCGATGGCCTGCTTGCGGAGAGCAACCCTGAAGATATAGCTGTGCAGGGGGAGGTCCAGGCATGCGTGCGCTCGGCTGTTGCATCGCTGCCCCAGCATGAGCGGCTGGTGACGGTGCTGTTTTATGGCTGTCGCTACTCCTACAACGAAGTGAGCGCTTTCCTCAAGATCCCGCTTTCGACCGTCAAAAAGCGCCTGTACTCGGCCCGCGAGAAGCTCAAAGTGCAGTTACAGGCATCCCTGCATGACACTGGCGAGCATGCGCGTCGTTCGAGCGATGGTGCGGAAGGTGCGGAGATCTGCCTGGCAAGATGGTGGAACTGGTTGACCCTGTATGTGAAAGCAATGCATGACGCCTGGCAAACGAGGAGCAGTTTCGGTTAGATACGCGCTGTATGCCGCGCATCTTGTACCTCATGTTCACCATCGAGAAGCTGCAAACAGAGGGCAACGCCGAAACGAAGCTCAACAAGGAGACGATGCAATGAGCGATGAACGTGACCCAACTCTTGAGTTGCAGGCCTTGGTAGAGCAATTGGGTGCCGGCGACTGGCGCATGGTCCTGGAAGCCGAGACTGCCTTAGCTCGCGCAGGCCAGGCAGGAATCGAGGCCGTGCTCTGGGGCATCGCCCACCCGAACGCGCGAGTGCGGCGGGGATGTGCCGGCTTTATGGACCATCACGGCACCGATGCGTGTTTTGCACCGCTCCAGTGGGCAGCACTTCATGACCCGGTCCCCTCTGTCCGCCGCGTAGCTGTGCATTCTGCGAGCTGCCAACGGTGCAAGTCGTGTCCGTTGATAGGAGATCTCGTCGGCCTTCTCGTCCAGGTAGCGCTCTCAGACACGAACAGACGTGTGCGAGAGAATGCAATAGGTGGGCTGCGCTACCAACCGCAGGACGCCCGCGTCGTGGCGGCGATGGAGACGATATTGCGCACCGAAACCGATCCGCGTTTGCGAAGAGAAGCACACCACGCGCTCAAACACCAGGATCCGAACTACCGAGCGCGTGTAGATGCTCAGGCCAGGGAGCGAGGGATCGCCACTGCCAGAGCCAGGAAGGAGCAACAGCTGCTTCGACAATCTACCGGGAGCTGTGAGCAGCGAAGAAATCAGGGTTTCTCACAAGTCCTTCTTGTCCACCCCGCGATTACCACATGGTTCCTCCACTGCCCCGCTTACATGAGTAGGTTATTTGAAGGGAAGGCGTAGTTGTAGGGGCGGGAGCGGTTTGGGACGCAGGGTCGAGGCCCTTAGGCCGCCCTCGTCCTGCTCCTGTGCACGCGTTGCCCTTCCAGCCAGGGCGACGCAAGCGTCCCCTCCCCGCACAACCCTTCCCCCGCCCCTACAGGTACGGAGCCCCTGAGGAGTGGAACGGGGCTCACTATCGTAATGAACCGATGCATGGAGGCAACCAGCTTAGAGCACTACGGTAACCTTACGCAGATTTCCTCCCCTCAAGAAACTCACCGTCATTGTTCCTCCTACCTTATGGCGACGCACAATCCGTTGTAAATCTGCTGGCTCTGTCACCGGCTCGCCATCAGCCGCAATCACGACATCCAAATGCTTGAGTGCAGCACGATCTGCCGACCCATCAGGGCGGACCTCAAGCAGTTCCATGCCAAATTGCTGCGTGAGACTCAGCCGTTGTCGCAGCGCCGGGTCGATTTGCACGCGCATGCCACCAACACCCAGTGCGACCCCCATCGGTGCTGCCTCTCGTTTCTGGTAAATGCGCGCGATCGCCGACTTGATCGTATCCAACGGGATCGAGAACCCAAGTCCTTGTGCCATCGGCATCATTGCCGTCGTGATTCCAACAACGCGCCCTGTGCTATCGACAAGAGGACCACCAGAGTTACCAGGATTTATGGACGTATCTGTCTGGATGAGGTCCGTCATTTTCCGCGTACCCGGTGCTTGCAGCGTACGACCGAGCGCGCTGACGACTCCAGCCGTGACCGTCCAGTTCAAGCCATACGGATTCCCTACGGCGATAACCAGCTGCCCGACCCGGAGCGATCCGCGTCCCAATTCTGCCACGGGCAAGTGATCGGCACCAATACGCAGGAGAGCGATATCGACGTCTGGTTCACTCCCTACAAGACTGGCGTCAAACGTGCGTCCATCCGCCAGCGTCACCTTCACCCGCCGCGCATTGGCAACTACGTGGGCGTTGGTCAGTATCTGACCATCAGAGGCAAAGATGAAACCAGAGCCAATGCCGCCACCGTATTCCCGAGGGGGAGTGTATGGACTAGACCTTCGCCCCTCATGCTCGAGGTCGATACGTACGACCGCAGGCCCAACACGTTCCGCTGCTGCCATAACCGAACGCGAATAGGCATCGAGCGCCTCCACTTCCTTTTCATTTGTATCTATATCTAGCATACTGCTTTCACTTCTTTCTCAAGGGGAACGGGTGACCCACCTCATCGGGTGCATCCTCTTCACCCCCATCAGAGAACGGCCACTTTGTTGTTCCCTTGTGCAATTTCCCTTTTTGATAACGATATCTCGTTATTTATGCTTAAAACAATACGATATATCGTCTTATTCCCGCTGGTCTGGAGGATGGAGATTGCCAATGCTCTTACCACAGGTAGTCCTCTCGTCGTACTATTCCTATCACCTTCTCCCCCTCGAGGAAGTGTTTGACGTTTTCGGCTGCCTGCCGCGCCGCCTCCAATAAGATATTGGAAACCACAGCTGAATTATGCGGGGATCCCAGCACATTGGGCAGCTCGAGAAAAGGATAGTCCATGCGAAATGTCCCATGGAGGAAGGGTTCTGTCCACCAGGCATCGATGCCGGCCATAAAGGTGGGATGGCTCTTCAAATGGGTGTAGAGCGCCTCCTCATCAATAATGGCGCCACGGGCGACATTCACCAGAATGGCATCAGGCTTCATCCATGCCAGCTCCTTTTTGCCTATGAGCCCTTTGGTAGTCCTGGTGAGTGGCAAAGAGATCACCAACACGTCGCTGGCACGCAACACGTGCTCTAAATCCTGCAGCGTGCCAATGAAATCCGCCGGCTCGGTACTTTTTCCGCTTTGATTGAGCGCATAGATGTGCATGCCAAAAGCGCGCATGAGCCTGGCCGTTGCGCGCCCGATCCCCCCAAAGCCAAGGATGCCAGCCGTCGTGCCAGAGAGCATGCGGTTGGGTGTAAACTGATCAAATTCGCCGTTCCTTAGTTTCTGGTGTTCAATAAGCAGTCGTTTCGCCAGCGCCAGCGTCATCGCCATTACATGTTCAGCCATGGGAGTGGCATAGGCGCCAGGATTGCTGGCGACGATGATTTGTGAGGGCAACTCGGCAAACGGCATGTGGTCAGCGCCCGCAGAAATGAGCTGTATAAACTTGACATGCTGCAATCTGGGATATTCGTGGGGCAGGATTTCTCGCGGGAAGTTCCACGAGAGGAGCACGTCTGCGCGCTCCAATGTCTGTTCACGCTGCGCGGATTGGATCTCGTTGAGAAAGGTGAGCGTTGCGAGGCTCCCCAGAACCTCAAGTAACAGCGCTTTCTGCTCGGGCGAGGCGTTGTAGGTGACAACGATGTTCTGTTTGTCCATAATTTATCGTACCTCCGTTTGAGTGTTATAATTGTGCTAGAAGCATAACATCTGCGCGTTACTTCTCACCAGGGCTCTTGCTCGCCAATATCAACGATACGCTTCGGCCTGCAGATCAAACAACTCGGCGTAGCGGCCATGCAGCGCGATCAGCTCATAGTGCGAACCACTCTCAATGATGCTCCCGTTTTCGATCACGAAAATCCGATCCGCCAGGCGCACAGTGCTGAAGCGGTGGCTGATGAAGACTGCCGTTTTCCCCCTGGTCAACGAGCGAAAGTGGGTGAAGACCTCATGCTCGGCCTGCGCATCGAGAGCGCTGGTCGGCTCGTCGAGCACGAGAATACGGGCATCGCGCATGAATGCTCGCGCCAGCGCAATCTTCTGCCACTCGCCGCCACTCAACTGCGTGCTCTCCTTCAGGTCCTTAAACCACCGCCCAAGCATCGTGTCGTAGCCCTGCGGGAGCTGCTCGATGACGGTGTCGGCCCCGCTCTTGCTCGCGGCACTTTTGACCAGTTCCCGCTGTTCGATCTTGTCCACGCGCCCCACGCCGATGTTTTCCTGCGCAGTCATGTAGTAGTTCACATAATCCTGGAAGATCACGCCAACCTGTTCGCGCAGATCCTTCAGGTCGTATTCTTTGATATTGCGGCCACCGATCAAGATCTCGCCTCCATCCGGGTCGTACAAACGCGTAAGGAGCTTGACCAGCGTCGTCTTGCCGGCGCCGTTGCGCCCAACAAGCGCTATGGCCTCACCTGCGCGTATGGTGAAACTCACGTGTTTCAGGGCCGCGTGTGTCTCGGGGTCCTTCCCTGGATAGGTGAAGCTGACATCGCGGAACTCTACGTCGAGCCCTTTTACCTCCGCTGCTGAATCGAGCGCTTGTGGGTTCACCGGCGACACAATGCGGGGAGAGTATTTGAGGAACTCAAACAGTGTATTCACGTACAACGTATTCTCGTAGGTCGAGGAGATACCATTCAGCAATCCCTGGAAGTTCTGTCCCACCTGTACTGCCGTTTGTGTGTAAAGGGTCAGCCCACCTAACGAGATGCGGCCCACGACGGCCTGCAGCGCGACATAGAGGTAAATGACGCTATTGGCCGCTACCGTGAGACCTGACCAGGCAAAGTTGGTGAAGTAGCGGCGGAGCAGCAACTTCTTGTCCTGTTTGTACAGATCGGTAGCCAGGCGCCAGAATTTGCGGGTGAAAAAGCCACCCAGGTTGAAGAGCTTTATTTCTTTGTTGTACGTGTCGGTCGTCATCAGCGTAACGAAGTAGGCCATCAAGCGGCGCTCCGGGGATTGACGGCGCATGAGCTGGTAACCTCTCCACCCGTAGCGCGTGCTGGAAAAGAAGGCTGGAATGGGAACAATGAGCGCCACAATGGCGAGCCACCACGCCAGGTGCAACAGCAGAAAGATCAGAGAGAGCAAAGTCACCACGGTACGGCCAAGGTCGAAGGTTTGCGAGATCATCGTCACGGGCTGGTAGCTGGACTGGTTCGCAGCCTGGCGGATCTTATCGTACGACTCAGGATTCTCAAAAAAAGCCAGGTCCAGTGTGTCGGCTTTCTTCAAGATTTCCAGCTGAACGCGGTTAGATACCTGTTCCTGCAGGAGCTGTTGCACCGTATTGCTGAACGTGCTGAGCAGGCTTGATGCCAGCGCGGCCCCCAGTTGCAAACCGACTGGTAACCAGATAGGGGCTATACTGTGTATACGTATCGCCTGCACCACGCTGTCGATCACCAGACCGCTGATCGTGACTGTGATGGCGGGCATGAAGCCCTGCGCGAGACTCAAGAGTCCCAGAATCAACGTCAGTACCGCGCTCGTCGACCACACCAGGCGTAATACGCGTGGCAGGCTTGCAAACGCAGCTGGCACTCTCTTGATGCTAAACTTCTCATCCGTTCGTGGGCCTGGGCCTCTTGAGGAGAAAATTATTTGTTGTTTCATGGAGTAGTATGTCTCTCTGCTTTTCTCTTCAAATCGTGTTTACTGGTAATGCGCTCTGTGACAAAGTCGGCTCTTACCATCCAATACCTATGACGGTAGTGCTTCAATCTGCTCAAAGTATACGCAAAAGATGCGGAGAATACAGTGTACCTACTACCAGTTTTCCGATCAGGTAAAACTGCCAGGGGGCATACTGTCAATTCCTACAGAGGCAGCGATCTTGCCCCCCGAATGCTTGTCATCCTGAGCGAAGCGAAGGATCTCTCCGTCCGGCTCGCCAGATCCTTCGCTTCGCTCAGGATGACAGGCAGGACCTCTCTCAAGTCCGCTCACGGGAAGTCTTCTCTCTAAACGTCTGCTGGCGGTCGCCAGCACTTGACATTTTCCCGAGAAATGAACTATCATTCAGTTATGAATGATGATTCACAAACAACCGAACAGGATGGGCAACGGCGCAATACGCGGCGGCGGACGCGTACGCGGGCAGAGCTTTTGCTGGCGGCGCGCAAGGTGTTCGCGGAGCGCGGATACCACGAGGCCAATATTGCTGAGATTACACAGGCAGCGGATGTGGGTGTAGGTACCTTTTACCTGCATTTTCGGGACAAAGACGAGGTGTTCAATACGCTGCTGGATGAAGGCTTTCAGGATATGCGTGACCATGTGGCGGCTATTGTGACGCAGCAGGCAGCGAAACCAATCCTGCCCTTGCTCGTGACAACAATTTTCCGTTACGCCTACGAGCAGCGCGACCTGTTTTTGATAGGCTTGACGGGACAGGCGACACGCACGCGTACGTTTCGCGCACAGACAGCTCTAGCAGGTGCCCTGACGCAGTTGTTCGAGAACGCCAGCAGGGATACATTGCTTACAGGCTATCAGGCGCCCGTACTGGCACGCTTTGTCACCGGCATGATAACGCAAGGCATCTACTGGTGGTTTGAGCATGATGAACCAGGACCCGATGCAATGGCCGAACAGGTATTGCGTTTGTTGCAGCATGGATTGCCAGGACAACTATTCGGTCAGTACCGCTAGCGTTTATCGAGCATAAGGACAAACATATGAAGCAGACAGCAACCTTACCGGCAGGGCCCAAAGGGTTACCGATCGTGGGCAATGGTTTACAATTTCAGCGTGATCCGCTCACGTTTATGCGAGGGACACAGCAGCGATTTGGGCGTATGGCGCATCTGCGCCTGGCTAATGAAACGGTGGTGGCGTTTTTCCGTCCAGAGCATATACGCTACTTTCTGATGGAACACCCGCGCAATTTCATAAAGCCCAATCTTGGTAACGGCGCTAACTTGAAGGCTTTCCTTGGCGATGGGCTGCTCACCACCGATGGCGAGATCCACCGCCAGCAGCGGAGGCTCGTGCAGCCCGCGTTTCACAGGAAGCGCGTGGAGGGCTATGCTGATGTGATGGTGCAGTTTACGCAGGAGTTGCTGGAGACATGGCAGGCTGGCACAGAGATTGATTTAGCACAGTCCATGCAGCAGTTGACGCTGCGCATCATTCTCAAGTCGCTCTTCAACATCGATTCTCCAGCGCAGGCTATCACGTTGGGCCACGCATTTAATGATGTAATCAACAATACCAAGCGGCGCTTTAGTTCGCTGGCTAAATTGGAGCGCCGCCTTCCCCTCGAGAAAAATCGGAGGCGAGAGGCTGGTGCGCGCACAATTGATGACTTTGTCTACGCGTTGATCAAGCAGCATCGTGCAGAAGGGCAAGACGTGGGAGATGTGCTTTCCATGCTGCTGGAAGCCCAGGATGAGGGCAATACTATGACGGATAAGCAGGTACACGACCAGGTGTTGACCTTTGTGGCTGCAGGCCACGAGACTGCGCAGAACACGCTGAGCTGGACCTTCTACTTGCTGTCGCAACATCCCACGGTTTACAATAAATTGCTGGCAGAACTTCAAACGGTGCTGGCAGGCCGCACGCCTACTATAGCTGACCTGGTGCGACTGCCGTACCTGGAGTGGGTCATCAACGAATCCTGGCGCTGCTATCCGCCCGCGTGGCTACAGGGACGGCGCGCTCTTGAGGCGTTCGACCTCGATGGCTACCATTTCCCGGCCAACACGGTAGCGCTGGTGAGCCAGTGGGTAACGCACAACCTGCCGGACATCTGGGGTGATCCCGAGATTTTCCGCCCGGAGCGCTGGGACCCGGTCAGCGGGCAGAAGGTTCCGCAGGGGGCTTACTTCCCCTTTGGCGGAGGCCCACGCATGTGCATTGGCATGCCTTTTGCCGAAATGGAGACGAAACTGCTGGTGGCAAGCATTCTCCAGCGTTTCACGCCACGCCTGGTACCAGGCTTCCCTGTGGTACCCCAGCCGAGTATAACCCTGCGTCCCAAATATGGCATGCACATGATATTGGAAGCCACGCCAAAAGTGGCGACTGTGCCAGTCGCATGAGGGTTGCTAACCGATGATGAAAGTAAACTTGATTCATCATTCCAGCTCTGCTATACTCCTTCCGGTTAGAAGAATAGAGTTCTTCGAAAGCATTATGGTTGACACCTGGACTGTATATGAGTTTTTACAAACAAAATGGCTCAGGGAGGCACCTTCCCTGGTCTACAAAACGCGGGCGAATAGGCATGACTATTTTGCTCGTTGTCGTTATACTACTGGCCGGCCTGCTTTACAGCCAGCGTCACCAGATTCACCTGCTCATTTCAGGTTCCCATACCGTCGGGGGCGAGGAAGGCGTCGCAGATGTGCATCTTCCTCCAGGCTTCCAGGCATCGGTGTTCTACTCCGGACTCTCATCACCGCGCTTTATCACATTCAGCCCTGATGGCACGCTGTTCGTAGCAGAGCGAGGGAAAGGAAGCATTGTAGCGCTGCCTGATCCGCACGTTGGGAAAGCTCAAAACAAGGTCGTGGTTGTAAGCGGACTTGACGACCCGACAAGCCTGCTCTTTTACAAAGGCGCTCTTTATGTTGGCGAGCAGTCGCGTATCAGTCGCTTTACATTGGGGCCAGACCTGAAAGTAACGACAAGGCAGGTCATCGTACCCAACGTGCCAACGGGCGGCAATCACACAACGCGCACCATTCTCGTCGGCCCCGATGGCAATCTCTACCTCTCCATTGGATCAACCTGCAACGACTGCGTCGAGTCGGACCCCCATCGCGCCGCCATCTGGGTATATCACCTGGATGGGAGTGGAGGGCGACTGTACAGTCGTGGGCTACGTAACGCAGTGGGGATGGCCGTGAACCCATGGAACCGGCAGATCTGGGTCACCGTCAACGGGCGCGACTACATGGGCGATAACACTCCACCCGAAACGATTTATGCACTACAAGATGGCGGCAACTATGGCTGGCCGCGCTGCCAGGCGGGAGATATCATCGATCCCAATTACGGACATTCCGGTGATTGCAAGGGCGTGGTGCAGCCGCTGCTGAAGATGCAAGCGCACTCGGCCCCCCTTGGCCTGGCATTTTATAACGCCCCTCAGTTTCCCCAGAAGTATCATGGACTCTTCGTGGCGTTTCATGGCTCGTGGAACCGCAGTATACCCACCGGCTTCAAGGTTGTCTTTATTCCCATGGACGCCAATGGCCGAATTACCGGCCCTGCCCAGGATTACGCCACGGGCTGGCTTGCCAACAATGACACCGCCGTTGGCCGCCCTGTCGGCCTGGCTGTAGGACCCGATGGCGCTCTCTACGTCAGCGACGACAAGGGGGGAATGATCTACCGCATCACATGGACGCAGCATTCGTAGCGGTTATGCTGCGCAGGCTAGTAGAGAACATCCGCTGGCGGAAGGTGGTTTTTTTGGTTTTGGGATCTCCAGTCTTATTCGTATCCCCCCACGCTGGATACCTTGCCCCGGAATGTGCGATAGGTAAAAGTGAAGTAGATGACGGCAAGGATCATACCGATAATCCACCAGACTAAGCCAACGGTCAGAGCATATTGGGAGGCCGATGCATTGTAAATGGTCAGGCTATTCGCACGGTTGACCGCCGGTAGAAGCAAGGGGTATAAGCCAAAGGCTACGCTGGCGAGCATGCCCACGATGAAGGCGCACGATGAGATAAAGGAGGCAAGATCACGCTGCCTGAAGTTGAAAAAGCCTACCCCGATGAGCCCGATAAGAGCGATGGCGGGAAAGATGAAACCCCAGGGATTGCCCAGGTAATTTGTGCTCATCTCTGGCTGCACGGCAAAGGTAGCAATTGTAGTCAGAATAGTAAGCACAATCGTTGCCACCAATGCTCCCCTGGCAATCAACCGGGAGCGCGTGTTAAGCGGGCCCTCCACCTTGACGGCAATATAGGAGGCGCCATGCACGATCAGAGCTGCCAGCGCCATGAGGCCGACAAGAATAGTGTACCAATCGAGGATGCCAGGGTTTGCACTGAACGGATTGAAATCTGTCCAGAGTGCCTCAAAAAAGATGCCGCTTTTGTCCAATGGAACGCCGCGAATCACATTGGCCATCGCCGCGCCGAAAAAGATGGCGAGCAGGGTGCTGCCAAGGAAGAACATCCCATCCCAGAACGATGCCCAGACCGGATTTGCAATGCGACTGCGCAGTTCGACGGAGACACCGCGAAACATCAGGAGCCAGAGGACGATGATCAGCGGCAGATAGAAGCCGCTGAAGCTGGAGGCGTAAAGCAAAGGAAAGGTGAAGAAAATTGTGCCGCCGGCGGCGATTAGCCAGACTTCATTTCCGTCCCACACGGGGCCGATTGCCCGTAGAATCATCCGGCGTTCCTCGTCATTTTTTGCCGCGAAAAGGTGGATGGCCCCTGCTCCCAGGTCGAAGCCGTCCAATACCACGTACATGGTGAGCATGAAACCTACCAGGATAAACCATAACGTTTGCATCGTACATTTCTCCTCAATTTAAGCTATCTGGTCGCCGATTCCCTCCGCCTCTTGCGGCTGTTTTTCTTCCCCTTCCCCTGTGATGGGGCCCTGCAATGCCTCAAACACAAGCAGCAAGACACATATCAGCCCCAGCAGCAGGTACATACCGGCGAAACCGACCAGTGTAAAGATGACATTCCCTGTCGAGATGGTCGTAGATGAGCCGTTGACGGTGTGTAGCAGTCCGAAGGCAATCCAGGGCTGGCGACCAAGTTCTGTCGTGAACCAACCGGAGATATTGGCGATGAATGGGAAAGGTATCGCCAGGAACAGAATCCAGTGCATCCAGCGCGAGGTGAAGAGCCGGCGCCGCCAGAGCATGAAACAGGCCAGGGCCATGATGGCGATGAAAATGGTACCCAGCCCAACCATGATATGGTAGCTGTAATAGAGCATTTCAATATTATCGGGGCGCTGGTTGGGGGGAAAAGCATTGAGCCCCTTGACCTGCGCTGTCCAGCGGCGGTAGGTGAGAACACTGAGTACGTTGGGAACGATAATAGGATTGTCGAGTCTACCCGTAGCCGTATCCGGTTGCCCAATAATGACAATACCAGCGCCGCTTTCTGTCTGGAAAAGGCCCTCCATGGCGGCAAGTTTCGTGGGCTGGTATGCTGTAACCTGTGAACCTTCCATGTCACCGCTGGGAAAGAGTTGAAACGCGCTGGCAATCAGTCCCACGATCACTCCGATGGTCACAAAGATGCGCGCGTAGTCGTTATGTTGTTTTGCCAGCAGGTAGTAGGCCCCTAATCCTGTCATCACAAACGCTGCGGAAATAACGGCGCCGCTAATTGCGTGCGTGTATTGCGGTATAATCCAGGGATTGAACAGCACTGCCCAGTAATTGGAGAGATGCAATTTACCATCTGGTGTCATGGTGTAGCCGACTGGATGCTGCATCCATGCATTGGTAGCGATGATAAAGCCGCCCGAAGCCCATGTCCCCAGCCATAACATGATTGCTGAGAACAGGTGCATCTTTTGTCCAAAGACCTGTTCACCAAACAAAAATATGCCCAGGAATGCCGATTCAAGGAAGAAGGCGAACGCGCCCTCCATCGCCAGTGTCTGGGCAATGATCTCACCTGAGTACGCCGAGAATCGGGCCCAGTTCGTGCCAAATTGAAACTCCATCGGTATGCCGGTCACGACGCCAAACACAAAGGAAATGGCAAAAATTTTCCCCCAGAAACGGGCGCTTGAGTTGTAGCGCTCATCTTTGCGCCACACATACAAGACTTTGAGAATCACGAGGAGCAGTGCCAGCCCCATTGTGAATTGGGGAAAAAGGTAGTGATAGGAAATCGTAAAAGCAAATTGTAAGCGTGAGAAGATAGTTGATGTATCCATCCTCTTCCTCCTGATAGTCCCGCTCTGTCAATCAAAACGTTCACGTCAAACTGAGTATACCCTCTTGCAACTGCACCATCTGTTGATACAGTCCGCCCGACCGTAAAAGTTGTTCGTGTGTTCCGCGCTCCCGAATGCTTCCTTCATCAAGCACCAGGATTTCATCCATACGCTCCATCCTCACAAGGCGATGCGTAATCACCAGTGTTGTGCGCCCTTGCATGAGCATATCGAGCGCATCGAGCAATGTGTGTTCCGTCATGGGGTCCAAATTTGCTGTCGCCTCGTCAAGTACGAGCAGGGGAGCATCTTTGAGCAGCGCACGCGCAATGGCTAGCCTCTGTCGTTCGCCGCCGGAGAGTCGCAGTCCCTGTTCGCCCACCCATGTTGCCAGCCCTTTGGGCAATTGTTGAATGAACGCGGTCAGTTGTGCCTGCTCCAGGGCCTGCTCAATCTCACTATCGCTGGCCTCTGGCCGCGCCAATAACAGGTTACCACGCATGGTGTCGTTGAACAGATAGGTATCCTGGGACACAACGCCAATGAGGCCGCGCAGGTCGCCGAGCGCGTACTGCCGGATGTCGTGTCCATTCAGGCGAATGGTTCCCTTGTCCGGGTCCCAGAAACGCAGGGCAAGGTTGACCAGTGTACTTTTTCCGGCGCCGCTTGCCCCCACGATGGCGATGCGTTTGCCGGTGGACACCTCAAAGCTGATATCATGTACAACCTCGCCTTCGTCGGACTGATAAGCGAAATGCACATGGTCAAACTCGAGGCTGAACCTGCCGGGTGTATTGCTGGGAACCGGCAGCGGTGCAGCAGGCTCCTGCACCTGTGGGTTGGTATCCGTCACTTTGAATAGTCGCTCACCGGCGGCGACCGAGTGTCCTAGCTTCTGAAATGCCTCCGCCAGGGGCTGCACCGCTTCAAAGCTTGCCAGGATGACCAGGGCGAGGAAGGCCAGGTATACACCGGCAATGGCCTTGGCGACAACCAGCGGAATTGCCAGGATGAGCAAACTCCACAGGGCCAGGTTCATCAATAGATCATTGAGCGCCTGTTGCAGACCCGCGATTACGGCCATACGCTGTTGTATCTGGTCCAGTTTTTTCTCAAGCGTCGCGACGCTGCGCAGCTGCGTGGCGGCCTGTCCATATGCCAGCAGGTCTTGCACGCCCTGGATGCCATCCACAATTTGCGCGTTCAGTTCGCCCCGTATCGCAAGTTGCTGCTTGCCCAATCCCCTGGTCAGTATACTGCTCAGCAGCGGCACGCCGCAGCCCGTAATGACGAGAAACGCCACGGCATCCCAGGCCAGTACAGGGCTGAAGATAGAGAATAACGCGAAAGTGAGCAGGCTGATGATGATGGCAACAATGATAGGTGAAACAATCCTGAGGTAGACATTTTGTAGTTCATCTACATCTGCCACGATACGCGTGAGCATGTCGCCGCTGCGTTGCTTATGTAAATAAGCAGGTGCCAGTGGTTCGAGACGCCGGTAGACCCAGGTACGCAACTGTGCAAGCAAATGGAACGTCACGTTATGGGAGACCACACGCTCGGCATAGCGTGACCCCGCACGTGAAACGCTCATGAGGCGCACAATATAGATGGGAATGGTGAGTATGGCTAATAGCGGACCGAGCGCCGCCGCCGCTATCAGGTACGCCGCCATGCCCAGCAGCAGCATATTACTGGCGATCATGAGACTACCGAGGAGTATGGCCAGCGCCACCAACCAGCGAAAGGCAGACAAAAACGAGAGCAGGCGTAAAAATACCTTCATATCGTTACCCGCACCTTTCTGTACATCTCCATCAGTTGTGTGTAGGAGCCATCTTGCTGCAGGAGCCTTTCCGGCTTGCCTATCTCGACGATTTTCCCATGCTCCATGATGGCTATCTGCTCTGCGCTGGCTATAGTGTTGTACCTGTGGGCTATCACCAGCGCCGTGCGATTGTGCATCAGGCGTTCCAGCGCTTGCCGGATGAGCATTTCGCTTTTAGGATCGAGACTCGAAGTTGGTTCATCCAGGATGAGCAACGGGGCATCTTTAAGAAACGCGCGCGCAATAGCTATACGCTGCGCCTGACCAGCGCTCAAACGGGCCCCGCGCTCCCCAATCTCAGTTTCGTAGCCGCGTGGCAGTTGATTGATGAACTCTGCCGCGCCCGCGAGTTCGGCCGCCTCGATGATTTCTTGCGCGCTCGCCGATGGCCGCGCCATACGGATATTCGCCAGCACATTGCCATAGAAGAGATAGGGCCGCTGTGGTACCAGGGCAATATATTCACGCCACGTTTCAATGGGCAACGCTGAGAGCGGAATATCGTTGACAGTGATGCTCCCGTCCTGCGCATCCATAAAGCGCAGGAGCAGGTTGACCAGCGTGCTTTTACCCGCGCCACTGCGCCCAACCAGCGCGGTGCAACTCCCCGCGGGCAATGTCAGGTTGACCCCCGACAGCGCGGAGCGTTCGCTGCCGGGATACGTATACGTCACACCGGCACAGGTAATGGCGAGTGGGTTGGCAAGTGGCTTGCGCGATGTAGCAACCGTTTGCACAGGCAGCGGAGCCTGCAAAATTTCGATGATGCGTTTGGCCGCCGCTTTGCCCTCCATGCCCGCATGACGCGCTACACCAAGTTCTCGCAAGGGACGGTAAAATTCCGGGGTGAGCAGCAAAACCAGAAAGGCACTCTCAAAGGTGATGTTATTATCTATCAAGCGTACTCCCAATATCACGGCAACCAGCCCTATCGCGGCTGAGGCCATGAATTCGAGTACCATCCCTGATAGAAAAGCGACGCGCAGCACTTTGAGCGTTCTTTCCCCGAAGGCATTGCTGAGGCGCGCCACCCTTTCGCCCGCCGCGCCGCTGCGCCCGAAAATTTTCAGCGTCGGCAATCCCTGTACGGCGTCAAGAAACGAGGCACTCATGCGTGATAACGCGAGCCACTGGCGCTGAATATGCTTCTCCGCATAGCTTCCCACAAGAAACATCAACAGTGGGATAATCGGCGCGGTGACGAGTAGTAGTGCGGCGCTGATCCAGTCGATAGGAAAAATATACGCTGCAATCATTAATGGTACCAGCACACTGAGCGCAATCTGAGGAAGATAACGGCTGACATAGGCATCGAGGCGCTCAATGCCTTCGCTGGCCGTCGCAACCAGCTCACCCGTAGATTCGCTCTTACTATAGGCCGGCCCTAACTGTAACAGGTGCGCGAATAATCGCAGGCGTAGCGCAGACTTGACACGAATGGCCGCCTGTTGTGCGGTCACTTCGCGCAACCAGGTGAGCGCTGCTCGCACTACGATCAACCCCAACAAGAGGAGAAGGAGCGGCCCAACTTGAGCAAGCGTTCCGTGCGCCAGAAATACGCTGTTCACAACCTTACTAAGAAAGACCAGCTGGGCTATGGTCGCTCCTACCCCCATGACGCCAAGCAGAATGGTCAGTAACACAACACCAGAAGCATATTTGCTGTGCTGAAATAACATTCTATTCATCAAACCTCCGCCTCTGAATATCCCTGCTTTTGAAGCATGGGGAGGAAAGAGGCGTTCCTTAGCCATGCATTTCTTGCTGTGCCTGTTAAAATATCTATGTTGAGTACTTCTGTCGCAAGCATTTTGTCTTCACTATACTCTATTATGATGGAGAGAAGGAAAAAATTTCAATGTTACACGAGAAGTAACACTCCGGGCTTGTTTTGTAGTAAGAAAAAGTGAAAAGAGCATCCAATGACCTCAAACGATTTGCCTCAAGGAATGACACAGAACACGATTTCCCTTTTGCTTGGCCATCCAGACCCGGCGACGCTTCTTACGCCTGAAATGCGCAACGCCATGCAACGCGTCATAAGCTCTCCTCAAACCTATGCAGCGCTCCAGTATGGTCCAGAGCAGGGAACGCAAAGCCTGATCAATTTCCTGGTAGAAAAAATCAATCGAGAACAGGGCCTCTCTGTTCAACCTGCTAACCTGATGCTGGTTGCTGGCGCGACGCATGCCATAGATATGCTCACACGGCTGTACGCCAGACCTGGAGAGGTGGTGCTAGTTGAGGCACCGACCTACGTGGACGCCATTCACATTTTTCGGGATCACCAGGTCGAACTTTATGCAATTCCAACGGACGAAGATGGCCTCATCCCAAGCGAATTAGAAAAACAGCTAGCATTGCTGCACTCTAGCGGCAAATTTCCCCGTATCCTCTATACCATCCCGAACTTTCACAACCCGACGGGCTGCACGTTGCCCGAAGCGCGGCGCAGCGAAATCATCGGGCTGGCCGGCCACTATGGCTTCCTGATTGTGGAGGATGATGTCTATCGCGACCTCTCTTTTGAGGGCACAGCGCCTGCCAGCTTCTATGCGCTGGCACATGGCGACCAGGTATTAAGTATTGGCAGTTTCTCGAAAACGCTCGCGCCCGGATTGCGGCTCGGGTGGTTGCTCGGTTCTGCAGATGCCATCCAGCGCTGTGTCGACTGCGGGACGACGCAAATGGGAGGTGGTGCAAATCCTTTCGCGGCACAAATCGTTGCAGAGTACTGCCGGAGCGGTTATTGGGAGGCGCACATTTCGCACTTGCGGTCACTCTACAAAATGCGCCGCAATGGAGCGCTATCAGCATTGAGCCAGTACATGCCTAGTGATGTAAGGTGGACGCACCCCACAGGCGGCTTTTTTATCTGGCTCAGTTTGCCTGAGACCGTCTTTGCTCAAGACGTCAAGCGTATGGCACTCCAGGAAGGGGTATTGCTGGCTGCCGGTGAAGGGTTTTTCGTGCATCCGTCCGATGGCCAACACAACCTGCGCCTTGCCTATAGCTGCGCAACTCCTGGTGATATCGAGACGGGCATACGCACGCTGGCGCAGGTTATTCAGAGAGCAAGGATGGTGGAGGAATAATAGGTGTTCTGTTCCAAATAGTTTTGCTGAAGGAGAGAAGATCTTCTCAGTTTGTGGGAAAAAATGAAACGCTTGCTATTTTTTATCCGGCATGGGCAAACGACGTGGAATGTCGAGCACCGGCTCCCAGGACAGTTCCCTGGTATTGAGCTGACTGACACAGGGCAAGAACAAGCAAAGCGCCTGGCACAAGCAATATCGGTTCTTCCTCTCAGCGCTATTATCAGTAGCCCATCGGACCGTGCTACCGAGACCGCCAGGTACCTCGCAGAGGGACGTTCCCTCACCATTCAACTTGAGCCCGATCTGATGGATATCGAGTTGGGACACTGGTCAGGGCAGGATCGTGATGAACTCTCCAAAAGTGATTCGGTTTGGAAAGCCTTTTTACGAAATCCTCTGGTGGCACCAGAGGATGTGGAGACCTTTCCCCAGGTAGAACAACGCGCAGTGGCAGCGGTGGAACGGTGGCTCAAAAAAGAATCAACAGGTGCCTATCCTGCATTTGTCACTCATGCCGATGTCATTAAATTACTCATCGCTCACTATCTAGGTCTGGAAGCAAGGCGGGCACGATCACTGATAATCGATAATGCTTCCGTGAGCATCGTTGAACTGGGAGCTGAGGATCAACCACGAGTGCTCACAGTTAGCTGGAGTCCTCAACCCGGATGGTTACAGCCTTCCTTCTTGCTACAGATGCGCACCGAGCACTAATGGAAGCAGCGTTCATGTCCGGCGCTTAGCGGGGAAGTAGTTGTCGAATATATACGGGGGTGAAGCCCTTTTCAGCCCGATTTGGTGATACACTGTGGTCAGATTTCAATCCGAAATTCTAGCAACACAAGCGAAAGGAGCTGTTTGTATGACAAGTTTGGAAGGCAAGGTTGCCCTGGTGACAGGTGCCGCCTCTGGTATTGGATTGGCCATTGCTCGTGATTTCGCACATCAAGGGATGCGCGTGACATGCTCTGATATCGACGTCGAGCAGGGACAGGCCGTCACAGCAGAGTTGCCTGGAGCGCGTTTCCAGAAGGCGGATATGACGAATGGAGAGGATCTTCAGCAGCTAGTGACCCAGACCATCGCGGCGGAGGGGCAGATAGACATCCTGGTGAACAATGCAGGAATCCAGTATGTTGCGCCCATCACGGAGTTTCCGGAGGCAAAATGGCGGCAGATTCTCGAGATCATGTTGACGGCCCCCTTTCTATTAACTAAAGCTGTTCTACCAAGTATGTACGAGCGAGGGTGGGGACGAGTGATTAATATTGCATCGGTACATGCCTTGCGCGCGTCGGCGTATAAGTCCGCGTACGTCACAGCCAAGCATGGTCTGCTGGGTCTCACGCGCGTGACGGCTCTGGAAGCCGCAGAACATGGCGTCACCTGCAACGCAATTTGCCCATCCTATGTAAGAACCGCGCTTGTCGAAAAGCAAATTGCTGATCAGGCCCGGGTTCATGGTATCCCTGAGTCCGAGGTAGTGGAGAAAATCATGGTGGCTGAAGCACCTATTCACCGCCTGCTGGAGCCTGAGGAGGTCGCGCACCTGGTCACCTATCTCTGTTCCGATGCTGCCAGTGGCATAACTGGCAGTGCACAGATGATTGATTGTGGGTGGACCGCACATTAGAAAGAAAATCAAACCGCTTTTCCCTTTCGGATATGGCCTTTGCGAACGGATGCGCGAAGCAGCGAGCACAATGATGAACCTGCGAACTCTCCTTTACGAAAAACATGCGCAAATGTTACACGCTTTCTCCAAATTAGGAACATTTCGTCATAGTTGCAAAGGAGAAGGTTAAGGTTTCTCAATGCTCGATAGGTACTTTTCTGCCAGAAAATCATATACCAATGGAAGGCCCTCTCCTCCGATGAAGTAATATTCTCTATGTGTCATCTATGCTCGAAATAATTCAGAATGTTTCATAGCGCAACAGAGTAATTACCTGCTCCAGCTTTTCAAATGAAGCATAGACATCATGAATTACGGATGAGCAGATGATAGGTTAGCTAGCGTACAGGAAAGAGATCACATGAATCAAAAAGAGTTTTCCGTACGTTCGCACCTGTATCAATAAGGGGTAAGTAACGGGTTTGATACAGGTGCTGAGTATACGCTAGTTCGCTCGGTGCCCTACCTGAAAGGAGGAGGAAATTTCTATGCAGCAGCGATACAGGCGCAAGGCCGTCTCGTCAATAGTACGACGTAAACGTTTTTCACCATTCATGCTGATTGGTTTGAGCGTGCCAGTTGTACTGACGCTTATCGTCTCGACAGTGTTCATTCTGCCGCGCCTGGGTTCACGCGCAGCGGCGGTCAATGGCGATTGTACTTTAATTGTGCCTTCCAACCCCTTTTCGGCTCAGGGGTTAGCCACACCCTATCAACTCGTCACAACTGATCCGGCGAATGGAGCATGCAATGAGTCGAACAAGGTGCAGGCAGCCTTTGTTCAGGGGGCAGTGATCGACCCGGCAACTGGCCAAATCTCCATTTACAATCCGCTCGTCATTGACCAGGGAACCCAGCCCGCGGCAACTCCTGTCGTGGCACAACTCCCAGCCAATGGTGTCGTCGCACTCTGGTTCGGGTTCAATGGAAACAATCTTACTCTGCAAGGTACCAATGGCAGCCTGGAACAGGGCAGATGTGTCAATGGGGTCAATGGCTCCATATTTGGGCAGTTCGCCTACTGTAATGCCCCGGCCTTCTTCAGAGCGGCCAACAATGCCATGCGAGCAGGTTTACTGAACGCTCCTCCACTTGGCATGGCGAATGATGGAAAGGTCTGTCCTTCGGTTCGTGATTTTGGCGTAGTGGACATGGATCAAAGCGATAACGTCGTGACCTCCTACCTTGTTACTGCCAATGGACAGACAGCTCAGGTGACTACCGCCAATATGACTGCCTTGCAGAAAACGCAGACGCAAGTAAATGGTAGCGATAATCGTCTCCTGGCGGTGGCCATGGATGGCGCGCTAGGCTGCACACCCTGGATGGCTCCTGATCTGGCTAATCCCGGCCATATGTTGCCCGCGCTGCCGCTCAACGAACTTCAGGCTGCCAGGCTACAGGCCCCTCCTGTCGCACGTGTGCCAGCGAATGATCCTATGGTAATTACCAACAATCAGCCCGATATCAACAAACTCAATGCCTATCGCAGGGGTGTCGATCAGTCCCCTGTGTCAACATTAGTAGCTGCCAGCACGACAACCTATTGCAGGCGCCTTCTCGCGATTGGGCCAGCACGTATACAGCTTGATATGCAACTCACACAGGGACGGCCCTCGCCGGATCCCGCAGTCGCCAATTCACTCTTTACCTTTCTCGCGCAACGTTTTGTTGCCAGTTACGGAGCAAATGGGCTGAACTGTGTAGGCTTGCTGAATAAGCCCGACCCAATAACGGTAACAACTGATGCTAATGGAGTAGCTAACAGTGCAATTATCAACACTGGCACGGCTGCCAGGCCGACCGCGCCAACTACGAGTCCAACGGTGGCCCCAACGACAGCGATAGGTGTAACACCCACGCCAACGACTGGAGCGACTACTACGCAGACCGTACCGCCTACAAGTCCAACTGCTACGCCGACTATGGGTCCAGGTAACTGATGCAGTTATACAGCATGAAAAGAAAGGATACGAAGTCTGTGACACTCCCGTCCCTTAGAAAGGGACGGGCTTCCGGGCCACATCAGCGGGGTGGCCTGTTCCCGAAGGAACCACGTCTCGAACGTGTGGTTGAACCGCTGACTTACCTGGACAACAGGTCTCTTTCGAGACCAGGGGCGTGTCTGCCCGACTACTCCTTTTCCTGGTTCTGAGCGAGCCAGGACGGAGATACGTGAAGGAACGAGGGAACTTCAGATGGACGCCGTACGCATCCTGATGCATATTGACCGAGCCCACCAAATCGCGATGGCCTCGAAAGCCGCACTTGCGGCAGACCCAGTTTCTCCCCCTGGGCTTGTGTGTGTGCTTGCATCGAGGACACCGGCTGCTGGTTCCTCGTTCGGAGCCGGTCGAGCACAGGATGCGAGCCTGCTTGCTTTTGTGCGTGAGGTAGTCAATGTCCTTGCCGTATTCCCATTGCGCCATGCGCCCGTTGTGATGGCGGCCCTTGTTCTCTCGCCGGACGCCGTGCGGGTTGCCCACGAAGAGCGTCCCGACGCGGTTCTTGACGCAGAAGTCAATCACTTTGCGGGTGCCCTTGTGCCGCAGGTCGCGCACGCGCCGCTCGGAACGGCGACAGACCTTATTCGTGGCGCGCTGCAACTTCTTCCACCGGCGGGAATGCTTCTGGCAGCGGCCCTGCTTTTTGGTGAGTTGGCCCAGCTGCTTGCTGCGCTGCCGCTTGAGGGAGCGGATGCCGCGCCCGGTCACGATCAGCGCCTTGCCCGTGTTGGTGGTCACGGCGGCGAGGTGGATTTCCCCCAGGTCAGCCGTCGCTTGCACCGTGCCGGGAGCCTGTTCCGCAGGCACAACGTCTATGCAGACGTGCAACTCGAAGCCCCGGTTCCAGACGAGCGTACAAGCCCCGGCATTGTCGGGGAGCGCGAGCGGCAGCACCAGGGATGGGTGACCCTTGCCCATCGGCAAGACGACGCGCCCTTTCTCAACGCTTACCGCCTGCGCGGGCCACTTGACGGGGTAGAACCGTTTCCCGCGCCAGGGATATTTCATGCGCATCTCGGGGTGCTCTCGGCGCAGTTTGCGGGTGGTTTCAATCGTGCCGAGGAAGGCGCGAAAGACGGCCTGCACCGACTGGCTGTGCAGGGCGAAGCGCCCCTTGGTCAACTGGTGCAGATCATTCTGGCCGGGCCAGCGGGTATGGCCCATTCTCGCCTGTTTGTGGAGGTCCATGCACCGGTTCCAGACCTGGGCTGCCTCCATCTGCGCCGCTTTGAGGCGGCGGAAGAGCATGGGCGAGAGGCCAGTCAAGCGATACACGCGAATGGTCTTCATATGTTCTTATTCTTTTTCTTTGCCCGAAGACCGGTCATATGCCGCGTGGGAAGTAGCCCGAGCGGGGTCGCTTTCATCCCACCCCCTCGAAGGGGGTGGGTCTTCCCGCTCCAACTGACAATCGGGGCATGAAAACGAGGTTGGGAGGAAGTCTGTGTTTCTGCGCTCCTCCAAGGTTCGTCAGACATTTCTATATGTATGCTGTACAGCCCTGGATAACCTGGAAGCCACCACATGCCCGCGCCTTCATCACTGGGGCAAACACCATCGCAGACCACGCGATGGTGAAGGTGCCACCTCCAAATGTGTAGGTGAGGCCATCAATCCGCTGTATCCTGATTGAGAGAAAGTTTGCTCCTGCTCGGCTTATCACGCGGCCCCAGTTGGTTTGGCACGCGCGTGAATAGCGCAGTTGTACGAAAGCGTCACTGAAAACAGCCGTTAGCACTGTATAGGCAGTTGCTGCGCATCCAGCCGTTTGAGGATTGAGACCGTTGCATCCATTGCCTGAGCAAGTGACTTGAACGTGGCTATTCTGAACCGCTTGTGCATGTGTAGTCACTTGCGCGTAAGCTACAATTGCCGTCAGCCCAAACAGGGTGACCAGAAGGGCCATCGAGAAAAGGACCAGTCGCATCCGTTTCATGGATTTTTCCTCCTCCTAATGTGCGGTTCAACAGATGGTCATGAACTAATTATACGTTTAACGGCCCTCTTTCTCAAAGTTTCATGGTGGTCGTTTTGGCCCTCTCGATGCCTCCGTTGCAAAACTATTCGCATTGTCGACTACGTGACGAATACCGAAGAACGCTGCATCATTGCTCCATTAGAAAGACAATGACACTAATTGTTTTTGTATATGAGTTCTCTATCTATGGAAGATGTGTCATGAGCCAGGCATGTGAAAGTTTAGGATATCGATTGATATGCTCATTTTAGAAAAATGGGGAATAGTCTTTTTTATGAACAGACGTGACAAGTAACGATTCTTGGGGTACTATAGGTTTGCCTGCTACCCTTATAGTGTGTGACAATCACAATGATAGAGGCAAAACCCACCGGGAAAGACTCTTATGAGGATCTCCTAATTTATGACCAGGGCTCAACTAATAGGGAAGGAAATACATAGGCATGGCAAACCAGCAGCACTACTCTATTCTTAATCATGGTGTTTCGCTCTGGAATCTGTGGAGAAAAGAGCACCCGGATATACTACCAGACCTCAGCGGCCTAATCCTTATTAAGGCAAACCTTAACCGCGCAAACCTCAGCAGGGCAGATCTCAACCGAGCGAGTCTATCCAGGATTGACCTGAGTGAGTCTAACCTGAGCGAGGCCAACCTCAGCGGCGCAATCCTCTACCGGGCTAACCTGAATCAAACTAACCTGAGCAAGGCTGACCTCAGTCTGGCATTTCTCGTCAGGAGCGAACTCATTCGAGCGAACCTGAGGGGAGCCAGCCTGAAGGGAGCCAACCTGAGCAAAGTGGACCTCTACAGTGCTGACCTCATGTTTGCCGACCTTAACGGGACAGACCTGAGCGAGGCCAACCTCAGCGGGGCTTGTCTGAATGGATCTTTCCTCTACAGAGCCAACCTCGCATATGCAGATCTAAGCGATGCTAATCTAAGTGGGGCTATCCTGGACGAAGCCAACTTGAGAGGGGCCATTTATGCCCAAGAACAATTTTCACGGGCTAAATCGTATGTTAACATCATACGATGATAGCCTGGAGGTGCGAACGGGAAAGGTGAACACAGTCTTCTCATAGTTGATGGAAGCGCTCTGATCTGTCCGGGACAGACGCTTACCTCTCTGAGAAGGTGGTGATAGTCATCGTCTGGTTATGCAATTTGCACATGGCTCCTGGTGTAAAGGGGGAAATCTCACCATACGAGTAGAACCCTGTGAGCACAGCCCGTTCTCCTAGAACGGCACGTACCCCTTTCACTTCTTCATCGATGTGCTGTTTGAGTACCAGCTTTCGCCCCACGCAACTGATGAGCACAGCTAGATCAGGAGAGGAGCGAATCGGTTGATAGCTCGTCTTCGCTGCTCCCACTGCCCCATCCACCAGCTGGTCGAAATTGGCTCGCATGAAGCGAGCGTACATCCCCTCAGGCAAGTCTCCAGCAAACGTAATGCTCTGTTGAGCTTCGTTGACAGACAGAATCGTCCGTACCACTGGTTCAGAGCCGTCTGGGGTAAGCAGGCACAATGGGAAGAGCAGCCCTGTAGCAGGTAGACCCTGCGCATGCTCACCGAGGTAGGCTTTATACATTGGCAGGGCCAACTTGCCATCTAACTCGTAAAGCACATTGCCTGCCGAACGGGTAATCAATCGTTTGGGGCCGAAGGTTTCCCAGCCGCCCAATGATCCATAGCTCACGCGGAGCCGTTTACTATAGAATCCAAGCACGGCAATACTCTCTGTCTCAGGCTTACCTTCCCAGACTATCAGCGTCTCCTGGAACCTCGTACCATCGCCTGAAAGCCCTCCAGTAACGGTAACATGAGGAGGCAGGTGGCGAATTAAGCCGGCAACGAGATCGCTCCCGTTGACATTCACCCCACGAGAGAGGACCAAGACATGAACGAGTCCTTCCTTGCCAAGCTCCTGTGCCAGCAATTCTCCCGCTTGAAAGTCACTCATGCCCTTTTTGAGCTTGATACGTACCCCATGCAGGGCTGTATGTTCGAACTGGATTGCCGTGGCGACTAAAGACTCGTCGAGTACCTGCGTACCAGAGATTTCACCAGCGGTCGAACAACCGAGAAGATGGGCTTTGGGATAGGCTCGTTGGATCTCCTGGAGCAAGTATCGCTCTTTAAGAAGGGATGGGCAGCCAAACAGCAACACCAGTTGAGCCGCAGTTAGTTTGCCGGAGACAGGCGGCTCCCAACTGCCACCCTGCCATCGCTTGTGTTCTATTCTCATTGTTTCGAGCTCTTTCGGTAGTGACCGGAAGAGGTCACTATCTTGCTTGTGATAGGTGGAGGAGCAGGGCAATATTTCTTAACTTTGCTCAATGTTATGGCGCCCCCATCCACTAGAATACGAGGAGAAGGCAGGGTTGTACAGTACCATAGTACTTTTTGGCCCCATGCAGGAAAGCCTCTAGTCGATCACTTCAAGAACGGATCGGGAAGCGATCCGTTTCGGGTTCCTTACTCCTCGTACAGTGGAAGTCACAACGCGATTCTTGTCCGAGGGATGCCGCTTAATCTTCCCCTCGTTCGCCATCCGTTTTAACGTGTCAACTGTATAGCCTGTAAGCACGGCAGCGTCAGCAAAGGAAAGGTAACGTGGGCCTGTAGAGCGGCTGGTGCGCGCTTTGTTGTTCGAACTGCTCCCAGAAGATGCCTCTCCAACAAGCCGCAGGTTTTCCGTATCCGGTCCGTTTTCTGTCCCAAACCTATCCGAGGCTTGCCCGGTCGTTGTCCCGAGGCCACCTTCTCTCGGAACGGTTACTTTCCAGAGATGATCCGCATGCTCTGCATAGCTTATTCCTGACTCTCTCGAAACCTCTACGTCGCCTCTCCCGATTTCAGCCACCCCTTGCTCAGAGTGTTCGTTCGTTTCTACCTCGCTTTCGCATGCCTCCTGTGCAAGCAGGTGGGCGGCTCTCATCCGCCAGATCTGGACGACTTCGTCCTTGCGGGTCGGCAGGAATTCCTTCAAGAGCCGGTCAGCAAGTACCGCCTGTTCTGGCTGTAACAGGTGCGGCATCTCACGGAAGAACTGGAGGACACGCTGGAGCGTTTCCGGGTCATCGGGAGTGGCATGCATGCTCTGTACTTGCGTTGACAGGTGCTGAATGGTTCCGACCATTGCTGCGACCCGCTGTTGACGCCTGCGCTTGCGGATGTCCTCTAATCGGGCCAGTTCCTTGACTCGTGCCTCTTCCTCATCAGTTTCTTGCTTGAGTTCCTCTGCCGTCTTCGGCTTGCTCATGGCGATCTTGTCAGCAATGTAGGTGTAAGCAATGGCGAAGACCTGGAACATCGAGGCGATGACCGGGTCGATCTGCCCCACATTCGGTGAGAAGAAGTACAAATTGAGGTGTGTCCCGGCAACCTGATTGAGCATGGCTGATGAGAATTGCCGAGCATATTGCCAGTTGATGAACCAGGAGAGACCTGTAAGGAGGAGGATGAAAGCCCAGATAGAGAGGATGGTCCCTCTTCCCACTCGTTGGTGTTTCAGTTGGGCGACTGTAACGCTCAATAGAACGATCATCACGTCGATCGATACGGCAAGGGCGTAAGCGATGCCCCAATAGAAGAGGGGGTCTTGCCCAGCTGTGGCTTGCGGTTCGAAGGCCCGAAAGAAATAGGCCACATGCGGGATCGAGGCCGCCAGAAAGCTGGCAAAGGCAAACCAGAAAAATCCCTTGAGGGCTCTATTGACCCATGACATACGTTGACTCCAATGCTCTTCCTTGTACTTGCTACCGCCTTGTCCATCTGCCTAATACAACGTTTATGTCTGTCAGTGGTCACTCGGTATCCTCAAGGGCACAGACTCTATGCATGCTCGGGACTACCGCTGGCTGGTTCGGTGGGATGACCATGATGGTGGTGATGATGTTCACTATGACTATGGCTATGGCTGTGGCTGTGCTCGCTAATCGCATGTGTAGCTTCTTCGCCTCCGTCAGCCTGAGCTGACCGGTCACGAAGTTCAGGGTACTTTTCTTCCAGCCGCGCTTCTCGCTCGATGCGTTTGCGCCAGTAGCGCAGTGTCTCTGGATCGCCACCATTCGTATCGCCCCAACTAGTAGGCCATGCTGCACGTCCTGGCCCAGGATCGGCTTTACCGCCGATGGCAAAAGACGAAATCAGGCGCCGGGTCTGATCGCTGCCGCAAGCGGAGCATTGTGTCTGTCCAGCTGCATCAGTGGAGTGTAAAAACAGGTGTGAGAAGACCTCGCCGCATTCCAGGCAGCGGTACTCATAGATGGGCATTGCGCTTACCTCTTCTGTTTTATCTAGAGCAGCCTCCAGAGGGCGACCATAAGGGATCGCCCTCTGCGGACTTACCAGTATTCAAAACTATTGTTGATGATTTGCCGCAGTTCTTCCGCGCCGACATCTCGCGGACAGTTGACGAGCAGGCGCTGCTGTTTGAGCGTGCCGTCAATCAGCGCTGGTACGTCTGCCTCCCCGTAACCCAGGGCGGCCAGGCCATTCTCGATGCCAGTATCGCGCATCATTGAGAGTAGTGTGTTTGGAAGTACCTCAGGCATCGCAGCCGAGGACAGCCCGTTCACGTCACCTCCCAACAGTTGCGCCGCACGCAGGTGACGTTCGGGACTGACAGGATATGTCCAGCGGAACGTGGGCGGAGCAGTGATGACGACTGAAAGGCCGTGTGGGACAATCGGCTCCTCTCTCGGGTAGTCCGGGGGTGTAAAGTTCTTCACCAGGCCCGCAATAGGATAGGCGATCGAGTGCGGTACGTGGACACCAGCGTTGCCAAAACCTATACCGGCAAAGGTTGCTGCAAGTGCCATGTGCGTCCGCGCCTCCACATCCATGCCGTTGAGCACAGCCCGGCGGAAATAGCGACCCAGGTATTCCAGCGCCTTCTCGCACCACATATCACTGATGGGGTTACTTCCGACGTAGACCGGACGCTCATCCGGTTTATGCTGAGGACGGGCATTATACGGCCGGCTCGTGTAGGATTCGAGCGCGTGGGTAAGCACATCGAAACCTGGATAGGCCGTCGCCTTCGGTGGAAGCGTGATTGTATTCAGTGGGTCGATGATGGCCAGAGTGGGACGCAAGTAGCGGTGTGAGATGCCAGTCTTCACCTTCAGCGAGAGCACGTCCATAATTGCCATCGCCGTAGTTTCACTACCGGTGCCGGCCGTCGTGGGAATCGCTACCAATGGCTTAAGGGGGCCTGGAACAGGCAGTCCTTTACCGATGGGCTTATTGACGTAGTCCAGCACCGGTGCTGGATAATTTGTGAAGAGGTTCGCAGCCTTCGCAGAATCAATACTACTGCCACCGCCAACGGCAACGAAGCCATCGTAGTCGCGTCCTTGTACAAACGTGGCAATAGCTTCAAACGATTTATCCGTCGGCTCGACATGCACATCATCGAAGATATCGGCGCTCAGGCCGCCTTCCTGGAGGAGTGAGCGCACGCGCTCTGGTAGACCCAGCTTCATGACTCCGCGATCGGTAATGATCAATGGATGTTTTACTCCCAATCGCTTGAGGTCATATGCCACCTCATCGGTGGCGCCAGGCCCGACCTTTACGGGTGTAATCTCCATCGTAAAGACGGTTTCATTGGGGATATCAAGACAGCCCATGTTGTCTTCCTTCTTTCTAGTCGTAGTACGCCTCAGGGGCGAGACGGATCTCCTTGATCTGCTTGGGATCATGCCCGAAGATGATCGTGGCGTCACGCATATTGGCGAAGCTACGGATGCGCTCGACGGAGTTCAACCATCCCAGGCTATCCCAGACAATGGCCGCGCCTACTGGTGGTGGGCCATAGCTCTCACGCATATAGGCGGCATCGGAGGTGAAAATCATCGTGCCAGTGTTGGGTAGGTCGACCATCAGGCACATGGTGCCCCAGGTATGGCCTGGCGCTTCGAACAAACGGACGCCTTCCATAATCTCGGTGTCCTCGGTCAACTGCACCCAGCGCAGCCCATCTACCATATAGTCTTTTTTTATATGGAAACCCTGCACCTCACCTGGGATCGAAATAGCGCCCTGATACTCTTTTTTGTGAACAAGGATCTTGATATCGGTGTTTCTAAATGTCTTGAGATTTCCGGCATGGTCCAGGTGCAGGTGGCTCAGGGCAACGTACTTGAAGTCCGAGGGATCGAGCTTGAGCTGCTTGAGGCGTTCCTCGAAATATTGCTCCGGGGTGACATCTTCATAAGGGAACCAGTTTAGGGCGGCAGCGTTGGTCCAGCGTTGCTGCCAATCGCGGGGACAGGTGGTGTCGAATAACAGGCGACCATCGGGATGGTCTACTACGACGGTATGTGTAGGACATGGCCCCCAGGTTGATGGAGGATTCGGGTTGCTCTTGCTTACCATCCATTCAGCATTTACGAGCAACCACCTATAGTCACACATCATATTGCCATGATGCTGCACGTAGACTTTAATCGCGGGCTTTGCCATTGAGTATGCCTCCTCATTAGATAGCGTCTAGTTCACCAGGGAATGAGTTAACACTACGCAGTTACGACATACCATAACAAGCTACAACGACAACGTTCTACAAGTACGCAGTCCACAAGTTTCTCCCTACAAATGTTGGAGATACTGTAACGCGCCAGAACGACCACAGCCTGTCCCGTCGATCTATTGACGAGCTTTATTGCGTAGCTCCCGGCGCAGAAACTTGCCCGTTACGGTCTTCGGCACTTCGTCAAGGAATTCGATGTGCCGCGGATACTTGTAATTCGCCATGCGCTCCTTGCAAAACTCAATCAACTCCTCCGGTTTGACCTTCCCCTCATAGCCACTTTTGAGAGCTACATAGGCTTTGACTGTTTCACCCCGGTACGCGTCTGCTACGCCTATCACGGCAGCCTCGCGCACAGCCGGGTGTTGGTAGAGAGTATCCTCCACATCACGCGGCCACACCTTGTAGCCAGAAACGATGATCATATCCTTCTTACGGTCTACAATGTAGAACCAACCCTCCTCGTCCATCTTCGCGACATCACCTGTGTAGAGGTAGCCGTCACGAATGGCATTCGCCGTTTCTTCTGGCTTTTGCCAGTAGCCAGCGACAACCTCTGGCCCTTTGGTGATCAGCTCGCCTACCTCGCCAACCGGAAGGTCTTCGCCCGTAGTCACATCAACCACCCGGCAGATCGTGTTCGGAATGGGTACGCCCACCGCTAAGGCACCCGAATCGGGATCGACTGGCGCACGACCACCGAGCGGCGTTGCGTGCGAGGGTGATGTCGTCTCCGTCAGTCCATAGATATTGTGGATATAGGCCCCCGTAATCTCCTGAAAGTTTTCAACAATCGCTGGCGACACAGGCGCACCACCACTGTATATCTTCTTCATTGACGAGAGGTTGCGCATCTTGATGTCTGGATGGTTCAGCAGCGCGATGAAGACCGTGATCGCAGCCACCGTGAAGCTCCCATGCCACTTCTCGGTGAGTCGAAGCATTTCTGCCGGGTCAAAACGGTAGAACATGATGATGGGCATTCCGGTCAGCGCTGCTACAGCGACGTGAGCGATCAGACCGGTGATGTGGAAGAAAGGCGCTACGCCGATCACGATGTCATTTTTGCCAAGCTGCATCCACTCCTTATAGACGGTCGCATTAAAAACGACATTGGCATGCGTGTTCATAGCGCCTTTAGGCAGTCCTGTCGTGCCAGATGTGTAGGTGAGAAAGGCGATATCTGTTGGTGCAAGGCTGGCAAACTCAACCGTTGCTCCATCAAATTTGGAGAGCAACTCGAGCATGTCAAGCGTCTCCGCGAAGCGCTGCTTCTTAGAGGATGCCAGGAGAGCAGGAAGCTCTCCCTTACCCGCATAGTCGAGTTCGCTCGTGGTGATAACGAACTCAACCTTCGTGCTTCCGACCACATTGCGAGCAACCGTTTCATACAGCGACTCAAGGCAAATCAGCCCTTTTGCTCCAGAGTCGTTGAGGTGGTACTCAAGCTCCTTTTGCTTGAACATAGGGTTGCAGAGCACAGCGATAGCCCCTACTTTCCATATCGCATACATGGCGATCAGAAATTGGGGGATGTTCTGCAGGTACAGCGCTACCCTATCACCGTAGGCAACGCCACGCTCCTTGAGCGCAGCAGCCAGGGCAGTACTCTTGCGGTCGAGTTCACCGTACGTTATAGTTTCATCGAAGTAGTACGTCGCGGCCTGCTCGGGCATTGCCTTCACTGTCGCAAGAAACATCTCGAGTCCGTTTGAGAAGTTTGTTGCCAGCTCTGGAGGCACGAAGCTCGAATAGTGCTTGAGCCAGGGACGAGCCATGTAAGCCGCTCTGGCGTTCGCTGCTTGGAAAGCAGAATCGTCCATCATCATAACCTCCTCTCAGTCTCACTTGTGATCGAGCTGACAGCCGAAGCTCTCGTAGATATCGCCTGTCGGCACAAGACATCGTGCAGGCCAGTAAGCTCTAGCCCAGGCACGTCTGCTACTTTAGGAAGCTGATACGAATACTTGTCTTTTAATATCTATAAGCTCTAGAAGAAGCTAGAGAGCATAATTGTTACACAAACAAGATATACCATAGTAATAAATGGATTGTACAGTAGCCGAATTTTATTTGATTTCTATGCCTTTTTACTAAACATTCGATTTTGCAGCTTCCCTGCCATCTATCATTAGATGTCTCCCTTACGAGCTTGCCCGGTGAGCTGAGCAAGGTCGTCGCGGAGCTTGTACAGGTAATCAAGCATATCATAGGCTGCCGATACGCTCAACTCGACGCGTTGGCCAGGATCTTGCTGTGAAGTAATGAGGAAGGCTTGAGAGAGCAACTGAAACTGCCAGTTTCCATCAACTGAGCTCATTACCGGATATTCGCCTGGGTTTTCTCGTGCCTGCTCTGGATCCATGGATTCGCTCCTGGTCATTGTGGCTTGCCATGTGAGTACTCTCCCCTAGCAAGCCCTATATTAGACTCCTTCAAGGTGGTAGCCATCCAATCTCACACTACTCTTTTGGCACGTAACGTAACCCTCTTTCGGATACATACGACTATTACTGATCACCTGCCACAGCAGCCTCTTCCAACCTGAGTGAGAGCAAACGCGCTAATGCTACTTGCAGTGCACGTAAGATGAGAGTAGAATCAGAAGGCAGCAATGGTCCTAATGCTATGAGAACTTGCCAACTTCGATTAAGAGGTTAGTAGGGTATTTATGGATACAAACCTTGTGCAGGATCGGGAAGTATTTCCACAGCAACGGCATACAAAACTCATGCCTGCTGAGAAACTTCGCGCACTGCTGCTAACATGGGAGCTTTACCCAATTCTCTTCATTACCGCATTTTTGCGTCTCTACCGCATCGATACTGCTGTCTATGGTTACGATGAGGCAGTCGTTTATCGTTTAGCACGTGATCTCTTTACGCATGGCCTGTTACCAATCACGAGCAATAGAGCCTCCCTTGGGAATCTCAATCCTCCTCTGGTCGTCTACCTCTTCATGATACCTGCTGCGATCAGTGGGAATCCATTCTGGGCCGAAGTCATGGTGGGATTGTTTAATAGCGCAGCGGTACTTCTGACCTACTTTTTTACGCGGCGCTACTACGGACGCCTGGCTGGTACTACGGCAGCGTTACTGTATGCTACAGCTGTGAAAGCGCTTATCTATAGCCGCACTATTTGGCCGCAAAATCTGTTGCCGCTTTTTACGATCCTCTTGATGTTTTTCCTCTTTAGAGGTGTCATTGAGCGCCGCAAGGGCTGGTTTGTGCCCTCAGTTGCATTGATTGCTATACTCTACCAGTTGCATGGCAGTAGCTTGCTCATGGTTATCCCTTTTGCGTTTGCCGTTGTGTTCGCATATAAAACAATTCGCTGGAATGATATCCTGTTATCTGTGATAGTGGTCCTGCTGCTCTTTGCTCCCTTCCTGTATTGGGAGTACGTAAGTCATTGGTCCGATATCCACATCCTGATATCAGCATCCAAAAGTAGTCCAGGGCAAACTGATACCCAGGCGATCGAGTACTATAGACAGTTCCTTAGTCCTTATGTACACAGCCTGGATGTTTATGACCACTATTTTTCATGGCCGACACATCCAGATTCAATAATGACAAGAGGCATACTTCATTACTTCAAGTTGCCCTTGTTCCTGGAATTTGAAGGTATGTGGCTACTGCTGCATTGCAGCCTCTTCGCGGCAGTGATGCTGGTATTGATCCCCCAACGTAAAGCGCAACCGGAAGAAGAGAGCACAAGCACAGTTCGTCAAAAAAACATGCTGTTTGGCTGGTGGTCTGAATTGTATGCCACGCCTTCTCGACAGGGGCTGATCTTGCTTCTTAGTTGGCAATCCGCACTTCTGACGCTCTTGCGGCATTCAATTACCCTTTTTCCGCACTACTTTATTATTTTCTTGCCGGGACAATTTATTCTCATCGCGATCTTCACCAGCAAAGTTGTCGAGTTTTTCCGCTCCTATCGACCCGATTGTGAGAAGGCTGTACGTTATGGCGCATATATTCTTGTTATCCTGATTACTATGGCCCAATTGATCGGCAGCACGGGTTCGTTGATTGATACTGTGAACGATCACTTTAAACCTGGTCCTGACCCATGGTGGCCCGGCTACAATGACCTGTCTTCAGTACAACACCTGCTTACGCAGGCTGATCAACTGGCGCAGGCACGGCACATTCATCGCATTTATATTCCAGTTACCTACACCACCGCGAACCCCATTCGCGAGTTGGCAGAGGGAATGAAAACCCCCGTCACCACCTTTGATACTCACTACTGTATGGTACTACCAGATCCAGGCGCGGGCCCGGCTATTTTCATTAGCGACACCGCTAATACTGTAGTGAACCGCTTGCTCGCACGTTATACAAATGCGGTACTGATTTCTCAAGTAAAACACCTGGACAATCCCTCATTCACCCTCTACGTGCTGACGGCAAGACCTCAAGTATCACCTGCACCCCGTTCGTTTACAAGCGACCTGCAACTTCTTGAACAACGAGCCTTTACCATTCCCTTACCTGCTTCAAATCAGCAGTGGCTTGTGACACATTGGAGGCTGGCGAACTCTACCACCCCAATGCCACTCACAACCAATAACTTTCAATTACAAATACAGTCTGAAGGAACAAATAAGTCAAACGATAGTTTTAATTTTACCTGTGCAACCACAGCCTCGAGGGCAGGTGACCAGATCATGCTGTACCAGGTGAGGGATCAGAGCAAGATACCCACATCCATTCGCGTTCAAGCATCATCCTACACATCGAGTCCGGCCAATTATTTTCTTGGACCGTTAACATTGACAACGTTTAATATCGTTGATACACCGCATAAAATGCTCAAGACAGCGGAGGGCGAGAATAGTATTACGCTTCCCGTCTCGTGAAGTGTAGAGGTGCAATGGCATAGCGCGCCCATTAACAAGGCGTCACTCCTCCTGCACTTTACTCGACTATGCAGGAGATACTTCTTCTTGAGGTGTCTGTGCTCTTTGCAATGTCACCAGCGTCACATCATCCTCTTGCTCCCATGCTTCTCCGGTAAAGCCTTTCAGTTCGTTCAGCAAGTAGTCGATGAGCGATGCCCAATCAGCATGCTCTGCGAGCAATGTCTTCAGGCGAGGAAAGCCGAACATTTCACGCCCGGGGTTATGCGCCTCCACCAGGCCATCACTATAGAACAGGATATATTCACCCGGAGCCAGTATCACTTCTTGTTCCTCGTAGACCATTGCCGGCATCAATCCGAGCGGCATGCCCCGCGCGTGTAATTCGCGCACCTCATCGGCCTGTCGTCTAAACGGTAAATCCTGCCCGGCATTGGCGTAGCACAGCCGACCGCTGGCTGGATCAAGTATGGCATAGAAACAGGTGACAAACATTCTTGACGGTGTCTCAGCGTAGAGAAGATCGTTGACCCGCGCCAGGGCCTCGCCGGGTGAGTCCGTCGCCTGGGCTGCGGTGCGGAGCATCGTACAGGTGGTCGCCATGATCAGCGCTGCCGGTATCCCTTTATCGGTGACATCGCCAATAACTATCCCCAACCGCCCATCTTCAAACGGAATGAAATCATAGAGATCACCACCGACCTCCCGTGCAGGTCGATAGAACGGCATGAGCTGCCATCCTGGAAGCGTTGGCACATCTTTAGGCAGCAGCGCTCGCTGAATATATTGGGCCGTTTGCAATTCCTGTTCGAAGCGGGCACGTTCCTCAAGGCGCGCATGTTGCTCGGTGAGTCGTTGTTTCTCCTCTATACTCGCAATCATTTGTTCCGCCATCTGATTGAATTGCCTCTCCAACTGCCCGATTTCATCCCGCCTGGTGACCGGAACTCGCTGCGAATAGTCACCGTTGGCAAATTCCGCTGTGGCACCCACAAGACGGTGAATACGTCGTACTATGTTACGGGAGGTCAGCACGCCAAAGAGCGCGCCAAAAGGAAGCAGGAGGAGCAACCAGGCCGGCGCGCTCCTGGCCCAAATTCCCACAAACGATGTGAGGATGTCACCTGATATCCCCGTTGGCATCTGGACATAGACCGCTCCAACAGGTTGCTTCGACTTGTTCAAGACAGGTTCCACGGTAGAAACAACGTGAACTGGCGAAGTGTCATCCACCGTGCTTCCAGCTCTACCCGTCAGGGCGCTGGAAATGAGATTTGCCTGCCGCGGCAGCAGGTGAGCAACAGCTGTTGAGATCGGGTAACGCGCCGGGTAAGAACTGGCGAGCACGCGACCGTTTGGCGCAATGAGCAGCGCAAACGCCTCTGCCTGGGAAGAAGCAGGGTGGGATATGTAAGAGACGCCATCTGAGATGATGGGGATCCTTTGTGAGGAATCGTCTCCAGGCAAGGCGATGGAAGAGGGTACACCTGGCTGAAACGTTGAGCGAGGGTCAAGAGTAGTCCCTCCAGCATTGACAGCCGCCTGGAGCGCATAGGCATGCGCAGTTTGTCTGGCCGTGTTCGAGACAACATCGTCTACGGCAGGAGAGGTCAGAATGAGGGAAATGACCAGGCCGATCAGGAATTCCAGCAGCAGCACAATGACGACCGTCACTACCAGGTACGATATGGTCATGCGAAATTGCAATTTTGACCACATCCTCAAGCCTTCCTGCCGGCCCCGGCGCCCCGAAGCCTTCCCCACTCTCGCTTGACTCTTCATGATAACCTTTCCCTTGTTCCGTTTTTCTCTATAGTAGTATTATATAATTCTCGCCTCTTTTGTGACGACTCCCAACTGCAGCAGAGTTCAGAAAGATCTATTACTATACAAGCAGTACATCATTTTAAGAACAGAAAAACCTCCCCTTTCGCTTGCTGCTCAACCCGCGTTTCGAAGAACTGGCGATAATGGCCACATTTGTAGGGATTATACCATAGCTTGTTTCATGGACAGTAAAAAAAGCCTGGTAGCATCGTGCTACCAGGCTCCTGGGTCACTTGCGAGAGAGCAACACTACCTGCTCATCCGATGTAGGCAGGGATTAAATCCATTCATGCTCATTCTCACAATGGTGAAGACCCGCATGCCCCGCCGAATAAGCGCAGGACTGCTGACAAGTAGGACACTTAGCAGGGCACATTTCAGCAGCAAACGCATCCTGAACAATGCCGCCGGGGTCCTTGTCTTCTTCAACGGAACGACTAACGATGATGGTGTTTGCTTCGTTTGGCATCGCATAGCCTCCTTTCAGCACGCTGCTTCCTTGCTAGCGTACAGATATACCCGAAACCTCAGATACGAGGTGAGTGAAGATGAACACCTCCAATTGCTCAGTGGTGAAGGTATTCTACATAATAAAGTACCGAGAAAACGTAAGAAATGCAACAAGACAAACTATGTTTAGTTCAGACACTCTCTACAACCGTGGAAAACCCACGTAGAATGTAACGAGGAGGGTTCTTTCCAGAGAGCTTGCTCTCCCCATATCTGGAGTTTTTCAACAAGTTGATCTCATGTGTGAATGGCGCAAAGCAAGTAAACCGCGCCATTCTAAATACAAGGGGAGAGGTTCAAGAGGTCACTGTAGCTCTTGTTTGCTGAAGCGGTTCTCGCTCATTCGGAGATAGTTCCTGATCATTTGATGGTGGTCTACTACCATTTGGTGGTGGTCTCGTAATGCTGTGTGATAGTTTTGCCAGGCTTGTTCTTTCCCTTGCCCACTTTGCAGACTGTCCTTCACCTCTTCATACAGGGCTTTCACCATTTGGTGATGCTCCATCATGGCTCGGTGATGGTTCATCAAGGTTTCACGCTGCTCCAGCAAGATTTGATACTGGTCCTGTAGAGCTTGATATGAGTTCGACCGCCATACGTCCCTCGACAGAGAACGGCGGGGCTGTTCAAGATGGTTCAACGTTTCGTTCATGGCTTCGCATCCTCTTCCCTGCTGAAAAAGAAACCTGTTCCAACTAGTTTGTTATGGTTCATGCAGGTTATACAGAGCACGAAATCACGTTGAGGGAAGTTTCACCAAACACTCTGTTCACCTTGTATCATAAGTCTGCTTGTAATACCCATAGGTACTAATTGCTTGATCTCAACAATGGAACAATCTAATCTGGGGTATCAAAAGATAATCTGTACCAATAGACGCTAAGGAAAGGAAGGATTTTATGGTTACACTGAACGATGCAAGAAGAGTCATTGCTGCTGCCGAGAAACAGGCAGAGGAAATTGGTCAACCTATGAACATAGCAGTGGTCGATGAAGGAGGGAACCTGGTTGCTCACGTCCGGATGGACGGAGCTTGGATCGGCAGTATTGATATTTCCATCAACAAGGCCTTTACCTCACGTGCCTTCGATATTGCCACGAAGGACCTGGCAGCACATTCCCAATCCGGTGGGCAGTTTTTCGGGATTCATGTGTCCAACCATGGTCGAGTCATGATCTTTGCAGGAGGCGTCCCGCTCAAACGCGATGGGAAAGTGGTTGGGGGTATAGGTGTGAGCGGCGGTTCGGGCGAGCAGGATCAGGCAGTAGCAGAAGCAGGAGCAGCAGCATTCTCCTAATATGGGCCAAGATCACAGGTACGCTACACGCATTGCCAGTTGCGGCGAGAGCCAGAATGGGGTAGATAGGCTGGGATGTTTGAAAATGGCAATACCTCGGGCTTGAGGCGAATACCTAGCATGTTATGCATGAAGGCATGACGCTGCTGGATTCGCCCCCAGGCATCCGGGTACTTCTGCTCAAACTGTCATACGCGGCACCGGTGATGACGGCCTCGCCATGTGGTCGGCTAGCGATAATGTGCCGGCAACTGGTGATAGCAATGATAGTTTCGATCACGACACGGTGCAGTCACCCTACCTGGCTAACGGCATCGCCATTTATGGCGGCAATGGAAACAGCGTCACCAACGATGTGGTCATCGGCTCGCAGTACCGGGGCGGCGGCATTATGCTGGATTACGAGGATTTTGGCAACATTACGGTGCCCTTTGCTGGCACAACGACGATCTCGGAAGACACAATCCAATATACCGCTGGTGTTGGGAACCAGGGCGTCCAGCAATTTGGCGCGCTCATGTTCTGGGCATATAGTGGCTCCATCAATGCTCCCTTCACCGTCTCGAGCGATGAGATCGATAACAGTCAATATGCAGCGATTTCCTTTGATGGTGGCAACCCTATTAGCAACGTTGCTATGAACGGCGTGAAGATCAGTGGCGCTGAGTTCGCGTTTTCAAATAAGGTGAGTACATTACGGGGTCAGCCAGCAATGTGACAGCCAGTGGCCTGACTGTGGGTGGTATGGAGAGCTGTGAGAGTCCGGGATCATGGAATGTGACCATGGGTTCAGGCAACTCTGGCTGGAGTCCCACGCCACAAACCTGCGGTTTCCGTCCTGAACGCCGTCACCAGCCTGCTCCCGGGAGCAGGCTGGTGACGGCGTTCAACGCGGGTGGGGCGGCTTCAGGCAACTTTGTGGCGAATGCAGAAGCAATTCTCGGTTGCGGCCAATAGCAGCGGCAAGATCGTGATTGCCTTTACCCAGGGCGGTGCGGATAATCCGTTTATCAGCGGCATCGAGCTATATGCCCACTACAGGCAGGGGAGGTGGCGTGACACCCTGATTATGCCTCTCAGAAAAGGATATGAATTCCCTAAAGTCACAGAAAGGACCTTGGCTTTCCGGGAACGGTTTGGCCTCCGTTTGTCATGCCTTGCGGATACTCAAGAACCAATACACGAGTCCGAGGACGAGCAGTGCAATACCAGGGAACCAGAGTGAAAGGATAAAAGGAGCAATCACACGGGCTATTCCTGTTGGCGGATATTGGATGAGACCCACCAGGAAGGCAAAAATGGCTGGAGTCAACGCCCCTGCCTGGATGTAGCCCTTGCGAGCCATGAGAGCGATGCCTAAGAGGGCGAGGCTGATAGCAATAATTAGGAGGGCGTTATCAAACGGGATAAGCCGGAAGTACGTTGCACCAACGAAGGTGTAGAACAGGCCTGCGATCACTATATGGTACGAGGTATCTTTTGGTCAGTTTCGCACTGACAGGCAAAAAGTGATATGATTTACCTGCTGGCGCACAGCGGAAACATTACTATGCTGACTTTTTGTCAGGCGCTATTTGAAATAGATCTTTGATGTTGCGAACAAGGAGATCTCATGGACAATCAGATAGATTTATCTGCACATACCATTTCTTCATCCGATACAACTACATCTGCGTCAGTGACATCTCATCTGCCTCTACCACGCCAGAAAAAAGATGTCGATTATGTCTTTTTCGAATTAACACGCAGCATTTGTCCGCAGTGTCGTCGGGTCATCGACGCGCATATTCTCTTACGTGACAATAAAGTCTATATGCGGAAGCGCTGCCCTGAGCATGGTCCGTTTGAAGGACTGGTCTACGGTGATGCTCAGGCTTATATCTCTGCTGCACGTTTTAACAAGCCTGGCACCATACCGCTAGCCTACTCCACGCCAATACAACACGGGTGTCCTCACGATTGTGGCCTTTGCCCTGATCATCAGCAGCATGCATGTCTTGGTATCATTGAGGTGAATAGTGCCTGTAACATGGATTGTCCGCTCTGCTTTGCCAATGCTGGTGCGGGCTTCAACCTGACGCTAGAAGAGGTGGAGGGTATTCTGGATCACCTGGTAGAAACGGAGGGTAATCCGGAGGTGGTCCAGTTCTCTGGAGGGGAACCATCCATTCATCCACAGATCATCGAGATGTTGAAGGCGGCGAAAAAGCGCAACATCAGGCATGTGATGCTCAACACTAACGGCAAACGCATTGCTGATGATGATGCGTTCCTGCGACAATTAAGTGAGTTGCGCCCATCGATTTATTTTCAGTTTGATGGTTTTGAAGCTAAAACCTATCGCATGCTCCGTGGCGAACCAGATATTTTGTCGCAGAAACTGCGGGCGTTGGATCGTCTGGCAGAGATTGGGGCGCATGTCGTACTGGTCCCAGCGGTTGATCGCTTCGTCAACCTGCACGAAGTGGGTGCCATTGTTTCGTTCGGTATGCAGCACCCGGCGGTACGTGGGGTCAATTTCCAGCCAGCATTCCAGGCGGGTCGTCATGGGGAAAGCGATCCCATGCAGCGCCTGACCATACCCGATATCCTCATAGCCCTGGAAAAGCAGACCAGCGATACGCTGAAGGTTGCCGACTTCGTGCCGGTGCCATGCTGCTTCCCCACCTGTAACTCGGTCACCTATGTGCTTAACGATGGTGATACCGTCTTGCCGCTGACACGGGTAGTCAATGTTGAGGATTATCTGGATTACATCACGAATCGTGCGGTGCCCGATCTTTCAGAAGAGATCAAGGCTGCACTAGAAGGTCTCTGGTCATCCTCCGCCGTCCCTGGTTCTGACAAGGCCGCGCAGCAATTCAGCCTCTCATGCGCTGCTTGTGGTCTCCCTGATGGATTGGACCTGGAGGCATTTGCTAAAAATATCTTCATGATCATGTTGCAAGATTTCATGGACCCCTGGACATTCAATCAGAAGAACCTGATGAAGTGCTGCAAGGAGATCCTGTTACCCGATGGCAAACAGATTCCATTCTGCGCCTACAACAATGTGGGCTACCGTGAGCAGGCACGCCTCCAGTTGCAAGCGCGTGAGCGAGAGCGCAACCAGGCCAGGCGTATGGGCGTTCCCTATACGCCAGAGCCATTGACGTTTTCATTTACGCAGAAGTAACATGAGAGACTCACGAGCAGAATCCTGATGACAATAAGGAGCAAGGTTGATGGATGCACAGCACGAGATACAGGTCGAGTCCGATGCCGTAGAGATCAAGACCTGCTGCGCAGCCGCCTACCAGAGCAATGTCGCGCGGCTTTTGCTCGGTGACTCGTTTCACCCCGGTGGTCTCAAACTGACCGAACATCTTGGCACGTTACTCTATCTCGGGCCGCAGCAGCGGGTTCTGGATGTCGCAGCGGGACAGGGAAGGAGTGCCATCGCGCTTGCACAACGTTTTGGCTGTCAGGTGCTGGGCATTGAGTACGGCACTGAAGCAGTCAAGAAGGCCACAGAGACAGCAACAGAGGTGGGCGTCACCCATCTTGTGACCTTCCAACAGGGGGATGCTGAACGTCTTCCAGTCTCCGATGGCACCTTTGATGCCGTCATCTGTGAATGCGCTTTCTGCACATTCCCTGACAAGGCGACGGCGGCATCAGAGTTCCTTCGTGTGTTGAAACCGGGTGGACAAGTTGGATTGAGCGACCTGACACGCACTGGAGATGTACCAGCAGTGTTACAAGGATTGCTTGCCTGGATCGCCTGTATCGCGGATGCACAACCTGTGAGTAGCTATACACGCTATCTGACAGAGGCAGGGTTGACAATTGATCTGATCGAAGGACACGATGAAGCCTTACGCGAGATGGTGCAGCAGATTCGTGGGAAATTGCTTGGAGCAGAACTGCTCATAGGACTCAAGAAGCTCGACCTTCCAGGTTCGCTTGACTTCGAGCAGGCAAAAGCACTGGCGAAGGCGGCAGCCACTGCTATCCAGATGAGCAAATTCGGCTATGTCGTGATCATAGCAAGCAAGATGAACTAAAAACATGTCCCGATGGTCACAGTAAGATCCCTGGTGAGTCAATGCGGGGTATGCTTGCTTCCAAGCGCGTTCGGGCTCATCTGCTGCTCCGAGTTGAGGGCCACTGCCATGACGCTGCTCATCACGCTTTCATGACGCTTCCTCCTTATTCTCGTATCAGAGAGGGCGAGGCGCCTCAGCTGGGCGGTGGCCTCACACCCTGCCGGCAGAGCTTTTGCGTGAGGAAGCGCAATGTCTGACACAGACATGGAAGCGGATGAACATTCGCTATTTTCAGGCGAAATGCTCTCTATAAAGAAAGGAAAAGCAGCTTTGAAAGAATCACAAGAGTCCGGAGGGATAGCAACTGCGGCAAAAGAACTGCCTCTACCACAGGGTATCGGCATGGCTGTTGCCTTTGACTGGGGACTGACCGTACAATTGTTGTTAATTATTCATCATTGCATGGCCCCTTGCCTGCATCCCGGCGCTTTTGGGTGAGATGATACGGCGTGGCCGCAATTGGGCGCTCAGGATACAGATTGTTGCCAATGTGCTGCTCTCACTGGTCGGTATATTCTCACTCGTCAAGGTGTATCGGGGCGTCAGAGCGGGAAACTTCTGGCCGCTCGTCACAGAGGTCATTCTGGTCATCATTTCGCCCTTGATAGTCTGGCGCTTGAGTCGTCCGGCGACTGCTCGCTGGTTTAAGACGGCCACTGTTGCAGAGGCACGCCAACGTCACGGTGGCATGTGGGTATGGTTCATCGCGCTGTGGGCCACTGTTGGCGGTGTGTTGCAGACTGTTGCTGCCATGATGAGATAGACCAGGCAGGATTGTTAAGGGGAAAAGAGCATTCACCAGTATTGAAAAAACGACGATGATAGGTTAAAATGTGTGCATGGAGCATACGTATTCGCCAAAACACTTCGGGAAACTGATCGGAAAATCCGTCAACACCTTGCAAAAATGGGATCGCAAGGGCATCCTGCCTGCTTTCCGGAGTCCGACGAATCGCCGCTACTACACCCATGAACAATACTTGCAGTATCGCGGGTTGATTTCCTCCGAGCAAGGGAAAGTCATTGCGTACGCACGTGTGTCCTCCCCTTCTCACAAGAAAGATCTTGCTCTCCAGAAGGAAGCGCTTCGTGCTTATTGCCTGGAGCATGGGGTCAAGGTTGATGAGTGGGTGGAAGATAGCGGGTCGGCGCTCAACTACAAACGTCAAGGCTTTAACCAGATCATTGAGCAAATCGAACTCGGTCAAGTCAAACGGCTGGTGATTGGCTACCACGACCGCCTGGTGCGCTTTGGCTATGACTGGTTTGAAGCGTTCTGTCAGCGTCATGGAACCGAGATTCTCGTGATGAATGCGGAGTCCTTCTCCCCCGAAGAAGAACTGGTCAGGGATTTGCTTGCCATTGTCACTGAGTTCTCCGCTCGCTTACACGGCTTGCGCTCACACCGAAACGCGATCCGAGCAGCTGCTCTGGGAAAGGAGGTCAAGGATGATCAAGGCGCACAAAATTCGCTTGCATCCCACCCCTGAGCAGGCCGTGTATTTTGCCAAAGCTGCTGGAACCGCACGCTTTGTGTGGAATTGGGCACTAGCCGAATGGAAGCGGCACTATGAAGCAGGCGAGAAACCCACAGCATTCAAGCTCAAGAAGCAATTTAATGCAATCCGGCGGGAGCAATTTCCCTGGACCTGGGAGGTGACCAAGAATGCTTCTGACCAGCCGTTTCTGGACTTGGGAAAGGCATTTACCGCCTTCTTTGAAGGCAAGGCCCGCCACCCTTGCTTCAAGAGCAAGAAGAGAAGCAAGCCAAGCTTTTATCTCGCCAACGATCAATTCGAACTTGGCGATCATCGCATCTGGATACCCAAATTGGGATGGGTCAATATGGCAGAGAACCTGCGCTTCAAAGGCAAGGTGACAGGCGCACGCATCACCAACACGGCGGATTGGTGGTTTGTGAGTCTTACGGTGGAACTGCTCGATGAACTCCCAGAGCCAAGGAAAGCAGCAGTAGGTATCGATGTGGGCCTGAACCGGCTGGCAACCTTGAGTACCGCAGAGGAATACGAGAACCAAGCATTTCTCAAAGCGGCGCTTCGCAAGCTGCGTCAGGCCAACAAACGACTCCACCGAAGAAAGCCAGGATCGAAGAATCGCGAAAAAGCGCGCAAACAGGTGGCACGACTGCACTATCGTATCACCAGTCTGCGCGATGATGTCCTGCACAAGCTGACCACGAGGGTCGCTTCCTGCTATGGGATCGTTGGCATTGAAGACCTCAACCTCAAAGGGCTGCTCAAGAATCGGCACTTGGCTCGCTCGCTCTCTGATGCGGCGTTAGGCAAACTGCTCACGCTGCTCACAGGTAAAGTAGAGCAGCGGGGGGGACAGGTGATCAAGGTGGGACGCTTCTTCCCATCGAGTAAGACCTGCCACTGCTGCGGGTGGAAGTGGGAAGACATGCAGTTGTCGGATCGCATCTTTCTCTGCCAAAATCCGAACTGTGCCTATCATCTTTTCCCACAGGATCGTGACCACAACGCCGCTTTGTGCATCCTTGGGGAAGCCCTGCGCTTGATCGGGCTGATAGATCAGGCCGTCGACGATATTGGCTCAGGCGACGACGTTAACTTGGCTGCGGACGCGGGGTAAGACCAAAGAGGCACTTCGCCTTCAGGCACCTACGGATGAACCAGCAACAACGAAAGCTGTGGTAGAGCTATGCTTGCAGATGTTTTACTACATTGATCGGAGCAGGAAGAGCTGTATGATTCGGATGAACTACGATTTGACGATTCTTGGCGGTGGGTCTGGAGGACTGACGGCAGCACGGATCGCTGCCGCACTTGGAGCAAGTGTCTTACTCATCGACAAGGAGAGTTTAGGAGGAGATTGTTTGCACTATGGCTGTGTACCAAGTAAAAGCCTGATTCACGTTGCACGGATAGTACATGAGGCCAAGGATGCAGCTCGTTTTGGCCTGATGCCAGCCAATCTGGGCGTTGACATGGCAAAGGTGACCGACTATGTGCAGGGCGTCATCAGCCGAGTAGGTGAAGCTGAGAAAATTTATACAGAAGGTGTCACCGTTAAATTCGGCAAAGTATCCTTTAACTCTCCAACCGAATTGAGCCTGAATGGTGAGATCTTCACGAGCCGCAACACCTTGATTGCAACTGGTTCGCACCCAGCTACGCCTAAAGTCGAGTGCCTGAGAGAGGTAGGTTTCTGGACGAACGAAGATGTGTTTGACCTGATGAACCTGCCAGCTTCACTTATCGTTGTTGGTGGTGGTCCGATTGGTGTGGAGCTAGGTCAGGCATTTGCACGCCTGGGAACGAAAGTCACGCTCGTCCAGGGGCCGGATCGCATTCTGCCCAAAGAAGACCCAGAAGTTTCAGCGACCGTGACGAATGTCCTGAAGGACGAAGGCATTGAGATCGTCACCACTGCCCGTTTCGTCCAAGCCAGCCGCCATGGCGACAAAAAAGTAGTCATGGCCAAGCAAGGCGAATCGATGCTCACCTTTGAGGCCGATGAAATTTTGTCAGCTCTTGGTCGCCAGCCAAACGTCGAAGGATTGAATCTCGAAGCTGCGGGTATCAAATACGATAACAAGGGAATCAAGGTAGATGATTATCTTCAAACTTCCGCCTCCAATGTTCTTGCAATAGGTGACGTGATCGGCGGCTACCTCTTCACCCACGTGGCGGTATACCAGGCCGGTGTGGCCGTGCGCAACGCGCTCGTCCCAATCGGAAAGAAGAAAGTAGATTACCGTGTTGTCCCCTGGTGTACCTTCACCGACCCCGAAGCAGCCCGTGTCGGCCTGACTCCTGACGAGGCCGAAAAGAAGTACAAACAGGTTCGCATCGTGAAGCTGCCCTGCGCTGATATCGACCGTGCGCAGACAGAGGGGCAAACCGTCGGATTTATCAAGTTGGTGCTCACCAGCAAGAAGGACGAGATTGTAGGGGCGCATATGGTAGGTGCGCGTGCCGGTGAGATGTTGGGCGAGATGGCACTTGCCGTGCAGAACAATCTGACGTTGAATGATATTCTCTCAACGATTCATGCCTATCCCACAATGAATACAGGTATTCAGCAGGCTAGCTTTGAGGCCTACCTCGAGAGTACTGCTGCTGCCAATAATCGCAGGATTGTGCGTACAGTGTTGAGCTTGCGCAGGTAGGATAATTTACCGGAACCGCTACTTTTCAAAATGGTTTGATCGATTGCAAATACCTCTGCTCTAGCAGCGTCCCTGCACGCAGTGCCAAAGCTTCTGCAGATGGAACTTTGAGGAGGGAAAGGCAGCTATGCCAAGAGATATTGCTGCGACCAGGCTGATTGAGGTGTTCTGGCGCCAGGAGGACGCCCTCGCGGTGATCTGGGAGATTCAAAATATCGAGAAGACCGAAGTGAAAGCCGATGCGGTCCAGGTCAACAAGCAGACCGAACACACAGGAACCTATAAGGTACGCGGTCATTTCGCCGGTATTCCTTGGCACAACGAATTTGCCTATGTCTTACACGAGCAGGGATTTCATAGCACTGAAGCTCATCCCCCCGCGTCAGGTGCCCGCATTCAAGGAGGGTTTGTGGCAGTGGCCACTGGAGAGCAGAGTTGCACGATCCTCCACTACGAACAGTATGTCTTGCCACAATGGGCTGTGCCGTTGAAACCCTTGATCGTGTGGTATCTCCAATGGAGCATGCAAAAAGAACTGCATGACCTGCGAGCCATCATCCTTGAACGAGCCGCCAAAGACATGACACAAAGCAAAGTTTTAGAACAAACATCCACACTGGTGCCAAAGAGTGGTTCACCAGGGTAAAGAACCGTTTACGTGCCCAGGAGTACCATGCCGCTTTACAGAGCAGATTCCACTCCCTTTCCTCTCTTTAACTCATCAATAATCTCCTTTTCTACGAATAAGTTGACAATACCACCAGGATCTATAAAGGAACCTGGAGCACTTGCTTTATGGCATGAGACATTGAGAGAATTGGGAGTGGAGAGTAAGGAACCTCAGGAGCTTTTCCTATCAAATTTCGGAAGCATAAAATTGCAGAAAAAATTGGAAGCATAACCCTGCAGTTACTGCAAATTTATGCTCCCAATTACACTACAGGCCGTTTGAGACGCTCTAAAATGCCGAAGGGGGGAACCTCCTCGCCCTGTTCGTGTTTGTCCGCAGTCGTTCGCCTTGTCTATCGGCACATTTCATTTTGTTCACTGTGTATCAGGGAAAACAATGCAATGCTCTCGGCTTTGCTGTCAACTTTGCTGTCAAGGGGAATAGCTCATCAGTGAAAAATGTTTTGCTGTCAGATTTTGCGTGAATTTGACAGCAATTCGATGGTCGGATTTGACCGAACCTTTTCATGACGATATCTCTATGCGTTCGATATGCTTCCTTGGCCCTTTGAATGTGCATGGTGTACCTCAGAGTTCCGCCATCACTCGCAGGTTTTGATGTCGCATTTAATATGGTCACGGTAACTCTGTCAAGATACCGCTGTGGCGTATGAATATCCCGTTGGGTTCAGTGACGTTGGTATGAACGATGCCGTTTTCGAAATCCTGGACGTGGACCACCGTCGTCTTGTCCGCTTCCTGCCAACTGACCAAGAAGACGCCTGACATGATGGGCGTGACCGCAATGTGCATGGTCTCAGAGTAGCCCTTCATGGGACCCGCAACGGTCGTGAGCGTCATCTCTGTCTCGGATGCGAAGTGGAGATGGAAGACCCAACTGCCGAAATGCGCTTCGCATACGTGGCCGACAGCGGGAAAGTGAGTCGTGGACATGGCCTCCTCCTGTTCGTCACTTCCTTTCTATGTCTCTGTTGTGGTGCTTTTTCTGCTCTATTGTTCATGAACGTCTTTCCTGTGATTGTGGTGTCTTTCGGCGTTGCTACAGGCGTTACTACATATTTATCTTTGCTTTGTATGGTGGCACTCGTTGCTACATCTTCTCGATGGTGCGTTGCTACACCAAAGCGACCCTCAAAAAGCAAAGGTATAACCCTGTTTGTTTATGATCCTTAACACCTGGACCAAAAAGTCCTCTGCATCAAGGCCATGTTCCAGATCAGTTTTTCAGATTGTTCCTCAAGACCTGGGTCAGTTGTGACTTATGAGGGCTACCCCTCGTGTTCTCTTCCAGATCAGGCACAGATGGGATGTACTGAGAGGCACCGCGAGCGCGAGATGGCAGATGCTCGATACAGTCACCGCAACTTTTTCAACGTGCCGCTGCGGCGTATGAATGCCCCAATACGTTCAGTGATGTGGGTATGAACGATGCCGTTTTCGAAATCCTGGACATGGACCACCGTCGTCTTGTCCGCTTCCTGCCAACAGATCAGGAAGACACCTGGCCGGATTGGCGTGACCGCAATCTGAACGGTCTCAGAGGTCCCCTCGAAGGGGCCCTCGGCGGTCGTGAGCGTCATCGCCGTCTCAGATGCGAAGTGGAGATGGTGGACCCAACTCCCGAAATTTGCTTCATACACGTGGCCGACAGCTGGAAAGTGTGGAGTGGACATGGGCTCCTCCTTTTTGCTCCTCCCTTTGAGAAGGCGCAGAAACTACCCCTGCTATGAAGATCACAACGCGAAGCGCCAACCTTGCGGGGATATCCTCACCCCTCATGTTTGTCATTCTCCCCACATGTGTGTTCTTACCCAATAGTGTTCTCAATAGACTCCGGCACTGGTTTGTTCATCGCCTTGAGATAGATGGTAACCTTGCCAAAGAAAATCAAGAGCGCTTCTCCATAGTGATCGACTTGCCGTTCAACTGTCGAGTTAAATCCGCTTCGATCAACAAGCTTGGTCAAATCCTCATTCGAGAAAGCAGAGACCGTGTCTTGCATCTCGTCGTCCAGGGTTTGATACCACGCCTTGAGACGAGTGATATCGCTCTCCAACCCTGCTTCCGTGTTGTGATAGGACCAATCTTGCCGACCGGTTTTCAACGACTGAATGTACGAATGCTCGAGGTCTCCCATCTTGCGCAACAGCGCGCCCAAGGTGATATTCTGTCCGCCAGGGCTGAACGCGAGATCAGCATTGCTGAGGATGTCGAGCAATTGCAAGCGCATCCCACGCACTTCCTCAAGCCACGGCCATTTCTCTTGCATGGAACGTTTCATCTGATTCTCTTCCGTAGAGAGTCCTCTTGACTCATATCTCCCACAAAACTTAGATATAATATAGGTATAGTTACCGTTATTTGTCAACTGTTATAAACCCTTTCCTCCGATGCCATCTCGATTTTTGTGTAATGATGTGCAGCGAGAAGGCGTTAAATACAGTCCAGACCTGGCTTCCAGGCTTTTCTGCTATGCAGCATTCCACAACATCTGGTATGGCATCAATAAAAAAACACCCATGTATGTGTTATTCTCTCGTAGAAAGGGAAATGTTTTGTACAGCGAAGCTTTTTTCATTTGCTCAGCAAATGGTAGTTCAAGAGTAGATAGGAGACTTCTACGGTGAAATCCAAAAGTACCAATATCATCCTGGTTAATGACAACAACGAAGTTCTCTTACACCTGAGAGACAATAAACCGACGATATTGTATCCTAATATGTGGGTTCTTCCAGGAGGGTATCTAGAGGAAGGTGAAACTCCTGAACAATGTATTCTCCGTGAGATCAAAGAAGAGCTTAATATAGAGCTCGGAATGGTATCATTCTTTGTTGCAGCCCAACGATCTTACGGTATCGAGTTTACCTTCTGGACAAGAGCTCATTTTCGTATTGAAGATATTACACTTACTGAGGGTCAGGCCATCAGATGGTTTACTCTTGATGAGATAAGAAATACTCAGCTTGGTTATGAAGATAACGCCATCCTTGAAGATTTCTTCAAGAACATTCTCTCACCTGATCGTGCTTAACAACGTACAATCCCTGTCTCTGAATACGTGATGCTCGTGAAAGTAGGATGAGAGCTTTATGTGGCTTAAGAGCGGGAACGAGTAACACTATTTTCTCTTCTGAGAAGCGAGTGATTTTTACTCCTATCTCGATATTCTAGACCCAACGTGCAGGAAAGCTGCATCAATTTGCTCTTTGGAGTATCCTACATCTAAAAGACTGAGTACCACTGCTGCTAATGCTACATTGAACCATCGGTCCCAGGTGCTCACAGCAAATTGGGCAATAGAGTCAGGGTGATGGGGATAAAACAAGAGCCGACGACTTTCCCATTTATCAGAGGGAACGGCAAAACGCCAAAGGTCCTCTATCTCTGCACGTGTTCGTTGTATCTGAATAGTTGAGATTAACGAATACTGGCACGAATCTGGCATGACAGTAAAGGTACTGAAGACGACGTCTTCATCATGTAATGTTACTCCTAATTCTTCTTGGGCACCTCTAAGAGCACAGCGAAAAGGGTCAGGAGCACCTGATTGCCTCGTATCTAGAGGACGAAGCAGATTTTCTCCTACCGAAGTATGCAACCTGCCACCTGCTACAAATGCCTGGGAGCTTCGCTCTGTTAGTAGAAGGTAGCCATCCTTTGTAATGAAATTGAGATTAATACCAAGAAGAGTCGCAAACTCTGGCACGGGATGCTCAGTGATACATGCGGCTTTGGCATATCTTTCGCGGATGGGGTTCCCAATATTCAGGTCGGTTACCATCTGGGTAACGTAATCTGTTGGCCCAAATTTCAAACGGAGAACCGGAACTTCTTTTCCATCGATAATTTCCCGATACCCTGTACTAAACTCCTTTAACTTGTATGTTTGCGAATTATACGGAAGCTTTGTCTCTCCATTTGCCTTTCTCATTTCCAGATCACTCATGAGCGCTTTCTTCATACTTTCAAATTCAGGGGGGAGTTGTACAGTGGCACCATCATAAAAACAATGCATTTCCTTCGGTCCGTAACGACCGCGTGCTAAAATAATCAGGTTGATTGCTAATCCGCCTACACGTAAAATTTCTGGAGAGAAAGCAGTATCATCTTCTATCTTCTCTAAGTTTGATAGCTGTCTCTTTGCTACTTGCACAGCTTCTGGAGCTTCTTTCCTTCCATCTTCCCCATTCTTTCGGTGTCTTTTTCTTAAGCCGAGCTCTTTCTGATCTATCCGACGATGGTAGTGTTCAGAAAAATAGTCACATATTCGTGAGATCGTATATTGATCGAGTGGTTCACCCTGTTCAGCACGTTTGACGGTTTTTGTGCTGAGTCCTGTAGCAACTGCCAAGTCTTCTTGCGTGAAGTCTAGGTCATCACGAGCCAGCTTTAGCGGATGTGTACCGGTTTCACTCATTTCATTCCCTCGGAAGGTAGTTCTACGCTGCACTTTCTGTATGCGCTTACAAGCCGTTGTAGCTCATCTCACGTGACGGGAAAGAGGTCACAGGAAGAGTTGTAGATCAAGACTTTTTACCATTGCTCGTGTTTGTTGCCTTTTGGTATTCGTCAGCTTTACGTTTTGTACGCGGCCCTTTAGGGCCGGGCTTATGTGAGGTTGCCAGGTATTTTTCTAATGAGTCCACGTAGACAAGCCACTCACGTACAAGCTGAAAGCCCTCTAGCTTTCCTTCTCTCAGTAATCTTGCAAGGTAGATGCTGCTTAAACCAGATTGTTTGGCAGCCTGTGATGTCGTGATATATTCGCGGCTGAGGTCAATGTTTTTCTGCATGTTCCCATTCCAATAGCAAAATGAGGTTTGTCTCCATCATTATAACATACGCAAACTCTTGACAAATTAGGTTTGATACAATTATAATATTTGTATCAAACTAAATTATGTTGTTTTGGTTGGAAAAGAGATGGGAAGGCCTCGTGCGGTGCCAGCACACGAGGCCTGTGAGTAACTCTTACGCGCATTCCGACTGAATAACGAGCTGGCTACTCTCTAGCATTGTGCTATAGAGGGCTAGATCTGTCAACAAGGAGGTCTGTTATGCCTTTATTTCGTCTACTATTCTCCGTTAGATACCTTTCTGCATCTGCGCTTCCTGCTTTTTATCGCTTTATTGAACCTCATAACGGTTCAGTTAGGGATGCTTTAGGGGACAGATAGATCAGTCATGAGGGTAGAAAACTGTCCCCTAAACTGACCTGTTGCTTGTCCCTTCTGTCCCCTTTTCAAGCCTAGTCAAAACGTAAAATTGTCTGAGAAGAACAACACGATGGTTGTCATCAGATAAGCAATGGAACGGAGAACTGAGCAATGCAAACAGGTCGATGTGACTGGTGCCAGGAGTATGGGGTTTTAACGCAAGTGGTTAACCGAGATGTGACCGCTTCTCATGACTTTGATCGGGTTTGTTCATCTTGTGCAGATGTCGAGCACTTTGAGCATATCGATGAACTTTTGTGGAATCCCGTCCTTCTTCATTCAACACGTAAGCACGTTATTTCATCTGCTTCTCTGGACATCAGACTCGCTAGCTAAAGGCAGTTAGCGGCACACCTTTACAACTGAAGAGCGCCTACAGGTGACAGATGTAGGCATGATTGCGGCGTCAACTGGGGAGCAAGGTTGCCACCACAGAGGATGAAGGTAGCAGGTGGGGAAGGTGAGAACCTTGTCGCGGCTAGGGGAGAGAGGCGAAAGCCTCTCGGAACATGAACGTCGTTTGACGGGAGTGGCGAGCTCCTGAGACCGACATGCAGGGCTCTGCATCTTGGTGCTAAGGCTCTCTTAGGGGAACTTCTCGGTGGTGAAGAGAACAATACCTGGCGAGGGAGCTTTCCGACGACGAACATTCACCCAGCAGAGTGAAAAAGCTTTCGCCAGCTGGCAAGGCTGCAATGGGCTAGTCTCGAAGATGACCCTTCGGCCATGTGCGCAGAGCAGATGGCTATGAGCTGGTAGCGGAAGCGGACAGCACCCGCGCCCAAGGACGCGACCAGAACGCAGAGAGGATGCCCGTGTGAGTTGCATTTCCGCTTTCACAGGACCAAGCCCTGTACGTTGACGTGTCCGTATCCGCAGTCGGTTGCAAAGGGACCGGTCGGTGGCTGTACTGAAAGCGGCAACCTCACCGCCCCTATTTGGTTCACGCTTGACTTGTGATCTCTCGTTGGTTTTGGAGATTGTTCTCGTCGCGTGTTGGTGTTGTGCGTTCGTGTGGTTCGCTGGCTGGTGGGTACGGCTGATCTTTTCGGTTCAGGGTGTCCACTGTTTGTATGGAAGGGGTGTTGGTATGAGTCCATCGGATATCGAACAAGAGGCATTTGGTGCCTGGTTACAGATCCACCATGAGATGACCTTTGAGCATCCTGCGGCCTGTTTTGACTCCCCGCTGGCTCGTTGGCTTGGTGTCGACATCGAGGGATGGCAAATGGCAAGCCATTCGGGCAGGAAAGGAGGAAGTCTATGCAGAATGTCGCGTTTGAAGGCGAGGGTGATCAGTTGGTCATACGAGTTGATCTCAGTCAGGAGCTTGGGGTGTCGTCGAGCGGGAAGTCGGTCATTCTCGCCACAACGGGCGGCAATGTGGAGGTGCCTGGCTGGGAAGCGGTGAAGGTCGGGTTGAATGTCTATCGTCCGCAACAGGCTGGCCGCACCAGTCGCCGTGTGGCAAACCAGCGGTAGGAGGGGAAGCAGATGAGAAATGGACGTGTGATCTGGGTGGTGTTTGTGATTGTCATGGCGCTGTTGTACCTGTACTTGTATTCGCCCTGGGCCTCGGTTTTGCCTCGGTTCTAGTGTTGGTTCTCTCCAATGGCAAGCTATTGGCGCGTAAGGTGTCCTGGGTGTTTGTGAAAGGAGCATGCTGATGGTGTCAAGGAATAGGCGTCTCTCCATCTGGTTTTGGGTCGCGCTGGTGGCGGTGATCACCAACAAGGAGTTGCTCCAGCTGGTGGTCCACGTGTTTGAGCAAGGGATGCAGTTGCTCGGATTACATTAGGTGTTTCGAGGAGATGTCCGTTTGATCGATGAATGAGAGGTGTTGGCTGAGGTATCGCAGACTTCAGCCAACCCATGAGGTGACTCGTTCGCCTGGAAGCGTGGCGAGGTGGCTCCCCCCTAGTGTGGGGTGTGAGGCCTGGCCTGTCAAGGTGTGTTATGAAAGGAGGCTCTATGCTCCGCTTCTTTCGTGTGGTGTTCCTATGTGTGCTCCTGATGGTGATCGGATTCTCTCTCCTGCCTGATCTCCGAGGGCGTGCCGCTGCTCCCGCTCCTGCTGTCCTGTCGTCGTCAGTGCTTGGACGTCCCTCGCTCTCGGCTGTGTTCGTGAACCGGGTGCTCGCGGCGTATCACTCCCCAGCTGCCGGAACGGGGCAGGCGTTGTATGATCTCAGCCTGCGTTATGGCATTGCTGACGAGTACGCGCTCGCCTTTTTCTGGCATGAAAGCGCGTTCGGGACAACAGGGGTTGCAAAGGTGACGCGTTCGCTCGGTAATATCCGCTGTTCTGATGGCTATCGCTGCCTTGATGGCTATCGAGCATATACGACGTGGGCGGCAGGGTATGAGGATTGGTACAAGCTGATCAAAGATGGCTACCTCACCGGCCAGGTCTCCGGCAAGTGTCCCTGTGTGACGGTCCAACAGATTATTCCCGTGTATGCGCCTGCCTCCGACCATAACGACGAGAGCGCCTATATTGCGGCGGTGCTCTCGGCAGTGGCGGCCTGGCGTGCTGGTCAAGTAGTTGTGTAGTGCGTTTCTGATCGTGTGTTTTCGTGGGACAGATGATTTTAGTGAGAAGTAGTCAACCAAGAAGTAAAGGAGTTTGACCTATGGCAGCGACATTAAGCGGTATTGTTCAAGGCTTGCGTTCTGTGGAAGGCGTGGTGCAAGAGGGCAAGCGCAAGGGCGAGAAATGGCAATTCCTCTCCATTGAGATCAATGATACCCGCTATGGGCACATCTGGTCCTGCCAGGTGCGCTCGGATGATGAGCAGTACGCACATCTGCAAGGAGCTGATCTCATCAATCACAAGGTCAAAGTGACCATTCGTTCCCAATCGGCAGGGCCGCGTGAAATGGCCGATGGCCGCAAGGTCATGCAAATTCGCTCTCAGATTACCAACGTGCGTGATATGGGTTTGCCCAACGATGACGAGGACTGAGGCAAGGGGTTTCACTTCTTGTCGCTCGTGCGAACCTGGCAGCCGGTCGGGGTCTCCTGGCCTGGCTGCTTTGTTCATCGTTGGGGATGTTTCCATGCGGAAGGGAGGGCCAGTCATGTTTGAAGCGGCGCTCTACCCGCCCCAATGGCGTGCTACTCGCCGTACCAAGTTGGCTCAGGCCAACTATCGTTGTGAGGAATGCGGGGTTCGACACCGCTCGGTCCAACAAAACACGAAGACAGGAGAGGACTACACGGTCTATCTCTCCATTGCTCACAGGAACCAGTATGAAACCTGGAAGAAGGATGCTGAAACTATGGTGCTTTGTCAACGCTGTCATCGGCGCTATGATCGTCGCTTTCGGCGCAAAGCTGGTCGTCGCTACCTGACGCCAGTTGGGTACGCCTCGCTCTATATTCGACCCGATCGGCAAGCTCGACCTGTCCTGGTCGGCATGGCTCGCACGTTTGATGAACTGCGCGATATGGTGGCTGCACTCCCCGATACCACGCTCTTTGAGGTTCAATTGGTGATGAACGGGGCCATTGTGGGCAACGGTCACTATTACAAGGTTGCCGACGAGGTGACCGTCACGCGGGAATACGGAGCCTGTCAAGGGCTGCCGCTCTAACACGCAGAAAGGAGAATACACGATGGGTATGGTCAATAACATAGGGACATGGATGCTCACTCGTCTCGTTGGGGGGGGCGCGCAGGCTCACGATGAGGAGACGGCTGCGGGTCCGCTCTCCCCAACGGCACAGCTGGTCGGGGAAGAGGTCTATGAGGATGACATGATTGACGTGCGCGTCCCTCCCGCTTCCTCTTCCCACTTTGAACGCTACCGCAAGCTGATCGACTCCTTTGACGAAGATAGAGAGTCTCCCTTAGAAAAGATCGTGCGCTGGTTCTTCCTGGGGCTTTCCTACCTGCTGCCGCTGGCGGTGGCCTATGCCATGGGCAAAGAGATCGGCGACGCCTACGGCGGCGTGCTCAATCTCGGTGATGGTTGGTCGTTGGGCACGCATACGGTGGCCATGGCAGGCGAGTTCGCGTTAGCCATGATGACGCTCTCGTGTGCGGTGGCGCTGCGCAAGATGGCTACCGATGCCAGTTATGCGCCTAAGTTCGTGGGGTCGCTGGTCTCCTTCCTGCTCTTCTCGCTAGCCTCGGGTCTCGCTCAATGGTTTATCGCGCTTCTGCATGTGGGCGGTCTGCACAATTCGGCGGGGCTGGCGGCGCTGATCTTCCGCGTGGCGATGGTGCCTGCCGTCGATGTAGCTTCGCTCTTGTTCCTGGCCGTGATGAACTTCAAGTCGCTCAAGAAGTTTGTCGCTGATCAACGCGTCCGTGCCCAGGCGATACGCGACATCAACGAGGCGGAATTGGAGATCCAACGCGCCCAGTCCGCCGCCTCGCGGCGCGAGACGGAAGAGCGCCAGGACTTGCAGATGAAGGACCAGCGCAACCAGGTGTGGTTGGAACTCGACCGCCTGCACGCCCAAAGCATGATCGCCGACGCCAAGCGGCGTGCGCTCCCGTCCGCGACGGTGACGCCAGAGGACGCGCTCCCTGGCTCAGCCGCCGATCTGCCCATGATCGAGCAGGTCAAAGTGCGGCGCATCGAGCGGTCCTCCTAACTCTTTCCGCGCCAGCCGCCAGCCGCCCTCGCCTGGGTGTGCGCCTTTGGGTGCCACTCAGGTAGGGGCGCTGGCTGAGAGATCGATGAGGGAAGCATGAAGCAAGAACACCTTCGCCTGTTTGCCAACCTGTTTGTCAGTCGTCGCGATGACTACGCCATCCAGCAGGCAGACGGGCGCTACCTGCGGGCGGCTCGTCCCTTGACCTATCGCACGCTATTGCGACACCTGCAAGGTGTCGAAACCCTTGGCACCTATGTCATTGATGAGCAGGGCATGTGCCGCTTTGCTCTCTTTGACGATGATCGGGAAGAAGATGATCTCATTGAACGAGTCAAAACGCTCGTCGAGGTCCAGCGGCGGTTACGTGCCGATGCTATCCCTTCCTACCTGGAAGGGTCGCGGCGGGGGGCTCACCTGTGGGTCTTCTGCTCACGATTAGTCCCTGCCTCCCAACTGCGGCGCTGGCTGCTGCCCTCCTGTCCTGCTGGGGTCGAGTTCTTTCCCAAACAAGATGAGGACACGCGGGAGTATGGTTCTCTCGTGCGGTTACCTCTTGGGGTGCATCGGCGGACCAACTGCCGCTATTGGTTCTTCTCCTGGCACGATGAGGGGCGGCTCCACCTGGTTCCCACGGCTCGCAGCGTCCAAGAGTCGTTAGCCTGGTTGCCGCGTCTCTCTCGGGCCTTGGTGCCTGATCTCGACACGCTCCCTCCAGCGCCGAACGGGACGGGGTACGATACACCCCAATCGTTAGCAAAAACTGTTCCCCTTCCTGTCCCTGTGCCCTCTGGAACCACTATCCAGGCCTGGTGTGCCTCACAAAACCCCTTCACGGTGATTGGTCGCTATGTCCAGCTAGATCACCGTGGGATAGGCTGCTGTCCCTTTGGGGAACATCACTCAGATGGCAAGGATAGTCACCCTTCTTTGCGAGTCTATCAGCCAAAACGGGCGGGTGGCTCCTGTTGGTACTGCTATGTGTGGGAACGTGGCGGCAACCTCTTTGATTTTCTCTGCTATAGGCATGAGGTGAGTGCTAAGGTGCTCTGGCATCGCATCCTCGTGGGGGAGGTGTTTTGATGGCTCGTCGTGTTGCGCTCTCGTGTATGTCTGCTGAAGAGGTACGGGCCTGGGTCCAGCAAACACGAGCGGCGTTGCTGCGCAAGATGCAACGAGAACGGGCGTACTTAGAGCGGCGTGCTCGTCGGGGCGTGTGGACCCCGACGGATGAAGCCTATGAGGCTGATCAGGAGCTCGAGGCGGATTTGCTGGCGTTGCTTGACGAGATGGAACAAGGCTTGGAAGGGATGTTCTGATGCAACGATATGATGTGGCCGTGTGGCTGACACCGTTCTCCTGGTGGCCCGATGACGTCGCTTTTGTGGATGCGGAAGCTGCCTCACTTGCGGTGGTGCAACTGATGCGGTCGTATGGTCTTCGGCAGGTTTGGAAGCGCGGCGGTGACGGCTCCTGATGGCACACGTCAACGCTGGTGGGAGATGGAAAGCTCGGGAAGTGATGCCAAAGGCGAATTCGCATAAATGGCGCGGAGCAAGTAAACCGCGCCATTCTATCTACATAAGCTGTCTCTTTTGCTACTGGGGAAAAAAATTCACTGCAAATCAGTAGGTTAAAACTCCATGCCTTGATTTGCAGCGAACTTTATGGCAACAGTTCTATTTTCTTAAAGAACGTTTGTGTAGAGTGCGCCTGTCCTCCTTACTGAAAAGTTTTCTGAGGGCATTAATGCTTTGCTTAAAGCGATTACATGCCTGCTGATTGGTCAAAATGACTAGCACACAAATGATAAGCAACACTTGTGCTACGGGAGTGAGTTCGCTTAAGAAACTCATTTTTTACCTCCATGAAAAATGTCGTTTCAATGGAGGGCATGAGGGTGTCGCTATGGCGTTCTCATAGCATATTCGTAAAGATCACTGATATTACCCTTTAACCAAGGAAGGCACTTTCATAAATTCATGCACGCTTGCACAAATATCTTGAAAAGTTGTAGATATCAAGTGCTCAATATGCTATGATTAAATAGCGATATCGCTAAGTGCTGCTAGTAATTGCTAACAGAGTCGAGCAATATTGCCATGATATCAGATAAAGTACCTGATATCGTAGGATGTACACAGCGGAGACCCTCTCTTCTGCGTGCAATAAAAGGCAACCGTTTACGAAACCTATGAAACGCTCGTTCTGCCAGGAAGGTCGTTTCTAGAGTTTGACGGGTGCCTTTTTATTTGTCTGATGTACAGAATTGCCCTTGCATGGCCACATTATAACAGAGCTTTCACTCAAAGGAAAAGGGTCTATCACACTAATTTTTTGTTACTGTGGATAACTTGTGGATAACTTATGGACATTTAATTAAAAGATGCTTTAAATCTGGGTTGATTTTGAATTTTGTTTATAAAAAGATCGAAGGAAAAGGGTCTATCACACTAATTTTTTGTTACTGTGGATAACTATGTGGATAACTTCGTGGATAATTTATGGATATTTCTTTGAATTTGTTTACAAAAAGTTCGTATGTAGGGCTTTTTTGAAGGAGGTGTGATGTGTAAGTTGTTTCTCAGTGACTAATACAGGTGCAAATGGGTACGTAGGAGGATAGCTTATCATGACGACGAGGCTATCCTTGTTTTATTCGTGGTAATTAGGAGGTGCTGCCTATGCAAGAAACAATCAAACTAGTTGGGTATGGCGTAGATACGCTCATCCTCAACGTGCGCTACTCTGATAGCAAGGGTCAACCTGTCAAGCAAGAGTTAGATGAAAAGCTGCTGCAAGAGTTGGACTACTTGCAAGGGGAAGCTCGGCGGGTGGAAACGGCGGTCGCGACGGATTGGAACTTTCAGGGTGTGCTGCTGTTTGTCGAACCACACGGAGCAGGCAAACAATGGCGGTGGCTGCTTACCTCGCGACTGCTCAACGTGGCAGTTTCGCGTGGGAAGTTCAACGAGATCATCGCCCAGGTGCGTTTCTCGTCGGAATACCTCTGGTCGCAAGCCTGGTGTGGTGATGCGCTCTGCAAGGTGCATACCTTCCTCATGTCCATCTTTGGCGAGTATATCCACCTGCAACTGTCGGAAGTGCATCTCTGTGCGGATGTGGTTGGTTATGACTTCTCGCAGTGCAACTATGAAACGCAGTTCGTCACGCGAGTGCGCAAGAATGAAGCGATCTACGGGGCTGATAGTGTCGCTTTGGATTGTCACCGTGTTTCGACGCTGGCTTTTAGTAAGCACAAGGCTCCCATTTCATGCAGCATCTATAACAAGACGCTTGAGATCAAACAGAAGTCGGGCAAGGCCTGGTTCTATGATCTCTGGCGCAAGAATGGATGGGATGAAGAGGCTTCCGTGTGGCGGGTCGAGTTCCGTTTCAAGCGCGAATTTCTGCACCAGATCGGTATCGAATGGGCCTATGATATTCTTGGTGAGATGAAACGCTTGTGGGAATATGCAGCGGGTTGCGTTGCTGGCGGTGACGATGGTCTTCCTGATGGCTGGTTGCGGTATGTTTTGCCCAATGAGGATAGTAACCGTTCGCGCTGGCCTGTCCATCCTGCCTGGTCCATCGTGCAAGGGGCGTTTGCTGAGGATGCTGACCCTGGGTTGGGCCCGCTAGTGCGTCAACGCATTCGCGAAAAGAATGTCGAGCGGGGAATAGCGGCCACTATTGGGTATATCTCTACTCTAGCGGCCTGGCTCGGGGGGGACTATGTTGATCAAGACGCTGATGTCTCCTTGATGCTCCACTGGCTTTCTGAAGTTGGGCCTGAGTACTTGGAGTCAAAACAACGAGACTTTGTAGAAGAGGTTCGCAAGAAGCAAAAGCGGTATGGCTCTGAAGAAACGGAGGTGGCATCATGATCATAGAAACATCTCAACCTTTGTTACTTACGGTGACGCAGGTTGCGAAAACACTCGGCTTGAGTCGCACAAAAGTCTATGCCCTTATTGCGACCGAAGGGTTGCCCGTCGTGCGCTTTGGTCGTGCCGTTCGGGTATCGCCTACCTCGTTACAACGATGGATACAGCGACGTGAGCAGGCCGTGTAGCATAACAAGAGGATGGAACCCGCTCTACTACTGGATTGGACCTAGTGGTAGGCGGGTTTTTTATATCAGAAAAATGAGGTGAAGCTATGGGTAAGAAGAGAGGGCATGGTGAAGGCTCAATCTACCTGAGGAAGGATGGGAGATGGACTGCAAGCATTACTACAGAGGGACGTAAGCGGAAATACATCTATGGCAAAACTCGCAAGGAAGTACAAGAACAATTAAAGATAGCCCTTCGTGAACAGCAACAAGGAATGCTTGTCACAACTCCGCAACAGACACTTGAACAATTTCTTGGTCAGTGGTTAGAAGCTCATCGGCCAAGTGTGCGTATTCGTACGTATGAGCGATACGAACAGATTGTGAGAGTCCATATTGTCCCTGCTCTTGGCCATGTCCAGTTGCAAAAGCTGACTGCCCAACAAGTACAGAATTTCTATACAAAGGTGGGGAAACAGTTATCATCTACCACGGTAAACACGCTCCATGCGATGTTTCACAAGGCGTTAGAGGATGCGGTAAAGTGGGGATTGCTTGCGCGAAATGTGTGCGATGCGGTTACTGCTCCACGTCGAGCACATTATGAGATCAAGCCACTCACAATGGAACAGGCAAATATCCTCTTAGACGCTGCGAAGCAAGATGATTTTGAGGCTCTTTGGGTTCTGGCTCTTACGACTGGAATGCGTCGAGGTGAGTTATTAGCTCTCAAATGGCAAGACATTAACTTCGAGCAAGCGATGCTACAGGTACGGCGCATCTTTACTCGTGCTCCTGGGAACCGGTATATTGAGGCTGAACCGAAAACAGAAAAAAGCAGACGAAGTATCATGCTTGCCTCTTTCACGGTGGAGGCATTGAGACGGCACCGTGTGAGGCAGTTGGAAACAAAGTTACAGATGGGTACAGCATGGCAAGAGTATGACCTTGTGTTTTGTACCTCGCTCGGTACACCTCTAAACCCTAATCGAGCATTAGAGCTATTCAAGCGACTGCTCAAAAAGGCAGGACTTCCTGATATGCGCCTGCATGATCTGAGACACAGTATAGCAACGATTTTGCTCAGCATGGGAGTTCATCCCAAAGTTGTGCAAGAGCTACTTGGCCATAACCGTATACAAGAGACGGTAGACACCTATAGTCAAGTGTTGCCGACAATCCATAGAGAGGCAATCAAGAAACTGGAAGATGTTCTGTGGAAGTAATGCCTTGCTTTCAAGTAGTGAGGGTAAATGAAATGAAAAACGTCTCAGGCTACTTTAGTCTAGCTTGAGACGTTTGATAAGGTACTCTTGAGGAATGCCTGCTAGCTCGTTCTCGTTGTCGAAATACTCACGTTTCATGGTCTTCTTTTCGCAACTCAACAGCCTTATCAGTAAGCTTCCTATACTCTTCAATTATTTTGCTAAATTCCCTTTGTCTATCCTCAAACTCCTCTTGCCTTTTATCAAAGCTTTTCTCATTTTCTATATAAATTTTCTTATATTCGTCTATTTTAAGATTAATCTCATTTGCTATCTTTGCATTATCCTTAAGAAGTTTGTCAAGATAGTCCACATTTTCTTTATAGCCATCAATAGTTGACTTGACATACTCATCAATATCTTGTGCTATCTTTCTCATTCTTTCAGCTTGTTTGTCAAAAAATTCGGTAGTTTCTTTTTCTTTGATATCAAATGTATGTATCTTGCTCTCAAGATTGCTCCATTGAAGAGCAATTGTTAAAGCCCCAACAATAGATAATCCAGTGATAACAACCCCGAGCAAGGTTTCGGTGAGAGCAAAAGTATCAACTCGTCCAGCAGGGAGCCTAAAGAAGTAGGAAACGATGAACCCTACAAATACTCCTATGGCAGTCCAACCAGCACCCCTAAGCAAAAATATACCTACCTGCATTGACCCATGTACTACTCTATCTTTCATTATCTATCCTTTTGCTGTCAAGTCTGCTGTCAACGCCCAACAAAAAGCGCCTCAAGTGGCTCCACAGGCCGGTTGAGACGCTCTAAAATGCCGAAGGGGGGACTCGAACCCCCACGCCCTTGCGAGCACAACGCCCTGAACGTTGCGTGTCTACCAATTTCACCACTTCGGCTCTTTATTTACTTTCGCGTCCTCATCCCTCTTCGCCCTGCCATCCTCATACTTCCCCTTCCCTCACACCTGGACTTGGACACGCACTATAATACTGTATCCCTCCCCACCTGTCAAGAGTTTTTCTCGCCTCTTCTCCTCTTTCACCCCCACCAAAATACTTATGGTACCAATGGCCCCCCTTCCTTGACTGTCAACCCGGACACCTCTACACTGGTGACAGGGGGTAGTATCGAAACAATTGCATCTTCGCACCAGAAGCATGAGCAGTTGGGTAGCACTACCGGCCGCATCTCACTTACCCTCGTCGGGGAAGATTGGTAAGCATGGATAGAAAAACACGGGAAGAGGGCAACCACGGGAATCTCGCGCTTGCAAAAATTGTTGCAGCCGCATTCTGTCTCTTCCTTGTGCTCTTTTCACTGGCGTTAGTGAACGTCAACTCCTATGCCGCCACTTCGCTCCAGGTCACAAAAAAAACCAGTATCCGCCCTACCGACACCGCCACCGCCAGCCCTTCACCTACCAATACCATAACACCTACTCCTACCAACACCCCTACTCCCAAACCTACGCCGAAACCTACTCCCAAGCCCACACCAAAACCTACCCCCAGTCCTACACCGCAGCCAACTGCGACACCCACTACTGCTGCCACCGCTACACCGGCAAGAACGCCAACCGCGACAGCTAATGCTACCGCGACTGCCAACGCTTTGACGACACCCACCAGCACCGATCAAACACCCACACCCACCCCTCTATCAGGGGCGCCAACCACGACGACAAACAATAGCAATGGTGGTGGTGGCAATAACAACAACACGCCATCAAATCCCTCGGGCAGTTTCTTCGGTCAATTGATCCACACAATTGCCATGAGCCTGCTCGTATTATTAGGCCTCGCTTCGGCAGTGCTGGTTAGCTTCATGGTAATCCGCAAACATCTCTTACCCAGCCCAGCGATACAGCCAGGCCTCCCTCCCAGTGGCGCTCAACCCTGGAAACGCGTCCGCTCCGGCAGCCTCAATAGTACTACAGAAGCGCAGGGCGATTGGAACAACTGGCTCTCAAAAGTGGGCTATGCTGGCGCACCACCTCAAACACGAACCCAGGCGCCTGGCAGCACACCTGCCATGGCTCCCAACCAGGGCCACAATGTGGCGAACAATAACGCCTACTCGCCCCGGGCTACAGGGCCCTTTCCTCACAATCCCTATGGGCCAGCACCTATTTCACCCGATGCAGCGGACCTTCAAAATAACAACAATCCTTTCTCGCAACCTACCGTCGCTGACCGCCAGGTTCATCCTTACATGCCGCCTCCCAGCAATACTGTCCTCCCACAGCCTGCCGGCGCTCCCCCCAGCAATAATGCTTTCTCGCCCTCTATCGCGAGTGACCGCCAACCTCGCCCAGACATGCCCTCTCCTGACAACAACGGGCCCTCACAGGTCACTACCGCTGACCAGCGCCCTGCCCGTGCTGTTTTCCCTGCACGAGACCAGCAAACCGTCAACGATCTCCTTTCCGCAGCCAATATTGACAACAACGATCCGGTAACAGAGCAGGTAAAACCATCTGGCCGTCCGCTGGCCAGAGCTGTCAGGCTAAAAAACTTAAAGAATAGTGGCCCATCCCGGGCCGTAAACAAACCAACATCACCAGACCCCCTAAAAGAACGCATCTCAGAGAAGCTACCCTCACTCAACGGCCCTTTCTTAACAGGAAAGCTCAATCAATACATCCAACAGGACAACGTGCCGCCTCAATCTGATTGATAAACATCATACCCCTCAAAAACATAGTGCCTGTAATGCCCCTTAGTCAGCAACTCCCTCTGAACGACTAGCGACTGCTGAGAATGCAGCGGAAACACGTATGCAGGATGCGCAGCCGCCCTTACTATAGAACGATAGGGCAAATAGCGATCGAAACCTGGCTTCAGTTGCTCATCTAAGGCGCTACAAACGATCTGTTCCTGGCTGCGGAAAGTCAATCGATTGCAGGTCCAATACTCTGAGTAGATGCGTGTGGCGCCAACACGTAGCAAATCCTGCACTAGCGCACCTTCCTGGTTATAGGCGGCTTCGGCTGCAGCAACGCCGGAGAATGTTCTGACCGTCCCCAACAAAAAGGTCGTTGCAACCAGCACGAGTAACCCCACTTTCAGGACAAGCAGAGCTTTTTCCCGCCAACCTGATAATGCCATTAGCCTGCTGTTGCCACTCCACAGCGGCCACAATACGGCGGGAACCGCGATGAGCAGGCATATCAGGTAGCGCGAGGTGATATCAGGAATGATGGCAGAGACCGGGCTCAGCATATACGAGACGATCGTTAGCCCGGCGCTGACCAACAACATGAGCCGGGCGCACTGCTGGATCGTCGCTTGCCTCTCCTCAAACGTCCAGTCCCGAGCTGGCGATTTCCGCCAGGTCGGCCATATAACGCGGACAGCGAGAAAGGCGGCAATCATCCCCAGGATAAGAAAGCCAATCCCCCAGCTGCTCTCAAACACGGCGCATTGCAGCGCTGATGGTGTCGGCGGCCCAAAAAGCGGAAATGTCGCGATGGGACAGGATGGATTCGCCCCTGTCTCCAGGGGCAGGCTGATCAAGATCGTGCCAATCACCTGCCGCAGAAACGGTAGATGCTGCGCCACCGCTGGCAGTGTCTCAGCTCGATGAAGGTTGTAAAGCGTCGTCAGAGAGTCTTGACCCCAGGGAGCCGTCATGTTGTACAGGATCAAGGGGAACGCACCGATGATGATACCTGATACGAGGCTCAGTCCTGCCCATGTACGTAACTCTCTCCTGCAAAAAAGAACGAGCAGCAACCCTGCTGTCGCCACAACCGGTAGTATCAAGAAATCGACCCAGACAGCAACCCCCACCACGAGCCCCAGCAAGCCATAGAAGATGGCGCGTCTTCGTTTCACCTGCGCCGTTGCATCAGCGCTAAATGTGTGAGAAGAGAGCGCGAGCCAGCAGGCAAGTAGCGCGATCAACGCGCCAAATAGTTCCATTTCGGGATACTCACCGACAGCCTTCAGTTGTTGCTGAATGATAAGGTTCGATCCAAGGCTTAACAAAACCACGATAGCCAGGGCAAACTTCTGCGTATAGAGCAGGCGTGTAAGGTAGTACATGCTGATGAGAAACAGCGCAAACAGCGGTAACAGACCAACTCGCAGTGAAAAGAGCGAAGGTCCAAGGAGGTGGAACAGTGGCGCCGCAATATATCCCTCCAGGGGACCCATGTACGGCAAACCATAGAAAAAAATAGGCAGTTCTCCCCGGTAAGCCACATGCATTGCCAGCAGCCCCATGTTCCCTTCATCACTATTAGTGACCGGCCAGTTATAGGAGATGAGCACGAGGCGCGCTACCGTAGCCGCCACCACCACCGCAAACATACAAAGTTCATATGGCCCAATGCGAAAACGTTTCAGCAATTTTGGAATGCTACCATTCATAAGTTTCGTGCTTCCACCACATCTGCGCTCTCATTCCGTTCGCAACGCGACTATCGGATCGAGCTTTGAAGCGCGCACGGCGGGATACAGCCCGAAGATGACTCCCACCGCTGCCGAGACGCCGAAGGCGATCAGGACGGCTGGAATACTCGGCACGAACGGCAGGTGGAAGGCCGTCACAAGCGCAAATCCACCTAACATGCCAATGGTGATGCCGATCACTCCTCCAATGGAACTCAGCGTGAGGGCTTCAATCAAGAACTGGTTACGGATATCGCGTTGGCGCGCCCCTATTGCCATGCGAATGCCAATTTCGCGTGTACGCTCCGTGACCGAGACCAGCATAATATTCATAATGCCGATTCCCCCAACGGTGAGCGAGATGGCGGCGATACCCACCAGCAGGGCCGCCAGCACCGCTGATTGCTGTTGTGCCGTCTGCACCAGTTGATTCGAGTTGCGTACCCTGAAATCGTCAGCCACACCGGGCGCGATATGGTGGCGTTTCTCCAGCAGCGAGGTAACAACGGTCTGCGCCTGGTTGACATTATTGGCATTATCCACCTGGATCTGTATCTGGTCGACGTAGGTCGAGTTCTTCAAGCGGGAAAGCGCGGTACTGAAGGGCACAAAGATCACATCGTCAGGGTTGGCGAAACCTTGCGCTCCCTTGGGCTGTAATTGTCCCACCACGCGGAAGAGCTGACCATTGATGCGTATCGTCTGACCGAGCGGGTTGGTTCCCGTCGTCGCGAAAAGATTATCCACGATCGTCTGGCCAATCACTGCCACAGGCTGCGCCGCCGCTTCGTCATCCGCGCTGTACCATCTCCCCCTGGCCAGCTGCCAACTCTGGATACTCTGGTAGTTCGGATAGACCCCCTGCACACGCGTACTCCAGTTCTGGTTGCCGAAGATTGATTGTGCGCTGATGCCAAGTACAGGACTGATATTCGCTACGTGCGGCACCTTTTCTAATGCATTGGCATCATCGACCGTGAGCGACTGCGCGGAAGTTGCTGTGCCGGGGAAGATAACCAGCGTGTTGGTGCCCAGCGCGGCCAGGTTCTGGTTGAGTAATGTCGTCGCTCCCTGTGTCAGTATGACGACCGCGATCACTGCAGCGACTCCTATCACCACACCCAGAGTTGTCAATAACGAACGCAGGCGATTGACCCACAGGGCATCCAGGGCGCTGCCGAAATTTGCCCCCAACATAAGGCCCCGTCTTAAACGCGCCCGAACCTTCTGCCGGCGTGGCGTCACTACTGGTGTTTCCTTTGTGGGCTGCGTTTGTAGTTTTGTCGAGCTACTCATGGCTGCTACCCTCCTCAATCCCCCTACTCTCCTCGCTCTCCTCCGCACGCTCCACTTGTGTAACCTGTGGGGTCTGCCTTGTCTGCCTGGAGGCTAACCAGTCAGCCTGGGCCGAGCGTGGAGCAGCCATAACTTCATCTCGCACAATCCGCCCATCCCGGAATACTACCTGGCGCTTCGCGTAGGCCGCGATATCGGCTTCGTGCGTGACAAGCATAATCGTCAATCCTCGCTGGTTCAAAGCCTGCAACACGGTCAAAATCTCCAGGCTCGTGTGGCTATCCAGGTTTCCCGTTGGTTCATCAGCCAGCAACAGTGATGGGTTGTTCACCAGCGCCCGCGCGATTGCCACACGCTGCTGTTGCCCACCGGAAAGTTCCGCTGGTTTGTGATTCATACGCGCCCCTAACCCTACTAACTGTAACATTTTACGAGCGCGCCGCTCCTGCTCTCCACGGGAAAGCCCCGCGTACATCAGCGGCATCACGACATTCTTCAGCGCTGTTGCGCGGGCCAGTAAATTAAAGCCCTGAAACACAAACCCGATCTTCTGATTGCGAATGTCGGCCAGTTCGTCTGCCGGCATGCGACTGACAGTCCTGCCCGTCAAACGATACTCCCCGCTTGTGGGACGATCCAGGCAGCCCACCAGGTTCATCAGCGTGGATTTACCGCTCCCCGACGGTCCCATGATCGCCACAAACTCACCGCGTCTCACCTCCAGCGAAACCCCTCGCAAGGCCCGCACCCTCGTCTGTCCAAGCTTATACGTCTTCGTCAAATCCTGTAGCTCCACCACCAGCCCTCCCCCCGTTTGATCAGCCGCAGCTACTTCATCCTGCTGCACCATCACTTCTCTACCAGCCCTGGTCTCAACAGCATCAACAGCTCTCGTGTCCTGTATGTTATGTAGCGCTGGATGGTAATTATTCGTCGTCATACTCCGTTTAACCACCTATTCCAGTCCCGGGTCTCCCAACGGGGCCAGTCGTACCACCACCCTGCACGCCAACAGCCACACTCTCTCCCAGAGTAAGCCCGCTGAGCACTTCATAAGAGGTACCGTCCGTCAACCCCAACACCACTGGCTTCGCCGTCCACCGGTTATTGGCCTGCTCCAGCACAAAGGAGGCAGTCATATTGGACTTCGAACCACCCGTTCCCCCGCTCTGCAATCCGGCCATCATCTGCTGCGCCTGAGACAACGCCGCATCGCGCTCGCTGCTGCTGATCTGCGTCGAAGCCTGGGCAAAATTAATGGCATCCACCGGTACAAGCAAGGCATTGGAGTGCGTTGCTATCGTAATTGTGACACTGGCTGTCATACCCGGTAACACATTCGCGCCCGGGATACTCTTCATATCGACATTGATTGTCACAGGGTACGTCACCACGTTTGAAGCGTTCTGACCCAGCGGTGCTATCGCGCCGACCGTCCCATGAAATGTACGGCTGCCATACGCATTGACCGTGAATGAGACCGCCTGCCCCACAGCTACTCCCCCGATATCGCTCTCGTTCACGTTGGCCTGCACCTGGAGAGAGGATCTATCAACGATCTGGATGAAACCCTCGGCACTGCCACCCCCACCACCACTACTACCGCTGCCACCGCCGGTAGTCATTCCTCCAACCGCGCCATTGATGGCGGTCACCACACCAGCGTGCGGAGCCGTGAGCGTCGCGTTATCAAGGTTATGCTGGGCAGTATTGACCTGGTTCTGTGCGACATTGATAGCATCCTGCGTACCAAAATCCTTCTGTTGCTGCAATGAAGCTTGCGCCTGCTTCAGCGCATCTTCTAGAGCGGTATTATCAATTTTCGCCAGCGTAGATAGTCCCCTGCACCGGGCCAGTCGCGCTGACAACCAGCGCAATGTTTCCCTGTGTGACCTGTCTAAACTGATAGGTAACTCTCCGCATACGTAATCCCCGCGTAGCGAAGAAGATAACAGGCACCAAAATAATAATCAAAAGCACCACTGCGATAGTGATATACCGGCGACGGCGCCTCGCCCTTTTCTGCGCAGCTTCGATCTTCTCATCCTCGTCTCTATCCTCATCGTCAGCAAAAGATGGCAGATCAAGATCCTCGCTCCCAGGTCTTTGTTCCAACATATAAGAGTATGCTCCTTCTAGCCCACATTTTTATTCATTGTGACGTATCCTATCTTATCATGCAACTACTCCATTGCATAGTTTCCCTACAACTCCGACTCATGTTACAAATGACATTTCTCCTTCGTTTTAAATAATGTAGGACCAAAGGTTCTACACAATTCTACTTTCAGGTTCACACACGGAGTTTCTCTTGTAGTGCGGCAAGTAGTGCTTCTCGTAGGTTGTAATCTGTAGAGCGGACTTTGTAATATTTGTATCATTTTCAGGGAGTCAAGTTCTTGGCTCCCTATCTTATTTTTATGCATTCTTGACCTGTAACGAGCATGGACACATCCCCTACCATGTGATATACTGTAGCAGACGTAATGGAGGCACCATGTATTGTGTAACCCATTGCCAGGTACATCAATACCTCAGGAAAGTCCAGATACAAAAAACAGCAATCAAGCAAGAAGATAGGTGAAAGGGGTCTAGTATCAATGCCTAAAAAGGGTGAACTTTCAAAGACGGCTCGTTCCTCACTCGCAAACCGCGAAGAGCTCAACCATCTTACCAACCGCATTTGCAACAAGTGTGGCGAAGCCATCATGCTCAAAGAACTCCAACCCGTGAAGGTCGTTGGCAAGGGCATGGTCTACTACCATAAATCCCACTACAACGTACAGTAGGATTTCGCAGGTAGCTTCATACCACACAGTAAAAAAATATAAAAACAAGCCTTTTTCTACAAGGCTTGTTTTTTTAGTACTCTAAGCCAGGGCGTTTAACTAGCCGTGAAAACGGGTACATTCGGAGTCAGAGGTCCCACGCAACCCAACTTGCAGCACAACACCCCGCGTTACCTGGTAAACTCGCCTACCGCTAATCGCACCGGTGGGTTATAATATAGCAAATGAAGCAGTGTGCACGTTTTTTCGCCGCTATAGGCAACCCATAACGCCACAAAAACATCGCCACCAGGAGCAAGGAGCAAACTATGGACGACAGCCAGATTCTGAATAGCATCAACAAACTGGTCGAGGAAGAACATGAGCTCATGAAACAAGCAGAAGGGGGCCAACTCGACGAAACTGAGCGTGCCCGCATGCATGAAGTAGAAATCCAACTGGACCAGTGTTGGGATCTCTTGCGACAACGCCGCGCCCGCAGAGAATTTGGGCTCAACCCCGAAGAAGCCAAAGTGCGCGACGAAAACATCGTCGAGCACTACCAACAATAATCGTAACTATAAGGACAACCGTCGCGGCCGCGCCGGAAACTAGGTCGTAAAATAGAGGTACACAGCCAGTATAGCCCCTATCAGGCACATCACAATTGTCATGAAGATGGCAAAGCCGCGACGAGGATGAAACTCTTCCTTATCGATAGCTCGTCGATTCTGTAAGAAATTGAGCAGCGCTACTACCATCACCACGATGCCAAGAATCGTCAAGGTAATACCCACCTGAGACGAGTAGTGACTGGGGAGGGGCGCATTCGTTATTTTTATGCCAATTTCTCGCAGCAGCAGTCCAAATCGCTCGACAATAAAGCCAAAACCTATGATTGCCAGACCAGTACGTATCCAGGCAAGAAAGGTACGCTCGTTGGCCAGGTGATCCGTGACCTTCTTACTGGTAAGAAACCGCGAAGAGTGTGCAGGTGGGGATGACGCTTCGCCTGCTGCTTTCGAGCTGTTGACATTCTCAGTATCGCTGCTGCCTATCTCTTCTTGTTGAGCCATAAGTTATTTGTCCGTGATAATAGTTGACTTAACAGAGAAAGCATAACATAATACCTGAGACTCCCCATAGCTAAAGCTAGGGGGTTCTAACGTCGTTCCAACTCTCAACTCTGGAAGGAGAAGCCTCGTTGGAGACCGATAGAACTTTAAGCCGACCAACTCTAACGGTTCAGGACGTGACCGTGAATAGCGCGAAGTCGCCTACCCTTCTGTTGGTTGATACTCTTCGTTGCGACTTACGCCCATCTCCAGGCATTGCTGTTCTACAGCCAACGAAGAGAAGAGAGAGGTTCTCCCGCATTCTCGGACAAGTCCTACTAACGCCTTACGGAGCCTTGTTAGAACTATTGTCTCATGTATGTCAATATGTCCATGTGGACATAGTACAGCCTATGGCTGGCGGCTATCCATCCCCATTCCTAAAGGCAGGGGCCTTTAGCCGCAAATTGGTAAACACAAGCCCAAAAAACTCTTCCTTCACTCTCACCTGCTCAAAACCAGTCTGAACGCGCAATCCAACCATGTCCTGTTGGAAAGAGCAGCGCAAGGACCGCCATTACATCAGCGGCAACATCGTTTTGCCTCGAACGAAGAGCCCATGCAACCGGGCGATAGCCAAAGGCCACCTCGTCTCACTACCTACACTATATGCTATAATCTCCCCAGATACACTGAAAGGCCAGCTAGCTCAATGCCATCGACCGACAGCCAACAAACACGCGCAGCCGAAAAAATACTGAAAAGAGTAAAACACCTGCGGGACCATATGCAGCCCGGCGAAATACCCTTGCTCGCCATCCCTGCGATCTGGGACAGTGGCCGGGAACAGCGCAGCGTACTTTGCGAGGTCATCGTCACTAACCGGCGCTTGATCGGCTATTACGCCGTAGACTTCCCCAGGAAGCGCTCCTTTCTTGAAGAACGCTCCCTTTCAACCATCACCTCTGTCACATTGCGCCACAAAACATATGAACCGCTTTTTCGGGAACTCATGGTCAGAGACGGGCAGAGCAAACTCTATGTTCGCGCGTCGCGCCCCAAGATTGAAGCGCTGTACGCGACCCTCCGATCAGCCATTGATCAGTACCTGCCTGTGGCAGCAACGACTGTTGAAGATACAGTTCCAGAGCAAGAGAAGCGTTCGACCCCCCCTCAAACTTCTGCCTTCGGTCGCCAGGATATCCGCACCTCCTTTTCAAGCTCGCCGCTGGCGATCGTTATACTCTTCGTGGGCGGCCTCGCGCTGGAAGTTATTGCCTTTGTACTCTGGGCGGTGACGCAGAGTACACAGGTAGGTCTGCCGCTCTTTGTTGCTGGCCTGGTAGCAGTAATCACCAGTATCTTGCTCAGGAGACAGAGACAATCAAAAAAATGATCTTGATAAAACAATTCCCTTTTCTCCTCTAAGGATGGGATACTTTTGCCAGCTTAAAGCTCAACGTCCGTGCGCTGCCGTCATCATCAACCTGGAGCGTCAACAGCCGGCGATCAGGATCGTAGTTCGCGCTGCGCTGCCCTTCCCCCGCCTGCTCGTCTACAGCGTGAACCCTGATCAGGAGCCGACGCGCTGGCGGGACGTAAGCGCCTTCGCGTGCGCTGATCTCGAAAACCAGCCGATCTTCCGTCCGTCGCAGCGTGTAGCTAGTCGTACAGAACTGGTCGTGCTCGTACGCAAAGCTGTGGCCGTCATCCTCGTAGAGCGTGAACGCCCCGTGGTCAGGGTAGAGGTCCAGCGTCAGCGGGTCGAGCGGGCGCTCGTCCGCGTAGCGCAGGTCCGGCCCGCTGGGGATGATTGTCCCCGCACGGACGTAGAGCGGCATGCGCTCCAGCGGCGCGTATGCCAGGAGATGTACCGGCCCGGCTATCAGTTCGTCGGTCCACCAGTCGTACCATGCGCCTTCCGGCAGGTAGACATGGCGGTGCTCACGACCGGGGTGGTAAATCGGCGCCGCCAGAAGCTGTGGCCCCAGTAGCACCTGGTCGTGGAGTTGGTAGGTGGCCGGGTCGTCCGGGAAGTGATAGAGCAACGGCCGCAGCACTGGGGTCCCGCGCCGCGACGCCTCCCAGAAGAGCGTGTAGAGGTAGGGGAGCAGCCGGTAGCGCAGCCGCAGGAACTCGCGGCAAATGGCCTCGACGCGCGGGCCAAAGCTCCAGGGCTCGTGGCGTTCGGTACCACTTAGTGAGTGGCCGCGGCAGAAGGGCGCCAGGATGCCGAACTGCATCCAGCGGGCGAACAGCTCGCCGCTGGCGTTACCGTTGAAGCCGCCAATGTCGGTGCCGACAAAGGGTACGCCCGACAGGCCCATGTTCATGAGCTGCGGCATCGCCAGCTCCAGGTGCTCCCACCAGGAGGTGTTGTCGCCCATCCAGCAGGCGCCCCAGCGCTGCGCGCCAGCAAAGCCCGAGCGCGTCAGCACGAAAGGCCGCTGGTCATCGAGGTATCGCCGCAGCCCCTCGTAAGAGGCGCGGGTCATGCCATAGCCGTAAAGGTTATGTACCTCGGCATGGGTCGTTCGCTCGCCTTCAGGACCCTGGATGGCATCGAGATCGATCGTCCCGACCAGGCCACCTCCCTGGCTGAACGGACGCCCGAACACCGCTGGCTCGTTCATATCGTTCCAGGTGCCGCTAATGCCCACATCCACAAGCGCCTTCTGCATGTCTCCCCACCACTCACGGACCTCCGGCCGCGTGTAATCGGCGAAGACCGCGTCATCGGGCCAGACGAAGCCATGAAATACCGCGCCATCGGCCCGGCGGATGAACACGTCGCGCTCCATCCCTGCCCGGTAGACCCGGTAATCGGGATCGCTCTTCACACCGGGATCGATGATCGTCACGACGCGGAAGCTATCGCGGCGCAGATCGGCGAGCAGCGCCCCTGGATCGGGGAAGCCCTGCGGGTTCCAGGTAAAGACGCGATAGCCGTCCATGTAGTCGATATCCAGGTGTATCGCATCGCAGGGGATGTCGCGTGTGCGAAACTCGGCCGCCAGCTCGCGCACCATCGACTCCGTCGCATAGCTCCAGCGGCTCTGGTGGTAGCCCAGCGCCCAGCGCGGTGGCAGCGGCATAGTCCCCAGCAGCGCGCCGAGGCCCTCGCTCACCTGCTCCGGTGACGGCCCGTACACCACGTAGTAGTCAAGCTCGCCGCCCTCGGCCTCCATCAGCCAGGTGCCGGGCTGCCTCGCTCCAATATCGAAGCGACTGCGCCAGGTGTTATTGAAGAAGACGCCGTAGGCCAGACCGGGCCGGAGCGCCAGGAACACTGGGATGGCGAGGTAGAGTGGGTCGGTGCCGGGTCCGTGGCCGTGGGCCGGATCGGTCGCCCAGTTGATCATTTGGCGCCCGAACTTGTCGAGTTGCCCGGTGCGCTCACCGAAGCCGAAGAAGTGCTCGCCAGCCTCAATGCGCTTGGCACAAGCAATTCGGCGTGGCTCCGATGCGGCCTGGTCCCACTGCATGCCCGCGTCGTCGGCGCAGAACGGCTGCCCCTGCGCATCGGCAAAGGAGAGGTTTCCCTGGTCGCGCTCGATTTGCACTGTGAGCGAGGCCGTTTGCAGCACGAGCGCCTGGCCCAACTCCTCGATCGCGAACGATGCCTCCGGGAACTCATCGTCCGCCCGCACAACCGCCCAGGAGCGTCGCGCAGCGAATGTCCCATCAGGCGCCAGCCGCACGCGGATCATGCGATCTGTCAGGACTGTAATCGCGACGCGCGGGCCCCCGTAGTCCAGGATGAGTGAACGCCCTTCGCGAGTATAGGAGCGCAGGGCCTCCAGGGTGATGAAGGATTCGGTCATTCTGGTTTCCTCGGTCAGTTTGTAGTGCTCATGCCCAAGAGTATCAGAAACTAGTGTTTGAAAATATAGCGTTTTATAGCGTTCTATTGCAGGATTTTGGGTCTGCAAGAAACCATCCTTGTAGCTTTCACTACTTGGATGGGTCTCTACAGAGTTACCAGGGTTGAAACACTTCTTCTCATGCAACTACTACAGGTTCTTTCGGCCATTGTTCCTCTAGCTGATGATAACTTATAGCAAGATTGTTGAAGTACAGCCGAGAGCCAAGACTTTTTGCAAGTTGTGCTGCCTCAGTCAGGATCATGCTAGCTGGTTTGAGTTCCCCTTGTTGAATTTGCGCTTCTGCCTGGTAGTAGAGAAGGTCTACCTTTGTTATAGGCTCAATCTGTGGATCGTTTGTTTCTTTCTGCATGACACCTGCCAAATGTGCAAAGAGCGTTACTGCTCCGGTGATTCTTGAACTTTATTCTGCTGCCCTGCTTGGCTAGCTTTCTTGAGAATAGGCCCCTTTGGTCCTGGCTTATGCGGCGTTGCCATATATTTTTCTAACGAATCGGCGTAGATCAGCCAGTCTCGGCCAAGCTGAAAACCCTCTAGAGCACCTGATTTGAGCAAGCGGGTAAGATGAGATTTGCTCAACCCTGAGCGTCTTGATGCTTCAGGTGTGGGAATACATTCACGATTCGTATCAACATCCTTGAGCATAACTTCCTCTCGCTAATTGCGCAATCTTGGCAACATTATATCACAGATGTCTCTTGACAATTATACAATCTAGATTGTATAATACAACTAGATAGCATTATGTGACTAAACCCTCAAAAGTCAAGGAAATGTGACGGGTTAGTGACGGATTATCAGCTCTATCACGCTTTACACTTCTTCCTAGAAGAATGATAACGAAAAGGAAGGTGCTTATCGACTAGGACGCTACGGCGACAAAGCGGTGCATGCTATGAGTGGATGCTCGATAGTCGGAGCAATGCGACGTGACAGCCCGATGGCAAGGACAACAGGCGTGGGTGCAGGGCCCGAAAGACGGTTCAATCCCGATCTCGCTGCAAGACATGTCTTCCTTCACTGTTCAATGCAACCCCCTGGTAAGGATGAAGGCACCCTGGCCGAAGTTCGGATCAAGGTACGCTAAACAGAGGCCGTGGGTGGTCCTGTGTTTCATGGAACGGTTGACCTGGGGAAGGACACACATGAAACTACGGATATTCGCGCAACAGGCGGGTGTGCGCTACGAAACGGCTTGGCGCTGGTTCAAAGCAGGCAAGATTAAAGGCCGTCAATTGGAGTCTGGAACCATTATTATCACGGAAGAACTAGAGCAACAGCCACCATCTGAAGCGGTGGTTGTGGTCTATGCGCGTGTCTCTGCCAATGAGAACCCGCCTAATCTGGATACGCAAGCGGAACGGCTCTCTGCCTACTGTGCGGCTAAGGGTTGGAAGGTTCACAAAGTTGTCAAAGAGGTTGGTTCAGGCATTAATGATGGGCGCAAGAAACTGCCTGCACTCTTAGCTGATCCTACCGTTACGGTTATTGTGGTAGAGCACAAGGGCCGCTTAACCCGCTTCGGGTTTAAGTACATCGAGACGCTTCTCGCTATGCAAGGTCGCTCTATCGAAGTGGTCAACATCACAGAGAACCCGATTGAAGACCTCGTAGCTGATATGGTGAGCATTTTGTACAGTTTTTCCGCACGACTTTACGGGCAGCGGAGAGCAAAACGGAAGACAGAGCAAATTGTCAAAGAGTTAGAGTTACAAGCACAAACACAGAAAGGGGGTGAAAAAGATGCAGCTAGTTGAGCAACATGTGATTAGCAAGAGCGATCCACGCTACAGCGTGATTGACGAAGCGGCGTTCAAGTCGAAGAACCTGTACAATGCAGCGAACTATGAGTACCGGCAAGCGTTCATTCACCAGGGGGTTTACCTCAACTACAACGAAGTGCAGAAACGCATGCAGTCCCATGAGGCGTACAGGGCGCTGCCAGCAAAGGTCAGTCAACAAATCTTGATGGTGCTTGATCGCAACTGGAAGGGCTTTAGAGAGGGGTTAGAAGCGTACTACGAAGACCCGTCAAAGTTTCTCGGACGGCCCAAGCCGCCAAAGTACAAGCACAAGACGGAAGGGCGTAACATCCTGGTGTACACCATCCAGGCCATTAGCAAGAGAGGCTTAAAGCGTGGACTTATGCAACCCTCCATGCTTCCTATCGAAGTGCAAACGAAGCAAAAGGATGTCGATCAAGTACGCATCGTCCCTCGTAAGGGCTTTTATGTGGTTGAGGTGGTGTACGGAAAAGAGGTGAAACAAGTGCCTGTCAATCCTGCTTTTTACGCTGGCATAGACATTGGCTTGAACAATCTGGTTGCGCTAACTTCAAACAAACCTGGCTTTCGGTCAGTCCTTGTTAACGGGCGTCCAGGGAAAAGTGTCAATCAGTTCTACAACAAGCGTAGGGCAGACTTGCAAAAGCAACTAGGGACAACGGGGACAACAAAGCGTATAGAGCGTATGACGAACAAGCGCAACAGGCGCATTGACCACTACATGCACACTGCCAGCAAGTGGATTATTGATGTGTTGGTGAAAGAGGGAATAGGTGTGTTGTGCATCGGCAAGAATGACGCCTGGAAGCAAGAGGCAAACATGGGCAAGAGGAACAATCAAAACTTTGTCCAAATCCCTCACGCTCGTTTCATCGCCATGTTAACCTACAAGGCTGAGTTAGTAGGCATTCGCGTGGAGGTCACGGAAGAGTCTTACACATCAAAAGCCAGTTTGCTAGACCTGGACCCGTTGCCAGTTCGTGACCCGAACAATGGTGATGAGAAGCACACGTTTAGCGGCAAGCGCGTCAAGCGTGGACTCTACCGCGCATCCGATGGACGCAAGATCAATGCCGATATTAACGGGTCAGGCAACATTATCAGAAAAGTAGCCCCTGATGCCTTCGGGCTAAGGGCGGTAGAGGATGGGAAAGAGGTGCTTGCATCTCTGGTAGTCCATCCGGTGAGGATTGTCGTTCCCCTCACGAAGCCAGAAAGCAAGCGCTTAATAGCGGAAGTAAGCGGTCAATAGAACGCTATATTTCGCTACAAAACGCTATGTTTTTTGGAACTATACCACCGTTGATCCCAAGTGACAAAGCAGAACTAGCCTCCCACCGTGATGGACCCCATTTCCCAGGCGTCCAATGCCTTGACCCTGGCACTTCCACCGCGTGCAAAGAGCCCAACGCCAAGGCTATCAGTTCTGGACGGGTAGACCCGGCTGCTCATGCACAACCGGTAGTTTGCGAACACTTCGATCACGGAGCGGTCAAGGAAGATATGCAACAGCAATGGCTCACCGGCAGCAAGCGGAAGCGGCCCTGCTCGTATGTCCCGCTGCACCTCCTCGCTTAAGCTGGATCGTTGTCGGTCAATGAGCAGGCGTCCTTGCAGGCGGTCATAGCGAATGAGAGTCTGCTCCGTGCCATCTGGGGCACACCGCACCCCGATGCCCAGTTCCGTTGCCTCATCTGGGACCAACTCCGCCTGGATTTCCAGGCAGTCGCCCTGAACCTCCCCGAGCTGCATCAGCGACGTTGGCAGGATGGGCAGACCCATTACACGCTGGTGGGTGCCTCGGAGCTGCTTCAGCTCTGGAGCTGGCTCCAGGCTCACCATGTTGTCGGCAGACAACGAGAGAACACGCGGTAGAGACATGACCCCTGCCCAGCCGGCGGCCCGCTGTGCCTCGTCACCGCGTCCCTCCCAGAGCCATCCCCATAGAAGGCGACGACCTGAGGGGGCAAGCATGGTTTGTGGCGCGTAGAAGTGGCCGCCGTAATCAATAATGCTCTGGGTCCAAGGGGTAAAAGTGTGATCAGTGTAGGCCCCAACGAAGGCGACGGCGTAGTGCAGGCACCCGTCATACGCCTCCTCGCGAAAGCGACTGTCATCGTAGACCGACACCATAAGTACGGACTTGTCGCCCAGGTGAAAGAAGTCGGGGCATTCCCACATGGAGCCGGTCCACACCGGTTCGCTGCGGTTTCGGTCACCGGTGTAGAGAGGATGCATGTACTCCCAGTCAACAAGGTTCGGCGATCGATAGAGCAGAGCCGTACCCCCGACTCCTCTGATCCCGGCACCGATCAGCTGATACCAGGTAGTTCCTTCCTTCCACACAGTATGGTCGCGGAACGCAAGCAGATCCAGTTCCTGCGGCGGTGCAGCAATCACTGGATTTGCCCGATACTTCTGCCAGGTAATCAAGTCATCAGGGCTGGTGGCCAGGCACGGTAACTGTTGGTCTCCCCGCACGCCTGTGTAGATGAGCGTTGGGGCGCCATCGTGGTTGACGATGCAGCCGGAGAAGCATCCATCCTGGTCAGGTCCTCCCGGCGTTGGAGCTAATGCGACCGGCAAGTCAAGCCAGTGGACAAGGTCGGTGCTTACTGCATGGCCCCAATGTTTTGTTTCCCACGGCGGATCGTTGGGGACGTATTGGTAAAATAGGTGAGTGTGTCCTTTCCAGTAGATCAGCCCGTTGGGATCGTTCATCCACGCCGATGGCGGCAGAAAATGATACCGGGGGCGGTGCGGATCAGCGGCGAACATCCGCTGGAAGACTTGCTCCCTTTTTGCCCGCCCATGGACACACGCCGCTTCCGTTGACTCATTCATAGCTACCAGTTGAGAATATTCGCAACACTCATAGCACATGGTACGAACAACAATCCCCTGGCTTCGTCAGATGATTGTTGTTCGCACCTGCTATGAGTGTTGTATTTGCTTTAGCCTTTGACAGCCCCAGCTGTTAAGCCGGAGACAATGCGTTTCTGCAGGATGAGCACCACAATCGCCAGCGGGATAGTCACAATCACCGCCGCCGCCGCTATTTCACCCCACGGGATGGTATGTTCCCCCGCAAAGCGCGAGACCCCCACGGTGATTGGCTGCGCATTCTCATCGGTCGTCAGCGTCAAGCCAAAGAGGAAGTCGTTCCACACCGCGATGAACGAGAGGATGGCTGCCGCGAAGACCCCAGGGGCGGTCAGCGGCACAATCACTTCCCACAGCGCACGCATGCGCGTGGCCCCATCTACCAGCGCCGCCTCTTCCAGGTCGGGCGGCAGATCGCGGAAAAACGAGGTCATGAACCACACCGTGATCGGCAAGGTCAGCACCAGGTCGGGGATGATCAGAGCGGCATACGTGTTGTAGATGGGCAGCGGACCCGTGAAGATGACGTAGAGCGGCCCTACCATGGCGATCAGCGGGATGATGGCCACCGACAAGGTGATCCCCAGCACCAGCGATTTGCCGCGGAACTTCATGCGCGCCACTGCATAGGCGCACAGAATGCCAAAGAACAAGGCCAGTAACGTCGTGATGGTGGCGATGATCGTGCTGTTGAGCAGATCGCGCGTAAAGGTCGACAAAGACAGATCGTTTTGGTAGTTCTCCAAGCTGAAGGTGTGGGGAAAGAGGGTGGGCGGCGAGGCATTGAGCTCGATGCCACTTTTGACCGAGGTGGCGATGGACCAGTAGAGCGGGGCCAGGGCCACGAACACGACTAACACCACAGCGGTATAGCGCCCGATCTTGCCCCACGGGATGCGTCTTCCCGGTTGGGCCGGCTTGGCACCGGCTTTGGCATCCGGGTACACCTGTTCCTTAACTGCCATAAGACATCTCCTTCCTTTCCAGGAATGGCTCTCTCGACGAGCTACCGTTGGGTGACGCGCATCAACAAGATATAGAGCAGACTGACGATCAGTCCGGTCACAAACAGCGTCACGGCAGCCGCCACTCCCGTGGCAAAGTCGAAGGTGGAACGCGTAAACATGAAATTATACGAGAACGAGGCCATGCTTTGCACCTGGTTGCCGCCCAGGATGTAGAGCAGGTCGAAGATGCCCAGCGAAGCCAGCGTGCGGAAGAGTAAGGCGATGATCAGCGGCCCGGTGAGCATGGGCAGGGTAATCGTCCAGAATTGCTGGAAGCGCGTGCTGCCATCGACGCCAGCAGCTTCATACAATTCATGGGGAATGACCTGCAGCCCGGCCAGCAGCAAGAGGGTCATAAACGGCGCGGTTTTCCACACATCGGTGATGATGGCAGCTATCACGATGCCATTGGTGGTGCGCAACAAGGTATCGCCGGGGGCCAACACGTGGATCTGCTGCAGGATGTAGCTAACAATGCCGGTGCGGTCATTGTACATCAGGTACCAGATCTGGGCGGAAATCACCGTGGGAAAGGCCCACGGCACCAGAATAGCGGCCCGCACCAGGCCACGGCCGGGAAAGGTGGCATTGATGAGCAAGGCGATGCCCAAGCCAATGATCGTCTCCAGGGCCACGGCGACGATCGTGAAGGCGAAGGTGATGCCAATGGCAGACAGGAACTCGTGATTGCCAAAGAGCTGCACAAAGTTGCGCAAGCCCACAAAACTGGCGCTAGGGCTCAGCGGGTTATCCAGAAAGCTGAGCCAGATCGAATTGATGATGGGGTAGGCCGCCACCGCCAGGATCACGAGAATGGTCGGCAGGACCAGGATGTAGGGCGTGAAGCCACTTCCCAAATCCAGGCGTTCGCGCAGAGTCACCCTTTTGGCGGGGGCTTCGACGGCTTGTGTTGCCATGAGCACTTCTCCCTTTCTACCGCTCTCCACATCCAGAGGGCCTTCTGGCGAATACGCGAAGCGCCATTCCGCTCCAGGCGACCTCTTGATGGGCACAGATACAGAGACAGATGACTTCTCGATGAAGATCATCTCATGAGAGTGGAGTATCTGGACAGATACCCCACTTCGAGCGACGCACTACATCATACTATTTATTCACGATGGCCTGCAAATCCGACTGTAATCCACTCAACGCATCTGTAGGGCTGCTTTGCTTGGTCAGGGCATTATGGACGCGCGACTGAATGGCATTCGAGATGTCCGGGTAGAAGGGAGAGACCGGGCGCGGCTGCGCAGTCGCGAAGACGGGCTGCATTTTGCTGAAGAAAGGAGCCTTGGCTAACACGTCGGGGTCCGTGTAGATGCTCTTGAGTGTGGCGAACAGCGACAACTTTGTGGCGATCGTTTTCTGCGAGGCGGGGTTGAGCTGGTGCTGGACAAACTTCCAGGACGCATCGGGGTTCTTGGAGTAGGCATTGATGCCATATTGCCAGCCGCCCAGGCAGGAGTGGCCGGTGGTGTTGCTGCCACCATAGAGCATGGTATGGACATCAAACTTGCCAGCAATCTTGGAGGTCTTGGGGTCGTTGCCCAGCGAATAGGCATAGGGCCAGTTGCGCAAGAAGGCCGAGTCCCCGTTTTGCCAGGCCGAGCGGCTATCCTCTTCCTTGTAGGTGGTCACCGCCCGTGGCGAGATCGTGCCCACCCAGCTGGCCATCAACGTCAAAGCCTGCATCCCTTCCGGGCTGTTGACGGTGATCTTCTTGGGATCGCTGGGATCGAGTACGGTACCGCCATAGCCGTAGAGGACCTCGACAAAGTTACAGACCAGCCCCTCGTACTGGGCCCCCTGCCAGAGATAGCCGAACTTCGCCTTGGACGGGGCAGCCGCCTTGGCCATGCTTGTCAGTTGATCCCAGGTCGTCGGAGGTGTTTTGTTGATGTCGGTGCGGTAGTAAATCAGTCCGGCATCGGTGCGGGTCGGTGCCGCCCACAACTTGCCGTTGTAGGTACAGCCCTTAAGCGGTGCGTCGAGATAATTGGCCCGGTCACTGGCCGGCCACTTATCATCCAGGGGAACCGTCCAGCCATTGGCCCCAAACTCAGCGGGCCAGATGATATCCATCGGAAAGACATCGATGGAGCTCCCGCGCGCCCGCAGCATGGTGGTGAGGATCGTCAGGAGCTGGCCAGTATCGTTTGGGGCATTACTGTTGTAGGTGACGTGGACCCCGTTGTTTTGCTTATTAAAGTCGTTCACCAGCGATGCGTAGACGCCATCGGTGTCCTTTTCAAGATAGTTAATATTGACGGTTTGCCCATTACCGCCCGTACTGTTGCTGGTGCCACCGCAGGCTTCTAGCAGCGAGACGGCTGCCGTGCTGCTCAAGCCGACGGCAACGGCACGCTCAAGGAATGTCCGGCGGGTCATACGGCCAGCGCGGATTTTCGTGATGATTTCGTCGATGACTTCACCTTGTTCAAGGATCATATGCGTTTCTCCTTTGGACAAACTGCTAACGAATATGGATCGAAAGCGTTATGAGGAGTTCCCACTCCCTTGCCTGCCAGACTTCTCTGCTCACTGATCCCCCAATTGGATATGTGTCATGAACATCTTGAGAAGAGAGGCACTATCAGAGGCTACCCTGCCTCTTCTGTAAGATATCTGCGTGTACTATGTCCTACACAACCGGTACGTGTTAGGAGTTTGAGCTTTGTGCGTACAGATCGCTCCTTTCTTCGCGAGCAATCACATTTCCACCTTTTGGTTCGTTGCCCGCTCGCTTTCAGCAACTAATAATTAAGTACGTTAGCGCGACGATAAATCTCTCAAATAAGTGAAACCCCGGGTATGCTCACGAATGTAGCTCGATGAGCTTTAAAAGCTTTCTCCTCACGATTATTTTATACAACAATACCATAAAATAGCTCCAAATAACAAGCCTGACTATTGAAACCCCGTGCCGACTTGTTTGACAGAGAGAACCCACCGCAAGCAATGCCGTTTCGACGGCAGTGGTCAAGTGGGTTTCTCAACGGCTTTAGCCAGAACAGCCGTAGGAAAAGCTAAGAGACGGTAGAACGACTATCTTGTTGGTGCTTCACTCTCACTTGATGGTTGCACTGCTTACGTTTCCTGCTGTTTCCGCTTTTGAGTGGCAAGCAAAGAATGAGCAGGAAAGGAGTGAGCAACCCTATGGCAAAAGCAACAAAAACCATCAAACAACCACTTGGCTACCAAGCAGGGCAGGCAGACTGGTTTGCAGCAACGAAAGACCTATTCAATCAAATCGCCGCCTTCTATTTTGAGGTCATCCAGGCGCATGCAGGGGTCCTGGATCTCGATACAAAAACGGCGCTGACGGCCCTGGAAAAGCTCACCCACACCACCAAAGAGAACCCTCATCCAGTGATGCCTCTCTCGACTATTGCCGAGCATATTCCTGCGATGTTCCGCCGCGCTGCCATCCATGCCGCCCTTGGTTCCGCGCGATCCTTTCATACCACCCTTGCCATATGGCGAAAGCAGAAAGAGAAGGCGAGAGCCCGTGGGAAGAAGTTCACCATTCGTCCTCCGGTTCCTCCGCGCACCTGGAACAAATCCGTCACACTCTATGCCGGACAGTGGAAAGAGCGTACATCCACCACGATCATGCTGAAGGTGTGGACAGGCAGGAGTTGGGCCTGGGTCAAGTGCCGCCTGCAGGGACGTGATCTTCCTGAGGGATGGGAAATCGGGAGCGCGCAACTGGTGCAGCATGCAGGGCATTGGTGGTTACACACGCCGCTTGAGCAAGCACGGCCCAACCCAGGAAACGTTGAGAAGCAAATCACGAGCAATCCAGACACGCGTCTGTGCTCAGTTGACCTCAACATCAGTACACACCTGGCAGTCTGTTCCATCTTAACAACCGACGGCACGGTACTGGCGACCCTCATTTTGTCCAGGGGATTTGAAGTGAAGAGAAATATAAGAAAATGAGACAATTTAATGGATGAGGAATTGCTTCGAAGTATGTACTATGATCAAGGATTGAGTGTACCGGAGATAGCTCGCAGGCTCGGTATACCTCGTTCGACAATCAGTTACTGCTTTTATACCAAGTTCGGTTTGAAGGGCCGAAGGCCCGAGGACTATCCACCAAGAGAGCCAAGGCATATCGATCTAAGTCCGGAGGCACTTGATATCCTTAACGGTGAACTGTTAGGAGACGGATGTTTAAGACAAAGGAGTAAACAAGCCGCATTTTTTGCCTATCATACAAGTTGCTATGAGTATCTTCATTATTTGGTAGAACGGCTTCAAGTATTAGGGCTAGAGTTTGGGCCACTGCTGGAACAAAAAAGCCCGCGTGGTTATACTAGCTGGCATGTCGAGTCGAAATCTTATGCTGAACTCGCATTACTACGTCAGCGTTGGTATCCGCAAGGGAAAAAGGTTGTTCCTGGTGACTTTCGATTGTCTCCACTTACTGCTTTGCATTGGTACCTCGGCGACGGTAGTCTCATCAATATTTCGAGAGGGAAGTCCGTCGTTGTCCTCTCAACAAACGCCTTCAGCGATGATGACAGGAGAAGATTGCTTCTACACCTACATGATGCCATTGGCGTTCTTGGAGTTACTGATCGACAGGGGCGCGTCATTTTTGCTAATAGCGCTTCCATGAAGAAGTGGTTCTTGTACTTGCCAGCATGTCCAGTGCGTTTCTACCGGTACAAGTGGCCTCAATGAGCACACTGCCCGACTTGCTTGTTGGGACGGATTGCACGCAACCGAAGCAAGACAGGCATCATCGCAGCTAACCAACAAGACAACGCTACATTGTGGGCAAAGATCCGCGCTCTTGATGTGGACGCCGCCCATCGGGTGAGCCGACGGATTGTGGACTTTGCGAGAGCACACGGAGCAACGATTCTTACCTTTGAGCATCTTGGACACTTCAAGCCGCAGAAAGGCATGTACAGTCGCCGAGGCAACGAAAAACGCTCCTACTGGTTACAGAAAACGCGCCCAGAAAGCCCCCGTCTTTCAAGCGGGGGATGAATGGGCCTTCCTTTCGGGCTGGTTGGGATGTGGGGAATAGGTCGGATCATTCCAAGCCAGGTAGGCGTCAATCGCGCGTCTCACCAGTTCCGAAACAGGAAGGTTATCAGCTTCACTCTTCGCACGTAACCGCTCCAGTTGTTTCTCATCTAGGTAGATATTAGTTCTGGTCAATCCCAATGGTTTTTCCCTTGCGATACATCTTATTCTGATGTATAATGGTACCACAAGACAGAAAGGAATGCAAATACCATCATGAAGCGAGCGAAGACACCGACCTTTCTTCTCGAATTGCCTCTCCAGGTCGATTGGAACCAGGAGGGCCGTTTGCGCGCTCACCTGGAAGCGGCTCGATGCTTCTATAACGCTGTGCTTTCTGAGTCAAATAAGCGACTCCGGCTCATGCGCAACGATCCAGCATGGGCAAAAGCACGCGCTCTCCCTCGCTCGCACAACCAAGAACGCGCACAGGCTTTCTCCGCCTTGCGCCAAACATACCACTTCTCAGAATACGAGATGCACGAGTATGCAAAGTCTGCTCGTGTCTGCTGGATCGCCGACCACATCGATAGTACAATGGCCCAGACTCTCGCCACACGGGCCTATCAAGCCGCTAATCGCGTCTGCGTCGGGAAGGCTAAACGGGTTCGGTTTCGGAGCAAGGGACGCGGCATTGATAGCGTGGAGGGCAAGCGCAACGATGTCGGGATGCGCTTCGTGCTCGATCCCAATGCGGGCGATGGCGGCTTTCTGATCTGGAATACTGAGGTCATCCCGGCCATGATCAATTGGCATGATCCGGTGGTGCAGCATGGGATGCGCCACAAGATCAAGTATGTGCGCCTGGTCAGACGCCGTGCTTCCTCACCACAAGCACAAGGAGCCGATCACGATGGCAACCGCTATTCTGTGCAACTGGTCTTCGAGGGCCATGCCTTCATCAAGCCCAAGCACGAGGAGCTGAGCACTGAAACTGTTGGCCTGGATATTGGCCCATCGACACTGGCGATTGTGCCACGTGAAGGGAAAGCTGATCTGGTCACGTTCTGCGAGGAATTAGCGCCCGATACGAGAAAAAAACGACGATTGCAGCGCAAGATGGAGCGGCAGCGCCGCGCCAAGAATCCAGAGAACTACGACGAGCAGGGTCGTGTGAAAAAGGGACGCCTGCATTGGAAAGAGAGTAAGCGGTACCAGGCGACCAAGCGACAACACGCCAGTACGGAGAGAAAACTGGCCGCCTCTCGCAAGAGTCTGCATGGCAATCTAGCGCATCGTATTGCGCAGGTGGGCACCACGATCAACATAGAAAAGACTTCATTCAAAGGATGGCAAAAGCAGTATGGTCGAAGCGTAGGACTTCGTGCACCAGGGGCATTTGTAGCGCATTTGGCCCGCATAGTTGCAAAAACTGGCGGCACCCTGCACGAAGTCTCAGCCTCTCAGACCAAATTGTCTCAATATTGCCACCAGTGTAGGCAGTATCACAAGAAGTCACGATCACAACGCTGGCATACGTGTCCCTGTGGCTGTGGGCCAGTGCAGCGTGATCTGTACTCGGCTTTCTTGCTAGCCTGCCTGGAACCGGAGCAGACACACCCCTCCATCACCCGCCACGCGTGGGAAGGTGCGGAGCCGCGCCTGCGAGCCGTGATGGAGGACCTTCAACAACGTGCGAATGAGGGGCAGCACTTGCCCCGAAGCATGGGTTTGTCGGCACCTGACAAAGGAGCTGCCCGTGCCGGAGCGCGTCGGCTCAAAAGTCCTGCCTATCCCCACCAAGAGCCGGTTGTCTCTACTAACGGAGCAACCGGAAGCGTTGGGTGAGTAACAGGAACCCCCGCATTTATGCCGGGGAGGTCTCAGGAGGGAAGATCTTCAAGTACAGCAAATACAAAGCCTGGAATGAGGGAATCGTGACCAGCAGAGTCAATCCCAGGAATACCAGTCGTGACTGTGCCCGCTGTAGTGCGCCGGTTGCCCGCTATGACACGGGACAACCAGCGGAAGGATATACGCCCGGTGCTCCCCTGGTGTTCTGCCCAGATTGCCAGATGCGCGGCAACGCCGATAGAAATGCCAGCATCGTCATTGGCAAACGCCTGCTTACTCGTTATCAGAAACGTCTCTCCCAGGAAAAGCCTCCAACTCCTCTGGCAACAGAGAGGTCCTCGAAAGAGGAAGGTGTCGCCAGTTCCCAGGACGCGCGATCCGCAACGGAAGGCCATCTAACGACCCTGCAAGGCACGGAACGGGTGACGCGTATGGCACCACGCAGGTCGAAGCCGAGTAGGATGGTACTGGCTGAGACGAGCATTTCTCACCAACTACGATGGTTCAATGAGTAGCGGCCAGGCCGCATACACTCGAACTATCGCGTACGTAGGAGTGCAAGAAGCCGCAGGGTTTTAGCCCTCGCGGAGTGTCACTGTTCAATACTCCTTGCTCATCGGTGAAGGCGGCAGTTCCCTGGTCCCCCAATCGCCAGGCTCGCTTCCTAATTCAAAGCGAATAACAGCGCCATCAGCAATCTCTCTATGTCTGATCCATGCTCTGTGCAGCGGTTCGCCATTGAGCGTAGCTGCTATCACATAGGGATTTTCAGGGCCGGCCTGGGGAGCTTCGATCACCAGACTCTTCCCGCTCTTGCCCAGGGCTATCTCTGTCCGCTGGAAGATAGGAGCGGAAAGCAGGTACAGGTCCTGCCCCATCATTGGGTAAATCCCCATCGTCGAGCACATATACCAGGCGCTCTGGCATCCCATATCCTCGTTATCATAAAGACCATCACGCGTTGGGTGAAAATAGCGCTTCAGGGACTCGCGCACTCGTTCTGCCGTCTTGTCCGGTCGACCGGCATAAATATAGAGATAAGGGACATGCAGCATTGTTTCCTTCGAGCGATACTGCCCCTGGTCAAAGAACTCGTCCAGGTGGCGGACAAACGCCTCGTTCCCTCCATGCCGTGCAATCAATCCCGCGAGATCATGCTGTACGTTGTACTCCCACTGCCTGCCTGTTGCCTCGTAGAAGTACGGATCCTCGTGAACAAGGGGCGCGTAGAATTTCGTGGGATCAAAAGGGTCCACCCATTGCCCATCCGCATTTTTAGGCGCAAAGCACGCAATATCTTCGCGCCACAGGTTCCACACCTTTTTCGAACTTTCAAAATATTCCTGCGCCACATCCTCCTGCCCCAGGTACTCAGCCAGTCTGCCAATGCACCAGTCCTGGTATGTATATTCCAGGTGACGGGAAACGCAGTTCCTAATCCCCACTGGCAGGTATCCCAGTGTGCGGTATTCGCGCAGGTATCGCCCATAGAGCCACGGATCAGGTGACTCCACCTCATTATTCTTGCGCATCTGCAGCAGGGCCTTTTCATAGTTTATTCCCTGCAAACCTTTCAAGGCTGCCTCGCACAGCAGCACGTCGGCTGAACTTCCACCCTGAATCATCGCGCTGTGTCCTGCAATCCAGGCATCGAGCAGCCAGCCGGTATGATCGGCAATATCCAGCAGGCAATTGAGTATCGCCACCTCGAGATCGGGGTCAAACAGGGTGATCAAGGAGTTTGCGTTGCGCACGCTGTCCCAGAGCGCATAGAAATCGGTAAAGTGGCGCACTCCTGATACCCACCAGGGGTTCTCATCGTCTACCCCTAGATCGCTGGGCATGCAGATGAGGCGGGTGAAAAGCGTGTAAAAGAGCTTCTTTTGCTCCTCTGTTCCTCCCTCAATGCGAATGCGTGAGAGTGCCTGATCCCAGGTAGCCGCAGCCTCAGCGTGGATGATATCGAAATCTTTGTCATCCGTCTCACGCGCAATACTGGCCCTGGCCTTCGCTATGCTGACATAGGAAATACCGACCTTGAGATGTACCTGTTCGACCTGCCCAAAACGAGCAATAGCTTTGCAGTCTGCCCCATCGGCTGCCGAAAGAGGAAGTATACCCTGAGTATTGGCGACCACAATGTTGCTGGCGGGTATGTCGAATATAGCGCAAAAATACACCGAGTAGGGAAAGTTGTGTCCCCAGCCACCGCGAAAATCGCCGCGACCGATGATCTCCCGCTTCGAGACAACTTCAACGAACCCGCCGGTAGACGTTCCAGTCGTTGTTCCTGGAATATGAAGCGCATCTGTCGTTTGAATCACAGCGCCAACATCGATCAGTATATTGGCCTCGCTCTCCCTGGGAAACGTGTAGCGATGAACTCCCACACGAGGCGTCACGGTCAGTTCAGCTTTCACACCTGCTGGTTGCAGTGTGACCGTGTAATAGCCTGTCTCTGCCGCTTCATCTTCCTGGCTAAAGGTGTCCGCTGAAGTTCTGGGCTCGCCGGTAAAGGGTGTAATGCCGATGTTGCCGTATCGCCCGCCCCCGCCAGTGCCGCTCACATGCGTGTGACTGAAGCGGATAATAGGATGGTGGCTATCGTAGCCGTTATTCGGATGTGGGATAAGGGTATCTGGCCCCAGGCGGACGAGGCTCAGCGGTAGGTAGGGACCGCACAGACAATGACCTCTCCCCTCAACGCCAATAAATGGGTCTACATACGAAATCAGATCGTCCATTTACTACCTCGGTTCTAGTCGCGTCTGATCCATTTCTTCTACTTGCTTCATGACTGTACTGTATCCTGTTTGAAGCTTCTTTGGCAAGTCTCCAGGGCTCCTGAATAGGTACCTGAGTAGTTACTTTTAGCAACCGTTTGTATCTCTAAATGAGCGAAACGGGAACACGTGGGATATACTTATTGAAATAATCTACAGTTGTTAAAGGAAGGGACAAATGACACAAACACACTTCTGGTGGCAAACAGGCGTACTTTACCAGGTCTACCCACGCAGCTTTCTCGATAGCAATGGCGATGGCGTGGGAGACATTGCCGGCATTACGAGCAAGCTGGACTACCTCCGCTGGCTCGGCGTTGATGCCGTCTGGCTCTCCCCCATCTATCCTTCCCCGATGGCGGATTTCGGTTATGACATTAGCAACTACATCGACGTCCATCCGCTTTTTGGGACGCTCAAGGACCTGGATACTTTGGTGCAACAGGCCCACCAACGCGACCTCAAGGTCATCCTCGACTTTGTTCCCAACCATACGTCCGATGAACATCCCTGGTTCCAGGAGGCCCGTTCCAGCCGGACAAATGAGAAACGTGACTGGTACATCTGGCGCGATCCAGCGCCTGGTGGTGGCCCTCCCAATAACTGGACAAGCCTGTTCGGGGGTCCCGCCTGGCAATTTGATGAGCAGACCGGGCAATACTACCTGCACATGTTCGACGTGAAACAAGCCGATCTGAACTGGCGCAATCCGCACGTTCGCAAGGCTATGCACGATGTTTTACACTTCTGGCTCGATCGTGGCGTTGATGGTTTCCGCGTCGATGTAATCTGGATGCTGATCAAAGATGATCAGTTTCGCGATAACGGGTTGAATCCCAATTGGAAGCAGAGTGATGACCCAAGTAAGTATCAGGATGGGCGCTACACTGAAGACCAGCCAGGCATACACGAGATCGTACGTGACATGCGCGCTCTTTTGGATAGTTATGGCGACCGTGTGTTAATTGGTGAGATCTACCTGCCGGTTGAGCGCCTGGTGCAATATTACGGAGAGGCGCTCGACGGGGCCCACCTGCCCTTCAATTTTCAATTCGTAACCATGCCAACATGGGAGGCTCGCGCTATTCGTCAGATAGTTGATGCATACGAAGCTGCACTACCCCAGGGTGGATGGCCCAACTGGGTTCTGGGCAATCATGACAAGGAACGCATCGCGACGCGGGTAGGTCGTGAGCAGGCGAGGCTCGCGCACATGCTCCTGCTCACACTACGCGGAACTCCAACCTGCTACTATGGTGATGAGATAGGGATGGAGAACGTCCGGATTCAGCGCGAACAGCTGCAGGATCCGAAGGCTAAGGGGAACCCTGAACATAGTCGAGACTATCAACGCACACCTATGCAGTGGAACGCGCTTGCGAACGCGGGCTTCACGGCCCCCAATGTAAAACCCTGGTTACCGATCGCTGACGACTATCAGACCTACAACGTAGAGGCTGAGCAGCACGATCCGCGTTCCATGCTGATGTTGGTACGTGCCTTACTAGAGCGCCGGCGTGCGTCGCCCGCTCTGATCATTGGCTCTTACCAGTCCCTTGACCAGGAGAATGGCAACTGTTTTGTCTACTTGCGGCAGCACAACGACCAGCGCTATGTAGTGGCCCTCAATGTTTCGGCTCAAGATCAGGTTGTGAAACTGCCTGGGCTGGGCCAGGGTTCCATCGTCCTCTCAACTCAGATGGATCGAGTGGGGCCGCTCGATCTATCCGAGTTCCATCTGCGAAAGAATGAAGGGTGTTTGAGTCAATTACCCCACGGCTAAAGCCGAGGGCTTGTGTCTGTACTCCACCGCAATTCTACATACCGTTGCCGGTTCGCAGCTTTGGCTTCATCGCACGGCACATCGGGGCGTATCGACAAGACGCCCGTACTCATCCAGTCTTGCCGGGTGAGCAACGTTCGCAAGGTGATATTCCTTGCACCAATCAAATCCGCATGGAGCGAGAAATGACAGTTTTGACACACGAAGACCAGCCCCTTGTTTGGGCGATTGTCAGGCGAAGCATACCCACATTTGGGACACGCCTGACTGGTATGGTAGGCATCGACTTTGATAGCCATACTTCCGTTCAAGCTGGCTTTGTAGGCAACATAGCCATGCAACTCTGCAAACGCCCACTTGGAGGCATGACGGTTCGCCCGTCTCTGCTTCTTGGAGGCTTTCTTGCCATGTTTGCGTTTCGTGCGCTCACGGATGAGTGTCAAATCTTCCAAACCGATCATGCTGTGTGAGTGCGAGGTTACGATGCGATGACTGATTGCATGGTTCACAGCCTGTTTCAACCGTCTCTCCCGTCCACTGATGACGACAAGTCGCCTCGTTGCGGAACGGGTGCCTTTTTTCTGCAACCGTTTGGTCAGTCTCGCATAATGGTCGGCTTTGGCGCGTACCGCTTTGCCAGAATAGAATGTGGTGTGATTATTCGTATCCGTCGAGACAGCAAGATAGCGTTGTCCTACATCCACACCAACGATACCTTTGTGCGTCTCAGGAGTAGGGTCTGCTACCTCAACCTCAAAGGAAATAAGCAGGTAAAATTGCTTGCGAGGCTTGTCATACCAGAGCTTAGCCGCTCCGATATGGGCATCCTGTTGGAGCAAAGCCACATGCTTGCTATAGCCTGTGTAGGGCACGATCACACGGCCCTGCAAAGTCAGGATGCTCACCTGCGCATCTTCCTTCAGGCTATAGTCCCGATGGTAATTGTAGGTTAGAGTAGGAGAAACATACTTGGGAGGCTGATCAAGCCCCTTGTAACGTTTCTTTGTCTTGCCTGCTTTGCGCAACGCTGCATTTTGCATCACCTTCGTCCACAGCGCCTTATAGGTGGCACCGACTTGACGAGGGACATTGCAGGCCATTTGAGCGGGCAGGTGATACTGCACGCGTATCTCATCGTAGCAATCCCGTTGCAAGACACGTCCACTGCTCATCTTGCCATGCTCGAACGCATAGTGAGAGACGTGGTTCAGGGCATCCCGATAGACCAATTGTGTTTGGCGCAAGGCTCGAAATTGCTCAGGACTCGTACGCAGCTTCAACTTAGCAGTCATGATCTGTTTCATACATCGAGTATAGCAGATATTCACGCACCCGTCAAATTTGGCAGAGCGCGTGAACAGATGACCCTACCCAAGCTCCTAAGTAAGGAACGCCGCCTTCCTCCCCAGGCATGAATGCAGGGGACTCCTGCGGCGATTTGTTGAAGAGATGCCGATTCAATAAAATCTGCATCTCGCTGCACCCAATTTTTGCTATTACACTAAATCCAAGCGCGAAAGCCCCCGTCTTTTGAAGATGGGGAGGTCTCAGTGCTGTTAGCTGTTAGCCAGCAACGTTGACACCATCTTTTCCAGGCAGGTACAATAGGATTGCCCAGAAACTGCGCAGGGTTTACAATTTCCCCTACGTTCCATATAGACAATGACGAGGCAAACAGCAATGAAGATTTACGTCTGCATAAAACAGATACCCGACCCTAACACCGTTGTTAGCAAGCTCGACCCTAACACAAAACGGCTCGTGCGCAGCGGTGTCTCACTTGTTCTCGACCCGGGCGACGAAAGTACGATCTCAGCGGCCATCAAACTTCGCGATACCGTCGGCAACAGCGAAGTCGTCGCAGTGAGTATGGGCCCCACCAGCGCGCAGGAAGCTATGCGCCGCGCCCTGGCCATGGGCGTTGACCGCGCCATCCTCGTGACCGATCCTGCTCTTGCTGGCTCGGACGTCCTCGGCACAGCTCGTGTGCTTGCAGCTGTCTTGAAAAACGAGGCTCCCGACCTGGTTTTCTGCTCAACCGAGAGTACCGATGGCTACACAGGGATGGTCCCTGGCGGCATCGCCGAATTTCTTAACCTGCCACAACTGACTTTTGCCCGCGAGATAAACGTTGAGGGCGCCAAAGCCATGATCAAACGCGTTACAATTACAGGCTATCAAACCGTCGAAAGTCCCATGCCCGCCGTCGTAACCATTGCCAGCGGCTCCTTCGAGGCTATTTACCCCACCATGAAGGGTATCATGGGCGCGAAGAAGAAACCCTTTACACAGTTGACCCTGGCCGACCTCGGCATTGACCCATCGCAGGTCGGCGAGGCAGGCGCACGTGAACGCATAGTGGCTATAGGACAAGCCGAAGCACGAGCGGCAGGACAGGTCATCAAAGATGATGGCAACTCTGCCCAGGTTATCGCCGACTTTTTGCAGCGATACCAGTTGCTCTAGGAGAAAAGATTCATGTCTAAAACTATTTGGGTTCTCATCGAAATCGAAGATGGCAAAGCCGCCCGTTCCTCTCTTGAGGTACTCGGGAAGGCTGCGCAACTGGGCCGTGCCGAAGCCATCGTACTGGGTTCCGCTGCCGCGCAGGTCGCTCCAACTCTGGGCGAATATGGGGCGGAAAAGGTCTATGTTCACGAGGATGCCACCTACGACAACTATCTGACGCTCCCCGCTGTAGACACCATCAGCGAGCTGCTTAAACAACACCAACCCGCACTGCTGATGCTTGCTACGACATACGACCTGCGCGACATCGCCGCGCGCCTGAATGTACGCAACAATATGGGCCTGGTCACTGATGCCACCGACCTGGCCTTCGATGGTGATACTGTTCAAGTCACCGTCCCCTGGGGTGGCGAAAACGTTGTTACTGCGACTCTCCCACAGCAGGGCACCGGCATCGTACTTACTCGCCCCAAGGCCTTTGGCGTAGAACAGTTTGCCGGTAGAACCGCTGAGATCGAAACCCTCAACCCATCGATCAGTGCCGAATCACAGCAGATCAAGATCCTCGACCGGGTCGAATTACCCAGCGAAGGACCTGCGCTCGAAGACGCCAGCGTCATTGTCAGCGGGGGTCGCGGCCTGGGTAAAGCCGAAAATTTCCATCTCGTTGAGGAACTTGCTGCCGCACTGGGCGGCGCCGCAGGCGCTACTCGCGCCATCGTCGATGCTGGCTGGTTGCCCTATAGCTACCAGGTTGGTCAGACCGGCAAGACCGTAAAGCCAACGCTCTACATCGCTTGTGGTATCAGTGGAGCTATTCAGCACCTCGCGGGCATGAAAGGCTCCAAGTATATCGTCGCCATCAATAAGGATGAGCACGCGCCGATCTTCTCTGTCGCAGATCTGGGTGTCGTTGGAGACACGCTCACAATTCTCCCGCAGCTCACGCAAGAAGTGAAGCGGCGCAAAGCTCACTAAATAGAGTTCGTGCCGCGCCCTTTACCTGCGGGCGCGGCACACGCAGATGATCACGGGCGCGATTGTTTGCGCCCCTGGCAGGAGGTATTTGTATGACGCACCCCGTGATCTCGCCAACTGGCGGATGGATCGGCACAATAATTTTTGTGCTCCTCTTTTTAGCAGCACTCATTCTTTTCGGTCTCCGCGTAGGCGAGCTGATCACGCTCCTCGTAAAAGCCCGGCGCGAAGATCGTACCGACCACATTGACGACCGCATTGGGGAATTCTTCCTGGTTGTCCTCGGTCAGAGCGGCGTGCTGCGCGATCCTATCCCCGGCATCGCCCATTTCTTTACGTTCTGGGGTTTCATCGTTATTCAGTTCGGTCTGCTCAACCTGATTCTTGGAGCATTTAACGGCACATTACCACTCCTGGGCGATAATCATGCCTTCGCTATTGTCCTGGATGCATTCATCGTATTTGTCTTTATCGCCCTGCTCCTCTTTGCCTTTCGCCGTGCAGTCCTCCGGCCTAGACAGCTGTCCAGCTTCTTGCATGGCCCCTGGGATGGCTATATCATCCTGGGACTGATTATGGCCGTCATCGTCACCCTCGCCCTGGTCGAAGGCTTTCAGTACGCAGCTTACGCTGCCGCCCACGGTGTAGCAGCCGCCAACAATAGCGGTGCCTGGACACCCATCGGTACATGGCTCTACCCATTGTTCAGCGGCCTGGATGCCAATACCGCCACCATCCTGTACCGCGCCTTCTGGTGGCTCCATATCGGCACTGTCTTGTTCTTCCTCATCTACCTGCCCCGTTCCAAACACCTGCATTTGATGGCGACCCCGTTCAATGTCTTCTTCCGCAGCTACGGCCCCAAGGGTGCGCTGCCTCTGCTGGAAAACATCGAGGAACGCGACGACTACGGCGTCTCCAAGCCAGAACAATTCACCTGGAAGCAGTTACTTGACGGCTATGCCTGTACCGAGTGCGGCCGCTGCAATACAGTCTGCCCCGCCACCAACACTGGCAAACCACTCTTCCCCAAGGAAATCATCCTCGGCGTCAAAGAAGCGCTCTTTGTGCAGAGCGATGAAATTCTGGGAGTGAATTCGCTCTATAGCAGATTGGGCGTCGCGGGCGTCAGAGCCGATAAAACAAAAGAAGAGGCCGAGGCACATCACGAGCCGATGGTTGGCGGCATCATTTCTAATGACGCTTTGTGGGCCTGCACCACCTGCCGAGCCTGCATGGAGATATGCCCTGTCTCCATCGAGCATGTGCCGAAGATCGTCGATATGCGCCGCCACCTGGTCATGGAAGAAAGCGACTTCCCTTCGGAGGTGACCTCGCTCTTCAACAATATCGAGCGCAACGCGAATCCCTGGGAAATAAGCAACGATAAACGGGCCGAGTGGGCTGCTGACCTCGGCGTCCCCCTGATGTCGGAAAATCCCGATGCCGATGTTCTCTACTGGGTTGGTTGCATGGGCTCCTTTGATAGGCGTAACCAGAAGGTAGCAACCGCCGTGGCGAAAGTGCTGCTGGCCGCTGGCGTCAACTTCGCCATCCTGGGACCCGAAGAGTCCTGTACGGGCGACCCTGCGCGACGTATCGGCAACGAATATCTCTGGCAGATGATGGCCCAGCAGAACATCGAGGTGCTCGATGGTTATGGATTCAATACCTCCGCTAATCATAATGGCAGCGGGCACAATGGCCATAGCACCGGTTCTACTACCGTTGCCGCGAAGCATCGCACCATTATCACTGCCTGCCCGCACTGCTTCAACACGATCCGAAACGAGTATCCGCAGCTTGGTGGCAACTATGAGGTAGTGCATCACACCGTCTTCATCGACAAGCTTTTAAACGACGAGAAAATCAAGCTCCCCGCGGGCTTCGATCAGCGCAAGCTGACCTATCACGATCCCTGCTACATCGGGCGCTACAACGATGTCTACGATGAGCCGCGCCACGTCCTCAACGTCCTCAACAGTAACGGCGTCAAGGAGATGAAACACCATCGCAACAAGAGCTTCTGTTGCGGTGGCGGGGGTGGCCGCGCCTGGATGGAGGAAAAGATCGGCAAGCGCGTCAATCAAACTCGTGTGAACGAAGCCCTGGAAACGGGCGCCGATGTGCTCGCCGCTGCCTGCCCTTTCTGCATCACTATGTTTGATGATGGCCTGAAGGGCGTGGAAGCCGAGGATAAAATGAAAATCGAAGATATCTCCGAAATCGTCGCGCAGGCGATAGAATAATTTCAGCGCGAAAAATCGGCCTCCTTGCTGAGGCCGATTTTTCGCGCTGAAAAAAATTACAGCTCAACTTCATAAATGAAGTCATACTCGGCGCCGTTGCCAAAGTGATCGTGTAAAACCATCTGACCACGAGCCTCCTTAAAAGCACCTGTGCCACCAGTAATGGCGAGTGTCGTATCGGTACCATTGTCATTATATGGCCCCTCCACCGTTATCTGTCCTCCGGCGAGAAAAACTGTCCAGAAACACTCCCATACTCCTGTCCCTTTTCCTGTAACCGTACGAACACAGTTCCCATTATCATGGCCAACCTGCTTCTTGTCGGCTACATCATAAACAGGGTTATGGAAGGCTAGTTGGTCACCCAAAGAGTCCCCCGCTGGCGGCACATCCCCAACAGTGTCCGTAACCGCATGCTCGATAACATGAATAGTAACTTCTTTTTTGTCATTCGCGTGAACGGCAAACACCCCCGTGTTTACCACAAACATAGCAACAACAAGCCCGAGGACGACCAGGGAAATAACGCCGGTGGGAATAAGAGACTTCTTCATCTTTCTGACATCTCCTTTTACTTCAATAAATCGCGTGCTATAACTAAACGCTGAATCTGATTCGTCCCCTCATAAATTTGCGTAATCTTCGCATCACGCATCATCCTCTCAGCGGGATATTCCTTCATATAACCGTAACCACCCAGAATCTGGATTGCATCACTGGTCACCTCCATCGCCCGGTCCGAAGCATACATCTTCGCCATTGCCGAGTATCGCCCAAATTGCTCCTCGCCGCGATCAACCATCTCGGCGGCATTATAGACCAGCAACCGCGACGCCTCAACCTTCGTCGCCATGTCCGCCAGCATAAATTGAATCCCCTGGTTCTCAGCAATAGGCTTGTCAAACTGCACGCGCTGTTTAGCATAGGCTATCGCCAGGTCAAGCGCCCCCTGCGCAATACCCAGCGCCTGCGCGCCAATCCCAATGCGCGTCTGATCCAGCGTCGACAGCGCGATTTTAAAGCCATCACCTTCTCGCCCCAACAAATTCTCAGCGGGCACTTCACAGTCCATGAAAATCAATTCGGCGGTCTGCGAGCCCTTGATACCCATTTTTTCCTCGATCCGTCCCACGGCAAACCCGGGAAAATCCCTCTCCACAATAAAAGCGCTGATCCCCCGTGTTCCGGCCTGCGGGTCTGTGATAGCAAAGATCGAGTTGACCTGCGCCAGTCCGCCATTCGTAATAAAGCGTTTGGAGCCGTTAAGAATATACGTATCTCCCTTGCGCACAGCCCTTGTCTGCATCGCCGCCGCGTCGGACCCAGAACCGGCCTCCGTCAAACCAAAAGCAGCCGTCCACTCCCCACTCGCCAGGCGGGGAATATACTTACGCTTCTGCTGTTCGTTCCCTGCTAACAAAATAGGCATCGCGCCAAGTTGCTGCACCGCCAGAATCAAAGCCGTCGTGGCACAATGGCGCGAGAGTTCCTCGATCGCCATCACCACCGCCAGTTCGCTGGCCCCAATTCCGCCATACTCTGTCGGAAAAGGCATCGCCAGGATATCCTGTTGCGCCAATAACTCCTTCAAATCCCAGGGAAACTCGCCCGTATGATCAATCTCAGCCGCCCGTGGCGCCACCCTTTCCAGCGCCAGCTCGCGAATCGCCTCAATCAATGCCTTCTCGTCTTCAGTTACATGGGCTATAGCCATGGAAAATGCTCCTTCGTGATCTTCATACATGAGATATCCAAACAGCCTACAGTGGAGTATATCACATGCACACCGCTCTCCAATGCACGTGTAGATAAGGCTCCGCTCCCTCCCAGGAGGTTCAAGCACAAGACTACATATCTGCGCCGAAGGCCAGGACAAATCGCTGGTGTTATGGTGACAGGCGGCGAGCGGCATGCTACAATTGCTTATGAACCGTGGATACAAGCAAAATCTATCGAACAACGTGGTAAAGGCAAGCCGTTGCAGCACCCACTGGGAGAATACTGATGCAATACCTCCACCCTGTTATCACAGTAGAGTTGTTTCCTGAAGAGCGCTTAGCTCTCTTACACTTGCTCAATGCGCTTCCTGACGAGCAGTGGGCGAACCCCACCGTGTGTCCTGGCTGGTCCGTACATGATTTGGCCTTGCATCTGCTGGGAGACGATATTGGCATTATCTCGGCTAGACGGGACGGCTATAGAGAGCTCCGTACCCCGGCGAACCTGGATCTATCGCAATGGGCTAATCTAGTTGCGTATATCAACCAGCGCAATGAACAGTGGGTTCAAGCCATGCAGCGCATCAGCCCACGCTTGCTCTGTGAGTTTTTGCAGATGACCGGCGAGGCCATTGCACGCCATTTTGCCCAGCTCGATCAGTTTGCGCTCGGGGTGCCCGTCCATTGGGCAGGCCCTGATCCAGCACCAGTCTGGCTTGACACCGCACGTGAATATACCGAACGCTGGGTGCATCAGCAGCATATCCGTGACGCGGTCGAGCAGCCCGGGCTGAAAGAACGCCGGTGGTTGGCCCCTGTATTGGAAACATTCGTGTATGCCCTGCCCCAAACCCTGCGGCAAGTCAATTCGCCCCTGGACACAACGGTACAACTCGTCGTGACAGGGGATGCGGGTGGTACCTGGTCAGCAGTCCGAACTGATCAAGCGTGGGCACTCTCAACAGAGGCTGCGCGAGAGCCTGATGCCAGGGTGACGATGGACCAGGAAATTGCCTGGCGTTTGTTCACGAAAGGCCTCAGCAAAGATGAAGCCTTACCGCACATCGGACTGGAGGGCAATAGCGTGTTAGCTGATAAGGTGCTCGATATGGTGTCAATCATCGCCTGAGAACCTTCCTCTCAAACGCCCACCGTTCACATCTCCCAGAGCCCAGCTATTGGGCACCGTAGCTGGCTGGCCTCCCCTTTGATCTCTGTGTACGAAAGTGTCACGCCAACCATCAAAGTTGCGTGTCAAGAGTGATATGGTACGCAATACAAACAAAAGCAGGAGATCTTGTTCCTCCGCCTGGCAAATACGGATGCTTACTGAGCATAAAGCCTCCTTTTAAGGAATAGCTATGGTAACCAAATCACAAGAGAAGCACACACACACAAAGCAGAATAATCATAGACCAGTTATACCAGCCATCAAAAAGGGCATTAAAACCTTAGGCATGTTCTGGATCAAATTCAATAATGACTGGTCGTGGAACAATGCAGCAGGGCTGGCCTATAATTTAATGCTTTCTATGTTCCCCCTCGCCATTGCTCTGTTGGCCATCCTCGGGTTCTTTCTGGGTCAACTTGATCCAGTTGCATATAACCACGTAATTAACCAGATCGAACAGATCTTTCCGGTCGCAACGTCGTCAGAAAGCATCATTAAGTCTGCTCTTGAGCGTCTCGCTAAAAATTCTGGGATCCTGGCCATTTTTGCCCTCGTTTTGGCGATCTTTAATGGCTCACGCCTCTTCCTATTCATTGAAGGGAGCCTTGATATCATTTATCACGTGCGCCCGCGGGGAATTATAGCTCAAAATGTTGTGGCCATCGTCATGCTGTTGCTGTTCATCGTACTCATCCCGCTTGCAATATTTGCCTCGGCCGTTCCTGCCTTTATCGTCTCTTTTCTACCACAGGATCCCTTGAGCCAGGTCCCTGTCAAAGGGATCCTCTTGGGTATCAGCGGTATTGTAGGTGGGTTAATCGCGGGGTATATTTTGTTTCAGGCCATCTATATGATCGTTCCAAACCAAAAAATCAGTTTCCGGCACAGTTGGCCCGGGGCAGTAGTAGCAGCAGTACTCCTCGAATTATATCTTGCGCTCTTTCCATTGTATGTGACGTTCTTCCTGGGAAGTTTCGCCGGAGCCTTAGGTCTTCTTATTCTCCTGATCTTCTTTTACTATTTTGCCATAATTCTGTTTTTAGGCGCTGAAGTCAATGCTTTCTTTGCGGGCGTGCGGAATACCCCTTATGATCTGGCTACATTAGTCCATCTTGTGACAAGCCATCTTCCAACCAGCGAAAAGGATGTAAAGGAACAGGCCTCAGCCACTCATAAGAACGAAGTGCCGAAAGAGATACGTCCGAAGACTGAACTATGAAAAACCGGTATCACATCCCATGATACTGCTTGAGAAGGCAAACTGCACCATACCTCAACTGTCGGCCATTGCCCCTAGGCAAATGGACATCTACGTGATATAATTAAGACAGAATTGAGGAAACCTTTTGAGAAAAGTGGGCATCCAGTCCACTTTTCTG
>WNGQ01000155.1_pt1 | contig 106787 bp, 86 predicted proteins | sample 5407661 | NCBI WGS metagenome assembly WNGQ01 (sample SAMN13153382, study PRJNA577476) | soil metagenome | isolation source: 60 cm soil or saprolite under Garry oak tree replicate 2 | place: USA:California | collected 2016-06-15 | reverse complement strand
TGGAAGAGTTAATCAGGGATGCTGTGAAACGATCGCGCGTGGTGATCACGACCGGCGGACTTGGCCCGACTGAAGACGATATTACCCGTAAGGTCGTGGCGCGCGCTCTCGGCCGGCGGCTGGCGCTTGATGAAAACGTCCTCGCCGAAATTCGCGCGCGTTTTCAAAGCTTTGGCGTAAATATGCCGGAAAGAAATTCTCGCCAGGCCATGGTCATCGACGGCGCCGCGGTTCTTCCCAACCCAAATGGAACTGCGCCCGGGCTCTATCTCGAGGATCAGGACTGCGCGATTGCTCTACTGCCGGGTCCACCGCGCGAGATGAAGCCGATGTTCGAGCATCATGTGCAGTCGTACCTCGAAAACCTTGCCGGCGACATCCATTTTGCGCGACGGATTTTGCGGGTCGCTGGAATGGGTGAATCTGCGGTCGACGAGAAAATTGCGCCGATTTATACGAAGTATGAGAATCCGCAAACGACTATTCTCTTCAACAGCAGTGAGATCGAAATCCACTTGCGTGCCTACGGCAGGACCGAAGCCGACGCGGAGACCCTGCTCGACGATCTTTCGTTGAGAATTGAACGAGCGCTTGGCAACTCGGTATTCTCCTTTCGCGGCGAAACGATGGAAGAAGTTATCGGGCGGCGGTTAACTGTCACCGGATTCACGCTCGCCGTCGCAGAAAGCTGTACGGGCGGGCTGATCGCGGAACGCCTCACCAGGGTGCCGGGCTCTTCAACTTATTTCCTCGAAGGCGTGGTGACCTATTCAAATGAAGCCAAGACACGTCTTGTCGGTGTAGATAAAAAGATCATCAAGGAGTTCGGCGCGGTCAGTTCGCAAGTTGCGCGTGACATGGCCCGCGGAGTTCGGCACCACGCGAAGACTGATTTTGGGTTGGCAGTTACTGGAATCGCAGGGCCCGCCGGAGGCACCGAAGAGAAGCCTGTCGGGTTGGTTTACATCGCGCTCGCGGATGACGCTCACACGGAACATAAGCGCTTAATGCTGCCCGGCGATCGCGAGCTGATTCGCTGGCGGGCGTCGCAGGCGGCGCTGGACTTGTTGAGAAGACGGTTGATTTGAGACGCTTCTGTCTTTATTGAACTCGGACCTGATAAATCCAGATATCAGTTGGCAGAAATCGCCTTTGAAAATGTGCTACAGGTTGAAACCATTCGTTGCCAGATCCATTTTCCAGATCTGGAAACAACTTTGCCGGCGCAAAGTCTTCCTTCTTTATGAAGACCAGATATTCAACATTGTTCTGTCTTAGATAATTCAGAAATCCTTGCCGATCATTTGGTGCCGACGCGGAAGAGACGAAGTTCTCATCGGGTAATTCCGATTCCGGCCGAACAGTTAGATCATCACAAAAAACCTTTGCGCCGGTGTTACCAGTAAGGCGGTCGCGAAGATATCGGGCGGCATCCTGGTGTGCGTAGACCTTGTTGATGAATCCCGAGGCGCCTACCAGTTCGACATTCGCGTCAAGGACACAAAATAAGACCAGTCCAACCAACAGTCGCCGCTTCCAGGCAGGTCTTGTCCGCGCGAAGTCGAGATAACTCCACGCCAGGACTGGAATTCCCAACGCGAACAGCAAGAGTCCATAACGCGGAAAGATGATTGGTTGTTTGTGAGTAAGATAAGCGAGTAACAGGAATCCAAGATACGCAAAAAAGAAAAGGTTTATCATCGCGAGAGGGGCGACTTGCCCTGACTTGCTCTCAGTTCCGGAGGCGGTGAGTCGCTTCACGAGGAGCCATGCTGACGCAGAGCAAGCGAGCAGTACCGGAACATCAGTAGAAACAAGCAAATTGCCGAGGTCGTGCGCTACGTTGAAAACCGAGAAGGCGGCAATGCTCGGATTGGCGGCGAGTAATGCGTCCATGTATTGCTTTCGCGAGACGAAACATGCCAGCCAGTCTCCGGTCGCTTTCCACGAAATGTAGAACCAGAACACCGGTGGAAAAGCGAGGATCAAAATCGGGACGACCGAAACCCGCCGCTCTTCAATAATCTGTATCGCGGGCAGCAGGGCTATCAACATCCAGTTATCAACTCGCGTCAAGCCCGCGCCCATGCCGAACAGCGCTGCGATGATCCACCGCTTCTTCAGCGCGAAATAGCCACTGCCCAAAATAAAAAACGCGCTCGGAATGTCAGTCATAGCTGACGCTGAGGTGAAAATATGAAGCGGATTAAGGGCGATTAGTAGGAATCCGAAGAAAGAAACCTTACGGTCATTTGTTAAATGAAAGCTGAGTCCGTAAACCAGGAGGCAACCGCCGATGCCGAACAACGCCGCGACCAGCTTCGCCACATAGTACGGATGCTGGACCGGAACGTTTACTAATGCGCAGATGAATTGGTAAAGGGGAAGCCAGTAACCATAGAAATCGGTCAGCGAAAGTGTTCCGGCAGAAAGTTTCGCGCTCAACGTGGCCGCTTCTCGCGTGTATACGTAGGCGTCGCCGAACGAGTTCGGAAGCAGAAACGCTCCGAGAATTCGTGGAATTCCGGAAATTAGAACCAACAAAGTAAGTCTGGCGGATTGCTTCGAGATGGATTGCACTCTTAACTGCAAAATATTTCTGCGAAAAGTATACGAGCGCGGAAAGAACGGAGCTGCTACAAAAACGCGCGCAGTTTAGCACGCTGCTGTGCGTCCACGTCACGCCCACTTGCAAAGGGCCCGCTTGTTCTCGGCTAAGGGAGCTTGTTATAGTCAGAGGTCGCTCTGCAATCAGATGTTTCGGTCGAGCTCATCAGTCGTTTGTCGATGGAATGCCAACAACGGTCGAAGAGAAAGTGTTAGCTACAAATCGAGCGGCGTTTCATAACTACCACATCTCAACGAAGTATGAAGCCGGCGCCGCTCTCACCGGTACGGAAGTCAAAAGCGTGTTGGAAGGGCGCGTCCAACTGAAGGATTCGTATGTGGCGGTGCGGGATGGCGAGGCGTGGCTCTTCAATGCTCATGTTTCTCCGTACTCGCATGGAAACCGCTTCAATCACGATCCCTTGCGGACGAGAAAGCTGCTCCTGCACCGGCGCGAGATCGACCGCCTGGATCAGGCATCGTCAACCCAAGGCATGACGCTGGTTATAACCCGAGTGTATCTAAAACATCGAAAGATTAAGTTTGAGGTCGGCGTTGCCAAGGGTAAAAAGTTATACGATAAGCGCGAAACCGAACTGCGCCGGATCGTCGAGCGGGAAACGCGAGCGCAGTTAAAACAACGTAATCGATGAAAGGACAAAGATGCAGATAAAGGGAAGTTCGCAATCTTGCAAAGATATTGATGCGCAGGCGCTGGCAGTGCCCGTGTTCAAGGGTGAGACAGCTGACAAAGGGTTGTTAAAAGAATTGGATCGTGCAGTTGGCGGATTAATCAGCAGCATCATAAAGGCCGAAGAGTTCAAAGCCAAAGACGCCGAGACTGCGTATTTTTATCTTACGTCCAGCGGCTTGAAAGCGAAGCGGTTGCTACTTATCGGCTGTGGCGAACGGAACGATTACGAGGCGGCGCAGATTTCGCAGATGGCCGGGACGGCGACGCGCTTTCTTAGAAGCAAAAACGTCAAGACGGTGGCGATTGTGCCACGCACAGAAGGGAGCGCAGAGCAGGCCGCAGAAACTGTCGTTGAAGGCGCCTTGATGGGTTTGTTTGAGCCGGACAAATATCGTACTGAGGAAAAAGAAGAGCGTGAAATTGACAAATTGATTGTGGCAATTGAAGGCGCCACTAAAGATGATTTGGAAAACGGCGTAAGGCGCGGTGAGATTATCGGGGAGTCGATTAATTTCACTCGCGATCTCGCGAATGAACCCGGCGGTTATATGACCCCCACGATTCTGGCACAACGGGCAATCGACGTCGCCAAAGAATATCGCCTTAAAATCGACGTTCTCGACGAAGCCAGAATGAGGAAACTCGGCATGGGCGGCGTTCTCGGCGTATCCCGCGGATCCGATGAACCACCAAAGCTTATTGTGCTCACTTACAACCCGAAGAACGCCGGCGCAAAGAGTGATCGTTTACTTGCACTGGTTGGAAAGGGCGTAACCTTTGACTCCGGGGGGATCTCGATCAAACCCGGCGAGAACATGGAGCTAATGAAATACGACATGTCGGGAGCTGCTACGGTGATTGGCTCTATGCGGGCTATTGCGCAATTGAAACCGCCGATTCGGGTGATGGGAATTGCTCCCTGTGTCGAAAATTTGCCTTCCGGAAAGGCGACTAAGCCAGGTGACATCTTGCGCGCGATGACGGGAAAGACGATTGAGGTTATCAATACCGATGCAGAAGGCCGGTTGATTCTGGCCGATGCGATTGCCTACGCAAAGAAGCTTGGCGCCACGCAAGTTATTGATATGGCGACGCTCACCGGCGCAGTATCAATTGCGCTTGGCGAAGTAAATGTAGGGATCCTTGGAACCGACCAGAACTTAATTCAGAAAGTAATTGAAGCGGGAAAGCAAGTTGGAGAAAAATTCTGGCAGTTGCCGCTCGACAAAGAATACTCAAATCAAATACGGTCCGACATCGCTGATATCAAGAATGTTGGAGGTAGGAAAGCGGGAACGATCACCGCCGCAGCTTTCCTGAAAGAATTCGCCGATGGAGTTTCGTGGGCGCATCTGGATATTGCCGGGACGGCCTGGGGTGACGATGCCAAGCCCTATCGCTCGAAGGGTCCGACGGGGATCGCGGTGAGAACACTAATAAGATTCATCGAGCGATCTGTCGACGGGAACCGTCGCGACAGCTAAAGCTCATGCTCGCCGCCGATTGAAACAAACTTTTCCTTGATTTAGCGCCCATTGTGTCCGCTCTTGCCGACAAGCCTGTTTGCTGGAGCGGACAACAACTGGTGGCCGACGCCGCCTGCTGTCAACAAAAACGGAGATAATGCGCGTTAACTAAGTTGGCACAAGGCTTGCCCAATAGTTTTAGTAACCAGGTCAGAGGGCGCGGCAATTTCCAAAAGAAAGAAATTGTCCTCGCCCCCCCTCGAGGGCCGCTCGAGGTTGAAAGGTCCGCCCCTCTGGCCACCTATCCTCAATAGTTTCGATTCAGATTAACCCACTTCACAAAAGTGTTATAGTAATATGCTTGGATCGGGGTGAATCGCCGCGTTCCGATTTGTTGTAGAGCAATCAGTGATTGATTATTACGAAGTTCTCGGCGTGAAACGCTCCGCTACTGCGGGAGAGATTAAGTCTGCATACCGCAAACTTGCGCGGAAGCGGCATCCGGATGTCAACCGGGGTTCGGAAAAAGCTGCCAGGGAATTCGCTCTGCTATCGCTGGCCTATCACACGCTGATCGATCCCCAGGAACGCGCCGAACACGATCAACAATTTGATCAGCCAGGACGAGAAGCATCGATTCTCAGTTCCGACAACCCGCACGCTCAACGAGCAAGAAATATTGCTGCTCAGGCACGTTGGGACAGGGTCGTAAATCAAATCCTTGAGAATGACCGGCGGGAACTAAGAGAGAGACAACGAGCTGTTTTCACAACGGTTTCATTGTTTCTTTCGACCTTCTTTGTCGCGATGATCAAACCGCCACTGTGGCAATCATTTGGCGTCGCCGGCAAAGCGGTCTTAATCACTCTGTTTATGATCGGTGTCTGGCATTTAGTCAGCCGGCTGCGCGAATACTTTCATCATTATACTTATAAGCCTCATGATATCCATTATTCGATCACCCAGGATGAAAAGAAGCCTGAACAACCCTTTACCAGATTTTCGGCTTACGCTTTTCTTGTCGGTGGATACGTTGTCAGCCTGTGTATCGGCCTTTTCCTCGGTTGGCATGCGCAGGATTTCTTTTCTGATCTGACTCTATTGTTCCGACATCACTCACAAGTGGCGACCACCTATTCGCCGTCAGCCTTGCTTGCGGCTGATTTGCTCTTCTATCCGCCTATAGCGGTATTGATAATCGACACGATGCACGCCGTAGCATCGCGAATCGATGCCGGCTGAAATCTAATGATGACGCGCATCCCCAAAGGTCAAAGCCAGCGGAGCTATTGGCCAACCTGTGCTGCGCTCACAGCTTTCGTCTGGTTCCTGATTTATCCGGCAGGCTATACTCCAGCATGTTGCTTTGCTCAAGGGCAGCAAATAAGAGGAACCTCAGCTCTCACCCCTTTGCAAGCGGAGATTGAACGGCAACGCGTGCGATTGTCTTCGCCGGAGGCGGAAGAACGTCGCGATGCCTTGATGCGATTGCGTAATCTAAATCGAGCTGAGGCGTCACACGTTGCCGCGTCGGGCTTGACTGATCAAATTCCAGTCGTTCGCGCGACTGCGGCTCACGCGTTGATTCATCTTCCTGCGGATGAAGCGGTCGCTTTATTGATTCCTCTTTTGCTGGATCGAGTCGAATTTGTGCGACAAGAAACGGCTTATACCCTGGGCGAGATTCATAGTCGTGCCGCAATCCATCCGTTAATCAACGCTCTTGTTAGTGATAAAAAGAACAGTGTTCGGAATGCCGCCGCGGTTGCACTCGGTTCGATTGGTGATGAATCAGCCGTGGTTGCGCTCTCAGAGGTGCTGACGGAGAACGGTGCGCCAACTGATAATCCCACGTCAGGTCGAACCAGGAAACATCGCAAGCCAAAAGCCAGGGGAAATCAATTCGTTTTACGCGCAGCCGCTCATTCACTCGGTCAAATACGAAGTCGAGCGGGCGTCCCGGCGTTGATCTTCGCGCTTTCGAATGATGCCAACGAACCGGATGTGCGGCGCGAAGCGGCAGCAGCCCTGGGAATCATCCGCGATCGGTCAGCGATTCCTGCACTTGGAGCCGCCGTTGGGTCCACGGACCCGTATCTCTCACGAACTGCTCTTGATTCATTGCAAAAGATCGAAAAGACAAAAGAATAAGGGCGCCGAATTTGTGGTTCAGCGCCCGAAGTTTGTGGGAGGCCAAGGTCAGGTTAGGCTTCGCTTTTCTCGCTGCGTCCTTGTCCCTTTTTCGCAGCCTTCGATTCTTTCACTTGAGGAATAGGCACGCCGACACTATCGGACCGCGCGGCCAAAGCTTCCGTATCGGCCTTAGGCTTCGGCATTTCCGGAATCAACGCGCCGCCCGAACTCTTCGAGAAGGTTAACCTTTGCGTAGTTTGATGCAGGTCGATCTGGACTAGATCTCCCAGTCCGATCTGCCCGGTCGCCACCAGATTCGAGAGAGGGTAAACGAGAAAACGCTCGATAGCGCGTTTCAAGTGCCTGGCACCGTACTTGTAATCGATACCCTCCTTCAGCAACATGTTTTTCGCGCTGTCTGAACAGTGAAAAACGAACTTCGTCCCAGCCGACAACATGATGCGATCCTGAACCGACTGAAGTTCAAGGTCGAGAATCGCGCGCAGGTGGTGTTCTTTTAAGGACCGGAATACGACCACCTTGTCGATTCGGTTCATAAATTCAGGCGAAAACTTTCGCCGAGCTGACTCCACCGCGGTGCGATAGATTTTCTGGTCTACTTCGGTATCGTTGGGATTCTTTACTCCCTTACCGGGGGCAAAGCCGATTCCACCCGAAATCAATTCAGCCATTTCACGGGCGCCCAGGTTGGAAGTCATGATCACCATGCACTTTGAGAAATCAACGCGCCGGTTGTCGCCAAGCGTTAACGTTGCCTTATCAAGAATTCCAAGCAAGAGCTGCCAAAGCGCATCTGACGCTTTCTCAATCTCATCGAACAGCACGAGCGTTACTTTCTGCTCGTCGTTGTGCATGCGATCCAGGTTCTCCTGGGTCAACATCGGAGATGTCTCGCGATGGCCGAGATATCCCGGAGGCGAGCCGATTAGCTTCGCAATTTCGTGCGAATGTTGGAATTCAGCGCAGTCGATTTTGACAACCGCATGGGGGTCGGCAAACAGAACTTCTGCGGCAGCTTCAATTACGCGGGTCTTGCCGGAACCTGTCGGGCCCAGGAAGAGCATCGTACCAATAGGACGATTCGGCGGATTCATGCCGGCCAGGAAAATCTGGTACAAGCCGCTCATCCTTCGCACCGCGCGCTCTTGTCCAACAATACGTGCACTCAGACGCTCCTCAAAGTCCTGTGCCCGCGGACTTTTTTGATCAGGGTCAAGAAAGACTGTCTCGGGATTTGTTCCTTTTGCTTCTTTGGCTTCCATCTCTTCTCTTTTCCAGTTGGCGTTACGGCCAATCCAGTTGGCGTTACGGCCAAACTCGACCTTCTCCTATGCAAAGAACGATCCGTTGCGACAATTGATGCGAATCACATCTTTCACGTTTACTTTTCGTTTTTAGCACACCCGTCAAGCGCGGAGGGTTAATCCGAATTGGATACCAGCTATCCGGAAACGTGAGTTGACAAGGAGGATTTGTGTTTGTGACAAAGATTTAGCTCGCCGGACATGACATTTCTCGTCACAGACTTAGTGACAAATTCTTGTTAGGTCGCGAGTGTAAATCGGGCGTTCACTAACACTACACCTAAATGTCTTTCGTCTTACCTAAACCGTTGCAGGCATCGGCGTTCCAGTGGCCAGCTGTCTTCTAATCGTAATATTCCAACCCGAGGTGCGTTATCAAGTTTTCTCCGCGCAGATGGCGCAGGGTGTTCTTGAGTTTCATGAGCTGGATAAAGATGTCATGTTCCGGATATAAACCTGGCGCGGTTTGAGGCGATTTGAAGTAAAAGGACAACCATTCCTGCACCCCTTTCATTCGAGCGCGCTGGGCCAGATCGAGGAAAAGTGCCAGGTCGAGTACGATGGGCGCCGCCAAAATTGAATCGCGGCAGAGAAAATCAATCTTGATTTGCATGGGATAACCCAGCCATCCAAAAATATCAATGTTGTCCCAGCCTTCTTTGTTGTCGCCGCGCGGGGGGTAGTAATTAATGCGAACGACATGTGAAAAATCGCGATAAAGCGTCGGATAAACTTCGGGCTGCAGAATATACTCGAGCACAGATAGTTTTGACTCTTCTTTGGTCTTGAAAGAATCCGGATCGTCCAGGACTTCTCCGTCACGGTTCCCCAGGATGTTTGTCGAATACCAGCCGTGAAGGCCCAGCATGCGTGACTTTAAACCGGGAGCAATAATCGTCTTCATCAAAGTCTGGCCGGTCTTAAAATCCTTTCCGCAAACCGGCAAGTTGTTTTTCTCAGCCAACAATCTTAGCGCCGGAATATCGACGGTCAGATTAGGCGCACCGTTGGCAAAGGGAACGCCGGATTTCAGCGCGGCATAGGCGTAAATCATCGAAGGCGCTATCGCCTTGTGATCATCGCGCATCGCCTCTTCAAATGAGGCGATCGTCTTGTGGACCGGACGCTCCTTTAGAAAAATTTCTGTCGAGGCGGCCCAAATCATGACCAGGCGAGCGCATTTGTGTTTGCGCTTGAACTCGGCGATGTCGGCCATCAGTTTTTCAGCCAAGTCCATTTTGCTCTTGCCGGTCTTGACGTTATCTCCCTGTAGCCGTTTGACATAATTCTGCTCAAACACCGCTTTCATGGGTTTGATGTTTTGCAGCGGTCTTTTGATCTTTGCCAATAAATTAGCCTCAAGCACGCCGGCATTCACAGCGGCTTCATAAGCCGAATCGGGAAAAATATCCCAGGCTCCGAAAACCAGATCCTTCAGGTTTGCGAGCGGGAGGAAATCTTTAATCAGCGGCACTCGATTGTCCGTCCGTTTCCCAAGACGAATCGTGCCCATCTGCGTGAGACTTCCAATCGGCTCAGCAATCCCGGCCTTGATCGCTTCGACACCGGCGATGAATGTCGTGCTGACAGCCCCCAGGCCAACCAGTAGCACGCCCAGTTTTCCCTTAGCAGGGGCGATCTCTGCGCCCTTGGCAACGGTCATTTTCTAATTTCCTCCGAGATTGATGCGAAATGGCTATAAATCAGAACGCAAGATGATACATGAGAAGTGTTTGATTCGCACGTTGGTCACAGAATGGATTCCGTTTGGTCAACGTTACCAGCGCCTGTCTGGCTTCGTCGGCGGCTGAGCAATCATTCTTGCAGGATCGTTCGTAATGAGAGCTGAAATTCTCCACGCCCGGGCTCGCGCCAGCCATTTCGGATGATTAACCGTCCAAACGACTACGTTCAAATTGTTTTCTACCGCCAACGCGACCGTATGACGGCTGGCCAACAAGTGATGTAATCCAATTTCACTAACACCATGGCGTTGCGCGACTGAAATAACCCGTCCACCCTGCCTCATTTTGGCGGAAGCCATGCTGGGCTTGAAAAGAACCCCAACCGCGACGTCCGGATTGATTCGCTTGATTTCGTCGACAGTATCGATATCGAAACTAAGCAAGGTCGCCCTGTCTTCGAGTTCATAACTTGCAATCCGTCTCACAACTTGGCGGACCAGGTTGATTGTCAAAGCCCTGTTCCGGACTCCTCCTTTCAATTCAACATAAAGTTTTGCGTTTTGAAACTCGCGATTTCCCCGGGTGAAGAGCTCAAAGACATCCTCCAACAGAGGCAGGTGCTCACCTTCGTAGTCCTTTTGTGCCAGTTTCGAGCGCTGCCGATTGAACCAACTACCAGCATCAACCTGACTCAATTGGCTTGCGGTCATCTGCTCAATAACGCCCGGCCCTGCTCCCGTACGCCGTAGTGTAGGATCGTGGATCACGACCGGAACTCCATCAGCCGTAATTCGCACATCGAACTCAACCCCATTGGCGCCGTCGCTAATCGCGCGGCGAAATGCGGCGAGGGTATTCTCGGGCGCAACCGCGGAAGCGCCGCGATGACCGATCACCATTGGGTTCTGATTGGCTGAGTCAGGCAAGGCGCGCCTATTGTCGACAGTCAGTGTGGATTTTGATAAGTCACGCGCTTCAATTTGATGTCGAACGTGCCGGACGGAACTTTGACTTGCGCGCGTAACGGGATGTGCCGATCGTCATCGGTTAGCCAGATCGAAAATCTTCCTTCGTCCTTTACCATCCCACGATCGCCGAACAGGGCCGGCTCGACTCGCAGGGCATAAAGATAACCCAGGGAACTCTTTATTCGCTTCCGTTCGACGACCGCGACCGGCAGGCGAAACACGCGACCTGAATCGCTCAACTCTACTTCGATGGATTTTCCGACCTCGAGGTGCTGGGTACGAATAAAATAGATTCCCGACAGTACGTCGTGGATTGGTTCGGTAAACTCAGCCATCGCCACTCGTGGCGGCTGGGTCGGATTGTTCTGATCGCGCTCGGTCCACGTAACCTTGTGAGTATTGTAGTCAAAGATAGCTTCGCTTGAACGCGCGCGTTTGTTTTGCTCTTCGACTTTACTGGTTTGTAATAACGTAAACTTAGACTCGTCAACTTTGGAGTCGACATGTTCATGAAATTTCAGACCGAAAAGTTTTACGAAGAATCCATTGCTGCTGACGTCTCCGGTAAACTTTATGATCTCAACAGGATCGTCCTTCGGCGCGCCAACGGGAGTGATTCGTTCCTCAGTTACTGTGAAGCGAAATTCCGCAACATCGACCCCGCGGAGCAAACTTCTGGACAACTCGGCTTTATAAGTTAGCTCTTCACCCGCCGGGAAAGGGAATTGTCTGGTTTGTATCCGTTGCGCGCGAACGGTGGTCATGCTCAAGGCGAGCAGGAGGATACTTGAACAGAGGGCAAGGCGATTTTTACTGATCCTTAAAAGCTTCATCCGTTCCATAACTTACTTCAGGTATAGCGCTTTAAGTGTGAGGAGCGTCCACGCCGCCAAAAGTCCTATCGATGCCTGATACTCTCGATAGCGAAGGTACAAACTACCGTCAAACCTCTGGAGTTTCGACGCGCCCTTTCTATATGGAGTCGGCCGCGGCAAAAACATCGGGACATGGTCTGCGTATTCGCAGTATTCCTCACCAAACAGTCCCGCGACGGTCCTTGCTTCGATCCGCATTACGGGCAAATAGATGCCAAGGAACAGAAGAAGGAACAGTACTCCCAGCAGTAATCTTCCGGCCGCAAGTGTAAAACCCAACCCAATAATGAAGCTGCCCAGGTAGAGAGGATTGCGGGTATAGGCGTAAGGGCCCGAGACCGCCAACTCATCATTCTTTCGCACATGGCCTGCCGCCCACGCTCGTAGACTCAGGCCGAGCAGTGCTATTCCTCCGCCAATAGTCAGGGTGAGGGCGGATGGCCGGGCGAAGAAAAGAAAGACGGCCGCGCAGGCAAAGCCCAGCGGCACGCGCCACCGCTGTATCCATGTTCCGCCCCTTCGCACAGCTGAAGAATTATGTTGCGGTGCTTCACTTTGACGCAAGTGAGCGATTCGATGGTTCCGGAAACGAAGCGGATGCAAGGGACGGGAGTTGATGTCAGAAAGAGCGAAAGTCCGAAGCGCGCAGCGGACGTAACTGCTGGCGCGGTGCCCGCAGCGTCTCCCCAGACATCAGCCCACGCCTCGGACTTTCGTGCCTTCGATGAGACGATCCATGATCGGGTTGTCTTTATTTTTTCAGTCGGGCAATTAGTTCTGAGGTCGAATGATCCTTGGGATCGCCAACGATCGCCAGTCGTCCGCCTTATGATCTGACAATCTCGCGTTCAGGAACACTATCTTCTGTGTAGTCGGTGCCTTTGGCGTGGACATTGGGCCTGAGGGCGGGTAATAGATCTTCGACGGTAGGTTCGTCAAAAATTGTCACCAGATCTACCATTTCGAGCGCCGAGATAATCTCAGCCCGCTGGTCTTGCGACATTATGGGGTGGCCCTTTCCTTTCAGGATTGCGACCTGATGGTCCGAATTGATTCCTACGACGAGAAAGTCGCCCAACGCCCTTGCGCCTTGAAGATAACGGACGTGGCCAACATGAAGAGTGTCGAAACAGCCGTTGGCGAGGACGATGCCGGCGCCATTCGCACGCCTGGCTTTTACTCGGTCCAGAAGAGTTGCGCGATCCACGACGCGTGACTCTTGAGGATTTCGATCAGAATTCATGCGATCGATTCGGTTTGCAGTCCGGCCTTCAGGCGGTTTGAGAGCAATGCGGACGCGCGTTCAAAAACTGCTTCAGGCGTGATTGCCGTCATGCAGCGATGATCGATTGGACAATCACGTAACATGCAGGGCGCGCAATCCGGAGGTTCGCGAATAATCTCTCCTGCCGCGCCAAAAGGTCGCGTCGTTAATGGATTAGTCGGACCGAAAATGACCAGCGTCGGCGTGCTGACCGCCGCGCCGATGTGCGCAGGTCCGGTATCATTCGTAATCAAGAGATCAGCGATGCTGATGATCGCCGCCGCTTCGGCGACCGTCGTTTCTCCGGTTAAGACAATTGGTTGTCTGCGCATGTTGTGCAGAACCTGCTCAGACACGTCGACTTCTCCCGGCGATCCAATCAACGCAACTGCAAAACCGTTTTCGATCAAACGATCGGCGAGTTGGGCGTAGCGTTCGGCCGGCCACCGTTTGGCGCGGCTGTTAATTGAGCCGGGGCACAGTATCACAAGCGGCCCCTCGCCACGGCTTCCGTGCTGCCGCAACAATGTGAAAGCTTCCGCCTGGCGCGATGCCGAAACCGCGAGAGCAAACTGCGGCTCTTCAATGGCAACCGAGGGCCTGCCAGAAAAAAGCTCTTCAACTTCACCCACGATGTTGAGGTAATAAAACATTTCGTGACGTTCGTCTTTCCAGGAAGGTGAAGCAACCGGGTGTGTTAGCAGGAAGCCACGACGCTCAGTGTCATAGCCGACGCGGATCGGCACGCGTGCCAGGAAGGCCATTGCGGCAGCTTCAAAGGCGTTTTGAAAAAGTATTGCGAGATCGAATTTGCGACGCCGCCATTCCCGGGTCTGGGCCCACATTGAGCGCAAGCCCGCCCGATCGTAAACCAGGACTTGGTCAACAAAATCTGCATCGATGAAGATGTCCATGGCGCTGGACTTTGAGACCAGCGTGAGGTGAGCGTTCGGAAACAAACAACGCAACGACCGCAGCGCTGGGATGGTCATTACCGCATCGCCAACCCAGTTGGGTCCGCGGACAACGATGCGATTGATGCTTTGTCCTTCAGGAGTCGTCAAAACTAAACAGGCGCAGGCGGGACGCGTGCGCAGGCAAGATGCCTGCTCTCCAATCAAATCAGACTGCGCAATCCTCCTTCAATTCCGATCTGAGGCTGCCATCCGAGTTCATTGCCGATATGACTGATATCCGAAACATAATTCAATGGCACCGGCGCGGGCAGTGTTGCGGTTTCGTCGATCACCGGCGTGCATTGAATAATATCAGCCACCCGGTCGACCACTTCACGGAGCGACAGCGCGTTTTCCTTACCGCCGCCGAGATTATACAGGCCCCGCGGTACCGATGAATCAATAAAGGCGCGACAGGCGCGCGAAAAGTCGTCTACATGCAAAATGTCTCGGACCGGAGTACCTTGCACGGGCCAGCGAATTGGCCAGCCGCGTTTCATCGATTCGACATAATGCGTTATCACGCCGGATTCGTTTCCCTCGGATGGCCGTGCATAGACGGTCGAGAGACGAAGAATGCAGGATCGAAAGCCGCGCGCGCGTGCGTAGTACTCTACGTAGTGCTCGGCGATTAGCTTTGACCACTCGAGAGCAGACTGGCCACAGAACTCAGTGCTGCAGGATTCCGGAACCTCGGCATAATCGTCGGCATGACTGCCATAGACGTCTTTGGTCGACGCAAAAATAAATACCGAGTTGGCAGACATCTGGCGCAAAAGGTTCCGGGTCCCCTCGACATTTGTGCGAAAACAATTATCGATTTGATTGGGATCCTTGCTTAGGAAAGCGGCAAGATGAATCACGACATCATAAGATGCGACGGTACTGACATCGGCCGGTTTTAGAACGTCGAGACTCGACCGGCGTGAGAAATCGTCAGCAGCGAAAAATCGGCGCACGTGAGAGCCGAGATACCCGCTGCCGCCTGTGACTAATAGTTTCAAGTTTCAAGTTCCAGGTTTCAAGTCAAAACATTCAAGTCACAGTCATCAAGTGCCGGTAACAAAGAACAGTGCGCTCCCGAATTTGGAACCTGCAACTTGAAACTTGAAACTATGCGTGGCCGCGCGCGGCATCGTTTAGCTTCGCCAGGGACTCCTGGCGGCCAATGGCGATCAAAATATCGCCGCTCATAATCATGGTTTCGGCGGCCGGATTGAAAATAACTTCGCCGCCCTGCCGCCGGATGCTGACGATTACCACGTCCAGCTCAGATCGAATCCGTGTCGAACGGAGTTCGTTCCCGACTAATTCAGACGAAGCATCAACTTCGACTTGCTCAAATCCCAAACCAAGTTCATTCGCAGTTATCGAATCCATGAATTCGCTGACCGCGGGCTTGGTCAGCGCGATCGCCATCCGGTGACCGCCGATGATCGTAGGCGCGATCACGTGGTTTGCGCCCGCGCGCAGGAGTTTTGCCTCAGCCTGTTCTTCAGCCGCGCGCGCCACGATGCGCAAATGCGGATTCAAGTCTCGCGCGGTCAGGACTACGTAGACATTGTCGGCATCGTCCGGCAGGCAAGCGGCCAGGCCGCGCGCGCGTTCGACGCCGGCATCACGCAAAGTCTCCTCGAGCGTGGCATCGTTAACCAACACGTTGAGGCCACGCCGGCTGAACTCAGCAGCACGCTGCTGATCCTTCTCAATGACCACAAATGTTTCATTCCTGCGCAGGATGTCGCGCACCAGATGCGAGCCGACCCGCCCGGAGCCGCAAATGATAAAGTGATCGTGAAGCTGGGACATTTTTCGGGTAAGCCTTCTTTGCCCAAATGTAAGCAGAAGCTCGGACTGAACGATGAATTGAACTATGGTCGAGACTGCCAGTGCAACCCCGCCGGCGCCAAGCATCATAACGATGACGGCAAAAAGACGTCCGCGACCATCACGCGGAGTCATGTCGCCATAGCCGACAGTAGTCAAAGTCTGCACCGTCACATACAGGCTGTCGGCGAGGGTCCAACCTTCGATCAGGTGAAAGCCAAAAGTCCCAAACGCGAGCGCCGCGGCCAGGGCGAGCAGCGCATAACGGATGCGAAAGGGACTTCGGGGCGCGATACGGTCGGCGGTAGCCATTTAGCGAAGGTTCAGGATTTTCGTTTCCAGCGGACCCCGTCCTTAGTGTCCTCGAGAATAATCCCGCGCTCGGCCAACTCATCACGAATCACATCTGCGCGATCAAAATCGCGGCGATGACGCGCTTCCTGACGATCATCGATCAGCCTTTGAATTTCATCATCCAGGATGGCTGCCGGAGGTTTGCCGAAGATATTCAGCACAGTGTCGATGCGATTGATTGCCGCGAGCAGTTCGCATCTATTCTCGTCCCGCAGGCGGCCGGCGCCGATCGCGGTATTCACCTCGCGCGTAAGGTTATGGACCGCTGCCAAAGCCACGGACGTGTTCAAGTCATCGTCCATCCCGGCTTCGAAATCTTTGAGCGCGTGTTCGGTCTCCTCGCTTAAGTTAGTATCGCGACCGGTTTCTGTTTTCGCTTCCTCCAGTCGAGCGCGAAAATCGCGCAAACTCTCAACCGTCTTTTCAGCGCCGCGGAGTGCCTCGAAGGTAAAGTTGAGTTGCTTGCGGCAGGGCACGCTGAGCAGAAAATACCGAATCCCGACGGGCGAAAAACCTTTTTCTGTCAGATCGCGAAAGGTGTAATAGTTGCCCTTCGTCTTCGACATCGTCTCGCCTTCGACTTTCAAATGTTCATAGTGCAGCCAGTGTCGAACGAAAGTTTTGCCGGTCGCACCTTCGCTCTGGGCAATCTCGTTTTCATGATGTGGAAAAACCAGATCGATTCCGCCGGCGTGAAGATCAAAGGTCTCGCCCAGATATTTCATGGACATTGCGGAGCATTCGATATGCCATCCAGGCCGGCCGCGGCCAATCTCTGTGTCCCAGGCCGGCTCGTCCGGTTTGCCCGGCGCCTTCCACAAGGCGAAGTCGCGCGCGTCCTCCTTCTCATACTTATCGGTGTCGACGCGTTCGCTGCCCCCGGCAATGTTGCCGGCAAAGTTAATCTTCGAAAGTTTTCCGTATTCGGGAAAAGACTTGATTCGATAATAAATCGATTCGTCCGACCGGTAGGCATGGCCGCGACGCTCCAGACGTTCGATAAGATTGACCATTTCCGGAATATGGCGCGTGGCACGTGACGTTACTTCGGGCCGCTGGCAACCCAACGCGTCAAAGTCTTCCCAAAATGCATCAATGTACCTGGCAGTGTATTCGTCCAGGCTGACACCGGCTTCCAGGGACTTGGCGATGATGCGGTCATCGACATCGGTGATGTTCATTGCGTGCGTGACGTTGTAACCCTTGAACTTCAGATAGCGGCGCAGGATGTCGGTCGCGACTACCGAACGAAAATTTCCGATGTGCCCGTAGTCCCAAACTGTCGGCCCGCAGTAATAGAACTTCACTTCACCTTCAGTCATCGGGCGAAATTCTTCCAGGCGGCCAGAGAGCGTGTTGTGGATGCGAAGCATTGAGGCTTGAGTCTAGGGAAGGTGATTCGACCAGTCAAACTTCGATTGGAATCATTTATGCCACCTCGAACCTGTCGAGGCCGGCCCGAAGTGCTCGAATCCACCCGGCTTCAGATTCCAAACACGATTCCGTTCAGCGACGCGAATAACTCCGGCTTCGTTTGTGACCTTGCCGATCCTCGAAACTGGAATGCCGTCGACTTGTTTTGGTAAGCGAGCACCATTTTCCGGCCGAGCGGTGAAAAGCAGTTCGAAATCTTCGCCTCCGTGAAGGGCAAGCATCAACGGATCAAGCGCTCGCCGGCCGCAGACTTCGACAACTTGCGAATCGATGGGAAGATCCTGCGAATTAATCAATGCGCCAACTTTGCTTTCGCCGCAAAGGTGATCGAGATCCGAAGACAGGCCGTCGCTGATATCGATCATTGCGGTCGCCAGACGCTCTTCGCCGAGAATGATGCCCCAACCCACGCGCGGCTGGGGACACAATTGGCGAAAGAGCAACGCCTCAATTGCTTTCGCCTCCGAGGTCTGCATGATTTGCTCGACGTCTCTTGTTTTCCGGCTTCTTTTTCCGGTTAGTTTCCGGCTGCGGGCATCCTCCCTTACGGCCGGGTTCCTGCCATCTCTGAGCTTTGCGGCTCGCGGAAGGGCGACGAGACCCCGGTCCCCGAGACGCGCGCCCTTTTCAATCATACGCAGGCCCGCGGCGGAACCGCCGAGCGTGCCGGTAACATAAATATGATCGCCCGGTTGCGCACCTGAACGTAAAACTGCTGCGCCGGCAGAAACATCTCCGAGCACAATCGAGTCGATCACGATTCGGTCAGGAGTGCGCGACACATCCCCGCCGACGAGCGTGACGGCGAATTGATCGGCGAGCGAAAAGTAACCGGCGAAAAACTCTTCCTTAAATTTTGTCTCCCAGACGTCCGCGGGCAAGCCAATTGAAACCAGAGACCAGCGCGGCCGCGCACCCATGGCGGCAATATCCGACATTGAAACGGCAAGAGCTTTGTGTCCCAGGAGTTTTGGCGGCGTTGCGGCGCGAAAGAAGTCAACCTCTTCCACCAGGAGATCCGTCGTGATTACGGTGTTTGAACTATCGAGATGTTCGATAACTGCCGCGTCATCGCCGATTCCGGAAATTAAGCCGGAGAAGGAACCACGCTCGCGCACCTGTTCGCGAAGTCGACGAATGAATTCAAATTCGTTCATGCTGGAAGCCACGGCCCGGCGGTAAACACAATTACAGACAGAAATCTCTCTAACGCGTTCTTGAGCGTGCGACTATATGGTTGATTTGTTAATTCTCAGGGTCTTCTGCCTCTGTGGCAAGTCTTACAAATTGCGGCGCATCGATTCGAGACCCGCTTCGATTGTTTCCGGCGAGGTCGAAAACGAAAAGCGAACATGCCCTTCGCCATCCGGGCCGAACACAATGCCGGGCACAGTCGCGACCCTGGCGCGGTCAAGCAGGACTTCGGATGCCTCGCGACTGTTGCCGCTGATGCGTGAAACGTCAGGAAAGGCGTAGAACGCACCGGCCGGCGGCGCACAGGTCAGGCCGAGCTCGTTGAGTCCGGCCACTAACAAATCGCGCCGCTGTTGGTAAGCGGCGCGCGAGGTTTCCAGAAAATCTGACGAGGCGGTAAAAGCAGCGAGCGCCGCCCACTGTGTCGGGGTCGAAACACCATTCGAAGAATAAAGAGTTGTCTTGCGCAGACCGGTCATCCACGGCTCGGACGCGACGGCGTAACCAATTCGCCAACCAGTCATTGCAAAAGACTTTGAAAGCGTAAACGTGGTGATTGTTCGCTCAAGCATTCCCTCGATTGAAGCGATCGAAACATGTTCGCCATCGTAAACAATGTCTTCGTATGCTTCATCTGCGATAACTATTAGATCGCATTCGATCGCAAAGTCAGCGACTTCTCCGGCTTCAGCCCGGGTGAACACGACACCTGACGGATTTGCCGGAGTGTTGTAATAGATTGCGCGAGTCTTGCCGGTAGCATAACGCGCGAGCGTCTGACGAAATCCATTTGCACGAGCTTCTTCGGTGGGGACCAGGACCAGATGGCCCTGACAGTGTCCAACAAGATCCTTAATCGGCGTCCAGTAAGGCGAAAAGATTAAAACCTCATCAGAAGGATTTACGACTGATTGGAAAGCGCCAAACAATCCCTGCATACCGCCGTTAACGACAATGATGTTCTGTTCTGAGACTGAAATCCGATTGCGGTCCCGCAACTTATCGGCGATCGCCCGGCGCAGTTCCGGAATTCCTGAGGAAGGCGCATAGCGCGTGCGGTTCTCTGAAAGCGCCAGGGTCATCGCGTTCTTGATGTAGTCCGGAGTCGAACGATAGGGTTCCCCGCCTTCAAACTGGTGGACAGTGGCGCCCTTTGCCCGCAGATCCATTATGCGATTTCGAATCGCGACAATGTCAGAAAAGCCCACCTCGTCAAGGCGGGAAGCCAAGCGGTTTGTTGTCGATGTTGTCAGGGTTTGCAAGGAAACTCCGATTTTAGTGATGACGGAAGAACGCGCGATTATAGCCTGCAACGATATCAAGGTCTAACGCTGTCGATGCCCGACAGCCGTTCATTGTCAGTTGCACAGCGGCGAGACGACTTCAGCGACTAGAGGAAGGTGCAACTTTTTCAAGCTGAACATTTTTTTGAAAGGTCTGCCGAACAACGCTTCTTGATCATCAGGCATCATAGACTCTCTCCAAATCTCTCACTTTCCCCACACTCGAAATGGATTCATACGCTGGCGGACCCGAGAGCCGGGTCTATCATATTGTGGAGGAGCGGGGCGGCTACACCCTCTGCGGCCTTCGCCTGTCGACTACCAAGGCCGGGATACTCTCCAGGGGATTCGGGATCCTTCTGAGTACGTCCGGGAAACCCATCGATAGAAGGGCGTGTAAGCATTGTGAAAGATTGGCAACGAAACAGCTTTCGACTTCTCCTGAGCAGGAAGAGTAACCTTGATTTCTTTTAACGATTTAAGTGCCAGCCAGCCTTCCTCGATCCATCCTTAAGATTTCACCTTTAACCTGCCAACTTAAGTACCGCCACGTAAACTGTTGACAGGAATAATTGCCACAGTTAACATCCGGTTCGAGCTTTAGCCCGAACCCGCTCGTACTGACTGCGGGCTTCTGAACCAGTAGGGCTGGAATTCTCTCTACCACGGTCGAAGTAAACCATTGAGCCCAGCGACAGCCGCAATTCCAGAGAAGTTATTTTTTAAGATTGGCGAAGTCTGCGAGATTGCGGGCGTCCAGGCGCACGTTCTGCGCTATTGGGAAACTGAGTTTCCCATGCTCGCCCCGCAAAAAAACCGCGCCGGTCAGCGGACCTACCGGCGTCGTGACGTGGAGATGGCCCTGCGCATTAAGGAATTGCTCTATGAGGAGCAATACACGATTGCCGGCGCAAAGAAAAAGCTAGCCGGTGAATTGCGCAGTCCGAATCGTGAAAAGCCCGCCGGCGACGCTGAAATTACACCCCGGGTTTCGAGTTTGCCGCGTAGCGGTCGTTCGCTGACACCACCTCCCTCATTGAGAGACGCGCGGATGAAGTCACCCGAAGAACAACCCAACGCGGAGAATCAAAACGGATTAGGCCAGCAGGAGCGCGCCGCGTTGCGAGAGATCGCCGCGCAACTGCGGGAGATTTTGGACGTCCTGGACAGTGGCGACGTGGAGTTGAGACGGTTGCGTCGTAAATGATTGCCCGGTTTTACGACAAGACGCCTGCCGCGACCTGATAGTTCACCTGGGAAAATCACGCTAATCGTATTTGACAAAAGAACGTTTCCGCAGATACTGAAATAGTGAACATGACGGGACGTGGCGCAGCCTGGTAGCGCGCACGCTTGGGGTGCGTGAGGTCGCTGGTTCGAATCCAGTCGTCCCGACCAATGCACAGAGGCTCTTTGCTGAAAAGCGAAGAGCCTTTTGTTAATCGTGCTCGGAATGATTGAAAAAGGAGCTGAAGCCGCCGGAAGCGCCGCTAAATCAGCCGGGGCGCGACATGCGTCAATAATCTGTGGACAGGGTGTCGCCAACCGTTTAGCATTGGGCCGGCAACAAAGATACTGAGCTGAAGCGCTCGGTTTACGGCCCGGCGTAGTTTTCATGGTAATACGGCGCCCACCAGATAATTATATTCCGCCAGTTGTTCGCGGCCGGATGCGCCAGCCGCGTGTAGTCACGTTTGATGAGCCGAAGCAGGGTTCCCTCCGTCGCCTGCTGGGCCTGTTCCTTAAACCCTACATCGCGATACCGCTGGTTTTCCTTGCCGCCATCATGATTGGCGGGCTGGGATACTACTGGGTGATTTTCTCGGCCCGCATTGATAACCTTCTCAAAGGCGAAGTCTTCACCCGGTCGGCAGGTATCTACGCAGCGCCAAAACAAATTCGCGCCGGGGAAAATATTTCTCAGGATGAGGTAATCTCCTATTTAAAACGCGCCGGTTATGTCGAGCGGAGCCAGCAAGCTGAAAGCTCGCGCGGCCGTTATTCCCTCGACGGCGGTACTCTGCAGATTGATCCCAGCAAGGATGCGATTCTTGATAATGCCCGCACGTTCCAACCGCTGCGAATTCAATTTGCGCGCGGGGGAAAATCGGTTGCTCTGGTGGCCGATCGAGATAGCGGCGCGCACCTGGACAAGGCGCAACTCGAGCCTGAATTGATCAGTTCGGTTACCGGACGCGAGCGGGCCAAGCGAAGAGTAGTTGGCTTTAATGACCTGCCACCCGATCTAATCAAGGCGATTACGGTGACTGAGGATCGGTCCTTCTTTGAGCATCATGGCGTTAACATCCGGGGCATCGTCCGGGCTTTCCTTCGTCGCTATGACACGGATCCAAACTCGCCGCTTGCGCATCAGGGCGGGTCCAGCATCACCCAGCAACTGGTCAAGAACCTTTGGCTTTCTCCAGAGCGCACGCTGAAACGCAAAGTGGCGGAAGCCTACATGTCGATTATTCTGGAGACGCGGCTTTCAAAAGAAGAAATATTTGCCCTTTACTGTAACCAGGTTTATTTAGGACAACAGTCCGGATTTTCAATCAACGGTCTGGGCGAAGCGGCCAGCGCCTATTTCAATAAGGACGTCACGAACCTGACGCTGCCTGAATCCGCTTTTCTCGCGGGACTCATTCGCAGCCCCAATCGTTACAACCCGTATCATGATCTGGAAACGGCGCGCGCGCGGCGCAATCAGGTCCTTGAATCGATGGTCGAGGCTGGGGCCCTCAGTGACGGCGAGGCGAAACAGGCAGAAGCTTCGGATCTAAAACCTGCGCCGACCAAAGGAAGGATCGACCTTTCAGACGCTCCTTACTTTGCCGACTATGTTCAGAATCAGCTCGGCGATCTGATTTCAGGTGAGGGAAGCGATCATCTTCGCATCTATACGACTGTCGACATGGATCTGCAGCGGGCGGCCTATGCTGCGGTGACCAAACAGCTGGCGGCGCTGGACAAGCTCGAAGCGAAGCGATTTCCGCCCGGAACACTGCAGGCAGCGCTGATTGCCATGAATCCCCATACCGGAGAGATCGTCGCGATGGTTGGCGGCCGTGACTATGCGCAAAGTCAACTTAATCGAACGGAGGCGTTGCGCCAGCCGGGCTCCGCATTTAAGCCGTTTGTCTATGCGACCGCGCTGAATACTGCTTATGATCCGGTGCCGCGCGTGATTACTCCCGCGACGGTCTTCAAGGACGAACCCCAGACCTTTACTTACGACAATCAGGAATACTCGCCCGGTAATATGGGCGACAAGTATTCAATGGAGCCGGTCACGTTGCGTGATGCGATGGTCCATAGCCTTAACGTCGTCACAGTCGAGGTGGCGATGGAAGTGACAATCGGCCGGGTGATGAATCTGGCAGCCAAAGCTGGATTGCCTCGCGTGCCGCATGCCTATCCGGCGATGGCGCTGGGAACGGCGGAAGCGACGCCGTTGCAAATTGCGTCTGCCTATACCGCATTCGCGGCCAATGGAACCCGAACGACCCCGATTGCCATCGATCGCATCACGACGGGAAAGGGCGTGACCATCGCCCAACCCACGCCGCAAAAAAATGAAGTGGTGAGACCGGAAGTTGCTTACGTTCTGACTTCGTTTATGAAAGATGTCGTCAATCGCGGCACTGCGTCTCCGATTCGCGCCCGCGGTTTCAAATTCAATGTGGCCGGAAAAACTGGAACGTCGCGCGATGGTTGGTTCGCCGGCTATACGCCCAACCTGGTTTGTGTCGTGTGGGTTGGATTCGACGATGGATCGCAGCTCGGTTTGACCGGAGCGGCTTCGGCGTTGCCAATCTGGGCGGACTTCATGAGTGTCGCGCTGACCAATCATCCTGAGTGGGCCGGTGATTGGCAAATGCCCGAAGGAATTCAACAGAGCGAAATAGATCCGGCTACGGGACAGCTAGCCAAGGCCGAAGATCCGAACAAGCGGCCTGAGTTTTTTATTAATGGCACCTCGCCCGCAAATGGCAGTGGAGACATTGCTGAAGAGACCAGCGAGCCGCCAGCCGAAGAAACTGACGGCAACCAGCAGGACAAGAGCTTGACTGTCGAACCGGCGATTTTGCCGGACGTGACACCCGAGCCCCCGCGCGTGAGACCGACGCCAAAGCCGGATGCGCGAAAACCTTTGCGCGACATTTATGACGGTGACTCGCCGGGCAAGCTGCAAGGCACTATTACTCTGGATATCGATCCGACCACCGGGCTGATCGCGGTCGATAGTTGCCCCGTGATCCGCACAAAGACTTTCATCATCGGCCAGGAGCCGAAGAAATACTGCGGGCCCGAGTACCACAAAAAGCCGGCAGCTTCGCCCACGCCTCGTTCGAGATCACCTAATCGTTAGAACCCACCTGAGGATGTGACCAAGATGGATGTGGGCAAGTTTCACTTCGCTGCGCCAAAGCGAAATCTTCTTTGACAACGCTGCTACTTCTCATTACTTTCGCGTTTGCGTGTTCCAATACGATGAAGCGAAAATCAGTCCGCGTAGCGGACGAATGACAATAGCTCAGCGATTTATCGCGGTTCAAGTTGTAAACAAACCGTCAAGTCCGCGAAGCGGACGGCTGAAGAAAGAACTCCCATGCCATATTCTTATGTAAGCAACATCATGCATTGTGTCTTTAGCACGAAAGACCGGTATCCATTCATCGATTCAAATCTGGAATCGCGCCTCTGGCGCTACTTAGGAGGGATTGCCAGAGAAAACCGAATGAAGGCGTTGGCGATTGGCGGCACGACTGATCACGTGCATTTGCTGATGTCGTTACCGGGCATGATGAGCTTTGCCAAGGCGGTTCAGTTAATAAAAGGCGAATCTTCTAAATGGGTGCATGAGGCCTTTCCCGAACACAGAAAGTTCGAATGGCAGGAAGGCTATGGAGCATTTAGTGTAAGCGCTTCCCGAGTGCCACAAGCGATCGCATATATCAATAATCAAAAAGCGTATCATCGGAAGAAGACCTTCCACGAAGAGTTTCTGGAGCTTCTGGAGAAACACGGCATTGAATATGATTCGCGTTACGAATCATGAATTTCAGCCGTCCGCTTCACGGGCTACCCGTCCACTGTGTTGCATCTGATCCCACCGATTAAAAATCGGTGGGCTATTGTCATTCGTCCGCTGTGCGGACTAATCGGTCTCACAACTATTGGCAATAGCCGCCCGCAACACTTCGATGGCCAATGCGGCCGCGTGCTGTTTCCGCGCGGGAAGACCACCAACCGCCTCGATAATTTCTTTGCGCGATAATCGCATCGCATCTTCAATCCGCATTCCCTGAACAATTTCTGACAACGCGGACCCGCACGCCAGCGTAGGCGGACAGCCGTAAGCGAGAAAACGCACTGCCTCGATCCGCTTATTGCGAATACGCAAACTCAAACGTAGCCGATCGCCGCAAACCGGGTTCGATTCTTCGGCAGTGGCGTTTGCGCCGGCGAGTTCACCCGCGTTGCGCGGGTGCGCAAGGTGATCGCGAAACGTATCTGAGTATGACAAGATTAAGTCGTGACGAAGTTATCCTGATGCAGCGGCGAGATCATTCTCAGTGCTTGTACCGCTCCAGCCAGAGCATTAATCGCATAATCAACATCTTCATCGCTGTTGTCTTTACCGAAACTAAATCGAATCGCGCCGCGCGCTAATTCTTCAGTACGGCCCAGCGCGCGAATAACCGGTGAAGGCTCGAGCGTGCCCGATGAACACGCTGAGCCGGTTGAGACCGCAACACCCTGCATGTCCAGATGAATCAACAGGCCCTCGCCTTCGATGAATCGAAACGAAATGTTTGAAAGATGAGGAAGACGCTGATCCCGGTCGCCGTTGAATACTATGTTGTCGATGCGTTCGGTGACTTCTTTTTCGAATCGATCCCGCAGCTGACGTGTCACCGCGTTGCGGTGATTCATTTCCCGCGCGGCCAGTTCTGCCGCGAGGCCGAAGGCAACTATGTTGGGAACCGATTCGGTGCCCGCGCGCCGCTCACGTTCCTGATGTCCACCAACCTGCTGCGGCCTCAACCTCACGCCGCGACGAATGTATAAGGCGCCAATTCCTTTCGGCGCGTAAATCTTGTGGCCCGATAGAGAAAGGAGATCGCAATTGAGCGCTTCGACGTCGATCGGAACGCGTCCAATCGCTTGTACCGCGTCGGTGTGAAAGCAGAGATTACGATGCCCGCGCTCTCGTTCTGCGCGGACCAGCGCGCCGATTTCCGCGATCGGCTGAATGGTTCCAATCTCGTTATTGGCGGCCATGATGCTGACAAGCACCGTGTCTGGCCGCATCGCTGAGCGCAGGTCTTCAACCGCGACGATGCCGTTCTTAAAAACTGGAAGCCGGGTTACCGGCCAGCCATTCTTTTCAAGCGCTTCGATCCTGCCCTGCACCGAAGGGTGCTCAATCGCCGAGGTGATAATGTGACGCCCCTGCGACTTTGCCGCTTCACATAGTCCGGCGATCGCCAGGTTGTTTGCTTCCGTTCCTCCTGAGGTAAAAACTATCTCGTTGGCGCGGGCGCCAATCAGGGCCGCCACTTGTCTCCGGGCTGAGTCCACCGCGGCCCTCGCTGCCTGGCCAAAACCATGTACGCTCGAGGCATTGCCGAACGTACCGGTCAGGAAGGGGAGCATTGCCTGGACGATTCGTTCATCGACGGGTGTGGTGGCGCTGTGATCGAGATAAACTTTGCGCATTAATCGTTAGTTGTTAGTAGTCAGTAGTTAGTTGTTATAGTCAGCCGTTCACGATGCGTCATGGCGAAACCTCACGCCCGAGGCTGCGTCTAACAACGGACCTCCTGACAACTGACCACGGACCAAAAGCATCTGAAGTCGAGTCTAGGGTGGGCCAAACATGAGCGTCAAGCGCTGATTTTGGTTGTTGGCACTTGCACTCAGTGTTAGCATTTGAACTGCAAAGCCGAAAGTGCATGGATGGCTTCAGACCTGAGCTCTCCCTTTCGAACGCATTCCCGATCTTTGATCGGCAAGAAAGGCTGAAAGATGAAACACTTTAAATCCCTCGTAACGCTTCTGATGACGTTGTCACTCGTCGCGTTCCCACTGATGGCCACCTCCGCCAGCGCCCGGGATCAACAAGCGACCGCTTTAGCTCGTGGTTATCGGACCGGATATTCGGACGGCTACGCCGCCGGACTCAACGATACGGCCGCTTCAGCCTCTCGGGATTTTCGCGCCAAAACCGATTATCAACACGCGGATCGTGGTTACAATTCACAATACGGAAGTCTCGATGATTTTCGCGACGGTTATCAACAAGGGTTCGAAGCCGGTTACAACGCTGCTTACGATCATCGTGAATTTGACTCGTCTGTGCCGGCGGATCTAGGCCGCCGCGGCGCGCAGCCGGACACTCCGGTCGTCAAGAACCCCGTCGATCCCAACGCCGCCGGCAATCCCGGTTCAACGGGAAACGTCCCGAACCCGCAGGGCCCGGCAGCGGTGCTTTCAATTCCTCGCGACACTGTTATGCGCGTCGAGTTAATGACAAACCTTTCGACCGACGCTTCGCAGCGCGGCGATCGTTTCCAGGCGCGTGTGATGGAGCCGAAAGAATACGAGAGCGCTACGCTGGACGGCCATATAAGTGAAGTGAAGCGGCCGGGCAAAGCAAGGGGCACGGCGATGTTGCAGCTTTCATTCGATCACATTCAGATGCCGGACGGTCGCGCATCCAACCTGAGTGCGCAAGTGATCGAGGTCATCCCGATGAGCAGCAGCCAGGGCGTCAAAAAAGTCGATCCCGAAGGCGGCGTGCAGGGTGAAAACTCCACCAGGAGTGATGTGAAAAAAGTCGGCACCGCGGCGGGAGTCGGCGCCATCATCGGTTTGATTGTCGGGGGTGGAGGCGGAGCGGCGATCGGAGCAACCATCGGCGCCGGCGTTGGTACTGCAGGTGTATTAACTTCTCGCGGTAAAGACATTCAACTCTACCAGGGCCAGCAACTGCGCATCCGCACCGCGGGCGATGCGACGGTTCAATAACATTGCCGATTTCTGAATGCCGATTGCCGATTGTTCAGTCTCACAACGTTCGCGATCACTGGGCACCTAATCGGTAGGAGCAATCGCAAATTGGCAATCGGAAATCGGCAATCCATAATTACCCTCCTGACCGACTTCGGCACGCAGGATTATTTCGTCGGCGCAATGAAAGGCGTAATCCTTTCCATTAACGCCGGCGCCTGTATCGTCGATATCAGTAACGAAATTCCGGCCCAAGACATTCGCGCGGCCGCGTTTAATCTCCTGGCTTCTTATCAATCGTTTCCCGCGGCCACGATTCATGTTGCTGTAGTCGATCCCGGCGTAGGTTCTTCACGCCGCCCTATCCTGATCAGTTGTGCCGATCAATTTTTCGTTGGTCCCGACAATGGCATCTTCAGTTGGGTGTGCCAGCGAGAGCAGGCTTACCGCGCTTTTCATCTCACCAACGATAAATTCTTTCGCCAGCCTGTCAGCGCTACGTTTCATGGCCGTGATATTTTCGCTCCGGTTGCCGCGGCTTTGTCCCAGGGCGTTCCGCCGGAGGAGTTGGGCGTGCCCCTGGGCGACCTTATTCAGCTCGAATCAATCAAACCAGTAACCATTGACAAAGGGGTTATTGAAGCGAGGATTATTCACATCGATCGATTCGGCAACTGCGTCACCAGTCTGACACCTGAATATTTGAGCGGCAGCGCCAGGCTAATGATTAACGATCACGAAATCAGCTCCTTCCGCGAATTCTTTGCCGACACGGCAAACGAGCAAGGCGAAATTTTCTGTTATGTTGGAAGCGCAGGCTTTATTGAGATCGCGGCGCGAAACGCTCCGGCCGCAGAAGTTTTGTCTGCTCGCTGTGAACAGACTGTGATGTTGCATGGCCCGGCGCGAAAATGAAACTGTGTCCCATTAGTCGTTGCTTGTCACGGCTAGACCTCTTTGCTATCTTCAACTCATCCAAAAACTTAGAGGACGCGACAATGGACAAAGCCAAAGAGGGCGCGACTGCGAGCGCGGTTTCGACCGGGCTGCGGGGGGTCGTGGCTGCCTCTTCTTCGGTAGGCGACGTTAACGGCGAAAAGGGCGAGCTGATCTATCAGGGCGTGAATATTCACGACCTGGCAAGCAAGTCCACCTTCGAAGAAGTCGTCTTCCTTTTGTGGAACGGGCGCTTGCCAAGGCGCGCCGAATTGGACGAGTTGCGGAAGAATTTGACGGCGGCGTACGAGCTTCCGTGGCAATGCATTGAATTGATCAAAGGAATGTATGCGCGGGTGCCACCAACCGCCCAACCAATGGACGCGCTAAGGACCGTTATTTCAGCCCTGGCGATGTTCGATGAACAGTCCCGCGACCTTTCACGAGATTCAAGCATTGCCGTGGCGACGCGCTTGACCGCCCGCTTTCCCACGATCGTAGCCGCGATGGAGCGAGCGCGAAATGATCTCGATCCAGTCAAACCTGAGCCGAGGCAGAACATTGCGACGAACTTTCTCTACATGCTCAAGGGCGAGATGCCGGACGAGTACGACGCGCACGTGCTCGATGTCGCTCTTATTCTTCAGGCGGATCATGAATTGAACGCCTCGACGTTCACGGCGCGCGTCGTCGCGGGGACACTCGCTGACATGTATAGCTGCGTGACTGCGGCTTTGGGCGCGCTATCGGGCCCGCTTCACGGTGGGGCCAACACTGCGGTAATGAAAATGCTCCTGGAGATTGGCAGCGTCGACAATGTCGAGGCCTACATCAAAGACACACTGGCGAAAAAGAAAAAGATTATGGGCTTCGGTCACGCAGTTTATCGCACGGAAGATCCGCGTGCTACGCACTTGCGCAAGTTGTCAAAAGAGATGGGCCAGCGCAAAGGCGACACCAAGTGGTATGACATGACCGCCAAAGTAGAAGAAGTAATGAAGCGCGAGAAGGGTCTGTTGCCCAATGTCGATGCTTACTCGGCTTCTACCTATTACATGATGGGGATTCCGCTGGATCTCTACACTCCGATTTTTGCCATCAGTCGCATAAGCGGCTGGACCGCTCATGTTCTGGAACAGTACGCGGACAACAAACTAATTCGCCCGCGCGCTGCGTACATCGGGCCTCGTAACGTCCCCTATGTGCCGATCGACGAGCGCTGATGACTTAGTCAACTTTCACCGCTGAAACGTCCCATTCGATAAGACACGCGAGATTCTCTGAGTCGCCCTCCTTCAGAAGAAAGCACTCTGCGAGCTTGCCTGAGGAGGGCCTTAAACCCTGCTCTGCACCGCCTCGTAATTGGTCAGCTTGATGAAAACAACATATTCTTGGGTGGTTTTCGCATTAATACGCAGATAGAATGCGGCATTAGATACCCCGAACATTAATTTCCCTCGTAACACCCCTGGCTCGCTCTATTGACTGTGCGCTTCAGCGTCTGGGATCATATGACCAGATTGCTCAATACTCCCGGCATTTGTAGTAATTGTTACCGTCGAGGTTTTTTCAGATGATTAAGAATAATGGAAATGGTAAGTCGCACTCATTGACTCCGGCTAATTCTCAGGAACTCCCCTGGCGGCATTTCATGCCGACTTCCAACTGGACCGCGATGGGCAAAGAGGAACACTTCGTCCAATTCTATGAAAGCGATCAGTTTCTACTCGATTCCTTAAGCGGATTCGTCACGGAAGGAATACAAGCCGGCGATGCCTGCGTAGTTGTCGCCACCAAAACGCACCAGGTAGTGCTTGAGAAGCGATTGCGGTTGGAAGGCCTGAATACGACTGAACTAAAGAAGCGAGGGCAATTTGTTTCGCTTGATGCCCAGGAAACGCTGGCCCGATTTATGGTCGGCCGAATGCCCGATCCCGTGCTCTTCCAAAACGTGTTTGGCGGTATGGTTGGCCAAGCAGCCGTCGCGCATACACGCGTCCGCATGTTTGGCGAGATGGTTGTCGTGCTTGTGGAGGCAGGAAATCTGGCGGCGGCTCTTTCACTGGAAGAGTTGTCGAACGAATTAAAAAGTTCTTGCGACTTCTCACTCTTTTGCGGCTACCGGCTGGATGCATTTAAGGGTGAAGGGCTTCTGGATCAGATCGGCAGAGTCTGCGCCGCTCATTCACGTGCGATTCCGGCTGAGAGCTATACGTCGCTTGCCGGCGAGAACGAGAGGCTGCTCGCCATTATTCGCTTGCAGCAAAAAGCCAGCGCGCTCCAAGCCGAGATCGCCCAACACAAACGAACTGAAGAAAATCTTCACGCCGTGAAAAACGAATTGGAGATTCAGGTCAAAGAACGGGAACGACTACTGAAACGCGAACAGGCAGCTCGCGCCGCCGCGGAAAACGCCAGCACCCTGAAAGACGAGTTCCTGGCAACCGTATCTCACGAGTTGCGGACGCCACTAAACGCCATCATCGGGTGGAGCCATATGCTGCGCAACCGCAAACTCGACAAGGCAACCACCGCCCGTGCTTTGGAAACCATTGAACGAAACGCTCAATCGCAGGCCCAATTAGTTGAGGATATTCTTGATGTCTCGCGGATAATCACCGGAAAGTTGCACTTGGACATCGGAAACGTGGACATCGCATCGGTAATCAACGCGGCGATTGATTCAGTGCAACTGGCGGCCGACGCCCGCGATATCGAGTTGGAAGTAATCCTGAATCCTTCAATCAGATCGGTCTCGGGCGATGCGGGCCGGCTCCAGCAGGTCATCTGGAACCTTTTGTCGAATGCAGTTAAGTTCACTCCTGAGGGCGGGCGGATTGAGGTGCAGGTCGAACGCACGAACGCCCACGTTCGCATCAAGATCATTGACACCGGTGCGGGAATCTGTCCTGACATCCTGCCGTATATCTTCGATCCGTTTCGGCAGGGTGATGGGACGATTACGCGGAGCCACGGAGGCCTGGGACTTGGCCTGGCCATAGTCCGCCATCTGGTAGAACTTCACGGCGGTTCGGTTCGCGCAGAAAGTCCGGGCGAGGGGAGCGGCGCAAGTTTCAGTATCAATCTTCCAATCGTGAAAGATTCAGTCCAGGGAAGGAAATACCGGAGAACAACCGCAGAGCTCCCACTAGTCGGCACGATTGCCGACTCGACCCCATCACTTGACGGTTTGAAAGTGCTGCTCGTCGACGACGACGCGGACACTTTGCAAATACTCTCGACGGCTTTATCTGATCGCCAGGCCCGTGTACAGACCGCCACATCTGTCAAACAGACCATGGCAATGCTTGAATGGTATCAACCGGACATACTTGTTTCTGATTTGGTGATGCCGGACGAAGACGGTTATTCGTTGATAGGAAAACTTCGAGCTGTCGAAGTGGACAAACGCAGGCAGATACCCGCCGTCGCTTTGACGGCTTGCGTGCGCGTTGACGATCGCAAGCGCGCCTTATCGGCGGGCTTCAATATGTTCGTGCCCAAACCTGTCGAACCCAGTGAGTTGGTGCTCGCAATTGCGAATCTGGCTCCCAGCCGCGGGCACTGACACCCTTCCATCACAGCTAGCTATTGGTTTCGGGACGTCGCCGTTTCCGCGGTGTCCAGTTTTGGGAAGAAATAACCTTTGCGCGAGCTAACGAGCAGCCTGCGCGTTTTTCCTTTTGCATCGACGGCTTTTACGCGCACATCGAGCTGGTGCAGCCGGCCATCGTCTTTTTCATTCTCGCTGATGGCAAATCCAAGGCTGTAGCGCGCCGTCAGGCTGCCAATAATTCTCGCCAGGCCATTGCCGTAATCTTTGACGTGACTGACATGGACCGCTTCGCCGCCGCTTTGTTGCGCCAGGCGTTTGGCGCTGCCGGCCAGACTTATGCCGCTCCAGCCAATCAGCGGTTGGCCGATGGGAAGCAGAAACCTGTAAAGCGTTCTCATGTTCGTTGTCAGCGAGTTGAAGATTGCATTTTGCCGAATCAGGATTTGCTCGGTCGCCTCGCGGTCTTCGTTGAAGATTGGGGAAATTCCATCCGAGAGCCAGACGATCGCGGCTTGTGAATTTGGTCTCTTCTCACTCGCTAACTGGGTGGCATCGCGCGTGGCTGCGGCCATATCGTAGAAATTGTCTAACTGAATGGTCATATGTCCGCTGCTGCTCACGCGCTTAACATCAATAGTCCCGTCCTTTTTGATCGTGCGAGTTATGACCGCGCCGTTCTTCGCCTTGATGGTTTCCGTCTCGAGCACCTCGTCGTCTTTCGGTTTGGCGGGCGCCGTTTGATCCTTCTTTTGATTTGAATCAGAACTAACGGTCAAGCTGCCGGTGCTTTGCTGCTCGCGGTCCTTCTCGCCAGTCTTCGCCGTCTCGGTTTTCGGGGCCTCCGACGGCAGCGCAACCAAAGCCGGAATTCGCGCCAGCGCTGATTCGAGCTGGGCACGATCATGGGTAAATTCAATCAGCCACATTGCCTTACCATTTCTGACCACCGCACTCTTATCGTCGACGCTGTTAGCATTGATGGCCAGAATAGCGACTTCGTCACCCGCAGGAAGTTTGACCAATTCATCAACCATCGCTTTGCGAATCTCTCCAAGTTTGAGAAAACGCCCGGCACCATCGTCGCGCAGATCGAGAATTAGAATCAATGCCAGAGGTTTACGCGCCTGGCCTTCACGAGTGAAATAAGAAATTGAGCGCGGCCTGCCGTCGTCAAAGACTTCAAAATTCTCAGGCGCCAGGTCAGAGATTGAGGCGCCTGTGCGCTTGTCCTTGACGAGCGCGTCCATAAAGACAACGCGCGTGTTGATACGAATTGTTTCGGTGGGCTGCTGGGCAAGCAGATGTGTTGGGCCGAGAAGGGACGCGGCGGTGAGAATAATTAAGATTAGGCAAAGACGGCTCAGGGATTCAGAGCTCGACTGGGTCTTAAGCTGAAAGTATTTTCTTAGTGAGTTCATTTCGTGTCCTTTTCCAGGGGTCATGTACGTCCTGATTTCCACCGGTCTGCTCTTCTCTGTGTCCTCGGTGCTCCGTGGTGATTAATCGTTCACAACACTCAACACGGAGACACGCAGAACACCGAGATTACACGGAGAAGATCAAATCGCTTTATGCACCCTCCCTAACGGTCGGGTTTCCGCAGTTAGTTGTCGTTGATCGTCGCGTCGCTGGTAATCGCTCGTCCCATCTCGTTAGGGTCTTTCAGCAGCGTCGCCAGGACCTCCGGAGCGACGGTGACTTGAACTACCGTCGCCTCATGTCTCTCGATAGTGACAACCAGCACATTAAACCTCTGCCCGGCCTCGCGCACGTAGATGTACGTTTGCTCCTCTTCTTTGGCTGCCAGCGTTTCTACCAGGGGCGACCATGCGTCCCTGAGAGTGTTCTCCAGCGACGCTTTGAAAGTGGCGATGCGTCCTCGCGAATCAAATTCCTGATCTTCAAAAAAGACTACCCGCGCGCTGCCGGCTTGCGCTATGCGTTTCGCCTCGCCGCCTCTGATCTTTGCGGCGGTCCTCGTTGTGGTGATCGCCGCCCGCGCTAATAGCGGTAAATTCTGGTGCTTGACGTGATAAAACTGCTCGATAGCTCTGACGACAGCACTGAAGTCGTCATTCGCGCGCGCCCTCGGAAAAGGCGATCCCAGAACAAGGATCGCGCCGGCCAGGGCAGTAATGGCTAACCGTCGTTTCATTGGTTCTGCTTCGTCTTCGGTTTCGCCGGTGGCAGATTGAAATAGGGCAAGCCAAACTGCCCTTCAAGTTGAGCGAGCTTTTCGAGGTTAATCGGACCGACGATATTTACGACCGTCAGTTCCTTCGGCTCGACGCTCAGCACTACGAGTCCGCCAATTTGATCGCCGGCATTCAAGAGATAAACCTCGACGTTCTCGCTCTCTTTCTTGCTGGTCACGCCAATGACTTTGTTCCAGGCACTGCCGCGAAGCTGCGACAGAATGGATTCAACCTCGACTTGCGAGTATTCGCCTTCTTTTTCGAAGGTGAAACTCTTTACGTAGATGCCTTTCACTCCCTTGATCAGGGCTTTGATCTCCTCATCTCCGGGGTCCGAGCTTGCGAAGAACCTGGCCGTCGTTTGCATCATGCGTTCATCCAGTTTGACGTCGACCGTCTCCGTGGCTTTGTTGGCCAAAGGATCCAGTTGATCCATCTGAAGCCTGGCGCTTTGTGCTCTTGCGGTTAATGCAGCGCCGGCAACTAGCAGCAGCACGAGGGGTGCGACTTTCAATATGGTTTGGAAGAGTGTTTTCATAACTTCTCCGTTCATGTTCTTTATCCTATTGGGTGTTGATTGCGAATTACGTTGAGCGCCGGCGCGCTTTGCGCCTTGCGCTGCACGATGCTTAGCTTGGCGCTGACCATCCGGAGCGCGAGCATTAGCTGGTCCTTTTGCGCTTGTTCCTTTGCGGTTAGTTCGGGTTGGCTCGGGGTAATTGGTTTCAGTGTTCGATTACGAACAAGATTCGCCGGCGCGGTTCGCGGCTGAGGGCGATCTTGCGATTGAGCTGCAGAATCTGAATTGCGCATCGTTGTTTGGGTAGGCGGCTCGCTCGGACTGCCTGAGTTTCTCGTACCTGATTCATCGGACGTATTCTGCGGGTGCGGGGCCTGCGCCTCTTGTTTGGCCTGGAGTGGTTGATTGGTGTGGTGCCGACTGAAGCTGGCCCAGAGTCCGAATGCGATGGCTGTCAAAGCAATTGCCGCCGCAATTGCTAAAGCGGGAGAGAAATTGTGCCGCCGGCCCGGCCGGAGATCAGCGGGAATGTTCAGCGGCCGCGGCTGATAACGGAGCGTGCCGAGAATCTCTTCGAGTTGCTGGACTTCCGGATCGGTTTCACCAGACCGATCCCAAAGATAGTCATAGTAGTTCATAAGGTTCGTCTCCATCGCACCTTTCTTGCGGGCGCAATTTATTTTGTCAAGACACGCTGCCCAGTCGCTCGCGCAACATTTTCATTCCCCGATGTAGATTGACTCTCACCGATGCCGGCGTTAGCCCGGTTCGCTCCGCGATCTCGGGACCAGTCATTCCTTCGACAAATCTAAGCACCAGCGTTTCGCGATAGGCCTCGGGCAATTTTCGAATCAGATCCAAAATTTCTTTCGCCGTTTTGTTGGGTGTCCTGGCCACCGCAACCTGATCGGTAACTTCAACGGTCGCGCGGGAGTTGCGGTAGAAATCCATCGCGCGGTTGCGCGCAATCATAGCGATCCAGGCGCCGAACGCCTGCGCGTTGCGCAGAGTGTGCAGCTTTCGGAGCGCGTGCAGAAAGATATCCTGGACCAGGTCGTCGACTTCGTCGCGCGGGACTCGAGCCAAAAGTATTCCGTGGACCATCGGCGCGTACATCTCGTAGAGCCGCGAAAAGACTTCGCGCTCGCCGGCAAGCACCGCACTGACCAGCACAGCCTCGACTGTCTGCTCGTTTGCGGACAGCGTCTTTAGCGGTTTGCTGATGAGAAGCATGTCGGCGGTGGCTTCAGCTTCGTACATCGGGTTTCGTAAGACTTCCGCAGAACATTCGGTCGCACTTGAGTGCAGCGCCAGGCGCGAGTCGCCAAATCCGATACCAACTCCACGCTGCTTTGACATCGCTAAGACGGGAAATTCAGGGAGAGTGTTAACCGTAATCCCAAAACTCTTTGACTATGAAGGACTAATTCGCCGGTGGCGATGAAGTGCTCGAAGGTGTTACGTCGGCCGAGACGATTAGTTTCGTCCGCCACACGACGAGCATCGAAACGAGCAAAGCGACAGTGCATGCCAATCCGCCCTCAAGTCCATACGCGCCTCCGGTAAGCCAGTCAGGCCCCTGGTTGGCTGGGTGGAGCAATGGCGCGGGCGTCAGCCGATTAATACCGCTCACGGGCACGCCGAGTATGGCCGCCTGCATCCAGTTCCAGGCCCAATGTATGCCGAGCGGAAACCATAAGCTGCCCGTGCGCAGATAAGCGATGGCCAACCAAATACCCGCAAGGGCAGTATTGACAAACGTGAATCCGCTTGCTGAATTGGGATTGTTCAAATGCACCGCTGCGAAAGGCAGCGCCGTGAGCAATACGCCGAGCCAGGCGAGTTTCGCGCGCGTGAGTGTTTGCAAAGGATAGCCGCGAAAGACAACTTCCTCGGCCGCTGCGGCGAGCACGAATACCATCGCGGAAATCGTCAACGTCTTCTCAATCGAAGTTGCCGCCATTGGATCTATGCCGAAGCTCAAACCGCGGGTCACAGCGGCGAAGATGCCGGCGAGAAGAAGAGAAGCTGCGCCGATTGCAGTTCCCACTGCAAAATTGCGGAGCCAGCCCGAGTGGAACGACCAGCCGATCGCCCGAAACGGAAGTTCCTCGAAGATCGCGCCGCAGGCCCAGCCGACGAGAGTGGCTGAAGCAAACAAAATCGCAGCACCGATAACAAAACCTGCGGTGCCGCTCAACAGCTCAACGGCTGATGTTTTCGATATTGCAGGGCCGGCGAGAAAAACGACGGCCTGGAGAACTTTCACGCAGACGAGGAAGGCAATTGCAAAAAATGCGAGCCGCCAGCCGCTACGCAGATGACCTGAGTCGTCGAGAAAGAATGAGCGCGATTCCATCCGTCTGGTTTAGTCGCGCTGGTTGGACTGCCCATGCCTGGTTGAGTCCGGGAAAATCATTGAGGTTTGCCGATTAAGGCCAGCAGCGCTTGCTCGGTTGCCGCTTTGGTGTCATCGCTGAAGGTGAGATTCCACTTCCAAACGTCTCGATCTCTGATCATGTGGGCGGTGCCCTTGAAAGTTACTACTCTTCCGTTGATCGTCAATGTGGCGGAGGTGGGAACATCGGCCTTATCACCATTTACTACCGGCTCCGCGACCGCAATCTCAGACAGATTATTCAGCAGGTCGTCAAGCGTTTTTTGCCCATCCGGCGCGCCGTTGATTCCTGATCGTACGCCGGTGGCAAATGCGTCGGCGTCATCAGGCATCTGATTTCTCACAGTCTGAGAAAACAACGTAAGGAAGTACATCGACCGCCAGTCTTGCTTTTGAATCGCCAGATATAATTTGAGCGCCTGGGCTTTCGGATCAGACACGTCCGGCTTCGCGGATGGCACATGCGCTTGGGCATGCACGCACGCCGCGCCGAGCGCGAACCATGCAATTATCAGAGATATCCTGAACGTCTTTTTCATAATTCTCCTTAGCGGGTAAGGGCGAGTGCCGCGCGCGGCGGCAATCATAACCCGCCCATGACGTTTGCCACAACGGCGCGTATGATAAACTTTCGCCGCAATAATGGACCAGATACCCCCAAAACTCGACCACAGCAAGTCTCTCGATCGCATAAGGCGCCGGCCAGCCATTCCCTGGATTTTGGCTGGCGTAGTCGTGCTTCTCCTGGCAATCATCGTCGCTCAACAACTTTTCAATCTGTCGGCCGTGGTGCCTTCTGAGACGGGCTCGGACACGCTGCTGTTGTATGCGCTGTCGTCGTTAAACTTTGCCGCGTTTGTCGTCTTCAGTTTCATTTTGCTGCGTAGTTTGCTGCGCCTTCGCCGCGAAAGACGAGACCGTCAAAGCGGCGCCAGGATTCAGACCCGACTGCTTGCCTATTTCATTGCGTTGAGTCTGCTTCCGATCGCCGCGATGGCCGCGTTCTCTTATTTGTTCCTCAATCGCTCGATTGAAAAATGGATGGGGCGCTTGCCGGAGAATGTTGTCGAGCGCGTGCGCGAGCAGCAAAGGGAGACGCTGACGGCCCAGAATCAGAAGCTGCGCGAAACGGCGCTATTGCTGGCCAGCGTGATCAAGCAAGAACCGCAGTCGGAATGGCAAGCAAACCTCGACCAGTTGTCCGCGACGAAACAGCTTTCGGCGATCGAAATAGTTTCAGAAGACGGCGAAGTTGTAGCCCACAGCGAAATCGAAATGTCTGAAAAGCAGCGTGCGGAGTTGAACTTGCTTCTGGAGCGCGGCCGGCAAAGCCAGTTGCGAAATAACGAAACGCTCGCCGACGGAAAAGGCTTCGATCTGACGGCGGTGCCTCTTACAGGTCCCTGGCATTTGTTGTTGGTGCCGCCGAGATTGAGCGATACGGACGTCAATGACACTATCGCCGGCTCGCAGAGCGAGTATCAGCATCTCGTAAAGCGGCAGCGCAAGGTGCGCATGCTCGGATTGTCCACGCTCGGGTTGATGACTTTGTTGTTATTGTTCGCGTCAACCTGGGTAGCGATCTACCTTGCCCGCGGATTTGCGGCTCCTATCAGATCATTGGTTGAAGCCTCTAAAGAAGTCGCCCGTGGCAACCTTGCCCATCGGGTTGAAACACTTTCCGATGACGAACTGGCTTTGCTCGCCGACTCGTTCAATCAAATGACTGCTCAGCTGGGCGAGAATCGCCAGCGCATTGAATCGGGCGCCGAAGCGCTCAAGGAAAAGAATCTGGCACTTGAAGAGCGGCGCAACTATATCGAGACCGTGCTCGAGAGTTTATCTACCGGGGTAATCTCTTTGGATGAATCCGACCGCGTGACGACTATTAATGCCGCCGCGTCCTCAATTTTGAAGTTGCGCGAACCGCCAAACAGAGGGACCCACCTGGCAGCTATTCTGCGGCCTGAAGATAGCGTAGTTCTTGATCGACTTATTCGTCGGGCTAAACGAATCGGGCGAGCTTCGGAACAGACTCGTTTGACGCGGGGGCCGGGATCCGATACCACGCGCATTCCGGTGGCGATTAGCGCTACCGCGTTGCGCGAATCGCCCGCGGGATCGCGCGGCGTGGTTTTGGTGATCGAAGATCTTTCGGAACTATTGGCCGCGCAGCGGGCGGCTGCCTGGAGCGAGGTGGCCCGACGCATGGCGCATGAGATCAAAAACCCTTTGACTCCGATTCAACTTTCCGCGGAACGGATCGCGCGCAGCTTTGGCTTGCAAATGAACGGCTCTTCGAATGGCGGCGATTCGGCGCCGGCAAATGGAGATCTTGAGAGTGGGAAGGATCGGAAGAACGACGAACCGCTCGGCTTGGGCGAAGCGAAGCGCGAAGAGCTGGCGCGGGTGGTCGAGGAATGCACAACGTCAATCACCAGAGAGGTCGCCGGGCTGAAAGCCATGGTGGATGAGTTCTCGAGATTTGCCCGCCTGCCTCATCCTCGCATGGAATCTGCCGACCTGAATGAAGTCGTGCGCCAGACGGCTTTGCTGTACGAAGATCGATTGAATGGGACCGACCTCAAACTCGACCTGGCGGCAGCTCTGCCGGCGACAATGATCGATACGGAGCAGTTTAAGCGCGTATTTGTAAACCTGATCGATAACTCTTTGGAGGCGCTGGCAAATTCAGCCGGCGAGCGGCTCGTGAAGATCACAACTGAATATGACGCCGCTCGCGAAGCACTAATTGCGACTATCGTTGATACCGGCGAAGGCATTCGCAAAGAGGACTCCAAGCGTCTGTTTCAACCAAACTTTTCGACGCGAGGCCGCGGAACCGGGCTGGGACTGGCAATAGTCGATCGTATCGTGGTGGAGCACGGAGGCCAAATTCGCGCGGAATTGAATCAAACGCGTGGAGCTAAGTTTGTGATTGAGATTCCGGTTTCTGGCAGTGATCAATGATGGTCGGTGGCCAGTGGTCAGTCGTCAGTTGTTAGTTGTTCGCCCGGCAACCTTACGCGTCACGTCTTCAGAAGTGCAACTAACAACTGACGACTGACCACTGACGCCTTTTCCTAATGTCTGAATCAATTCTCATTGTTGACGACGAGCGCGGCATTCGCGACACCTTAAGTGCCGTGTTGCGTGATGAGGGCTTTAGCGCAGAGGCAGTCGCTTCGGGCGAAGAGTGTCTGAAAGCCGTAGAGCGGCGTGCTTATGGTTGCGTCCTGCTTGATGTTTGGTTGCCCGGTATCGATGGGCTGGAAACGCTTCGCCAGTTACGGGCCTTGGGTTGCGATGCGGCCGTGGTGATCATTTCGGGTCACGGCAACATCGAGACGGCCGTACGCGCCACGAAACTGGGTGCCTTCGACTTCATCGAAAAACCTCTGTCGCTCGAGCGGACGGTGCTCTCAGTGCGTAATGCCTTGCGACAGCGCCAGCTTGAACGGGCGAACGAAGAGCTTGCCCATGAATTGCAACAGGAATACGTAATGGTCGGCGACTCAGTGGTGATGCGCGCGCTGCGAAAGCAAATCGCGGTGGTTGCGCCCACCGAAGGCCGAGTTTTGATTTACGGCGAGTCAGGCACGGGGAAGGAACTGGTCGCGCGCTCGCTGCACGCGCAGTCCCGTCGCGCCGCCGCGCCTTTCATCGAAGTGAATTCTGCGGCGATACCCCAGGAACTAATCGAATCTGAACTCTTTGGCCATGTGAAAGGCGCTTTTACCGGCGCCACGGCGGCAAAGAAAGGCAAGTTCGAATTGGCGGATGGCGCGACACTTTTTCTCGACGAGGTTTCTGACATGAGCGCCGGCGTGCAAGCGAAAGTTCTGCGCGCGCTTGAAGAGCAAAGATTCGAGCCGGTCGGGAGCAACACGCCGGTTACCGTCGATGTGCGCGTGATTGCGGCGACCAACAAGAAGTTGGAAGAAGAGATCGATCGGGGAACGTTTCGGAGCGACCTCTTCTTTCGGCTCAATGTAATCCCTTTCGAGATTCCGCCGCTCCGCGAGCGGTCAGAGGACGTCCCTCTGCTTGTCGATCATTTCAATCAGCATTTCTCGGCGGCTTACGGAAAGCAGCCAAAGAGTTTCGATCCAAAAGCGATTGAAGCACTACAAAACTATTCCTGGCCGGGGAATGTGCGTGAGCTAAAAAACACCGTCGAGCGGGTCGTGATAATGCATGCCAACTCGAAAGTAAAGCCAGGTGATTTGCCACCCTTTGGCGAAGAGGCGCCGCCCGCCTCGTCATATCGCTTTCCTTCGTTCAAAGATGCCACCGACGCTTATCATCGCGAATTTATCGAACGGAAACTGGCCGAGGCCGACGGCAATGTCTCGCGGGCGGCGGAGCTGATGGGCGTCGATCGCAGCCATCTTTATCGGCGGATGCGGGCACTGGGTATCAATGTCAGAGGGGAACGTGCCGAGGCGTAGAGTTCGCAGTTTTCCATTCTCCCTCCCGAAGAAGAGTTGGGGAAGAGGATTTAGCTCGAATTAGCCCTTTTCCGCAATCCTCTCCCAAATGGAGACGGAAAAACCAGATACTCTTTGGGCAATCGAAGATCAATCCACGAAGTTAATCCCAATTCCAAAAAAGTCTGCATTGACATCGCTCATCTAATACCGTATCAAATAGAGGGATATTCTCTCCCTGGGAGTTGTAGGCATTAATGGATTTCACAACCAGAGAATTATTAAAGCGTTACGCAAAACTTGCGACCGGCCAACCCTTCGCGCCGATTTTGCTCAATATACTTGTCACCTCGGTCTGTGACATGCGTTGCACCCACTGTTTCTTTACCGATGAGCTCGACGATCGCCCGCGTAAGAAACTGCAGATGAAGACCCAGGAGATCGAGCGGATCGCTGAGACCCTCGGCGGAAATCTTGGCGTTCTAATTCTGGCGGGAGGCGAGCCGTTCACCCGCAAAGACCTGCCCGAAATCGTTAACGGCTTTTATCGACACAACAATCTCGAATCGGTTTATCTGATGTCGAACGGGCAGATTCAGAAGCGGATCCTGCCGGACGTTACGCGGATTCTCGAGGAGTGCCCGAACCTGAATGTCACGGTTGCTCTGGGTATCGACGGACTGAAGGATCAGCATGACAAAATTCGCCAAAAACCCGGTTCATGGGCGATTGCAATCGATACCGCGCGTCAACTGCAGTCGATGAAGAGCGAGTATCGACAACTCGACGTGCAAACGTGCACCTGCTTTATGCACTCGAACCAGGACACGATCTTCGACTGGTACGACTTTTTGAAATACGACCTGAAGCCTGACAAGGTTAATTTCAACTACATTCGGCCGCCTTCAGCGGATCCAATCGAACTCGACATCGATCATGCTCGCTATGCGAAACTCGCCCAGATGATCGACGACGATTCGCGGCACGCGGCAATCAAGAATAACTACGGCGGCAGTGTTGGTTTCTTCAAGGCAGCAATCGATATTTACATGCACGGTCTAATCGCCAGGACCCAGGAGACGCAGCAGGCACAGCTAACTTGTTACGCCGGAACGGCGGGCGCGGTAATTTACGATGAAGGCACGCTGTCGTCGTGCGAGAATCTAGCGCCAATCGGCAACCTTCGAGATCACGATTGGAATTTTCAGGGTTTATGGCTTTCGCCCGCGATGAAAGCTCGCCGCAAGCAGGCCGCCGACGGTTGCTTCTGCACGCATGAATCAAATTGTTACTATCCGTCGTTGCCCTTCAATCCAAAGCACCTGATTCAAATCAAGAAATTGGAACGCGAGATGAAGAAGTCGCGGCGCGCACTTGAAAAACTGGAAGAGCCACAAGCCGATGGCGTCGCGATTAAGGTCTAAGGCAGAGTCCTCTCAGTGATAAATACCAACAAGCCTAAGATTCTAATCATTTCCTCCGACACAGGCGGCGGCCATCGATCGGCGGCCGCGGCAATTGTCGCTGGCGTGCAGAATTTCCTCGAAGGCCAGTCTTACGCGATTCGTGTCGTGCGCGCAGTTGAAGAATCCCATCACATCAGCGCAAAGCTCGTTAATCTCTACAACTGGGTCCTGCGCAACAAACAGCATTGGATGAAGTACCTCTACTGGGCCGTCAATCGTTTTCGCCCGGAGACGCGCGAATTCTTTCACGCCCGCTGCATCGGATATGTGCGCGCCCTTTTTGAGCGCTGGTGTCCGCACGTTGTCGTCAGCGTCCACCCTTTGACACAACACATCTTTGCTCGGGTGCTGAAAGAGCTCGGACTCCTCGACCGCATTCCGCTGGTCACCGTCGTAACCGATCCCACCTACGGATTCTGGAAGGGCTGGGCCTGCAACGACGTCCATTTGTACCTTTGCGCCACCGAAGAAGCGCGGCAGCAGTTGATTGATTATGGAATTGCGCCAGAGCGAATCAAAGTTTCCGGAATGCCTGTACATCCCAAGTTCGATTTTCCTGACGAACAAGCAGCCCAGGCGGCCCGCCGCGAACTTGGCCTGGATCCGGAAAAATTCACCGTCTTTGTCAATGCCGGCTGGGAAGGCGGCGGCAACATTCCGCGGATCTTTCGCGAATTGGTGCGCGGCGAGTTGGACATGCAGGCGATCTTCCTCGCCGGCAGGAACGAAGAGCTGAAGTCGGAGGCGGAACTGCTGGCCGCCGGCGCGAAATTTCCCATCAAGGTCATTGGCTACTCTGAGCAGGTAGAAGAATTGATGCGGGCGGCAAACGTAATGATTTCCAAGCTCGGCGGGCTGACGACGTTCGAGGCTCTCAGTTGTCGCCTACCAATTATCGCCGACGGTACCACCGAACCGATGCCGCAAGAGGCAGGAACGGTAAATCTGATTGTGAAGCGCGGCGCCGGCGTCCTGCTCCGGCAAGCCTCAGACGTAGTCCCGACCGTGCGAAGAATGATCGAGGATTCAGCCCATTATGCGGCCATGCGCGCGGCGACAGTTAGCCTGATTATCCCGAACGCCACGAAGCACATCGTTGAAGAAATCGCCGCGTTGATACCCGCAAATGCAGCCGCTGCGGATGAGACGATTGTCGTCAAGCAAGTGGCTTAGAAGATCCTTTTCACTGTAACTCCATCTCACCCGCCCTCTGCTTGCTTTCTTGACTCTCACGCGAAGTTCGATATTTAATCCGAGTTAACAAGCTCTTGGAAATCAGGATCAAATTCGAAAAGACAAAGTCCTTCCGATCAGTGTCTGGAAAGATCTTCTAACGTGGCCCTTTTGCTCGAAGGAAAACGATCATTCATCACCGGCGGTACGCGAGGCATTGGCGCAGCATTGTGCCAGGTGTTTGCTCGCGAAGGCGCCGATGTCGCCTTTAGCTACAATTCGCGCGATGACCTGGCCGAAGAAATGATGCGTGTGATCCAGGCGATCGGACGCCGGGTGCGCTCATTCAAAGTTTCGATTACCGATCGCTTTGGCATGAAACACCTGACCAGAGAATTGGTGCAGGATTGGGGCGGCCTCGACATTTTAGTCAACAACGCGGCCATCAATCGCGGCGACAATTTTGCAACCACAACGGACCGCGCGTGGGATGAAGTAATTCATACCAATGTCGACAGTCTGTTTGCCGTGACCAAGCCGATCTACAAACAGATGATTCGCCAGAGGAAGGGAAGCATTCTCAACATCACCTCGATTGGCGCAATCCGGGCGTTGCCGACCGCCGTGCATTACGCAACCTCGAAGGCCGCCATGATCGGATTCACGAAATGTCTGGCGCGCGAAGCTGGTAACTTTGGTGTCAGTGTTAACGCGATTGCCGCAGGCATCTTCGATACGGATCTGGCGCAGGCGTTGCCGCAGCATCTCTTGCAAATGCACGATTTCTGGGCGTCACAGGGGCGTCTGGGAAGGCCCGAAGAGCTTGCGGAATACGCCGCTTTCATGGTCAGCGACAGAAACAGCTTTATGAACGGCGAAGTTGTGATTGTCGATGGAGGCGCCGTTACCTAAGGGGTGTGAAGAAACCTGGGCCAGTCAGTCAACAGGGTAATCGTCAGAAAAACTGCCAGCAGTACATAAGCCGACCACGCAATCCAAAAAAGGAGAATCGTCCGCGCATCCTCATGAGAGGGATGCGGCCTTTCACTGCGATCTTTTCTCAATTTCATTTAAACGATTTTCCAGTTCCCGCAGCTTGCGATGCATTTCCCCCAGCCGTCTAAATGCGGCAATCGACCTTAGCCAATCTTTATTATCGAAGGCCGGTATTCCGGAAATAACTTTACCGGCTGGGACATCGTGACTGGTTGCGCTCTTGGCGGTCAAGACGACGTCGTCGCCGATGGTGTTATGGCCGGCAACACCGGCCTGGCCGGCCAGGATCACACGACTGCCGATGTGAGAGCTTCCCGCAAGTCCGACTTGGGCGCAGAGCAAAGTATCTTCACCGACGGTGCAGGAGTGGCCGACCTGCACAAGGTTGTCGATTTTCGTGCCGCGCGCGATCCGCGATTCTCCCACCGAAGCGCGGTCGATCGTTGTGCCCGCGCCAATTTCGACGTCATCTGCAATGACCACGCGACCGGTCTGCGGGATTTTCAGCCAATGCCGCTCTTCATCTTTGGCATATCCAAAACCATCACAACCAATTACCGAGTTGTTGTGCACAATCACCCGCGCGCCCAGGACGGAATTTTCCCGAATCGCGACGCCGGAGTGAATCACAGAGTCCGTTCCGATTTTTACGTTGTCATAGATCGTGGCGTTCGCGTATATGCGAACCCCTGGGCCAATTTCAACATCGCGACCAATCACCACGCACGCGTCGATGAATACGTCACCCGGAATTCGAGCCGAGGGATCAATCACCGCCGAGGGGTGCACATGCGGTGTCAGCGACGGCTGTGGGTTAAAGAGAATCAAAGCCCGCGTGTAAGCCAGATAAGGATTTGAGGTGCGCAACACAACTATATCGTTGCGGCCAACATCAACTTCGTCGGCCACGTATATAGCGGAGGCTTTGGTTGTCTTAACCTGCGGCGTGTAGCGAGGATTTGCGAGAAAAGTGACCTGTCCCTGCCCGGCTTGATCCAGCGCCGCTGCGCTCTCAATTTCTATATGGCCGTCGCCGTCGACGCGCGCTGCGGTTCGTTCGGCAAGCTCTGACAATTTCATGGGCGGAGTTTAGCGCAAGAAGTCCAAACGCGCACCTCTACATCATGCTTACGGGATCGATCTCCACATTTACTGACCGCAAATCAGTGTCGCTGAATTCGCCAGCGTTCAGGGCTGTATCAATCAATTGTCGCACGCTCCTCCGGCTGCGCGATTTGATCAGAAAGTGAAGTCGATGTTCCCCGCGGAGGCGTGCGAGTGGCGCCGGCGCCGGCCCGAGGACGCGACACGCGCGATTCGAATTAGCTTCGTTCAGAGCTTTCCTCAGACTGAGCGCGATTGACTGTGCTCGTCGCAATTCTCTGTGGTGGACCAGCATCGACGCGAGCGCGACGAAAGGCGGATAGCCATGATTCCGGCGATGACGAATCTCTTCGTTGTAAAACGCCGGATAGTCCTGGGTGGCGGCCAGACGCAGCGCGTAATGGCCCGGATGATAAGTTTGGATCAGCACGCGCCCACCACGCGCACCGCGGCCGGCGCGGCCGGCTACCTGGGTAATCAATTGAAATGTTCGCTCCGCGGCCCGAAAGTCGGGAAGAGCCAATCCCGCATCGACGGAAACAACTCCTACCAAAGTTACGTTTGGAAAGTCATGACCCTTCGCCAGCATCTGCGTGCCAACCAGCATGTCGAGTTCGCCCTTGCCGAAATCAAGCAGGGCTTTTTCGAACGCATGGCGGCGTGAGGCCGCGTCCCGATCAATTCGGGCAATGCGTAGTGAAGGAAAGCGCTTGCGGATTTCTTCTTCGATTTGCTCCGTGCCTTCGCCGACATAGTAAATATATTTGCTGTCGCAAACAGGACATACGGATGGTGCTATTTGCCTGTGATTGCAATAGTGGCAAACGAGGGTGCGATCGCTGCGATGATAAGTCAGTGTGACGTCGCAGTTCGGACAGGTAATCGATTCGCCGCACGAGCGGCACAAAATGAAACTCGAATATCCACGCCGATTAAGCAGGATGATAGCCTGTTCTCCGCGGGCATGTGTTTGCTGGATCGCGGTCAGCAACTGGTCAGAGAAGGTCGCCGGTCGCTTAGCTTGGGCAAACACATCTCGCATATCAATTAACTCGGCGCTCGCCAGCGGCCGATTGGCGATCCGATTCGCAAGATGCAAGTATTGATACTTGCCGATTTGCGCATTGTGGAACGATTCAAGTGACGGCGTTGCCGAGCCTAAAACGACAACGGCGTTTTCCTTTTGCCCGCGGATAAGCGCGGTGTCGCGAGCGTTGTAGAACGGCGACTCCTGCTGTCGATATGACGTGTCATGTTCTTCGTCGACGATAACCAGTCCAAGATTCTCAACCGGAGCAAATACGGCCGAGCGTGTGCCGATTACGATTTGCGCTTCGCCTCGTCGCGCCCGCGCCCACTCATCAAAGCGTTCGCCTTTGGATAACGATGAGTGGAAAATTGCGACCTGATCGCCAAAGTTTGCGCGCAACCGCCGGGACAGTATTGGCGTCAACGCAATCTCGGGAACGAGCATCATTGCGCCACGGCCCTGTGCCAGGGCCGTTCGCATGCTGCGGATGTAGACTTCCGTTTTCCCGCTGCCCGTGATCCCATGTAAAAGGAATGCCGCAAAGCCGCCCTCTGTTAGAGGCTGCTCAATTGCATCAAGGGCCTGCCCCTGCGCAGGCGTAAGTTGAAAATCGTCTGGAGCCGGGAGTTTTGCGTCGGCCAGCGGATCACGGCGTACGTCCTCTTCGAATATTTCCACCATGCCTTTCTTCGATAGGGTGCGGATTGGGGATTCGCTGATGCCGGCGCTCTCGATCAAATCGCCGACGGCCATCTCCTCCTGGTGCGCCCGCAGAGTTTCAATGACAGCGTGTTGAGCCCTCGTTAGGGACTGGTGTTCCGCGCCATCCTTCGAATGCAGCTGCTTGAGACGAACCATCTTCCGTTTTCGTGCGCGTGTGACTGTGGAGCGAGCGCGATGAACGCGCTCAACCAGGCCGTCGGCTTCCAGCTCGCGCAACCACTTCGGGGTGCGACTTACGCCTATTCGCAGGCAAAAGGTTTTCAAATCCAGGTCGCCGGCGGCAGCCAGCAAATTCAGAGCGCGGGTCTTCACGTTTGACTGGCTGCGAACGGCAGAACGTTGGGCCTGTCCTTCCGCGGTGATCGAAACGACTTCTTCGACACTTGCATTTATTCCTGTGGGCAGCGCGGCGCGCATAACCTCGCCCCACGGCGCCAGGTAATAATCCGCGACCCAGCGTGTAACTTCGAGCACCTGTGGCGTCAGGGGCGGATCCCGATCCAGCAACTGCTCGACTTCTTTGATTTCAGACTCGATGAGGCTGGTGCCTTCGCGCAATGCCGGCAGAAGAGCGACCACGTAGGCGGTAACCGGTTTCCTGCCGAGTGGCACGACGACGCGTGAACCCAGGCGCACATCGCGCTGCATCGACGCGGGCAGCCGGTAGGTGAATGTTTTCGAAAGATGCACCGGGACCGCGACCTGCGCGTACTTTGGCAGAGTTACAGCTTGGGCGGTGGAAGCCATTGGACGAGTTTCAATCTGTGTTGAGAGGTTAGCGCGATTCGATTGGTGATTAAAGCTGACCGGGATTAGTTGCTCGAGCGTTGTGTCTCACGGCTGTCCAGGTACGCCTTGACCGTTTTCATGTCTTCCCAGGTTTCGCGTTTTTTCGAAGGGTCTCGCAATAAATAGGCGGGGTGGAAAGTGGGCATGACTTTGATGCCCTGGAAATCCTGAAACTGTCCGCGTACGCGTGTGATTCCTTCGCGAATCTCCAGGAGATTGCGCAGTGCAGTGTTTCCCATTACGACGATCACCTCGGGCCGAACCGCGGCGATCTCGCGGAAGAGAAAGGGTCTGCAGATCGCAGCTTCTTCCAACGTCGGTTGCCGGTTACCAGGCGGCCGACAACGATTGACGTTTCCGATGATTACATCTTCGCGTTTCAAGCCAATCGCTTCGATGATCTTGGTAAGCAGCTGGCCGGCGCGGCCCACAAAAGGTTTGCCTTGCGCGTCTTCATCGGCACCGGGCGCCTCGCCGACAAACATTAGGCGAGCATTTCGATTGCCGTGAGTATTGACGACCTGGGTGCGGCCCTCGCACAGTCCGCAACGGGTGCAGTCGCCAATGTCCTGCCATATCTCGTCGAGCGTCTCGGTCGGGGCCGCGAAGCCGGGTAGAATTGAGGGTGATTGATCGAAAAAAGTGGTTTGCGGCGGCGCCCCGATTCGAATCGATCTTTCGGCTTCTGATATTCGGGCCACAGTTTGCTCGATAGGCGCGCTGACTGAAACACTGACACCGGTGGGTGTCTGGCCAAACGATTCCACCGTCTCCACACCGAGTTCGTCCAGATATTCCACGTATGCTCGGGCATCTTTCAGTGTTTGGATGATTGCGTCTCTGGAATTCGGCATGCGGTTATCCGTCTAGGCTTTGGTAGTTTTGAACAATTGCTGTTGTCGGAGTTTTACAACTTCATCGAGGATTCGATGAGCTGCAGCCAACTTGCTCATCATTGGAAGGCTTACCACTTCTGATTTTCCTTTTGTGAGGATCGAGACAATATTATTTTGGGAATCAAACCCGGCGCCTTCTCCGGAAACATCGTTGGCCACAACCATATCGAGGTTCTTTTCGTCCAATTTTTGACGCGCATAATGAATGAGGTTTTCGGTTTCCGCAGCGAACCCTACAATGATTTGTCCCTCGCGACGCGCTCGAGAGACTTGCGCAAGGATATCAGGCGTTTGCTCAAAGGTAACTTCCAGGCGCGAGAGCGATTTCTTAATTTTGGAATTTGAAATTTGTTGCGGCCGATAGTCTGAGACAGCGGCAGCTGCGATGAAAATCGTCGCGTCTCGGGCTTCACGCCCGGCGAGCGCCTCCATGTCTGCGGCAGTGAGGGCATTCAGAACACGCAACCGGGAAGGCGCCGAAACGGTGGTTGCGCCGGCAATGATCGTCACCCGGGCTCCGCGATCGTATGCAGCCTGGCCTATCGCGAACCCCATACGACCCGACGATCGATTTGAGATAAACCGGACGGGATCCAGTGGCTCGCGGGTGGCGCCCGTCGTTATGAGAATATTTTCGCCGGACAGATCTTTCTGACCGGAGTTAGTCTTTTGACTTGCCAGGATCTCGAGCGCCCTGGCGACGATTCGGTTTGGTTCGCTCAGCCTGCCTGGGCCAATTGTGCCACAAGCCATCTCACCCTCATCGGGTTCAATAAAGCGCACCCCGTCCTCGCGAAGTTTCTGAACGTTGCGTTGAGTGGCGGGGTGGTGCCACATAGTTGGATTCATCGCGGGCGCAATCAAAACCGGAGCCGTAGACGCGAGATATGTTGACGTAAGAAAGTCATCAGCAATCCCATTGGCAAATTTTGCAATCGCATTGGCCGTCGCAGGCGCAATAAGAAAAAGGTCGACCGACTGCGAAAAAGTGATGTGCGCGATCGGATCGGGATTCTCCGCCGCATAATCATCGACAATAACGTAAGAACCCGAGATGGCGTGAAAAGTAAGGGGTTGAATAAATTCACAAGCGTGCCGCGTCATGCAGACCCTTACGTCACAATCCGCCCGTTGCAAGCCGCGCAAGATCTCGACCGCCTTGTAAGCAGCAATTCCGCCGCTGACCCCCAGCGCGATTCGCTTTCGCTGATCCTGTCCAGCGCTTTCCGCAGCGTCATTCATTGAAATCGAAATGTAACACCGCTGAACTGGCCGTGCAATACAGTGCGATTTGCAGAGGAATATAATCTGCGGCCAACAAATCATCTTGATTGGCCCTGAGTGTTGCGAATGAGCTAGTATGAATTCCAAGCGATGGGAGCAATTGCCATGAAAACAGAAGGAAATCCCGTCCCGAATCGCTCGCATAGGACGCTTATCGTTGTTGTCGGGTTGATATGGATGGCGTCAAGTGGCGCCGCGTATGGCCAGCGATTAGTTAGTTCGAGAGCCGATGACGAGTCTGCGTTTGGTCCGGTTATGCGCGCCTATCTCGGCTATCTTCGCAACGAACAGGAAGTGGTTGACGATCGAATTAGTCGCCGAGAGATTACGGCTGGTTATTACCACCGTAATTCAAATCGGATCAGGGCGCTCCGGCTCATGGCAGTGCGCCTGGTGCGCACCACTGGAAACGACTACGTGCCCGAATTGGAGGCCGTAGCTCCAGACGAATTGAAAACGCTTTTCGAGAATCCGCCACGTGCCGGAAGCTTTAAGCCCGATCAGGTCTTGAACAACAAATTCAGATTTCTTGGAGTAATCCAGGCAAACGAGCCTTTCTATGTCTTCGCCCGGCTGGATCCTTACGAACAGGCTGAATTAATGCAGAAAGAGCGCAGCTCGTCGCGACCGGTTACCGGCGAGGGTGACATAAGCACTCCGAATGGGCAGCCGGTTGGACAGACCGCCGGGCGTCCAAAACGAACGATTCCGCATTAGGTCTTCCGAAAACTGCTCTGAAAAGGGGGCAATCAGATTTTCCTACCAATTTATGTCCGCTAAGAGGTATGATTACCCCGGCGCCGGCCTTAGATCCTGACTTGGGGCGCTGTTGTTTTTAGCACATCGAAGACACAATTTCTTGACGCCTAATCAAAAAAAAGGGCTTTACACAGTGTCTTTCGCATGTTATCTTTTCGCGGAAAGTGGCTTAATCCGAAACAACTTGGAGCGGGCGGCTGGTATTGACATCCGGATCTTCTAGAAGGGAGCGATGCCGGCATTTGGGAGCGCCCCGATTTGATTTGAAAATTTTGCGTCGTCGTTTTCGCGAATTGCGGCGCTTTGAAAAAATTTGTTCACTCGACGGGAGGTAACGATGATTAGCAGAACTTGGAGCCGTAAGTCGATCGCGTTGTGTGTAGCGGTTGCAGTATTGAGTGTTTACACGATGGTGGCGTTTGCCACCTCAGGGCAGAAGGCAGCCGGCGGTGAATTGTCAGCTTCCGGGCAGGTCACAGTTAACGGCCAGGCAGCTATTTCCGGCGCGACGGTTTTTTCGGGCGCAGTAATAGCCACGGCTCCGAACAGCAGCGCTGTAGTGAGTCTTGGCAAACTCGGTCGCGTAGAGTTAATGCCGAACACCAGCACGAGGCTCAGCTTTGGCGATACAAATATCGCGGCATCGCTTGACGCCGGACGGCTGCGCGTATCAACGGCTGCAGGTGTTTCCGCAATTGTGACGACAAAGGACGGCGCCGCCATCGCAGATCCGAGCGATGCGGCTTCCTTTATGGTTGACGTTGAATGCGGCAACACAATCGTCGCTTCGCAAGGCGGCAAAGTGACTTTGCGCACCGGCGATAAGGCCACACCGATCGCGGCTGGATCGCAGGACACGGCAGGTCAGGCCGCGCCGGGAACGCGTTGCACTCGGTTGACCAGGGCTGCGACATTCGGCTCATTGCATGGCGGCGCATTAGCAGCATTGCTGCTGGCTGCCGGCGGCGCAGTGGCGGCCGCGATTATCGCAACCACCCATAACAATGATCTCAATCTCGGGGGCAGCGTAGTCGTAATTAGCCCGACTAAGTAGATTTGGAAAAGGATCATACTGCCGGCGCGAGCATCACGCACGGCAGCGGCTGACGGCCCTTACGGGTCACGCGACATTCGCGCGCGTGACCCGTAATTTTTGAGTGAACGAATTCCCTTCAGTTAGGTAATTCCCCAATGCAAGTTGCCGTTATCGGCTCCGGCTATGTCGGTCTGGTTACCGGAGCTGCCTTTGCAGAATTCGGCGATACTGTTACCTGCGTTGACGTAGATGCCGAGAAGATAGCCCGGCTGTCCAACGGCCAGACGACCATATACGAGCCTGGCTTGGATCACCTCGTCGCGAAAAATCTCCACGCCGGCAGACTGCGGTTTACAACTGACATCAAACGGGCTACGGAAGAAGCTCTGGTTATCTTTCTCGCCGTGGGCACGCCTTCGAAGGCGGACGGTTCCGTAGATCTCGCATTCATAGAAACAGCCGCGCGGTCGATCGCCGAGCACATGCAAACCTATAAAGTGATCGTCACGAAGTCGACCGTCCCGGTGGGCACCTGTAAAAAGCTAAAAAAGTTGATTCGCGAGCACCAGCAGGTTGAGGCTCCATTCAGTGTCGTATCGAATCCCGAGTTTCTTCGCGAAGGTGCGGCAATAAACGATTTCATGCGGCCTGACCGAATTGTCCTCGGCGCCGATGACGAAGAGGCGATTACGATCATGCGCGAATTATACCGGCCGCTGTATTTGATCGAAACGCCGTTCATCATTACTTCCCTGGAAGGCGCGGAACTGATCAAATACGCTGCCAATGCGTTTCTGGCGACGAAGATCTCCTTCATCAACGAGATCGCAAACCTTTGTGACAGAATCGGGTGTGACGTTCATGACGTGGCAAAGGCGATGGGAATGGATCGTCGGATCGGTTCAAAGTTCCTGCATCCCGGCCCCGGGTTCGGCGGGTCCTGCTTTCCGAAGGATACGCTTGCACTGTCAGCGATAGCTCGCGAATTTTCCTGCGAGACGCGAATAGTAGATGCCGTAATCCAGGTCAACGGGGATCAGCGGAAAGTCATGGTTTCGAAAATTGAGGCGCTTGCCGGCAGCTTGACGAAAAAGAGGATTGCCGTGTTGGGGCTTGCATTCAAACCGGAGACCGACGATATGCGCGAGGCGCCAGCCATAGATATTGTTCGCGATCTGGTTCGACGAGGAGCGGAAGTTTGTGCTTATGACCCGGTTGCAATGGACGAGGCGCGCAAGTATCTGCCGGATATCGAATACGCCACAGACGAATATGCTGCCGTCACCAGCGCAGAGGTCCTGGTGCTAATGACGGAATGGAATCAGTTCCGGGCGCTGAACATGGAGCGGATACGCGGCTTGATGAATGTCCCAAGGATTGCCGATCTCCGCAATATCTACGAGCCGGGCGAACTGCGCGCTTTGGGATTTGAATATGTCGGCGTCGGCAGGTAACAGGGGCGAGTCAGTCAGATTACATTCCCAAATGGCCTCTTCAGGAATAATACTAGTCACCGGCGGTGCTGGATTCATTGGTTCTCACCTGGTTGCCGCGCTTGCCCAAAAGGGGGCGCGAGTACGCGTAATCGATGACTTATCCACGGGACGGCGCGAGAACCTCCAGGGGATCAAGGGTGATGTTGATTTCATTCATGCGAGCCTGTTGGACATTGCCGCAACGCGACGGACCCTTGAAGATGTAGAAATCGTGTTTCATGAGGCGGCAATTCCATCGGTGCCTCGTTCGGTCGATAATCCACTCGAGACCCATGACGCAAGCGTGAATGCGACTTTTTCGTTGCTGCTGGCGGCACGCGATAGAAAGGTTCGCCGAGTGATCTATGCGGCGTCCAGTTCTGCGTATGGCGATCAGCCGGAATTGCCAAAGTACGAGGACATGAGGCCTGAGCCTTTATCTCCATACGCGGTGGCAAAACTTGTCGGCGAGTATTACTGTCGCGTATTCACCCGCGTTTATGGTCTGGAGACCGTTTCCCTGCGTTATTTCAATGTCTTCGGCCCCCGTCAGGATCCGACGTCGCAGTACTCCGGCGTAATTTCCCGTTTTGTTACTGCCTTAATACAGGGGCAACGGCCGGTAATCTATGGCGACGGCGAGCAGTCGCGTGACTTTACGTATATTTCGAACGTTGTGGATGCGAACATGCGAGCGGCTGGCTCGGCGAAAGCCGTCGGTCAGGTAATTAACGTTGGAAACGGAATTCGCGTCACGCTGAATAATCTGGTCAGCAAGTTAAAAAGCCTTACGGGCCGAGACAATATCGAGGCAGAATACCAGGACGCACGAAAAGGCGATGTCCGTCATAGTCTCGCGGACATCTCGCGCGCTCGCGAATTGCTCGGCTATGAACCTCGCGTCGATCTCGAGGAAGGCTTACGCTTGACGATAGATTGGTGGAACTCGCGAACCGCCTGAATGCGGTTTCAGAATCAGCGATCCCTCAATGGCCTTGAGAAAGTTTTCCGATCAGAGTGAACATTGGCAGGTACATCGAAATTACGATCGCGCCGATCGTTACGCCCAGGAACCCTATTAATGCCGGCTCAATCAGCGTGAGCAAGTTGGCGATCGCCGCGTCGACTTCCTGTTCGTAAAAGTCGGCAATCTTACCCAACATGGCATCCAGGGCGCCGGTTTGCTCGCCGATGCCCACCATTTGGGCGACCATGTGCGGAAACACGTCGACGGCCTTTAACGGCTCAACAAAGCTCTTACCCTGCTCAACACCGTCTCGAATTTTTAGTATTGCTGCTTCGATCACAACGTTTCCTGCGGTGCGCGCCGTGATATCCAGCGATTGCAGAATCGGAACGCCTGATGAAAGTAACGTCGAAAGGGTCCGAGAAAAACGAGCAATCGCGATCTTGCTGAATATTGGCCCTAAGATGGGTACCTTCAAGAGCACGGTATCGATTATTTTTCGACCACTGGCGGTCTTGTAGTAATAGCGGATACCGACCACGCTAAGGATAATAGTTACGAGAATCGACAAACCGCCCCAACCTGCAAGGAAGTTGCTGATTCCTACCACAATCCTCGTGGGGAGGGGTAGTGCTTCGCCCGGCCCGAGCAACCCGAGAAAAATGTTCTGAAATTGGGGAATTACCACCACCATGATTACGGCGACTGCCACGATCGCCAGAAGGATTACCGCGGTGGGGTAGATCATTGCCGAAACGATATCGCGCTTTAGTTTGACGATCTTTTCGATAAAGGTTGAGAGACGCTGAAGAATCAGATCCAGAATACCGCCGGTCTCACCAGCCTCGACCATGTTTGAATAGAGTTGATCGAATACTCGAGGATGACGGGTCATCGCTGCTGCCAGGGTCGAACCCTCTTCGACATCCTGGCGCACTTGAGCCAGCACCTGTTGAAAGTATTTATTGTCCTGTTGCTGGGCGAGGATATCCAAACATTGGACCAGCGGCAGCCCCGCGTCGATCATGACTGAGAATTGGCGCGTGAAAATTGCCAGTTCCTTGGCTTTAACTTTCTTGCGGCCGCCGAGTTTTGGAATTCCGATCTCGCGGCCCTTTTCTTTCACCGATGTGAGGGTGACCTGTTCTCGCCTAAGAGTCTCTCGCAGCTCGTCGCGATTATCGGCGACACGCTCGCCTACCACGAGTTCGTTCATTCGATTGCGGCCTTTGAAAGCGTAGGTTGGCATTAGCGTAACTCCGTTTCTATTCTCAAGAGGTTTGGTCTGTTATCTGTTGGTTGAGTAAATCAGCTTTCAGGACTACTTCCGCAAGCTGATTGGCCGCGGCCGCGCGTAAGGACTCGCCGGCGGGGCTTGCGTGCCATTTCCGGAATTGACTCCCGCACCCCGATCAATAAGGTCGCGTAACTCGCTGACATTCGAGCTGCGCTGCAGGGCCATCTCTAAAGAAATCACGCGCCGGTGATAGAGCGAAGCGAGCGCCTGATTAAATGTTTGCATTCCGTGAATGTCCTGTCCGGTCTGCATCATCGAATAGATTTGGTGAACTTTATCTTCACGAATCAGATTGCGAATTGCGGGGTTCGGAATCAGGACTTCCATGGCCATGATTCGGCCGCGGCCGTCGGCCTTGGGAAGCAAAGTCTGGCAAAGAATTCCTTCCAGCGTCAGCGACAACTGAGCGCGCACTTGCGCTTGCTGCACCGACGGGAAAACGTCGATGATGCGGTTGATTGTCGAGACGGCAGAATTCGTGTGAAGCGTGGCAAAAGTTAAATGTCCGGTCTCGGCAATGCGTAGGGCTGATTCGATTGTTTCCAAATCTCGCATTTCGCCAACCAGTACCACATCCGGATCCTGGCGCAGGGCCGTGCGGAGAGCTTGCGGAAATCCGTGAGTGTCTGCGTTAACTTCGCGCTGGTTAACGATGCAGCTCTTATGGTTGTGGAGAAACTCGATCGGATCTTCGATCGTCAGGATGTGCTCATGTCGTTCCCTGTTGATCTTGTCTATCATCGCCGCCAGCGTGGTTGATTTTCCAGAACCGGTTGGTCCGGTAACCAGGACAATGCCGCGAGGCTTATTGCATAGGTCCTTGATCACGGGCGGAAGGCCAAGCTGGTCGAACGACAGGATTTCGTAAGGAATAGCGCGAAATACCGCGCCTACCGCGCCCCGCTGATTGAAGATGTTCGCACGAAAACGCGAGAGGCCTTTCAGACCGAACGAGAAATCGAGCTCGAGATTCTCTTCAAAGCGATGCTTTTGCGCATCGGTGAGTACCGAGTAGGCGAGTTGCTTAGTCTCTACCGAAGTAAGCGGCCGGTAATTATCGAGCGGCCGAATTTCGCCATGCACGCGAACCAGTGGCGGTGTTCCGGTAGTAACGTGCAGATCAGATCCGCCAAGCTCGGCAAGCTTGTGTAGCAGTTCCGACAGCGAGATAGGTGATGTTCTTTCCATGCTTGATTGGTCCTTGAGCTCGATTTGAATCCGACGGCGGTCGTGCTTATTTTGTTGCCGGGTGGAAAGCAGAAAGGAACTTCTCGACATCTCCTGTCAGTTTGTCGTTGAATTCCCCGGCCGAATGCGTAGTTAACGAGTAAAGACGGCCGTCGATTTCAGTGAAATAGAAGTTCCACGTCTGGGCGGCGTCACCGTCCGTAGTTGAAGGAGTTTGCGCCACAACCTGGAATACCCTATGGCCGCCGATTTGACGATCCATATCATTTACGACCCAACCGCCGGCGCTTAGCATCCGGTCGATTACGGATCGGCGTAAGTCATTAAAAGGAACGTTCCAAAGGGTTCGCTTTTGCTCCCGACCGATGGCTTGATTCGCGTTCGGAGAAGTGACCGCAATCGCCGACAGTGTTGCTTGCGCAACCTGAGATCCATTGGCCGCCGCAATGCGAAAAGTCTCGCTGCCCTTGCGGGTTGCGGTTGGCTGCCAACCGTTTGGCAGTGCTGATCCAGGTCCGGCGGCTAAACTCGCCGGCAAGGTGAGCGCGGCCGGTATTGTCGCGTGGTTATCGGAAACTCTGGGACCCGGCGCCTCAACCATTCCGTTGTTAGCCGCCATCAGCATACGCGCGCGCTGGGCTAGCATTGCCTGACGCCGGCGCATTCTGGCCCGATGCCGTCGCCACCAGGCCCGCGAATGATGGAACCGATGCGACGGCGCAGATTGAAAGCGAAGACTATGAGCGAGTGAAGTGACGAAAGGTAACACCGCCAGCCCCGCGATCATAAGCACTAGAGATAAAACGATCCGACGTAACATATGATTCACCCCTCTCAGGCCACAGTCTCGCGGAGAACCTCCTCGATAGTTGTGACTCCAGCTCGAATTTTTTGCAGTCCGGATTCGCGTAGCGTAATCATGCCGTCGTCAATAGCTTTCTTTCGTAACTCCATGGCCGACGCGCCAATTAGAATCAACTCGCGAATTTCTTCCGTTATCTCCATTACCTCGTAAAGTCCGATCCGGCCTTTGTAACCGGTCTCGTTGCATGTTGGACAGCCGTTGCCCTTATAGGTCTTGATGGTTTGGGATTCATCAGGCGAGAAACCGATCTCGACCAGGGCCTCGACCGGTGTGGGATGTTCTTTCTTACAATCCTTGCAAATGCGCCGAATCAAACGTTGGGCCTGAATCAGGTTCACGCTGGTGGCGACGAGGAATGGTTCGATTCCCATGTTCATGAGCCGTGAGATCGTCGAAGGCGCATCGTTGGTGTGCAGCGTTGAGAGGACGAGGTGCCCAGTGAGGGCAGCCTTAATGGCGATTTCCGCGGTTTCAAAATCGCGAATTTCGCCGACCAGAATTATGTTTGGATCCTGACGGAGGAATGAGCGCAAAGCAGCCGCGAAGTTTAGACCGATCTGCTCTTTCATCTGCACCTGATTGATCCCCATCAAATTAAACTCAACGGGGTCCTCGGCCGTCATGATGTTTGTGTCGACGGTATTCAGCGACTGCAGAGCCGAGTAAAGGGTGTTCGTCTTACCGCTACCGGTCGGGCCGGTTACGAGGACCATTCCGTATGGCTTACTGATGTTCCGTTGGAACTTGACCAGGGATTCCGGCTCAAAGCCGAGGTTAGTCATGTCCAGCATCAGCTTTTCCTTGTCGAGCAGACGAAGAACAACTTTTTCACCGAACAGGGTGGGCAAGGTAGAAACGCGGAAATCCAATTCGCGCGATCTGCTCTCGCTCCTGACCTTGATCTTGATACGGCCGTCCTGCGGGAGGCGCTTCTCGGAAATGTCCAGCTTCGACATGATCTTGATACGCGAGATGAGGGCATCACGCATCTTTAGCGGGGGATGCATAACGTCATAGAGGACGCCATCAATGCGGAAACGAATCCGCAGTTCTTTTTCATAAGGCTCAATGTGAATGTCTGAAGCTCCCCTGCGAAGCGCGTCAACCATGAGCACGTTGACCAGGCGGACCACCGGAGCGTCCTCGCTCATCCGCGCGAGGCTTGAGAGGTCTATCTCTTCATTGTCTTCGAATACTTCAACTTCGCTCGCGAGCGTTTCGTGGTCGAAGTCCAGCGATCCAAGCGAAACCAGATCCGCGTGCGACAGGTTTCCATTCAACCCTTCGGCTGCAACATCGGTAGCAACCGAAGCAAGTTCGATTTCCCGCGACGATCCGTAATGTTTCGCGATGGCCCGTTGAATACTGGCTTCGGCGACGACGACCGGCTCGATGTTCAGCCCGGTCATAAATTTTATGTCGTCCATGGCAAAGACATTCGTCGGATCCACCATGGCCAGGGTCAGGGTGGCGCCGACCCGTGACAGAGGGAGAACTGAATACTTTTGGGCAACTTCCTGAGGAATCAAGCGGATGACCGAATCGTCGATGTTAAAGAGTTCGAGGTTTACGGAAGGAATTCCATACTGGCGGGAAAGGACTGCGGTGATAGTGTCGTCGGGCAGGAGGCCGAGCTTCACGAGATTGTAGCCCAGGCGGCCGCCGTGCTCGCGCTGGTAGTCGAGCGCCTGCCGGAGATGTTGCGGGCTAATTAGATTCTCGCGAACGAGAATTTCACCAAGTTTTGCTGACATTCGAGTGGTCTGGTCTCAGTAAAGAGAACTTAATGCTTTGGTGGGACCGAGGTGCCGAAACGTAGGGTGGAACAACAGCACAACGGAGGCAAACACCGTTGCAACAGGTATTTTACAGTTGAGTGGGCTCTCTGTCAATCAAAGTTTTTCGCAAAAACTACGCTGTTTCGACGAATTTTGGTGGACACGGGGTTCGCAGATCTTCGATAATATTCGGGCACCTTCGCTATGGAGAGGAGTTCGTCCGTGCCGATTACCGCCAGACAAAAACGGGTACTGGATTACATCAGGCATTACTTCGATATTCATCAGGAAGCGCCGACCATTGCTGAGATTGGAAAAGAGTTCGATCTTAGCTCTTCCGCTAGTGCGCATCACGTTGTGTCCACTTTAGAACGAGAAGGACTAATCCGCCGAATTCCGAATGTCAGTCGGGGAATCGAATTGGTTGACTCGGGAACCGGCGAACAAAATTACGAAATTCCCTTGCTCGGAGTGGTAGCCGCGGGCGCGCCGATCGAAGCTGTATTGAATTATGAAACTGTTTGTATTCCGCGGGACATGTTGCGCCAGGGACGAATGTTTGCCTTGCGCGTGCGCGGTGACTCGATGATCGATGAGCAGATTCGCGAGAACGATTTGATCATTTTGCACTCGCAACAAACGGCTGAAAATGGCCAAACAGTCGTTGCTTTAGTGGACGGGAGCGATGCCACCGTTAAACGTTTTTTCGGTGGCCGCCATCAGGTACGGCTTGAGCCGGCAAACCCGCATTACAAACCAATAGTCATTCGACCTCCTGAGCGGGTGCAGATTCAAGGCGTAGTAGTTGGTGTAATTCGGAAATATAACCAGTGAAAAGCGATCAACTTTTTGCCAGAACGCGCGCGACTTTTTTCAGATCATCGATGAATTTGCGTTTCTCGTCACGCCGCGTTTCGTCCGGCGCGCGCAGGATTGAAGACGGATGCACGGTGGCAACGATATATGGCGCCAGAGTTGATTCGATGAATTGGCCGCGTTGTTTACTTACTCTGAACTGCGGTCCTAACAGCGCTTGAGCAGCAGTAGCGCCGAGACAGACGATGACTTTTGGCTTAACTAAACTAATCTCGGCTTCCAGCCAGGGACGGCAGGCGGCAACCTCGCGCGCGTTCGGTTTCTTGTGGATGCGGCGCTTGCCTCGCGGTTCCCATTTGAAATGCTTAACCACGTTTGTGACGTAAGTTTGGATACGAGCAATGCCTGCTTCAAGCAAAGCATCGTCAAGTAATCTTCCGGCCGGACCAACGAAGGGTTTGCCGGCGAGATCTTCTTCGTTTCCAGGTTGCTCCCCGACGAAAACTACTTCAGCGCGACGAGCTCCTTCGCCAAATACGGTTTGGGTAGCTCGTTCCCAAAGATCGCAGCCTTTGCAATCGGCCGCCGCTTCACGAAAAGCTTTGAGGCTTTTTCGCTCAGGGAAAAACTCTGCGGCCGACGTTTCAGATTTGGCTTTCATTAAAAGCCTTTCGCTGGCTGGTCATAATCAGTGACTATGAAGGGTGCAATTATAAAAACGGAGAGCGTGTCATCGTTGCTAAGTCGTTTCGGCGATGTTTTTGAGCGACGCGACAAGCATCTGCTGGAAGTTCTGCCGACTGGAATTGCCGAGATTGACGAGTTCTTCAATGGCTTTCCTCGAGGCGCAATAACTGAAATCCATGGAGCGCCATCGTCAGGACGAACGAGCTTATTGCTATCCAGCCTGGCCCTGGCGACCCGGCACGAAGAGATCTGTGCCTTGATTGATTGTAATGAAAGTTTCGATCTTTCATCCGCTGCAAGGGCGGGCATCAGTTTCGATCGTTTATTGTGGGTGCGTTGTAACCATAATCTGGAGCGCGCTTTTAAGGCGGTCGATCTTTTGTTACACAGCGGAGGGTTTGGTTTGATCGCGCTTAATCTTGGTGACGTGCCGGCGAAAACAGCTCGCCGCATTATTTCATCATGGTGGTTTCGCTTTCGCCGCGCGGTGGAAAATACGCCGACGGTATTGATGGTGATCACGCCCATCGCCAGCGTGCGTTCATGTGCTTCACTTGTTTTAGAACTAGCCACGGAACAGGTAGTATGGCCCAGCAGTTTGTCGTTAGTTTCGGAAAATTCTAACGGCAGCCTCACGAATGCGGGAAAGGAAAAAAAGCGGCATCTTTCATTGGTCGGAGCTCGGCTGCCGCAGTTGCTTAATACCTCACCATTAGCGCACGCTCACTTCATTCAAGGAGCGCGTGTTCGCGTGAATCGGGAACGACCTGTCGAATGGTCCGAGGCAGTCGTGCGTTTCAATCCTCAATTACACTAACCAAATTACCACTTGCGATGTTCGAAGATATTCGCTAATATTCGAAACATCAATTTAATCTTTTCGATTCATCCTTGCAGGGGAAGGGGGTTTATGTTTGCCTGCGTTTATGGCCGAGGTGTCTCTCAGTCAACGGCTTCATCGCCGGAAGTTGATGGCCGTTTATTGCTCGATTTGGCGTTTACTTTTTCGCCGTTCGTGCTGGATATTTCCGGCCAGGATTTATTGTTTGCCTCTCCGGTAGCTTTCCCTCAAGCAACCACGAACGAAGCCGAAATCGATTCTGCACGTAACCTGGCGAATGAAATCGTTCGGCGGGCAACTGCGTTGAAGTTCAGAGTAAATGTATCTGTGGCCACGGCACCGGATGTAGCAATTCACGCTGCTCGCTTGTTCAAGGAGGTGACGATTATTAGAGCCGGGGAGGAGTTGGCAAAGCTTGAGAGTTTCACCATAGACAAGCTCGATTCTTCTCTCGTCGGAATTGCTGCGGATCGCGTCGCAGAGATTCAAGAGACTTTTGCTCTCTGGGGGATTCGCACGTTTGCTGATTTGGCCGCGCTGCCGTTAACAGGGGTAGCCGAAAGATTGGGTCAGGAGGGCGTGCGCCTGCAAAGACTCGCGCAGGGGCGAACCAGTCGCCATCTTAATTTGGTTCGCCCACCGGCCGGCTTCGAACAGTCGCTTGCCTTGGAGCATCCGGTCGCGGAGATCGAGCCGCTTTCTTTCATTCTTTCTCGTCTGCTCAATCAGCTTTGCGCCAACCTGCATGAGTCAGCGCTGGCGACAAATGAATTACGGTTAAACCTAAAGCTCGAAGACAAGACTAAACATGATCGCGTCATTACTTTGCCTGTGCCAATGCGAAATGCAAAGACGCTTTTGCGATTGCTCCTCTTCGACATTGAAGCCCAGCCGCCAACATCACCGATCATGGAGGTCAGGATCAGCGCCGAACCCGTAAAGCCGCGCGCGTCGCAAGCGGGACTGTTTATTCCGTTAGCGCCTGAGCCGGAAAGACTTGAAATTACTCTGGCGCGGTTGGCGAAGCTGGTTGGCCGAGACAACGTTGGCTCGCCGCAACTTCTCGATACGCACCGGCCGGATGCCTTTCGCATGACACGGTTCACCCTGGTAAGCGGCAAGCGAAAGAAAAATTCAAATCGGAAATCGGAAATTGCCAATCGACAATGTGTGATGGGCTTTAGACTCTTTCGTCCAGCCTGGCGCGCGGACGTGCAAATGAACCGGGGACGACCGGCGCGAATCAATACTCGAAGCGGAAAGTCCTCGAATGCCCTTCGTGGCAAAGTGGTTTGCGCGGCCGGGCCATGGCGAAGGTCGGGCGATTGGTGGCGATCCGATATGTGGGCCAGAGATGAATGGGATGTGGCAGTGATTGATTCAGCATTTCCCCAAAACGAAGTCCTTTGTCGAATCTATCACGATCTATCAAGCGAAGAATGGTTTGTTGAGGGGATTTATGACTGAGTACGTCGAGCTCCACGCCAGGTCGGCGTTTAGTTTTCTGCGCGGCGCCTCGACGCCGGAAGAATTAATTGCGGCTTGCTCTGAGCTAAACATGCCGGCGATGGCGCTGCTGGATAATGACGGTGTATATGGAGCGGCGCGTTTTCATCTCGCGGGCCAAAAGGTTGGCATTAAAGCTCACATCGGTGCGGAAATAACTGTCCAAAGGCCAAAGGCCAAAATCCAAAGTCGAAATACCTCGGAACCTTTGACGTTGGGCCCTGGAGAAGAACGTTCAACTTCGAAAGGGAGTGCATTTACGCTTCCTGTCCTAGTTCGCAATCGGACCGGCTATCAAAACCTCTGTCGCCTGATTACGTTGATGAAACTGCGCGTGCCGAAGCACGCGAAGGCGGGAGAGTGTGCCGTCACGGGCGATGAATTGGCCCAGTATGCCGAAGGCCTGGTTTGTTTGACCGGTGGAACAGACGGACCTTTGGCGAGGGATAATCAGTACAGCAGAGCCGGAAAAGGACAGCGCACGACTGAATGCCTGATCGATATCTTTGGCAAAGAAAATGTTTACGCCGAATTGCAACGCCATTTCAAACGGGAAGAGGAAGCCCGTAATCACGCAGCAATCGAGATTGCCCGGCGTTTGCATTTGCCTTTGCTGGCAACGAATGGAGTTTGTTATGCCGTGCGTTTGCAACGGCAAGTTGCTGATGTCTTCACTTGTATCAGGAACCATGTGCACCTGGAAACGGCCGGCCGTTTGCTCTCGATAAATTCGGAACGCTTCCTGAAATCTCCGGCAGAGATGGTCGATCTTTTTGCCGACTTGCCTGAAGCGATTGCCAACACCTCAGAGCTGTCGTCGCGGCTCGAATTCACTCTGAAAGACCTGGGTTACGAATTCCCAAAATATCCGGTGCCGCCGAAAGAGACAATGACTTCATTCCTGCGGCAGCGGACTTACGAAGGCGCGCGGTTGCGTTATGGCAATGGCGCATTCGCGCGCGCGCAGAAACAGATCGAGCATGAATTGAGACTGATCGAGAAATTGAAACTCGAAGGTTACTTTCTGATTGTTTGGGACATCGTCGAGTTCTGCAAACGCAACGGTATTTTAATCCAGGGACGCGGCTCGGCTGCCAACAGCGCAGTTTGCTACAGCCTCGGCATTACCGCCGTTGATCCGGTCGGCATGGAACTGCTGTTCGAACGATTTCTTTCGGAAGAGCGCGGCGAATGGCCGGACATCGATCTCGATCTGCCGAGCGGCGATCAGCGCGAGCGCGCAATCCAATATGTCTACGAACGATACGGAAAACGTGGCGCGGCCATGACCGCAAACGTGATTACTTATCGTGGCCGCTCAGCGGCGCGCGAGGTTGGCAAAGTACTCGGCTTTAACGAAGAAACACTTGGCCGCTTGTCGGGTCTCGTTCATACCTGGGAGTGGAAAGATCCAAAAGACACAACCGAACGCCAGTTCCGAGATGCAGGATTGGATTTACGCAACCGGCGCATCAGGAAGTTCTTCCAGCTTTATTTGGCAGTGCAGGATCTACCGCGCCATCTGGGCCAGCATTCGGGAGGCATGGTGATTTGCCAGGGACAACTCGATTCGGTCGTGCCGCTTGAGCCGGCAGCGATGCCCGGGCGGGTGGTGGTGCAATGGGACAAGGAAGACTGTGCGGACCTCGGCATTATCAAAGTCGATCTGCTGGGCCTGGGCATGATGGCGGTCATTGAAGAGACGATTCAAATCATTCGCGACGATTACCATGAAGAAATAGACCTGGCTCACCTGCCGTCAGATGACCCGACGGTGTACACCGCTTTACAACAAGCGGACACGATTGGGATGTTTCAGATTGAAAGCCGCGCCCAAATGTCCTGTTTGCCGCGCCTTCGACCGCAAAAGTTTTACGACATTGTCGTGCAGGTCGCCATTATTCGACCGGGACCGATTGTCGGGAATATGGTGAATCCATATTTACAGCGACGGCTGGGTCGCGCGCCTATCGAGTACGCCCATCCTTCGCTCGAACCGGTCCTGCGGCGCACGCTCGGCGTGCCTCTCTTTCAGGAGCAATTATTAAAGATGGCGATGATTTGCGCAGGATTTAGCGGCGGTAAAGCTGAAGAACTGCGACGCGCGTTTGGGTTCAAGCGATCTGAAGCACGGATGAAGGAGATCGAAGTAAAGCTGCGACGCGGCATGACGCGCAATGGAATTAAGCCCCAGGCCCAGGAAGAGATCGTGCAATCAATAACTTCATTTGCCCTTTACGGTTTTCCTGAATCACACGCTGCCAGTTTCGCTTTACTCGCTTACGCCAGCGCTTATTTGAAATGTCATTACCTCGCGGCATTTACTGCAGCGACGCTGAATAATCAACCGATGGGTTTCTATCAACCATTCACAATCATTAAAGATGCGCAGCGTCATGGATTAAAAGTAAAGCCGGTTGATGTGACCTGTTCGAATTGGGAATGCACGATTGAAGTCAGTGGTCAGCGGTCAGAAAGACAGATGTCAGACGTCAGATGTCAGAGGTCAGATGTCAGACGTCGGAACCAAACCCCTGGTGCTCGATTTCCAACTGACCACTGGCCACTAACTACTGACCTCTGTCTGCGACTTGGCTTGCTGTGCGTGAAAGGTCTGCGGGAAGAAGCGGGCCGGGCAATAGTTCGCGCGCGTTCGGAAAGATCGTTCTCCAGTCTCGATGATTTGCATGGTCGCGTGCCGGAATTAAGAAAAGATGAGTTGCGAAAATTAGCAGCCGTAGGCGCGTTGAATTTTGTTCAGCCCACAAGTCCAAAGCCGAAACCGATATTGGACGTTGGACGTGGGACATTGGACGCAGGCTTTGCGCATCGCCGCGACGCGCTGTGGCAGGTCGAGCGCGTATCGCGGGATGCCGGGCCGTTGTATGAAAAGCTTGAAGAAGGCACGAGTTCGCCGCTCGTGCCCATGACGCTGAATGAAAGACTAAACGCAGACTTGCGCGCTCGACACGATGAAAGTAACGCGGGCCGGCGATTTGAAAAATATGCGCAACGGAAGGCGAGTCAAAGTCGCGGGCTGGGTGATTGTCCGCCAGCGGCCGGGCACCGCTAAAGGATTCGTGTTTTTGAGTCTGGAAGATGAGACCGGAATCGCGAACATAATTGTCACACCGCAACTGTTTGAAATAAATCGACTCGCCCTGGTTAACTATCCGTTTCTGATTATCGATGGAATTTTGCAGCATCAGGACAATGTGGTTTCTGTGAAAGCGAGACGGGTTGAGCCCCTGCAAATGAAAATCGAGAGCACCGCATCGCACGATTTTCATTAACCGACAAAACTAAAAGTAAAAGTACAACGAGCCGTCAAAATACTCCGGTAAAAAAAAAGGCGGGCCGCAAACCCGCCTCAGAAACCCTCAGGCAAATGCGTTCAAGGCCGCTTGCGCCGCGCCGGGGTCGTGGTCTTTTCCGGAACGACGTTTTCAGTATTCTTCAATTCAGTCAGAATTGCCTTGGCGTCATTCTTGAATTTGTGAGTGTCGGGGGCCTTGTCGACGAAACGCTGCAGGTAATTGGCTGCCTCCTGGTACTTTGCTTTGTCACCGGTGCTGAATAAAGAAAGACCGGCGCCAAGATTGGCATCTGGATCGTCAGGTTTCTCAGCGAGAACCTTTTGGAATTCGGCGTAGGCCTTATCGCCCGCGCCCGCATCGAGCAACATCTGCGCCAAATCAAGCTGCGCCCGTGATTTCTTGACTGGGTCGGTCTCTACGGTCATGAAATCCTGATAAGCGGCGATGCCGGCGTCGACCTGAGAGGGATCTCCCTTGGTTACGTACAATCGCATTGCTTCCGCCCGCACGCTCATCGCCACGTATTTTCTGCTGGCTTGCCGCGCCTGCTCGGTTGGATCAGTAGCGGCCTGCTCAGCTTTGGCGATCGTTACCGCTTTAGTCGCAGCGTCGGCAGCTTCTTTAAAATCGGACTTCGCACTTTCGATGCCCGCAGTCTTCGCTGCTTCCTCTTTGCCGGTGACCGCGGCATTGTAGCGATCAACTCCGCGGGCCTTGAGTGCGTTCGCCTTCAAGGTCCATAGCGCCGCTTGCTCGGGGTCAGCAACGATGCCGGCATCTGCCTGCTTTAGAGCTTCATCGTAGTTTTTGGCGACCAACGCTTCGGCGCCCGCTTTGAATGACGCCGCGACTACCTCGTTCGAAGCGAGAATCTTTTTATTTTTTTCCTCGATCTCTTTGTTCTTGGCAATCAGTTCTTCACGTTTCGCTTTCTCAGCAGTGCCGGTTCCGGTTTCCGCCGAACCTCCACCGGACGTGGCTATCTTGGCTTCCTCCAGAGTCAGGTGCTTACCGTCACCCGGCATCAGCACAATGTCGATTGGTTTTTCCAGATTTATGACTCTGACGCCACTCTTAGCGTTTGGTTGGGCGCCCGGCGCGCTGACCGCGACGAGGTAAGTCCCCTGAAGCGGAAGACCAGCGAAAACAAAATCACCGTTCTTTTCAGTCTTGGTGTGCCAGTCTCCTTTGATGTCGGTTCGATAAACGTCGACGATTGCACCAGCTACGGCCGCCGGCTGACCATCCTTTCCAACCAGTTTTACATTGCCCCGAAGCGGCGCGCTTTGGGCTGAGGCTGTCAGACTCGCGCCGAGCACCAAGGTCAGGATGATCAGTGAAAAGAAATGTTTGAAACGCATTTTATGAATCCTCCGCAAAACTCTTTCAGGTAATCACAGGTACGCACGAATTAGGATGCGTAAGTCTCCAGCTCCCGTTGCAATTTCAGCCGAGCCAGCGCTTAAGTTAATCGGCTGTAATCATGGTGTCAAGCACTGCCTCCCTGGCAATTTGTCGAGCTCACGCGTACGGTATCGCGTCTACAACACCCGCTTCTCTAAACGCGCGCAACCTCAACGCGCATGAATCGCAACGCCCGCAGGCCCGGTCCTGCCGCTGATAACAGGACCAGGTTAACTGTAGCGGTGCGTTCAGGTCGATGCCGCGCCGGACGATCTCGGATTTGCGCAAGTTGATCACAGGAGTAACGATCTCAATCCGGGTCTCGGGCCTGGTCCCTATATCTATCGCTTGCTGAAACGCTTCGTAAAACGCCGGCCGGCAGTCCGGATACCCGGAAGAATCCTCTGCCACAGCTCCAATATATATTCGATCTGCGCCGAGGACTTCAGCCCAACTGGTGGCAATCGACAGCAAATGCGAATTGCGAAATGGCACATAGCTGGTAGGAATCTCGAGCGTTGCCGGATTCGCTTCGGAGACATCGATAGTTGTGTCGGTCAGGGATGATCCGCCAATTCGGCTCAAATACGCGATCGAGGCTACCAGACGTTTAGTGACCTGGTAATGATCCGCCAATTCGAGAAATGCCCGGTGCTCGCGGGCCTCCGTCCTCTGTCCGTAAGAGACATGAACGAAGGCGAGTTCATCGTTCTGTTTGCTCGCAATTGCCGCCGTGACGCACGAGTCCATTCCGCCGGAGACGAGACAAACGGCCAGGTGTGAAGGATCGAGGGACGAATCCGATTCCGTCACCGGCTCATCTATGAGTTCAACCGTGCCGCCCATATCATTTTCCATTTATCATTTGGCACCGGTCATTTGCCGTTGATGCCACAGTTGCCCGCTCCGCAATTGATGAGCGGCGACTCAAGGAAAGAATGCAAAATGAAACATGCCAAATGACGAATGGAAAATGATCGCATTAAACACCATGTACATCCGGGCCCCAGATGTATTTATGAAGCTGCAACTGCAGGCGAACGTTCAGACCGCTTTCGGCAATCCAGTTCGCGAGCTCCTTCAGATCGACGAGTCCCCAGGCAGGTGAGATCAACACCGCCCTGGCTCGATTTTCCAGGTCGTACTCTTTGATGGTTTTCTGGGCAAATTGCCAGTCGCCGCGATCCGCAATTACAAACTTTACTTCGTCCGCGTCCGCCCTGAGTGTGGTCAGGTTCAGCCAGTGGTTTCGTTCGGCCTCGCCGGACGCAGGGCACTTTATGTCGAGAATAATCTTTGCCCGATTATCGACCTCGGCGGTTGAAACATATCCACCCGTTTCAATCAGGACTTCGTAGTTTTCGTCGCACAGTTTCTTGATTAGATCGAACGCCTCGCGTTGAGCCAGGGGCTCCCCGCCGGTTACTTCGACAAGGTTGCAACCAAAGCTGCGAACTTCATTCATTACTTCTTCCATCGAAAAGTGTTGCCCGCCAGTGAAGGTGTATTCGCTGTCGCACCAGGTGCAGCGCATGGGACAACCCGTCAGCCGGACGAACGTACAGGCCCGACCGGCATGCGTTGATTCACCCTGAATCGATCGAAAGATTTCGGTCACCCGGAGCACGGCTAAGATTTTAGATTTTAGATTTTGGATTGTCGATTAGGGAACTGCCAAAGCGCCGCCGGCGGCAGGAATTGGCCTGTCCGGCTCCTCATTCGAACCAGGACGCCTGATTGCCGGCAACCAAACCGGCAATCGGTCATCAAAATGTCGTGTCGGAGCTTCATCGGATCGCAGTACTGCTCGAAGATCGTGATAGCATTGAAGCAGAGGCCGAGAACATTTGAGCCAGCGCGAAGAGCAAATTGACGAGTTAGTGCTTGGAGCTGCCGGGCGGTTGCTGGCGCGGGCTGAGAACGCGCGTGGGCTGGATACCGCGCCATTAACCGGACGCCTGCGGGCGGCGATCGAGAAATATGTTCTCAGGGATGCGCCGGCGGCTACCGATACTGACATCAATCGTTTCTGTGACGGGCTGCATGCCGATGATCTCTGCCTGGTGATCGCCTGCGAAACCGGCGACCAGTCCGCCTGGAATGATCTCGTCGAAGGATACAACGCCACGGTCCGTTCGGCCGCGCGCTCAGCTTCGTCGAACGAGTCGATGGCCGAAGATCTCACGCAATCGATTTGGGCCGAGTTGCATGGACTGAAAGTTCGTAACGATGGACGGCCTTCAGGTAAGTTAGCTTTCTATTCGGGCGCGGGATCCCTGGGAGGGTGGTTACGTGCTGTCGTTGGCCAGCTAGCTATCGATCAGCATCGCAAGCAATCGCGGCTGCTTCAACCTGAGGAAGACGCCCAAATTGATCGGCTGTCGCGCAATACGCACGAGCCGTTCGCGGCGTTCGACGCGCTGCATGCGACCGTGAGTCCTGAGGACGCGCTGGCTAATAATTTAGCGGCCAGCGACGTTGAGACTGCGCTGGCACGTGCTCTCAGGGAACTGGGCGACGAAGATCGTTTGTTGGTAAAGCTTTACTATTTTGACGACTTGCGTTTACGGGAGGCAGGCGCCGTTCTCGGCGTTCACGAAGCCACGGCGAGTCGTCGTTTGACTCGAATCCAGGCCGACGTGCGCGCAAAAGTCGGACGCATTCTGGCGGAAGAACATGGTTGGACTGAGGCTGAAACAACAGCCTGCCTGGCCGCGGTTGCCGTTAACTTACAGGGGGACATAGAACCGCTGTTGACTTCGTCGCCGGAGTCTAATTTACAAAGTTCGCAGGCTTGAGTAAACGATGAGTGACTCAGAGTTACAGGTTCGCAAGTTATCGCTTAGGCAATCGTTCCTGAAATAGCGACTCGAAACCGGCGTGGCAGTAATTGAAATGACACCAAATGATGCACAAATAGATGTTCTCTTGCGGCGAAATTCGCAAAAGACCGAATCGAGATCAGCGTCGGAGCTGGCCGGCCTCAAGCCGAACATCGAAGGACATCTTGATGCTGACGAGTTGAACGCATTCGCGGAAGGCGCATTGTCATCCGCCGCGCGGGCCAGATATGTTTCGCATCTCGCGGATTGCGATCATTGTAGACAGCTGGCAACGCAGTTGACGCTGGCAGCGGGCAGAAGTGTTTCGGCCGACGGTGAATCAATGGCGACCGCGCGGGCCCGAATCTCCTTCCTGGAGAGTCTGCGCAATCTGTTTGCTCCGCGCAAATTGCGCTATACAGCATTCGCTTTGGTTGCAATCGCGGCGGTTGGAATTACCTTCGTCGCCTTGCGGCGCCGCGCCGAAGATCGTGCGAGCACGCTCATTGCTCAGAATGACGAAGCAGCACCGGCAAGGGGAAGCGCGCTCAAGACGGACGATGGAACTCATTCTCAGAATCAACCAATCGACAATCCGCAATTGAGCACGGCCGCGCCAGCACCCCAAAATGCGAATGTTGCCAGGCAACAGCCTTCTCAGCCCGGTTCGGCCGATAAGGCCTCTACGGCGATCGCACAGCCGACGGCGGAATCCGGGGTGGCCAGGAACGTGTACAGCCGTGAAAACAAAACTGAAAACGAAGTTGCGCAAGCAGCGCCATCATACGCGCCGCCGCCACCGGGAGAGCGTAACGAACCTGTGCCAATGGAAGAAAAGCGTTTAAAGGATCTGCGCACCGCCGCACCGGAACAACCCGCACCCAAGTCGGCCGCCGGCGCATTTAAGGTGATGGAGCGAGGTGTGACAGGTGGCGAGGGCGCCCGCGCCCGTGAAACTGAGACCGATCGCGCTCGATCCGGAGCATCGATGGCCAAAGAAAAGCAGGAAACGGAAGCCAGGTCTCGCTCTGTTCGATCTGAGTCTTCAACGGCTCGCCGAGTAGCTCGAGACAAGTCAGCATCGGATTCGCAGGATCAAAGTCGTAATCAAGGCCTCGCGGGTACCGTCAGTGAGGCGACTCCCGAAGAGCGCAAAGCCGGCGGGCATACCTTTCGCAAACAAGGTGGCGCATGGGTGGATGTAAAGCTCAAATCATCGATGCCGGTAATCACGGTCGCTCGGGGTTCAGAGGCCTTTAGGGAGATGGATTCGTCGGTCCGTGCAATTGCCTCGCAGTTTAGCGGCGAGGTGCTTATCGTACACAAAGGCAAAGTTTACCGAATCCCTTAAATTCAGCCGTAAATTGGAGTGAACTGATCGGCTGGTTGTGGCGTATTCTTAGCGTGAACCAGATCGCTTAACCATTGATTCAAAATTCACGATTTACGATTGACACACTTTATGTTTTGTCCATCCTGCGGAATTGAATACACCGTCGGGCTTAATTACTGCAATCGCTGCGGCGCAAATCTGAGCCTGACGCCTGGCACGAATGCTGAAGTCGTCCCACTAAATGTGACGAAGCCAACCTTGATCATTGGCGTCACGCTCTTGATGCTTACTCTCGGTGGCTTTGCCGGGCTGATTTCGGGTGCGATAGAAATGGCCAAAACTGTTGGCGGGAAAGACCTGTCGTTGGCCCTTGTTTTTTTTGGAATGCTCACCATCCTCATCGTCGATGTTTCTCTGGTAAGGCAGTTATCAAAATTAGTTAATGCATCAATCGCTTCCCACAACCTTCCTCAGCCCAGGAAGGCGCCTTCGCTTTTTCAGACATTTTCTCGTCCCTCAACTGGGCGTCTTGAACCCGCGCCGAGCGTCACAGAAAACACTACGCGTTTTTTTGAGAGGCCCCATGCCTCCCCTGAATTGAAACCTCAGAAGATAGCGGACGAGTTTAAGAACTAAGGCTTTTTAATTTTCCACATTCTTTCGGTTGCGCACCGAGCTGACAATTGGTTAGTCTCGCTTTGTTTCTGACTAATCCAAATAAAGTAAGAGGTGCCGCACATGGAAAGAGCTTCGTTTTCACCTGGATGCAGCTTCCTTAAATCGCTGCTTGTGGCGGTTTTGCTGTTGACAAGCGGCAGTTCGGCAATCGGTCAAAGCAAATCCAGAACCGGCTCGGCGCCGCAAGCCAGAAAACAACCAACGCAACCACGCAATCCGCAGATCGCGCGCCTCGTATCAGAAATCGATGCTCGTAATATCGAACGGACGATCCGCAAACTCGTCAGTTTTGGTACCCGCAACACGCTTTCAGAACAGAACTATCCGAATCGGGGCATCGGCGCTGCGCGTGATTGGCTCTATGGAGAATTCGAGAAGATCGCCGCAGCATCAGGTGGGCGGTTAACAATTGAGAAGCAGGCTTTTGAACAAGCCAAGGCCGCGCGCGTACCTCAACCAACGATGCTGACAAATATTATAGCCACATTGAAAGGGACGCAGGCGGAGTCGGTCAATCGCGTTTATGTGGTGAGTGGTCACTATGATTCGATGTGCACCAGCCCTACAGATGCAAAGTGTGACGCGCCGGGTGCGAATGATGACGCCTCAGGTACGGCGGCGGTGCTTGAGCTGGCGCGCGTAATGTCGAAATACAAATTCGACGCGACGATTATTTTTATGACTGTGCCCGGAGAAGAGCAGGGACTGCTCGGCTCAACTCATTTTGCCGAAGAGGCAAAGAAGAACAGCATGGATATCGAAGCGATGTTCACCAATGACATTATCGGGAGCTCGATCGGCGGCAACGGGAAGCGCGATGCGCATACCGTCCGGGTGTTTTCGGAAGGTGTGCCGTCAAACGAAACTCAACAAGAAGCGATGACCCGTCGCAGCGTCGGCGGCGAGAACGATTCAGCTTCGCGCCAGCTGGCGAGGTTCATCAAGGAAAGCGGCGAGCGATATGTTCCCGGAATGAAGGTCTGGATGATCTATCGCCGCGATCGTTATGGCCGCGGCGGGGACCATCAACCCTTTCTCGAGCGTGGCTATGCGGCAGTCCGCTTTACGGAACCTAATGAAGACTATCATCACCAACATCAGAATGTTCGCGTAGAAAACGGGATCCAGTACGGAGATTTGCCGCAGTTCGATGATTTCAACTATATTGCGGATGTGGCGCGCGTGAACGCGGCGTCACTGGCGGCTCTGGCGCTGGCGCCGGCACGGCCCAAGAAGTTAATGGTGAATACGGGATTATCGAACGATACGGAGCTGAAATGGGACGCCAACAAGGAAATTGATTTGGCAGGATACGAAATTGTCTGGCGCGACACGACCGAACCTGTCTGGACACATGCCCAGTCTATCGGGAACGTGAACAGCTACACCATGAAGGGGATGTCAAAAGACAATTATTTCTTTGGCGTGCGGGCGATTGATAAGGAGGGAAATCGCAGTCCAGTCAGTTATCCGCGGCCAATGCCGCGCGCACCTGCAAATCGCACCACTCCCGCCTCCAATTGAGAGCGATTGGGGAGCGTTACGAAGTTGCGGTAAACCCTGATAACCCCTAAGATTTACTCAACCAAAGGCCGTCGTCCTGCGTCTAAGACCGCAGCGAACAAAAAGTTGTGTGCCATGCATTCCAGACCAAATCGAAAAGAAAGCTGAACTTATGAATAGCAAATATCGTGGTAATTACTCGGTCATGCGCCAGACAGCTGCGGTTTTATCAATTGCTACTTTGCTGGCCGGCACATTTGCCGTCGGCATCAGCGCTCAAAGCATGAAAGCTGAGACGGCTCGAAAAGCCGGCAAGCTCAACGAGGATCAGCGCATCCTTCATGTCCTGAACCGGCTGGGCTTTGGTGCGCGGCCGGGTGACGTTGAACGGGTCAGGGCCATGGGTGTCGATAACTACATCATGTCCCAGTTGAATCCCTCGAACATTGACGATTCAACAACCGAGGCAAAGTTACAAAATCTCGACACGTTGCGCATGACGACGGCGGAACTTTACGAGAAGTATCCGCAGCCGGGACAGTTGTTGCGGCAACTTCAAAGACGCGGCGATCTGCCGGCGGATCTGGCTGCGGCACGCGACAATCGGATCAAGGGCGGGGCTAATGCAACTCCGAAGTCTGCGGACGCTCCAAAGAATGGCGAAGCGATGCCTGGTGAAATGCAGGGACCAGGTCTCGATAAGACCAAGACGACAACCGCCGCCCAGCCTGCCAATCCGGATGCGGCGAATCCGATGAATAATCCGGAATATCGGAAAGCCGTCTACGCATACTTCAAAGAGAATAATTTGCGCCCACCGCAATTCATCACCGGCGAGTTGCAAATGGCCCGCTTGTTGCGCGCGGTATACAGCGAAGGTGCCGATCGCTGGCTGTTGACTTCGTACGATCGCGACACGATTCGGCCGCACACGCTCGGGAGGTTTTATGATCTCCTGCTCGCTGACGCGGAAAGTCCGGCGATGCTGTTCTATCTCGACAATTTTCAAAGCGTCGCGCCGAACGCTCAAATGAACCGCCCGCAACAGCGGCCTGGCGCCGGACGCCCATTGCAGCAGATCCTCCGGGGTGGAAACCCTATTTCCATGACTAACAATGCACAGGATCAGAAGCCGCAGCAACAACAACAACGACGCGGCATCAACGAGAATTACGCACGCGAGTTGATGGAGTTGCACACGCTGGGTGTCGATGGCGGGTATACGCAGAAAGATGTGCAGGAAGTAGCGCGCTGTTTTACCGGATGGACGATTGTTGCGCCGCGCGGAGCCGGAATCGCTGCGGACGCAGGGATGAACGGTCGCCGCCTGGAGATGCTGCGCCAGTACGCGGGCACGTTCCGCTTCATGCCGGCCGCGCATGATAACGGCGAAAAGATCGTACTGGGACAGAAGATCCCGGCAGGAGGAGGAATGGGTGATGGGTTAGCGGTACTTAACATTCTCGTTCATCATCCATCGACAGCTAAATTCATCGCGACCAAGTTGGTCCGGCATTTCGTTTCCGATGATCCGCCGCCTGAGCTTATCGATCGCGTGGCGCAGACTTTTCTAAAAACCGACGGAGATATTCGCGAAGTGCTGAAGGCGATCTTTTTTTCGCCAGAGTTTAATTCGGCTGAAGCTTACCGGACGAAGATCAAGAGGCCGTTTGAATTAGTCGTGAGCGCCGTGCGCACCCTGGGCGCGGATACGAACGGCGGGCCGCAGTTACATCAATGGATTGCCCGGATGGGTCAGCCGCTCTATGGGTTTCAGACACCGAACGGTTATGCGGACGTGGCTGAGAACTGGGTGAACACCGGCGCATTGCTCGAGCGGATGAATTTTGCACTCGCGCTGGTGAGCAATCGCATTCCGGGAACGCGAGTGGATTTATCAAAGTTCGTGGGCGAATCCCGGGCCGGCAAATCGCTGGACAAGAATCAGGTGCTGGATAGATTTGTGAGGTTAATTGTCGGCGGCGAAATCTCGGCTAAAACAAGAGAGACGTTGTTGAAACAGTTGAGTGACGAGACGACCTTGCCGCCAACGCCTCCAGCGGCGCTGACGGTATCAGCCACGGCGCCTGCGAATCCTTTTGAAACGGGATTCCAGTTGGGCGTAGGATTCGGACCAGCGGGCGGCGGAAATGGACAACGCCAGCAGCAAATTGCGGCTGTTAGCCCCGCAGCGATTAATAATCCGGTGGTGAAGATGGTGGGATTGATACTGGGCTCGCCGGAGTTTCAAAGACAATAAGACCGTGCTTTGTGCTTGGTGCTTCGTACCTGGTGCTCGAGCTAGAGGAACGCGGATCCGGGAATAGCGAACAAAGTACTATGCACAAGCACAACCTTTTTTGAGGACTACGATCATGAATAGAAGATACTTCATTAGATCAGGCGGCATTGCGCTGGCTTCATTCGGCGTAATGGCTTCGATGCCGTCTTTTTTGAAACGCGCGGCCCTGGCACAGGTCCGCGATCGCGTAACCGGCGGGCGACGCAAGACGCTGATCGCAATCTTTCAGCGCGGTGCGGTCGATGGATTGAATGTCGTTGTGCCGTATGGTGAGCATTCCTATTACGATCTGCGACCCTCAATCGCAATCCCAAAACCGAACGGCAGTGCCGAAGCGGCGATTAATCTCGACGGGTTCTTTGGCCTGCATCCGGGAATGGCGCCGTTCAAACCGCTGTGGGATTCAAAGCGGCTGGCAATTGTTCATGCTTCGGGTTCGCCTGACAACACTCGTTCGCACTTTGACGCCCAGGATTACATGGAATCCGCTACCCCGGGAGTTAAATCGACCGCTGATGGCTGGCTCAATCGTTACCTGCAGGCGAAAGCCGATCTGCAAAAGTCACTGTTCCGCGCGGTCTCGATGACGCAGAACATGCCACGCGCGATGCAAGGCAGGTCGCCGGCGCTTGCGATCTCGAATCTGGCAGATTTTACAATTCGGGCAGGCCAAAGTTCGGCGGCGGTGCAGGAAGGGTTTGAAGCGATCTACGATCAGACAGTCAATGACGCTTTGCACGGCACCGGTAAAGAGACGTTTGAAGCGATCAATTATCTGAAGCAGGTGAATCCGTCCCAGTACAAGCCGGAAAATGGCGCCGAGTATCCTCGGACGCCATTCGGCAACTCCTTGCTACAGATAGCCCAATTGATTAAGGCCGGCGTCGGTCTGGAAGTAGCGTTTACCGACATCGGCGGTTGGGACACACACGTCAACGAGGGCAATCAACAGGGGCAGTTGAGCAATCTGCTGCGCCAGTTCAGTTCGGCGATTGCCGCGCTCTACACAGATCTGGGCCAGCGCATGGATGACGTCGTGGTGCTCACGATGTCTGAATTCGGCCGCACGGCGAAAGAGAATGGCAACCGCGGCACCGACCATGGACATGCCAACGCAATGTTCGTCGCCGGCAATGGCGTGCGCGGCGGAAAAGTTTATGGCGATTGGCCGGGACTAAAGAGCGATCAACTATACGAAGGTCGCGACCTCGCACTTACGACGGACTTCCGTGCTGTTTTCAGCGAGATTGCGTCGAAGCATCTTGGCGCATCGAGGTTGCAGACGGTCTTTCCGGGATATGAAGCGAATACGTCGAAGTTCCGGGGTTTTCTGGGATAGATATTCAGCAAACGTACGAACCGCCAACAATTCGACGGGGCCCGAAGGAATACTTCGGGCCTTTTCTTATGTTCTCTTTGAGCACTGGCGCGGGACGATAGTTTCGTTTATCGTGTCCCGTGCCTTTGCGTCGAGTGATGTACGGCGACCTTCATCCGACTATCCTGCGCTTTGATTCGATTGATTCGACCAATCTCGAGGCCATGCGACAGGCAAGGGTCGGGGCGGCGGAAGGTCTTTGCATCGTCGCGCGTCAGCAAACTCGGGGACGGGGCCGCCTGGATCGAACGTGGCATTCACCAAAGGACGCGGGCCTGTACTTCAGCATTATCCTGCGGCCGCAGATCGCTTTGACGGCGTGGCCGCTGTTAACGCTGATGGCCGCTTTGGCGGTTCACGATGCATTGATCAAGTCTTGCGACTTACAAAGCGACATCAAATGGCCTAACGATATTTGCGTAGCCGACAAAAAGCTTTGTGGGATTCTGGCTGAGACTGTGGAAACCGAGGCTGGGCCGGCCGCGATTATGGGCATCGGAATTAATTTGAACCACGATGGTTTGTCCGACGCCCTCGAGAACGCCGTCACGATCGAAACTTTGATAGGCGCAAAGCCGGATCGCGAGCAGGTGTTGGCAGAGCTCGTCGCGGCGATCGCCGAAAGATATGCCTGCTTGCAAGATAACAATGGCGCCGAACATACGATTCGCGAATGGTATGCGAATTCGACGTACGCTACGGGTAGACGCGTGCGTGTGTCCTTGGGCAAGGAAACATTCGAGGGAACTACGCGCGGCCTCGAAAGTGACGGAGCCCTGCGCGTGGAAACCGGCAACCGTAAAATCAGAATCGTGCGCGCGGGCGATGTGACGGCCCTGCGGGCGACGGACAAAATAGTGTGATGGGTGATGAGTAATGAGTGATGGGTGAACAGAAGGCCTTTGGTTTTTGATCTTAGGTCTTTGTCAAAGATCTAAGACCAAAGTCCTAAGACCTCGCAGCACTCATCACGCATTACTCATGACGTTTCTATGCTTTTAGTAATCGACATCGGCAATACGAACACCTCGCTGGGGGTTTTTGACGGCGACCGTTTGGTCGTGCACTGGCGACTAACAACTGAGCGATCCCGGACAGTGGACGAGTGGGGCGTTCACTCGCGGAATCTGTTCGCGCTTGGTGGCCTGGACTTCAAAACCATTGATGCGATTGCCATCGCCTCGGTCGTGCCGCCGCTGAATTTCACCCTCAAGCGGATGGCTGAGTCTTATTTCAATTTGACCCCACTGTTTGTTGACCACTCCCTCAATACGGGGGTCCCGATTCTGTACGAACCGCCGTCAGACGTCGGCGCGGACCGGATTGTCGACGCGGTCGCGGCAATTCAGAAATACGGAGCGCCCTGCATCATCGTCGACTTCGGCACGGCAACAACCTTCGACGCAATCAACGCTAAAGGTGAATATCTTGGCGGGGTGATTACGCCCGGGATAACGATCTCTGCTGATGCGCTCTTTGCTCGCGCGGCGAAACTTCCCCGCGTCGAAATCAAACGGTCGCAAGGGATCATTGGGAGCTCGACCGTGGAAGCAATGCAGTCAGGCCTGTATAACGGTTACGTAGGGCTGGTCGATGGCATTCTGCGGAAGATGATTGCCGAGATGGGCGGCTCGCCGAAAGTGATCGCGACCGGCGGACTGGCATCCCTGATTGCCAGGGGTTCAGAATTCATCGAGCACGTCGATGAAACATTGACACTCGAGGGATTGCGCCTGGTTTACGAGCGGACTGCGAGTCCAAAGTCCAAAGTCCAAAGTTCAAAGTCCGAGAACCGATGACTTTGCCCTCGACCTTGGACCTTGGACCTTGGACTTTCGACTTGAATTACTTCAGCTACTTTTCCGAAATCGAAGATACGTTCATCCGTCGCCGCGGCAAGCATCTGCTGCTCAGCCCAATGGATTGGGCGCTCATTGAGAATTGGAAGGAACGCGGTGTTCCCCTGCACGTCGCGTTACGGGGAATTGAGCACGCCTTTGACTCCCACGAGGCGAGGAAGAGAAAGCGCAGCGTCAAGACCCTGCTTTATTGTCAGGAAGAGGTGGAAGCGCAATACGCCGAATGGCTGGACTCGCGGGTGGGCAGCCCCGAAGATTCGGAGCCGGCAGAAGAACAGTCGGCCTTTTCGCGCGATGTGGTGCTGGCTCATTTGACCCGCTCGCGCGAGATATTCGCAAACCTCCATCAATCGCGGGGACAGATGAAGCCTGACGAGCTGTACGAGGCCCTGGGCCGCGCCGAGGGGTTGCTTTCCGAAATTGAAAACGATTATGCGAGTTCGCCGCAGCCGGATGCACGCAAGCTGGAAGAATCGTTGACCGGAATTGAGCGCCTGCTCGACGATGCGATTCGCCTGGCAATTTCCCAGAGCGAGCTGGAAGCTGCACAGACGGAAGTACATGCTCAACTAAAACCCTACAAGCGTCATATGGACAAAGCGGCATTCGAACAGACCCGCGATAATTTGTTGCGCAAGCGTTTGCGCGAGAACGCGGGTATTCCCCGGCTCAGCCTCTTCTTTCTCTAGATTTCGCAAATGGAAGTCAAGATTGAACGGATTCTTCCCGGCGGTCTCGGCCTGGGCCATGCAGAAGGCCGCACGGTGATGGTACCTCTCTCGGCCCCGGGAGATCGCCTTCGGGTCGAGATCGAACGAGTCAAAGGAAATGTCTCGTTTGGCCGAATCATGGAAGTAGTCGAAGCTTCTTCCGATCGCGTTGAACCCCCGTGTCCTTATTTTGGTCGTTGCGGCGGGTGCGACTTTCAGCAACTGAATTACCAGGCCCAACTCAATGCGAAAGTTGAAATCATCAAAGACTGCCTGCGACGTGTCGGCGGTTTCCAGACGGTGCCTGACTTTAAAATTATTCCAGCGGCAAACGTATGGCACTATCGTTCGCGAGCGCAATGGCAGTACGACTCCATTAACAGGCGCCTCGGCTATTTCGAGGGCAACTCCCGGCGCGTTTGTGATGTCGCGGAGTGCGCAGTGTTGGCCCCGGAGCTGCAGGAGTCTCTGGAGAGTTTCCGGCAGCGCGCCCGCGACGGTTCACTACCAGATGATGTAAAGGACATTCGCGCCATTTCCGGAGATGAAGTTGTTTCCATCGCCGTCACCCGTTTCAGGAACGCGAAACTCCGTGAGAGCCCTGATAGCGAACGCTCCCGCGACGTTACCCACTTAATTGGAGCCGAAACATATAGTGTGAACGCGGAAGCGTTCTTCCAAACAAACTATGATTTACTTCCCGCGTTATTAGACTATGCATTGAAGGACGCCAGCGGCAGTCTCTCGATTGATCTCTATTGTGGAGTTGGACTCTTCACTTTGCCGATGGCTCGCAAATTCCAATATGCAATTGGCGTGGAAGCTGACGTCGTGGCGGCGAAATTCGCGCGGGCTAACCTGACGAGAGCGGGTGTCAGCAATGCTGAGATTGCAAACGAGGATGTCGCGGGCTGGCTGGAAGAGAACCTCAAATTGGGCCGGCCGGATTTTCTTCTGCTTGATCCGCCGCGCTCCGGCGGTGAATCGCGTGTTATTGCTGGCATAGTTAAGTTGAGCCCACAAAACGTTTGCTACGTATCTTGCGATCCCGCTACGCTCGCCCGTGATCTGAAAAAGCTTTCCCACAGTGGTTATGCTATTGACTCTCTCGCCGCATTTGATATGTTCCCGCAAACGCATCACGTCGAAACGGTCGTTCACTTGAAAGGCTGACGGCAACAGCGGATGAGCGTTCTCCCACAATCTCGATTCGCGTCGAGCCCTCTGATTGTGCTCGCGGCCGCGCTCTCAATCGGTATTCTTGGCGCGCACCGTCTGGCATCACAATCGACAGCTGTTTCGGTGGTGTCGATTATCACGGCCCTGTTCCTTAGTTTGGCTGCGATCGCCTGCGCCTGGGCTGCGCGACATCGCCTCGCAACCACGAGCATCATCTCCGCATTCGCCTTGGCCGGACTTGGACTGGCAATTGTCGAGAACCGCGGCCCGGCGCTGAATCGGATTGCCCGGCTGTACAACGAAAAAACAGTTATCCCGGGTGAGGCAATCGAACTAACCGGCACGATTCAAACCGAACCTGAGCCTGCGCCTGAGAGTCTCTACCTGACAATCAGAGCAGAACGAATTGGGTCGAGAGGAATTGAGCACGACGCATCGGGCGAAGTTCTCCTGCTCGCGAACGTGGGCGATCCGCTGGTCGAGCAGCAATACGACGCCCTGGAACTGCATCACGGAGCTCGGGTGCGGGTGATGACCATCCTGGACCGCGAAGAGAACTTCCGCAATCCCGGAGTTTTGCCATTCACCGAGTACCTCGACCGGAAGGGGTATGACGCGACTGGAGTTATCAAGAGTCCTTTACTGGTTGAGCGTCTGGATGACGCGCGTGTCTTTCTTCCCCTCGCCTGGATGTATGACCGGCGCGCGCGTTTGGAAAAGCAATTCAGAGCCAGGTTTTCGGCGGAAACAGCAGGCGTGCTGGACGCGGCTTTGCTTGGCAATCGCTATAACGTTTCACGTGGGGCGGCTGAACGATTTCGCGCCGGTGGGACGTTCCATGTGTTGGTGATTGCGGGCTTGCATATCAGTTTCATAGCAGCAGTCTTATTTTTCATAACTCGAGTGTTCTTTACACGGCGGTCACTGCAATTTGCTTTCGCCGCGATCTCACTTTGGATGTATGCAGTCGCAGTCGGCGCACATTTGCCGGTCATGCGAGCGGCATTGATGTTTACGCTGGTGATCTTTGCGCCGCTGGTTGCGCGGCGCGCAAATTCGTTGAACGTGATTGGCGCAGCAATGCTCGGGCTACTGGTTTGGCGGCCGAACGATCTTTTTGATCCGTCCTTTCAACTGACCTTTCTGTCCGTCCTCGCAATCGTGTTGCTGGCTGTTCCCCTGATGCTGAAGATGCAGCAGGTCGGGTCGTGGAAACCAACTGCCGAAAGCCCTTTTCCACCGGATTGCTCGCTGTGGTTTCGGGGAATTTCAGAAGCCTTGTTTTGGAGCGCTCGGGAATGGCATGCCGATATGTCGTCTTCCAGCATTCGTTACCGGCTTTTTAAGACGCCGATCGCGGAAAAGCTCGAGCGCTGGCACGTGCAGAGATTCTTGCGTTACGCCACTCAGGCAATAGTTCTTTCGGTAAGCGTGCAGATTGGCATGCTGCCGTTGTTGGTTCTCTATTTTCATCGGGTTTCGATCGCGTCGCCGTTGCTCAATATCTTCGTCGGCGCTTTGATGGCCATGCTCGGCTTTGTGGCGTTATGCGGGGTAGCGGTGTCGCAAGTAAGTGCGTGGCTGGCAGCACCCCTGATAGCGCTTGCGGAGAAGATAGACTGGCTCATGATTCATCTGATCGACCCTTTTTCAAGTTTCGGATTGGCTTCGGTCCGATTACCGCATTATTCGGGCTGGGCGGCCGGATTGTATCCACTGTATTTCGTGCCGCTGGGGTTTTTGATCTTAGGATTGACACGCTGGAATCCTCTGCGCCCGATTGCTTTTGCCAAGCCGAACTCCAGAAAGGCCCAGCCGCGAAGCCTTCGAGGTACATTGGGCGCATTGGCAGCAGTCATTCTGCTGATTGTCTTTCATCCGTTTAGCGCGGTGCGACCGGACGGAAAACTTCATGTCGATTTTCTCGATGTTGGCCAGGGCGATGCTGCACTATTGACGATGCCTGACGGGACAACGTTGATGATCGATGGTGGCGGCCGGCCAAATATCTGGAACGACTCCGCCGAGGACGAAGAACACTTTCAGCGTGACACTCGCAGCATTGGCGAGAGTGTCGTGTCGGAATATCTCTGGGCGCGCGGACTTGACCATGTCGATTACGTTATCGCAACTCATGCCGACGCCGATCACATCGATGGCCTGAATGATGTGGCCCGGAACTTCAAAGTGCGCGGCGCCATTGTTGCCCGCGTGCCTGCGGACGATTCCGAATACTCACGTTTTGCATCGACGATGGCTGAGCAGAATGTGCCGATCCAGATGATAGGCGCCGGTGACAAATTGCGTTTCGGGGAAGTCACAGCCGAGGTGTTGTGGCCGCCGCCATCCAAAGATCGCAATGCTCCATCGAGGAACAATGATTCGATAGTGCTACGCTTTTCGTTTGGCCTTCGGAATCTACTTTTTACGGCAGACATCGAAAAAGAGGGTGAGTCGGCGATGTTAAGTAGAATGCTCGATTTGCGGAGCGACGTCGTTAAGGTGGCGCATCACGGCAGCAAGACATCCTCAACGGAAAGCTTCGTGCTCGCTACCAGGCCGGACTGGGCGATTATTTCTGTTGGCCGAACGTCGATCTTTGGCCATCCTGACAAGAATGTCGTTAATCGTTGGAGAGAAAACGGAGCGAACGTTATGACTACCGGGCAGCGTGGCACCATATCGGTGGTCACTGACGGGAAGGAGATGAGCGTGACCACCTTTGTTGTGCAGTAAGAAAATGCCGAGGATTACATATCAGGGTCAGAAGGCGTGTAGAGATCGATTGTCGAGCTTCCCAGCTTGTAAGTTTTCAAGACCCCGAGTGGCGGGGCGTAAATATGTATTGTAATCAGATCCCGCCCGCTAACGTCGGGATTACCCAGTTGATGAATGTCAGGAACCTCTGAGCCGGTCAAGCCGCCGGCGCGCAACTCGCGATGCGATTTGTAGGTCAAACCTGTCTCAGTGTCGTAATCGAAAGTCGTTTCCCACAAGACGCCTTTGTGCACAAACACCGCGCCGTGCGAACCATTGTGGTCATGAATCGGCGTACGTTGGCCGGGTTTCCAGCAAAGCACCAGCATTTCAACAAACTCGTTTTTCATTACGCGGTGGCGTGAATAGTTACCCAATTTGAATCGCGAATAAGGCCGCACCTCGTCCTCTGAGATTTTCGTGCGTTCCACCAATTCGTACAGTTCGGTTAACGACGGGACCGAATGATAAGCCTTCAACGCGTTGGCGAGATCTTTAAAACGATAATCAGATTCTGCAGCCTTGTGGCTTTGGTGTTCGATTTGGACAGACAAGATTACCTCCTGAGTGTGACGCCCCATCACGTAAACGGGGCACCGACGGGCGAACACGTTATATTCCCCAAGCAGAAGGGAGTCAAGATCCAACAAAAGGGGGTGGCGTTTGTTTAGGCCAACATGATGCGAATATCGCGAACGTTGGTCCCGGTTGGTCCGGTAGCGATTACGTCACCGAGCGCCACAAAGAACGAATAGGAATCGCTACGATCGAGAAACTCTTTCGGGTCCAGTCCGATCGCGCGCGCGCGTTGCATCGTTGTGTCATCGATGATCGCTCCCGCCGCCGGGCTGTTGCCGTCGACGCCATCTGTGCCGGCGCACAGAGCGACGGTGGCTGACAAATTTGAATCGGACGAATATGCGAGGCGCAGGGCCGTTTCGAGATTACGTCCGCCCATGCCATTGCCTCTGACAGGACACGCGAACTCTCCGCCTGAGACCAGACATACGACGCTATCGGGGTCACTTTTCTTCGCGCACAACTTTTCTAAGCTTTTGAGCAGCAGACGGCATCCTTCCTCGACCGGCTGATCAGAAACTTCCGGGGCCATTTTGACAATGAACCCGTGACGACGGGCAGCTTCAGCCGCCGCCTCAACAGCATTGTCATTGTTGAGCAGGACGCAATGTTCGCGGATGCCTTCGTACTGCGGAAAGGACTGTTTCGCATTCTGAATTGCTCGAACAACGCTCGGCGGCAACTGCGCCAGAAGATCATATCGATTAACTATGTCTTTGGCGGCTGGGGAATTATTCGGCGGTTCGAGCGAAGGGCCAGAGGCGACGTTTCGCTCTTCGCCGGGCGGTACATCCGAAACGATCAAGGTGATTTGATCGCAGCTCGGCGCACGCGCTGCCAGGCGCCCGCCTTTGATACCGGAGAACGCGCGCCGCACAGCATTGATTTCGCTGATCGAAGCACCGCAACTGACCAGCAATTGATTAGCGGCACGCAAATCGGCAAGCGTAATGGCATCGCTGACTGGATACTCAATCATTGCTGAACCGCCGCCCGAAATTAGAAAAATCACGGCAGCCTTTTCTTCATTCGCGCGTCGCAGCAAGGCAAAACAGGCACGGGCAGCAGCGAGACTTTGTTCATTTGGTTCGGGATGTCCGCCGGAGAAAATCTGCCACCTGGAGGAAAGCGTCCTTCCATCCGGCAGATTTTCATATTGCCTGCCCGTCGCGAGGATCCCACTTCCCAGGCGTTCGCCTAAAACTTCGTCCAGGGCCAAAGCCATAGCAACTGCAGCCTTACCAGGAGCGATCGCGTAAACCTGGGGCGCCGCGATATCCACCGGGGTCCCGCGAACCTTCAGCCTTAAGTCTTCGAGAACAATCGCGCGGCGCACGGCGTTGCCGGCGTCAACGGCGCGCCGAGTTTCTTCAAAGATTTCGCGTGCTGCGAGGCGAAGTTGGGTTAGGTTAGGCATGATGAATCTATGATTGCAGGAATCATGATTTAGCTCCGAGCGAACGTCGCCGCACAGAAGAAACAGCTATGAACCTGGCTAAGAAAACGAAAGCTGCTCCGCCGATTAATCGACAGTAATCAAATCTTGCAGGGCCCGAAATCGTTTTTCACTGAAGCCACGGATAATGATCAAATGCTCAGGACGGCGAAATGGACCGTAGGTCTCACGATGCTCAATGATCCGCTGGGCAAGTGCCTTGCCGATTCCCGGAAGCATTTCCAGCTCTTCAGCCGGCGCCGTGTTGATATTGGTTCGTCGTGTTGGAGGTCGGCGAGAAGGATCCAGGTTAAGAACGTCGGTGGTCGAAGCAGCTGCCGGCCGAGTTTCGTTAGATTGCCTGGAGGCATGGTTACTTTGACCGCGATGGTCGCGCTTGACGCATCCCGATAAACAGAGAGAAATCAACGTAAGGCGAACGGCCATCGAGATCAGTCGCTTTGGTTTAAGGCACTCGCTCATGAAATCCTTTGTTTCGGCAGTTGGCTATTGCGTGACGCCGCTCATGAGTGCAATTTGCTGGAAGTGTTGCAAAGACAAAAATTGTGAGAATTCAAAAGACGATCTCCACAAGGTTTTCCACAGAAAGTGTGGAAGGCATTCGTTTGTTGAAAGTCCTTACGACGACGAGACAAGTTTCCCGTCCACCCAAAACCCTTCCTGACGTCTGCCATCATGATAGATAAAGCGTCCCTGGCCATTATATTTTCCGTTTTGAAACTGGCCATCGTAAACATCGCCGTTGGCAAACGTCATCACGCCGTGACCGTTGTAGACATCATTCTTAAAGTCTCCTTCATACTTCGCGCCATCGCTAAAAGTAAACACAGCCCGGCCATCATACTTTCCATGCCGAAATTGTCCGTCATAAACGTTGCCATTAGGAAAGGTCATCGTGCCGTGACCGTTATAGAAATCATCCTCGAATTGGCCTGTATATTTCGTCCCATCTTGAAATTTGAAAGTGCCGTTGCCGTTGCGCTTGCCATTAGCGAATTCTCCGTCATAGATATCGCCATTGGGAAAGATCATGATACCGCGTCCGTCCGGATTACCGTCGCGCACGCCTCCCTCGTAACGAGTTCCGTCGCCAAAGGTGATCGGCTTTGTTTGCTCAGTCGAAGTAATCGGGGGCTTTGTCTCTTCCGCTGACGTTGTTGTTTTGGTCTTTTCCAGGCGGTTGTAATAGACGAAAACGATTGCGCCGGCGATCAGAGCGGCAACCAGAATTACCGCAACTCCGGCCAGGGCAAAAACCAGGGCCGGACTCCGATCACTCGGTGGAGCGTAAGACGGCGGGAAGGTTCCGACCGCCGGCGGCGGATTGAAGCTCGGCGGACCTGGAGCAAACAGCGTCTTTTCCTGCGTGGGAGCAGCGGACAAAGGAGAACCATCTTCCAGGCAGAAAGATAAGGTGTCGTCAGTATAGCTGCGACCGCAATGAGGGCATTGCTTCACCTGGGGACCCCGTAATTTAAGAACGAGTTAAGAGCGTTAGATTTATTTGGACGAGCGCGTTTGTTCGAACCGCAGCGCTTATGGCTCAGCGCTTAATCGAAAATCCGAGATCAAACCTCAAATATCTTACTCGGGTGCCTGTTCGTCCCAATCCGATACCAGTTCAAAGGCCCTTGCGAGTACTGGACGCGGGCGCGCGCCGTCGGCTTTGCCAATCAGGCCATCCCGTTCCATTTGATCGAGCACCGCAGCGGCGCGACCATAACCGATACGCAGGCGACGTTGCAATACCGAGGTCGAGGCGCGCTTCATCTCGACGCAGATGCGGAGGGCGTCTTCGAACAATTCATCACGCTCGCCATTTGAATCCTCCAGGCCCATCGCTTCTTCATCGGACTGAGTGATACTCTCGTCGTAAGCGGGCTCCCATTGCGCCTTGATGTGCGAAACGATCTTATTGATTTCGGATTCGTCTACGTACGCGCCGTGCACGCGCAGCAGTCGCGAGGAACCGGGCGGTAGAAACAGCATATCGCCGCGGCCGAGCAGGTGTTCGGCGCCATTCATGTCCAAAATCGTGCGCGAATCGACTTTTGAAGATACGCGATAGGAAATACGGGAAGGGAAGTTGGCCTTGATCAATCCGGTAATGACATCCACAGATGGACGCTGGGTCGCCAGCACCAGATGAATCCCAACGGCCCGCGCCATTTGCGCCAGCCGCGTGATCGAATCCTCGACTTCGTGACCTGAAGTCATCATCAGGTCTGCAAGCTCGTCGATGATGATCACGATGTAAGGCATTCGCGTCCAGGGCTCGCCATTCTCGTCAAAGTCCTTAACCGTATTGCGCCGGTCACGTTCGGCGTTATAGCCATCGATGTTCCGCACTCCCCAGCCGGCCAGTTCCTTGTACCGCCGCTCCATTTCTGCCACCGCCCACCGAAGGGCCCGGGCAGCTGGTTTGGGATCGACGATGATTGGCGTGGCCAGGTGAGGGATGTCCTCGTAAAGACCCAATTCCAATCGTTTCGGATCGATGAGAATCAGCTTTACCTCATCGGGCCGCGCGCGATACAGAATCGAAACCAAAAGTGAATTCACGCCGACCGATTTGCCGGAACCAGTTGTGCCGGCGATCAGCAGGTGCGGCATCTTGGTAAGATCACTGCAGTAATTCAGCCCGTCGATTGTCTTGCCGAGCGCGATTGTCAGTTTTGAGGTTGACTCTTTGAAGGCCCGCGATTCGATGACCTCGCGTAGATAGATGGTTTCGCGCCTTGGATTCGGGACCTCGATGCCTACATGCGGCTTACCCGGCATGCGGTCGATGCGGATGGATTCGGCTTTCAGTGCCAGGCAAAGATCATCAACCAAACCAGTAACCCGGGAATACTTCACTCCGGGATCGGGCTTAAATTCATAGGTAGTCACGACCGGACCGGGACAGATGTACTTGATCTGACCGGTGACATTGAACTCGCGGCATTTCTCAGCCAGGCGGGTCGCCATGTTGAGCAATTCATCGTCGGCTTGCTCGCGGCGCATCTCGGCTTCGTTCAGTAACTCAACCGAAGGCAATTGGTAATTGGAGGCCGCCGTTTTGGTCGAGATGCGGCGGCCGCCATCGAAAGGTAACGAGCCACTGGCAGGCGATTCTGTTTTGCGCTTGACCGCGGCGTCGCGAAGCATGTCCTCGACGACAGCAGATTCGGCTGCCGGCGTGACCTTGCCGCGCGAAGGCCAGAGCGAGCGTTTGGCGGTGGCAGCGCCGGCGCCCGCGGCCGCAGCCGCGGCTTTCGCCGTTATGGTTGTGGCGCTGTCGGAAACAAATGCGGTAGCTAGTTCAGCGTTTTCACCAGGTGCTTCAGAGCGCGCAATTGATGTCGTAACGGTAACAGTCTGCAAATGCTCCTGGTCATCAGCCGAGCTGTCAATTATCCCGCCATGTCGCCGCGCAGCTTTCAGTGCAGCGCGTTCAGCTTTCGCCTGCTGCCTCGCTTCGGAACGCATTTGGGCCGGCAGCACGCGCGCTTGCCGCCAGGCGCGAATTTTCCGGGGAATACTTCCCAGCCGTTCAAACCGATTACTCAGCGCCGAGACGATAGCTTCGTATAGGCGGGCAAAAGAAAAGTTGGTGGCGAGCAACAATCCCGTGGCTGCGATCGCAATAAGAAGAATCGTGGCGCCAACTCTGTTAAGTCCGGTCACCAGGGCGCGCGCAATTAATTCCCCCGACAGGCCTCCCGGGTGGAAGCTTGCGTCGAATAGCGGTTGAATATTTGCTATTGAAAGCAGCGCTGAAGACGAGAGGACGAGCACCAAAAGTCCTATGAGCCGCAACAGCGGAGCAGCGATCCTGCGTGAACGGAAGCGGCGCCAGGATGCGGCCACCAACAAAAAAGGAAGTAAGTAGGCCGCCAGGCCGATACCTTGAAATAACGCCGCGGAAACGTTTGCGCCAACTGTTCCTATCCAGTTTCGCGCCTCCGCCTCTCCCGCGCCGTTCCAGGAAGGATCATTTGGATTGTAAGAAACAAGGCAGAGGCCGAGCAGCACGGCAGATGCTGCTAACGCGATAGCAATGATTTCATTCGTGCGAGTATTCTTCGCTTCGGGTCGCACTTCGATGTGGGTCGGAATAGAAGCCATAAAAATCAGTAAGCAGTAGGCAGGAAGCAGTAGGCAGTTAGATCAGCCATTATTGAACTGCCACGTCTCATTACCTGTCAATTAAAACCCTAAGCCGCGCGGCGCGAAAGTAGATACTCCTTGATGAAATCATCGATGTCACCGTTGAGAACGGCATCGACGTCACCACGTTCAAGCTTGGTACGCGCATCCTTCACCAGACGATAAGGCGCGAGCACATAATTGCGAATCTGCGAACCAAAGGAAATGTCCTGCTTGTTTGCTTCCAGTTCGGCGGTCTCAGCCCGGCGCTTCTCCAATTCGAGTTCATACAGTCTCGAGCGAAGGACTTGCATTGCGACCGCTCGATTCTGATGTTGCGACCGCTGGTTCTGGCATTGAACCACAATGCCCGTCGGCAGGTGCGTGATGCGCACCGCCGAATCGGTAGTGTTGATATGTTGGCCCCCGGCTCCGGTCGAACGATAAGTGTCAACACGCAAGTCCTTTTCGTTAATCTCAACTTCGATATCCTCGTCGATCTCCGGATAAACAAAGAGCGATGCAAACGAGGTATGACGCCGCGCATTTTGATCGAATGGCGAGATGCGGACCAGCCGGTGCACGCCGGCTTCAGCCGCCAGCAAGCCGTAGGCATATTCGCCCTGGACTTCAAACGTCACGCTCTTAACGCCCGCTTCTTCACCCGGTTGATAGTCGATGATCTCAGTCTTGAAATCTCGCCGTTCGCACCATTTCAAGTACATGCGTAGAAGCATCTCAGCCCAGTCCTGTGATTCGGTCCCGCCGGCGCCTGGATGAATGGTGCAGATGGCATTGCGCGCGTCATTCTCTCCGGCAAGCAACATCTCAGTCTCAGCCTGGCCGATTTCCTGCTCCAGGCGTTCAACCAGTGCGCGCAATTCATTCAGCGACGCTTCATCTTCTTCGGCGAATTCAAAGAGCACTGCGGCATCAGAGATCTCAGATTCAAATTTTTCCTGGCGTTCGATAATTCGCTCAAGGCGGCTGCGGGTTTGCAGGAGTTTTTGGGCCGCTTCCTGATCAGACCAAAAGTCCGGCGCCGAAGCCCGTTCTTCAATGGATTTCAGATCTCTCCGCTTTGACGGAACATCAAAGAAACCTCCCAAGTTGCTCGACCCGTGTGCGTAAATCGTCGTATGAATTCTTAAGATCCTGAATTGACATTGTTGCCAGCATTCTTAACCTCGATTGTAAAGCGATTCTCGATTTTGCGCCTTCCCCAAAATAAAAGACGCGGAAATAAATCCCAGTGTAATCAAAGCACATGCATACGCGAACAGGTCAGCATGCCGCGAGTAGAAGGTCGTGACTTTCGTTCCTCGCGTTGCGTACCAGACCTGCACATTGGGCTGAAAAGAAGCTGTCGATGACATGACCCTGCCATCTGAATCAATCGACGCGCTGATACCGCTGTTGGTGACCCGCAGTACGGGCCGATCGTTTTCGACGGCGCGGAAGACAGCATTAGCCAGGTGTTGTCGCATCACTGCCGTTGGTCCCAGATAGCCGTCGTTCGAAATGTTGATAAGCACGTCCGCTCCCTGATTAGTAAAGGTGCGTGCAATTCCCGGATGCGCGGCCTCGATGCAAATAAAAACCCCGGCGCGCAAGTCGCCGAGGGGCATCAGCGTGTACGAGCTGCCGGGGATAAATTCACCGACGATTCCACGTACCGAACTCGCGCCCGGTAGCCAGCGGGGCAGCGGCACGTATTCGCCAAACGGCATCAGGCGGATTTTATCATACTGCGCCTCTTTCTGACCCTGCTCATTTATCAAGATTGCTGAATTGTATTCCCCACCGGCGGTCGCCGGCTCGAGGGAGTTCAGCAGCAGGGAGACCTGATGGCTTTGAGTAAACTCTGCCAGCAGCCTTTGCAAACGCGAATCGCGTGAGTAAGCGAAATTCATTGGCGACTCGGGCCAGATGACGAGTGTAGGCATCGTCGGGCTGTCGCTATTCTTCTTCAAACCATCGGCGCTAAGCCGCAAATGTCGATTTAGTAACTCATTCATCGAAGCTGCGTCGTTCAACTCGTCCATGGGTACGTTCGGTTGGACGGCAACGATCCGATTTGCTGGACCGCCGCTCGAGATTGCCGGCAGGCCTGTTTCAAAATTGCTCAACCCGAGAATGAAAAGGACCATTGAAAGAATAATCGCGGAAGCGAATAAGCGAAGAACTCCTTTGGAAAGCAGAGCAAAGGCAATCAGTGCATTCGACGTAATCAGCAAAGACCCGACGGCGTAGACACCGCCCCATCTCGCCGATTGAATAAGGAATGGATGAAATGACTGGGAATAACCGATGGCATTCCAGACCTGTCCTGTAACCGTGTACCTGGCCAATTCCAGTGAGACCCAAACCAACGGCGCGGAAAGAATTGCGCCATGACCGAATCGCATCACGAGCCGGTTTACGAACGCGCAAAACAGGGCCGGGAAGACCGCCACTAGCGCTACCGGCAACAATAGAAGTGGATAAGCCAGCCATGGTGTGATGTGGCCGTAATGAACCATCGGATATGTAAGCCACCAGCAGGAGCCGTAGAAGAAAATCACGCCCCACCACCATCCCGCAACAAACGCGCGCAGTGGTTTTTCACATTCAGCGGAAACCAGAATGAGTGGGGTCAAACCGATCCACGCCAGCGGCCAGAGGTCGAAATTAGGGAAAGAAAGAACTAAGAGAAGGGCGGAGGCCGCGGCAACCAAAAACTCTGCCAGCGTTGGAATGTGGGAATAAACCAGCGAGATCAGTGCCTGCTTGCGCAGTCTTGGATCCGGCACATTCACCGCCAGGGCTTCCTGCATGTGCGGAGTTTAGCAGACCAAACTAAAAAGCGAGCAGTCTTTGCCGATCGATCACACCGTCGTAAACGGTAATCGAAGCAGTCGAGAGAAGACTTACGCAAGGGAAAATTTGGAAGGGAAAAATACGAGGCTGAACTTTTTTGAAAATGTTTTTGGAAGTGTTATCTGAAAGCCGTCGGCATACCCAATTCAGTGCGAAAAAGACAAAAACCGTCACCTCTGAACTGACACTTTCCGTCGTTCTGACATGCTTATGATTTATTTTGACCGGTGCAAAGCGTAATACTTAACGACCTCCAGTCAGATGATGCGAAACCGGAAGAGTTTCCAGTTTAGCTGTGAAATAACGAAATCTGGAATTCGCTGCCCTAAATGCGGGAGAACCCGGTCATTTCTGACCGGGTTCCATTTCGGGGGGCTAAACTGAAGGATCGCTCGGCGGGCGGCTGGCGCAGCGGCAGGCCACGCTCAGAGAAGTGATGGCGGCGGGGGCACGTTTTATTTCGTGCTTGCCGTCCTTGTGCTCAGCACTTCCCGTGCCACCAAATGAGCGAAAGGCAAAGGGCGAAGAGCGAAGCGAGAAGAGGTAAGCGCGAAGCAGTAAGACGAAAGAGCAAAGCGCCAGGAGCTATGAGCGAAAAACCGCTCCGTTACTCCTGACGCTTCATTTTGCACTCGGCGCTTAGCGCTACGGCCTGCCCATTGTTACCTGCCGCTGAAGAGCGATCGCTTCCTGATTGTTAGCGTCGATACCCATCGCGCTGGCAGCATATTTTCTGGCTTCGCCGAGGTCACCTCGTTCGAGGAAGATGCGACCCAAAAGGATGTGGGCATCGATCAATCTCGAATCCCAAAAGATCGCCGTCTTCAAAGCCGCAATCGCGGATTCCTGATCGCCGCGACGTTGATTGATGCGTCCGCTCATTAGGAAAGCTTCGGCGTTGGTGGGCTCGACGATTAAGAGCTTGCGCAACTCGGCCATGGCTTCATCATCGCGGCCCTGCTGATATAGATCGCGAATCTTGTTCAAAGATTCTTTCGTGCTGTTGGCTGCGGCGAGCTCGGCCGCGCGAGTTTTGTCAATATCCGCAACGTCAATCTGATTAAGAACATCGCGCGCGCGGAGGGAAATGGCCGGAGCAGCCTGCGATTTTTGCCATTCGGTTTGCAGTCTTGCGTAAGTTGCCTGTAGCCAACGACGCGACTGGTTGTCGGCAGCGGTCGCCGCGTCTCCATCACCCCCACGCTCAAGGGCTTTAGCCAAAATGAAATAGGCCTGGCCATCCTGCTGGTTTGCTGCAATTACGCGCTGCAGCTTTTCCGCGGCTTCCTTGTATTTCTCCGAAAGCAGTAACGCATATCCGTAATTGAACAGGACCATCGTGTCGTCAGGCGAGGAATCAGCGGCGCGCGATAGTAGCGTGATGCCCTGCGACAGCAGGCGGGTGCGCTCCTCCCGCTTCTTCTCGTCCCGAGCTGCCTCCACTGACACCGCACCGGCGTTGTTATAGACACCTACGAGCGGCAGCTCGTTTGTGAGCGGCACCAGCGCAGCCAGCGCGTGCTGAAGATCACCAAGCTTCCAGTAAGCCAGGCCGGCATAGAACTGTGCCTCACCGTAGTGTGGTTCTCTCTTCTGGACCATCGAAAAATATTCGGCCGCCTCTTTTAGCTTTCCCTGGCCAAGGTAGAAGCGTGCCAATTCAAACGCCGCCTGGGAATACACTGCGCCGCCATTTTCTTTGGCGTAGAGACGCATTGCGTTCTTTAGGTAAATTTCCCGAGTCGGATCCCGTTCCGGCGTCAACAATCCTTTCATCAGGGCTTCGAACGCGAGCGCAGGCGCTTTGGTCGCTTCCTGGATTAGATTCGTCTGCGAGAACGGAAGCGTCTTGTCACGCTGAAAGAGAATCTGGTAAGCCAACTTTCCCTGCATTGACTGGAGCGTTGATACATCCCCGCCAAAGTCGTAAACCCGCGGCGCCCACGCGCCGTCGAACACGTCTCCGCTCATGCGCCCTTCGTTTACGCGAATCACGTGAGCTTCGCCGGAAATATTCGCCAACCCGGTATCGTTCTTGTCCCTTTGGGGCGGCAGAGCGACGTTGTAAGTGCCGACCACGATCATGCTCGCCTTGAGTTCGCGCGCGATCTTGATAGCGGTAGCGCGCGAGGGAAGTACCGATAATGGCAATCGCAGCCGCTGATAAGTTACGGCCCGTTCGCCCGGCGAGACGACGATCAAACCAGGTTTGCCGAGCAGCGACGATAACGAATCCGAAAAACTCTCACCAATCCAGTTGTATTCCTTGTGTTCCGAAGTGTTTTCAAAAGGGAATACCAGGACAATATCAGCGGCGGCGCTGCTCTGAGCAGCAGCATTCAGCGGCGCGATCACGCCGGCGGCGATCACCGCGAACATCACCAAGACATGCAGAAATCTCTTCTTAATCATTGCGAATTGCTCTTATTGAAGCTCCTGATTCGTTGTTAATGACGGGTTCGATGCCCCTATGATAGCAGCGGTTGGACGCCCGCGCACCCTCACTCGTAGTAAAGGCTGTCCGGAGATCAATAATGCCACGCGAGCCCGAAAGTTTCAGGATCCGGGCGGCGTTGATTGCGGGACAGCTAATTGATTATCGACTGAGGTCACGCCCTTTATCGATCGCACCAACCTCTCGATTCGGGTTTTAAGGTCCTGAGTTTTCACCGAACCTGCCAGGGTCACTCGTCCACCCTCAACGATAGTATTCATGTCGATATTGGCGAGGCTTGCATCCTCAGCGATTCGTCTTTCAATTTCCGCCTGTATTGCTCCATCGTCCGGAATCGCCGGCACGGTTTCCCCCAAGGGTTGCGTGGTGGGTGCCGGCGTGGGCGAAGGTTGCACGGATGAAGTCGGTTTCGGCGACGGCTGAAGGTAAGTTGCTGATGGAGGAACTGACTGATCGGCCTCCACCGAAGGGTTCATCGGATCGTAAGGCCGGCTGGTAATAAACAGCGCCAGGAGTGTTGCCAGGGCCGCCGCGCCGATCACGCCGGCAGCCACGAGCGCTTCGTTCCTGGGCGAATCGATCGATCGCCTGGTCCTTTGAGCCACTTGACGGTGACGCCCCGACGGCGTCGCAACAACTATTCGCCTTCCTCGTTTTGAATCAAATCCTTCTGACATGCCTATTGGATAATATCAGAAGTTTGCGCCGCGCAAGTCCTGCCGCGTGGAGCGTTCCCTCAGGGATAACGGAACCGAAGTGAAGGTCGAAGAGTCTAAGTAATCGACAGAGAAGATTTCCGATGCGCAGGTTCACGAATAATCTGAACGATGTTCGGGTTGCGACACCGTGTCCGGCTGAATGGGATGCGATGATCGGCACCGAACGGGTGCGCTTCTGCGGGCAGTGCCAACTGAATGTCTATAACCTGTCGTCGATGTCCAGGCGCGAAGCCGAATCGCTGATTTCGCGGACTGAAGGACGTCTATGTGTTCGGTTCTATCGGCGAAAAGATGGGTCCATCATTACTCAGGATTGTCCCGTTGGGTTGCGCGCGTTGAAACGGCGAGCTCAGCGAATCAGGCGGGCAGTCGCGTCGTCGCTGCTTGGTTTCCTGGCCGGCATCGGCGCGAACGGAGCCATAAATCGAATCGGAAATTTCCTGCTGGACCTCGACGCGCAGGGTATCTACTACGGGCATACGATGGGCGTGGTCGCGGAACCAAAGAAACCCGCTCTTGATCCGGCAGACAAGGGTCAGTTAGTAATGGGTCGGATGAAAATCGAGCCTTCAAGAAGACCTCGTAAACACTAGCTTCCTTCGACACATTCAGAGACTTACTACTCCCGCTGAGGCTCGCCGGCCGGCCGGCGCAAGCTTTCCATTCCCTTTACGTTCTAATTTCGGAGCGCACTGATCAAACGCGCTCGAGTGGAAAATAGTTTGGAGGTCACCTTTCGATGTTACGCATGTCAAAGTTCATTTTAGGAATGGTAATTTGTTTGGCGGGCGCAACCGCCGCGATGGCTCAGGCAGAACAAATCACAACCGCGAGTGATCGCCAGTCGGTTAACATCACTGTTTATAATTCAAATCTCGGCCTGGTGCGCGAGACCCGAAGGCTTAACCTGGCGGATGGTCGTATTGCCCTGAGATTCGCCGACGTGACCGCGCAGATTCGGCCTGAGACGGTGCATCTGGGATCGTTAACCGCGCCCGCAGCTTTGCGAATACTTGAGCAGAACTACCAGTACGACCTGCTCAATCCGGCGAAGTTGCTCGACAAATTCGTCGGCAAGGAAATCACCCTGGTCCTGCGACATTATCAAAACAACACAGAGAGCTTTGAGCCGGTGCAGGCAACTTTACTGGCGAACAATGGCGGCCAGGTCTGGCGCATCAATGGCCAGATCGTCATCAATCCGACAAACATCTCTGAAATGCGGTTTCCGGATTTGCCAAAGAACCTGGTAGCTACGCCCACCCTGGTGTGGAACATTGAAAATCATCAAAGCGGACAGCAGACAGTGGAGGCGAGTTATTTGAGTAACGGAATGAATTGGCGTGCTGATTACGTTCTGGTAGTTAATGCGGAAGATACGAAGGGTGACCTGCAGGGTTGGGTTACCTTAACAAATGCCAGCGGCGCGTCGTTCGACGATGCACGCCTGCAACTGGTGGCCGGAGACGTCAATCGCGTTTCTGACCAGCGGAACTATGCCCTCGCCGGCGCGATGGCGCGCAAAAAAGTGTCGGCCGACGAGGCGCAATTCCAGGAGCAGGGCTTTTTCGAATATCACATTTACACCTTGCAACGCCCGACAACGATTCGCGATAACGAAACGAAACAAGTCTCGTTATTGGAGGCTGCAGGTTTTGACCTCAAGAAGGAGTTCGTCCTGAACGGCCAGCATTATTACTTCGCTGGGTATAACGCGCCGGGGCAGCCGATTAAGGAAAAGGTCGGCGTCTACATTCAGTTTCGTAATTCGCAGCAGAATAAACTGGGCATGCCGCTGCCGGCAGGCGTCGTCCGACTGTACAAGAAGGACGATAAGGGAAATCAGCAGTTCATCGGCGAAGACCGCATCGATCACACGCCGAAAGATGAAGATGTACGCGCCAAGGTGGGCGACGCTTTTGATATCGTCGCTGAGCGAAAGCAAACGGATTACAAAGTTATCGCCAGAAATGTTTACGAGTACGCCTATGAGATTAAGATCCGTAACCATAAGGATGGTCCGGTTAGCGTCGTCGTCAATGAACCGATCGGCGGAGATTGGGAAATGATCTCGTCAACCTTCGAAGCCAAAAAGACCGCCGCATTCGCCGCGCAGTTCAATGTGCCTGTCGCTAAGGACGGGGAAGCTACGTTGAGCTATCGAGTTCGCGTTCGATATTAGTGTCTCTGGTATTCTTTTCCTTAGGCGGCTTCGCCGCCCGATGTGCGGAAAGGCTCTGGCTTTCCGGTAACGCTCAAATTCTTTGCCTTTTGTTTCCGCGCAGTTCGAGGTATTCCCTCGAACTGCGCGGAAGAGAGGCAAAAGTTGTCTCGCCACGGTAAGGCGAAGCCTTACCTCACATCGGGCGGCATAGCCGCTCATCCCAACGTGAATTACTAAATGACCCACGACCCTTCGGTGGCGCAAGTTGCCAACTTGCGCCACTTTTGTTAGATCGCCAGGTATGAAAATCCTTTTCAGCACCCTTGCCGCTTTAATCATCGTTTCCACCACGATTAACTCGGTGTCAGGCCAGAGGCCTGCTACTCAATCACTCGACGTGCGAATTCGCTCCGAAGTTACTCCGTTCAAAGGCAAGGTTTATCTCTTCGCCAAAAATCTCGACACTGGCGAGAACTATTCCTACAACGGCGACGAACGCGTCAAGACGGCGAGTACAATAAAGATCGCCGTAATGATCGAAGCCTTTGCACGAGTCGCTGAAGGACACGCCAGGTGGACGGATGAATTGGTCTTGACGAAAGCCGCCCGGTACGGAGGTTCAGGGGTATTGCCCGAACTTGCCGATGGTCTGCGCCTGACCCTGCGCGATTGCGTGAATCTGATGATGGTCGTCAGTGACAACACGGCCACGAATATGGTGCTCGAGTATCTGACGACTGACGCGGTCAATGCACGGATGAATGCGCTCGGTTTCAGGGACACACGCATCATGCGGCGGGTCGGAGGCGGCGGCGAGAGTAAGGAAGGGAAGGAGCCGGACAATAAACGGTTCGGCCTCGGCGCCACGACGCCGCATGAGATGGTTCAATTACTTGAAAAACTCGATCGCGGCGAAATCGTAAGTAAGGAAGCTTCCAAAGAAATGATCGATCTGATGAAGCGTGAACAGGTTCGTTATGCAATCGGCCGAACAATCGCCGAGGTGCCGATGGCCAGCAAGTACGGCGCCCTTGATCGCCTCCGCAGTTGCAATGCGATCCTTTATTCAAAGCACGGCAAGATCGCGATTGGGATCACCGTCGACGACATGCCAGACGTGAATTGGTCTGTCGACAATTCCGGATACCTTTTGATGTCGCGTTTGTCGCTGATCTTGATCGACGCGCTTGGGTCGGCCCGTTAAGCGCAGGTCGCTTAGAATACGTCGCCGCGTGCCTTTTCAATCGTCCGCAATTCCAAAACTTTGGATAGATGGTTAGATTTTTGGATCACGTTCGAGACTCGCGGAAATGAAAAGCGCGACTTTTTTTGATCTGCACACGGTTGGCGATCATCTCCGGGGCACAAATGGGCTCATCCTCAGTGCGCGGGATCATCCGGATCCGCAAAATAATCCAGTCGCGGGCGCCAGTGTTAACCTGGTAAACACCGCGCGCAGTTTCAGTCGCAGTCAAAGGCGGCGATAACTTCGGCTCCATCGACGTTCGGTAGCTATACGTCGACGCAGAAGCCGCTAGGGGAAACCAAAGCGGGACGTGTAATGCAGTTCGCGCTCCGTTGGCAGTTCTGAGCTGCACTAGCTCCAAATGTTCTTTTGCGGGCTGAAGAGCAATCTTCAGCCCGATTTGTTTTGGAAACAACGCAGAACGTTACTCAATGCTGCAGGCCGAGCGAATTTGTAGGAACCTTCCACGTCACATTCACGTTTGGAAAGGAAAGCGCGGCGGAGCGCGTTAGCCCGATTGAGGAGTGAATTCTATGAAACGTGTGTTCATCGTCGTAGTCCTAATCGTGGCGGCGGCGGTTCTGGGTTTGTGGCGTTCGCATGGCGGCATCCGACGGAATCTGGGCGAAACCATCGGTATGGCAAAGAATGATCCCGATGGCGAAGCCCGCGATGAGATTCGCAAAAGCTTTGACCTTCAACCCGGAGCGCGGCTTGAAATTCGTGGCATCAATGGCGTCGTTCAGATTGAGACCTCGGATATCAAAAACGCGGAGGTCTATGTGCTGAGGACCGCGAGCAGTCGCGAGGCACTTAACCGGCGCGAAATCACAATTGAACAAACTTCATCGGGTCTGTCGGTGCGGGGGCGTGAATCTCATAATCTTGGTTTCTGGGAGCATCTCTTTGGCCGCAATCCGCGTGAACAAGTGACGATTAAGGCGCCGCGTCAGATCGCGCTGTCACTGGCCGGAATCAACGGCCGCGTCACCAGTGGTAATGTCGATGGCTCGCTGGAGTTAAGAGGAATCAACGGGAAGGTTGAACTCGGGCAGGCGACAACCTCGATCCAGGTCAGCGGCGTGAATGGCAACATCTCGATCGGTTTGAAACAGCTTGCGGATGGCGGCGCCCGTTTCAGCGGAGTTAACGGAAATATTGAATTGCGGCTGGCAGGCGACCTGAACGCCGATCTGTCTACCAGAGGAATGAACGGAAACGTCCGATCAGAAATTCCGGAAGTAAATGTTGAGAAAGAAGAGCACGGCTCGCGCTATTCTGCGCGCATCGGTAACGGCGGTCCCACAATTACGGTAAGCGGCTTAAATGGAAACGTACGCTTGACCCGCCTGCAGGAGCCGGTGGCGGCCCAACCTGTTTCGGCCGATGCGACTGAAAAGAAATCAACGACCCAGGGCCAGTGGACAGAGTCGAAGACCGCGAGCAACCGGAAGGCTCAGTAATCGACGGCCTTCCCCGTTGTTACGGTCGGCGCATTCCAACCACGCAACTTGTCATTCCACCTTGGGATCGTTTCGGTGATGAAGTTATTGAGCGCCGTCATTCGCTGACGAAAGTCCGGTTCTAATTCTTTCAAATAATCCATCTGCGCCGTGGTTGGCGCTGCGTTAACTCCATTGATCGATCCGAATAAACCACCCAGCCGATCCAATACTCGCGAGCCGCCGGGCAAACCGAGCGCCGGCTCATTCGATCTGGCAATTTGCGTTTCCAGATCCTCGATCTGCTTTTGATAATCCGCAAGCGCTTTCATTAATTCCTTATCAGGCTCTTTATTCAGCCCCTTCATCGTGGTTTCCGTGTGCTTGAGCTGCTCTTTAACGCTGTCAAGATAGCGCAGTGCGACACTTGCCGTGGATTGCATTGCGCCAAGCTTTTGCAGGGCGCTGAGCTGAGCGCGCAGGTCGTTTGGCGAAACATTCAGAGTCGGATCCAGACGCACTTCGATTCTTTGTTCATAAGTTTTTTCGCCGAGTGTCAGCCGCGCTGTGTAAGTTCCCGGCAGCACCTGCGGACCCCGAGGTCCTCCGCCGAACGCGGTTTCTTCATCGGTTGGCGGGCGGCGCACTTCGGGCCCCGCGTAGCGCAGATCCCACGCGACGCGATTCAATCCCTTTTCTTTCGCGACCTTTTGAATCTCGGAAATCACTTTTCCATCTTCGCTGAGAATCTGAATCTTGAAAGTCGTCTTATCATCCGGCTTGTCCTTCAGGTAATAAGTGATCAGCGCGCCGTATGGCGGATTGGGTCCGGCAAATTGCTTGTCGCCAATTCCGTACCGGGTGAAACGGGTCGTGAAACGGAGAGCTGAACGCACGGGAAAAACATGCGCGTTTTCCCGAAGGATCGCGCCGTTCATTTGCTGAATCGGAGTCGCGTCGTCGAATATCACGATGCTGCGGCCGTGCGTCGCCAGCAGCAGGTCGTTATCGCGTGGATGAATCATGAGATCGTCGATCGCGACGTTAGGAAGATTCTTCAGTCCGAGCGGAAACCATTGATTTCCGGCCATGTATGAAACAAACAGGCCCAGTTCCGTTCCGGCATATAACAGGCTCGGGTTTTTCGGGTCTTCGCGCACGACGTGAACGTATGCGTTGCCGGGAAGATTACCGGTAATGCTCCGCCAGCTTTTTCCGCCATCAGCAGTCATGAAGATGTAAGGACGGAAATCGTCGAACATGTGACGATCAAAAGTGGCGAAGGCAACTTGAGCATTTGTCCTGGATGGCTCGACGCCTGAGACCGGCGAATTTGCCGCCAGTCCCGGGACATTGCGAACGACATTGGTCCAGTTCTTCCCGCCATCCGTCGTAACTTGCAGATTGCCGTCGTCCGTTCCAGCCCAGATCATGCCTCTTTGTGCCGGTGACTCGGCCAGACTGATGATCGTTTCGTAATACTCAGCCGTGGAATTCTCGAAAGCCACGGGTCCGCCGGCGTCCTTCTGCTTTTCAGGATCGTTCGTGCTTAGATCGGGACTGATCTTTTCCCATGTCTTCCCAAAGTCCGTTGTCTTAAACACAACGTTGCCGGCGAGATAGACAGTGTTCTTGTCATGAGGGGAGGGAATAATCGGCGTGTTCCAGTTAAAGCGATACTTCTCACCCAGCGACGGGCCGCCGCCGCTGCTCCGGCCCCACGGATTCACTTCCTGCTGCTCGCGCGTGCGCATGTCTGTGCGCAGGATCGCGCCGCCCTGTGATTCGGAAAGGTAAATGTCCGGATCGTCGGCGTTGTTAATGATGTGAAAACCGTCACCAAAACTGACCATACGCCAGTCGTCATTCTGAATTCCGGCCGGCTCGCGCGTGCGACCTGGTCCGGTCCAGGCGCCATTGTCCTGCAATCCGCCCATCACCCGATAGAACGGGAGACTGTTGTCAGCATAGACGTGATAAAACTGCCCGATGGGATTGTTATAGATCGCTTCCCAGGTTTCGCCTCCGTCGTACGAGACGGCAAAGCCGCCGTCCTGACCGGTCCACATGCGCCGCGGATTTTTTGAGTCAAGCCAGAACGCGTGATAGTCGATGTGCGTGCGTCCCGTGATCGAGCGAAATGTTTTGCCGCCGTCAACGGAAGTGAAAAGCGTCGAGGCGACGGCGTAAACGTGGTTCTCGTTATTTGGATCGACGCGGATGCGAGTGTAATAAAAGCCGCGGGAAACGATATTCGGTTGTTTGGAAGCCATCTTCCATGTTTCACCGCGATCGTCTGAGCGATAAAGGGTTCCGTCCTTCGCTTCGACGATGGCATAAACAATGTTCGAATTGCTCGGGGCCACGCGAATCCCGATGCGGCCAAGCATTTTTGGCAGGCCGTTTGTCAGCTTGCTCCAGGTCCGGCCTCCGTCAATCGATTTGTAAACTCCGCCTTTCTCGCTGCCGCTGCGAAATGTCCAGGGCTTGCGATCAAAACTCCACATGCCGGCGTAAAGAACATTCGGGTTCGTCGGATCGATTTCGAGATCGCACGCGCCGTGCTCTTTGTCTATATACAACGTCTTCGTCCAGGTGTTACCGCCATCGGTCGTCATGAAAACGCCGCGCTCTTCATTCGGAGCAAATGCATGACCGACAGCCGCGACATAAACAACTTCCGGATTCTGCGGATTGATTACGATCGCCGAGATGTGTTCAGTATTCTTGAGGCCCATGTGTTTCCAGGTCTTCCCGCCATCCGTCGATTTGTAAACACCATCGCCGAACGAAACGCTGTTGCGCGTGTTGGACTCTCCAGTGCCCACCCAAACCACATCCGGATTGCCGGGCTGAAGCGCAATATCTCCAATCGACATGGTTCCCTGGCGCTCGAAGATTGGTTTCCAGGTCACGCCGCTATTTGTCGTCTTCCACAAACCGCCGGAGGCAGTCGCGACGTAAACGATGTTCGGGTCGCCGGGCACTCCTTCAACGTCAGCCACCCGGCCGCCCATGTTTGCCGGACCGATGCTGCGCCACTCGAGATGCTCGAATGCTTTTTCGAGTGGCGTCTTGTTTTGGTCCTGATCGGATTGCGGGCTGGTGTCAGAAGCCCGCGCGTAAGCAAGGGCGCCCTCCCTCACGGTCGGGCTTCTGACACTCGGCTGCAGCGACTGAGCAGAGGCAAAAGTAAGGCAGTACAGAGCCATGATAACGAGGGCACAAAAATTCGCAGAGGCTTTACGGTTAAGCATCACACATCTCCTAAGAGAAGAATCAAACCTGGGTTGTGAAACGGATGGCAAAAAAGATTGGTGCACCCAGCAGGACTCGAACCTGCGGCCTTTTGATTCGAAGTCAAACGCTCTATCCAACTGAGCTATGGGTGCACGCGAGGTAGATGGTAAATGGTAAATCCTGAATCGTAAAGACTGGACGCCATTTTCCATCTGTCATTTTCCATACCTTGAAGTTGTCGCGGCTCGCTTAGACCGACTGGCGCGCAATCAAATGACAGATAAGAATTGGAAAATGATAAATGGAAAATGTCTTTCACTTCATGTTCTTCATGGGAGATTTCATGGGTTCTGCGGGAGGCGCCTGCCCGCCCTGGAATTCGTGCCGGACAAACCGGACGAGATCATTGATTTGATCAGCAGACAATTTGTCTTTGAATGCCGGCATGCCGTCGCCGCC